>ERZ772945.162-NODE-162-length-53303-cov-8.439453_pt1 | contig 53303 bp, 52 predicted proteins | sample MGYA00511681_ERZ772945 | MGnify/ENA primary metagenome ERZ772945 (study PRJEB29015, sample SAMEA2737943) | human oral metagenome | biome: human oral; feature: human-associated habitat; material: dental | place: China | collected 2143 ...
TTAACTTGTGCACAGCCGATGTCAAATGAATTTGCGAAAGATTATTGACACAACCATAAATTCGGCGAAAAACCAATCACACCTTAAGAGGAGTAGCGCCATGTCTATTGTACCATCTGTGTCCGACAATGAGCAGGAAATTTCAAATTCCATCACCAGACCAAAAATGAAAAAATGCTACTCTCCTTATACCGTAATCAATCAATACTGATTCACGAATCCATTGACTGGTATTCTTTCCTTCACAGGTCCCTGCCAAGTTTGATCTTTTGGCCGATCTCTGCGGCCAGATCCATTAAAAGCTGCATCTTATCTGCCGCTGCAGGGAAGAGCAAGTAGGAGTCGCTGTCGATATCGAGTCCGGCGACCACAAAGCCGGCCTCTTCCCAGTGCTCATCCAGAGCTTTGCACCAGGTTGGGATATCTGCCTCAGACTCCAGCCAGTCCTCCTCCAAAGGCAGGGAGAAATGCTCCGCCAGTTCCTGCATTTGCCCAAGAAACTCCTCTTTGTCTTCCTTCCAGTCCAGCTCAAGCATTTCGCCGGCCTCTAAAAACTCGTCAACCAGTCCAAAGAATAGGATTTCATCAAGGGGTGCATCCCTGTCGATTTCACGCTCCGCAAAGCGATCTGCCTTCTCGACCACATATTCATAGGGATTATGAAAGGCCCATTTGAGTTCCTTCTGTAGGGATATCTTCGCTGTCATGGCATTGGTCAGCCTTTGATAGGCTTCCGGATTCACCGGATTGCGCCAACACATGACCGGATTCCAGGCCGACAGATCCGGCGCCTGATTCTCATCCAGCAAGTGCATGAAGATCTCCAGCGCGTCCTCAACACTGACATCGTCCTTGCCGTAGATAATGGTGTCATCGGGATTCTTCTGATCCTGCGTGCTGATCTCCAGATGGAGGGCAGAGGAATCCTCCTCCCGGATCGCCTGGATAAAAGTCCCGACACGGCCGCGGACACTGACATGAAAAGACTCTTTTGCTGTTAGAATCAAAAACTCCTCCACACCTTTACAGACATCCTCAAGCCCCTTTTCCAGCATCTTCTTGCGAAATCCGACTCTGGCCCCTCACCCGTGTCCATGGACCAGTCGCTGTACTTCTTTTCAATAAATCCAAACAGAGCCATCTCTGTACCTCCTGAAAGCAGCCATGGGGTCTCTTACGAAAAAGAGAGAGCATGCCTCTCGACTTGCTCTCTCTTATCTTATCTGAACCGACTCTCGATCAGCTGCTGCACCTGACCCAGGGGAATGTTATTAATAATTCCGTAAACGGACATTCCAAGCAGCAATAATGCCAGGAGAATCCCCAAGAAATACAAAATGAGGTTATGAGCCTTCGCTCTTTTAATGACTAGCATGACAAAGCTATAGATCAAGAAGGCGATTACAATAACAGCTATAATATAATTTGGCAACATGCTCATGACACTTCACCCTTAGCGGCAGAACCTGCCCCAGAAAGCCACCCATCCGCTGTGCTCATTTCTCTGATCAACATAGATAAAGGTCTCCTCGTCATACCAGTCAAGATTCACGATATCGCCAATCGTCTCCGGAACAAAGAAGTTGAAAAATTCCTTCTTAATAGCACTCCCATACTGTAAATAGTAAGAACCTACCATCTTTATGAAGTTGGTCTTCTTCACATCATTCGGTCTGTAGATATTCACCTCACCCGCCTGGTTCAAATCAGGGCTTACCTCAAGGAATGCCAGGCTTAAGTCACTCTCTCTGTAACCGACAATAAAACTTCTGTACTTATAGGAAACCGTACGAAGGACTGCAAAGTTGGCGCCGCGAACATCCTCTGAGTATGCGTATACCAGTTTATAGTCTGCGCCGGACTCCACCTCCCTGTCGAAGATTTCACGCATCCGAGCCTTGTTTCCATCACTTCTGGCCTGATCTAAAGGCACTTCCTTCTTCCCCAGAAACATATCAAACAATCCCATTTTACTCCTCCTGTTCATTTGCAATGTTTTTCTTTATATATTTTAATATAAGCTCTTCCTTTTTGCATGTTAAAAACCATCATTTTTCCTGTCCCATTTCCCTGCCCAATTTCCCCAGCAGGCTCTTTGCCTTCTTTACCGCCGTTGACTTGGCAGTGCTGTTGGAGATTTCGGAAAGCCCCTTCCAGATTCCATCATCCGCCGGAATGTATCCCCGCTTTACCGCCTCCCTCAAATAGTCTGCATCGTATATCGCAATATCAAGAACCCGATTGACCCAGACCGGCGGTTTCTTCTCTTCCAGAGTTCTTGCCCCGGCATGGGAAATGCACTCGCTTAGCATGACCCAAAAGACACTCAGGAGCTCATTTTCCTTCTCGATGATCCGTATCAGCTTAGCCGGGCTGATCGCCTCATGAGTCAGGAGCTCTCTTGTGATATCCCGAAGGAGCTCACAGGACAGATCCCCTTCATTGACCAGTCGGCGGACAAGACTCTTTGCCCCGTAAATGCTCTCTCCGTCCTGGGCCAGGCTTGCCAGGGCAATCGTCAAAAAGATCTTCGAGTAGGGAGTTGCTCCTCCGTCCAGAGGGCCATTTTTCCCCTTTCGCCAATTTCTGAACTTGCTTACGACAAGTTTTTTTCTGCCGGGATCGTAATGAAGCCATACTTCCCTTCCCTCTCCGGCAGCAGCTTCTTCGTCTTCCTTAAGTTCTATGCCTGAGAGCTGTCCCTCCTCAGAAATGCCGTAGAACCATCCGTAGAGGGTCACCTGATACCGGTAGTCAGAGATATCCGGCAGCTGCAGGTAAAACTGAAAGGCCTTCTCCCTTTTTCTTACCTCCATACTCTTGACGCGAAATGTCACATGATCTTCGATTAGCTCTTTTCCCTCATGCGGAATGCGCCAGACTTGCTCGAAGTCCACCGGAGGCAGGAAGTCGTCCGGTTCCTCCCCGGATCCGGCAACTGCCCGGATTCCCGTGGCCTTATGGCTCTCCTCTGCCTTTTTGCATGCCTCTGCAGCCCCGGCCGGTTCAGCTGCAAGAGTATTGCGCCTGTCGATGACCTCCCTGGCATAGCTGACCGCCTTCGATGACCCCGCCCTGGCGGCCAATTTTTCAACAGCCCTCATCTCTAAGAGTTCTTGGGGTGCCAGATCTTTTTTTACGGCCAGAACCAGTTCTTCCAACTCATCTCTCAGAAACTTTACGAGCTCGGCTGTCCCTGCCAGCATGCGCGGCGCGGCAAGGGATTCCTCAACCAGGTCACATGCCGCTTGCCAGAGCAGACTTAACAGCCCCTCATTTGCCAGATTCTCCATGGCCAAAGCCAGACTTGCCAAATTACAGGGCTCGCCCCCGGTCCAGTCCAGATAGGAAGCATCTGCCAACTGAGGCAGAAGAAGACCTCTCTCCCAGGCTTCACGCGTTGCCCGAATCACATCGGCGGCATTTTTCTCCGTCAGATTGCCCCAGACGGCAATCCAATTCATGAGCGCCCCCTTGGGAATCGGCTTTTTTCGCCTTGCGATCTGCCTTAAAATAAGGCCCTGCCCGTGATACACCTCCCACTCCCTGCGCACAGCGGTCAGGGAGAAATCTCCCCGATTTGGGAAGATGGAAAAGAGGTCACTGTAACTGTAGGAAAAACGATTGGGCAGCAGGCTAAGACTCCGGGGCATGGCAAAGTCTATCCTCCAGTAGGGCGTCTTGCCCGGCACAAATGCAGGTTCCACATAGGGGTCCTCTAAGTAGGCAGCAATGATTTCTCCCGCCATAAGCGCATTTCCCCCGGCATCCTGCAGGATTTCTCCGGAGGGAAGCTGAATTTGCAGATGCAGAGACTCCAGCCTCTCTATACTTTCTCTCTTCTTCTCCTCTGTCAGAAGTTCCAAATCCAGTCTTGTCAGAGCCAGCTGTAAATCCGGCTCGGAAACATATGGCAAATGCTCCCCCTCATATCGTTCGAGCCTCTCAAGAAGGTCCGTCAGACGGATGCTTAGGTCCTCATAGCCCGGTGTACTCAGGATACAGGGCCATTGGTCAATCGTGGCAAACAAGACCGATCTTCTTGCATAGAGAAGCTCTCCGTATCCCATCCCGGATACTTCTCTCTCGCCGTTCCAATCTCTGATCATTCGATCCGGGCAGCTATCATATCCCAGTCCCTTCACCCAGCAGGCCAGAGCCAGAAGGCCGCCGGAACCATCGGTCGGTATCCCGCCAAGACTTATTTTGGCCGCCTGCGGGTTTTCATAGGCAATGCGATTTGCCAGCGCCAAAAATCTCTCAAAGCTGAGATCCTCTACACACTGCCTTCTTGCTGCAATCTCCGCCAGAAGATCTGTCAGCTTCTCAGGGGAAATCTCTCCGATCTCAAAGCTCGGAACCTCCCAGAGTTTTGGTGTCTTTTGCCAAAGCCCTCTCAGTCCCTGCCGATGATCCTCCACTTCGACGCTTAGTCCCCAGGCCTGCTCCAGCTTTGCAGCAAGTCGGGCAATGCCTGGATCCTCCTGCTGCTTATAAGGTAAAATCCACTCCGCAAATGCCTCCGCTGATGTCGGTTTCTCTCTCTTGAGTGCCGATTGCAGAATCATTTTCTTGACTTTATTCGTCTTTGCGGAAGTACAGGAAATCAATAGGGGATAGAGGAAATCATCCGAAGCGCTCTCAATGAGAATAGGGGCAAATCTTTCCAGAATCGGTGTTTCCCCAAGACCCAGCAGGGGAAGGATGCTCACTGCCCGAGACCTGATCTCATCATCCGACAGACCGATTTGCTCCAGGACATTGACGAAAGCCTTTCTGTCACCCGGCCTCCGGGCAATCTGCAAGCCATAGAAAACCTGTTCCAGAGTCCGATCTCTGTCAAGCGCCCCATTCTCTACGCCCCATATCAGAACTTCCGAAAAAGGTCCTGTCGCCGGCACATTTACAGAAATACCCGCTTCAATATGTTCGCAAAACCTTCTTAAAAGTTCCTCTTTTTCCAGGACAAAATCATCGTCAAATGTATAATCCTTTTTGCGGATCCCCAGAATCACAGCTGCCCCGGCTGCCCAGTCCTTCATATAGTCCACAGACTCGGGGATGGCAAGATTCATCTGATGAAGCAGTTTCAATGACAGCATTCCCAGACGGGACATGGAATGCTCCCAGATTCTCCTGCCGGGAGTCGATGCCGCCCTGATAAAGTTGATGGCATAGCTTTCTCCGCGAGCCTCTATCGCCCTTAGAGCAGGCTCGCTGGATCGGCTGACAACATTTGCGGCTCGCCTGGCATCCACGCCCACGCGGATGGCAAAGATAGCGAGCTTGTCCAGGTCTACATCCACCACAGGGACAAATCCATAGCTGTTTGGGGACAGTTGCTTGATTTCCGTCCACTCTCCGGATTTGAGTCCTTCTCTCGCGATCTTTTCTTCATCCTGCTTTCCTGTCCCGAGCTTTAGAATATCGTCAAAATCCGTCTCCTCATATCCCAGAGAACGATAGATTTCCACTGCTTTTTCAAGTTTACTTGCCATAGGATATTCCCTTTTTCATTTTTACTGCCAGAATGTGCTTGCAGGGTCCTCTGCTGTTTTGATGCCGCAGGTACCAGCTGCAGGTGCACTTTGCATCTTCTGCTCTTCCGTCAACAGGATAAATGACCCTGTAATCCGCATCGCCGGATCTCACATGCCATATATTGTCTTCTATATATGTGGTGCTTTCCACCAGTTTCTTTGCAGCCGCAAGCCTGGGATTATCCCCTAATATTCTATCCGGATCATCAGGCAATTCCCTGTGGAAAAAGGCATTCTCTCGAACGTCAAAGCCGAGCTTTCCAGAGACTGCCAGAAGCTCTATGGCATCATCCATATCCTCTTTTATGATCCCCATTGATTTGGATATGCTGTCCAGATCAAGTTTCGGCTCGAAATTCAACACATCATCAATCCGATCTGCGTATTCTAGTATTTTAGGATCGGAAAGAGAGTCAAGAAGCGCCCCCTCGCCCGAATAGGCCTCGTAACTCTTGGCGGTCAGGCCCAGGGTTATATTAGCGCCCGGCATACAGACTTCAAGCATCATCTGTCCGGCTTCATCCGGCGCATAAAAATAAACGGCATTTACATGACGCATGATACGCTTTAGGGCGCTGAGTCTGTGAAGGCCATAAATATAAACACTGTTTTCCCCCTTCACGGATTTTAAGACCACACCATTTTTTGTCGCCGTCAACCATCCTGCCTGCTCCTTTCCCGTAACAGGCGGCAGCATGGCAATAAAGGCCTTTGCCTGCATCCCCTCCACATGGAAGCGGTACTTCATCTTCTGATGCAGTATGGCTGTGTTGCCCAGGGCTCGAATCCAGCGATCCGGCATTTTTACAGGGCGTTGGATCATCATCTCTGTCAGTGTAGATCCGTCACCAGATGATCTGCTGTGAAATGTTCTCCAGCCGTCGCCGCCAATTCGGAACTTCAGGCGGTCCTGGTCTCTTAACTGCAGCAGGGATTTTCGCAAGTCATTACCGATATCCACATTTGTCGTGCCATATCGAATCTCCCCCTCTAAAGCGCTTTGAAAGAGATCCATTCTCGCATAGACGCCATTGCAGGCAGAAAAACACTCCGCCCTGAGTCTGTCTCCCTGGGCGGAGAGAATTGGATCCTTCTGACCCACCGGTATGTACTTGAAGTATCTGCTGCTTACAATGTCTGCCAGGACCAGAAGTCCCCCTGAGACCACCAGGGGATTCGCAAGCTCTCCACTGAAAAATAACGGATTCTCTTCCACCCCTCCCGGTGTGAGAGCCGGCGCTATGGATAAGGATAAATTGCCGTCAGTAAGACTTGATCCCCTCTTAAATCCCCGCATGATCCCCCCTCTGCAGCAGCTGTATTTTATATTGCCCCGGATCTTAATATCTGAGCCTGTAATCTTTCTTAAGCATCATTGTAACAGAAACCCATCTGGCATCTTATAGCTTTATTGCCATATCGTACTTTCTTTTTGGGGTACAGCATACTTCCTGCACTTTTGAATGCCCATAATAAGGAAGACGATGCCGCAAATCATCAAGTTTTTGAGCCATTGAGAGTTCTCCTTTGTAAATGAGTTGTTTGGTCGCAATCATTCTACATGAGCCTCAATGGCTTTTCTACGATTCAGCTTTTGCGAACATAATCATACGCTATCGTAACTACCCCAACACTATATATTATGGATATTAGCTTATGTATTTAGAAAGCCTCCCACCAAAATGATGGAAGGCTTTTGAAATATTTTTCCTATCTTATTGCCCAAAGGGCAATAAGCATTGCTCGTAAAACTCGCTCAATTCGACAACTCCCTTTTTTTAGCAGAAGCATATTTGTTACTCTATTCAAACTCGAAAATGAAATATAGATTCTAACTCATTTGAGTTTTGTTTCTTGATATAATTTGATTCCGATTGATTTCAGCTATCCCATTTCTACAGGGTATACGAACTGCTGTTATCAATTTGTTATCACGAGATGTTATCAACGTTTCCGCTTTCGCACTATTTGGCCAGGCGCTTGTTCGGTACAAACTCTATTCTCAGCGTCGAATTTACCGCTTCGGCGATGCGATTCAGTAATGCCAAACTGGGATTCCTTGTGCCATTCTCCAATCTGCTGATATCTGCCTGGCTGATTCCGGTTTTCTCGGATAACTCTGCCTGCGTAAGTCCTGCTTCCTTTCTCGCACGAATCAAAGACATCGTGATATCTCTCTCCGGCTGAAGAGCTTCATATTCCTTTCTGAACGCGGCATCCTGCATGAGTTCGTTGGTTAATTCCTGTAAATCGCTCATCGTCTGCTCTCCTTCCTTTTCAAGTAAATCGTTCTCCTCTGCTTTGCCAGCAGGATCTCACTCCGCGGCGTTTTCTGCTGTTTCTTGACAAAACCATTTGTCGCAATAATGATCTCATCTTCATCAAAGAAATACAGAATTCTCACGATATTGTTTCCCTGTATCGTGCGGAGCTCAAAAATATCATCTTCAAGGAACTTGCTCAGCGGAGATCGGGCTTCATTTCCCAGCATCTCTAATCGGTGTAAGTCAGATACGACCTTGGCTTTCATCTTCACGTCAAGCGTTCGGATAAAATCACCAACCGGTTTACTTCCGTCTTCTTCTCGATAAAAATTCACACCGAACAAATCGCCTCTCATTTATGCTATATATAGCATAATCTATATAGCTCACTCCGTCAATACCTATGACAACAAAAGATAAAACATTAAAAGCATCATCTCTTCTCCAACCATTCTTCTTTCGTCAAACAGGTTATATGCTCTGTTCGTAGCGCGCCCTCCAATGCGCAAGGAATATTCTCTGAAGTGTGATGGTAATGAAATCCACATTTTTCTTGCACACGCTTCGATTTCTCATTCCCATCAAAATATCCACACCACATCTTTTCGAGATTCAGTTCTTCAAATCCATATCGCATTATCTCACGAACTGCCTCCGGGATAAGACCCTATCCCAAATATGGAACACCAATCCAATATCCGATTTCACCCTCCGTATCAGGAATACCGATATTACTTGCCTTGCCGAGCATTAATCCTATGCTGCCAACAGGATGTCCTATTGCCTTCAGAACCACAGCATATGTTTCTGGCGCAGAAAGTACCCCTTTTATAATCTCTCTGCTATTATCCACACTCGCATGAACAGCCCATCCTGCAATCGGTCCCACATCGGGATTGCTGGCGTATTTGTATAAATCCTCCGCATCGCTTTCTTCCCAGCGGCGCAGAATTAGTCTTTCTGTTTCAAGCGTCATACTTCATCCTCACTTCTTCTTTTTCGGAACAGGAAGCTCTGTATACATACCATCCAGAAGTTCCAGAACAAGCGCCGTATCTTCAAATCTATCAAATACATACATTAGTGTCTTTGATCCTTCATACGGATAACGCAGTTCGGAATCTGCAAGTAGCCTATCCGATGTCGGCGTTCTCTTCAAAAACAGTTCATTATCGCAAATGTCACCTATCAGTTTACCGTTAAAATATACAAGGTATCCGCCCATCATGGATTTTATGACAATATCCCCGGCTGCGGAAAAAACCTCACGAATGTATTCGTTAAATTCATTCACTATGATTACCTCCTTCAAATGCCGATTTATAACTCGCACACCATGATATATTCTTCGGCATTCTCATCAATGATCTTGAATCCAATAGCCTTATACATCTTCACGGCGTAGTGATATTGTCAACCATTATTGACAATATCAAAGTATGTTTATGGATACCAAAAAATCCATCAGCTTCTGAGGCGGGAGGGAACAATCGTTTCTGAAAAGATCGTCTGCACCCCCATTTGATGATTTAGACAAACCGGGATTTCTTAAGCTTTCGTTATTGGAATCCAAAGTTCCATTTTATAGTCTTTGTTATCCATATCACCTTCATAGTAATATTCAAAATCAGGGCTTCCCGAATGAACATAACCATATTCAGGGAAGAATACTTCCATAGCATATTTCCACCCATTATGAATACACTCCGGAACACTTCCTGTTAATTCCACAATGGCATATTCTGCTTCTTCAACTTCCAGAATGTCTAAACCCATATTTTCTGCTTTATTAGCATCTTTAACGATATAACCTGCCATATAATTGATAGTGCCTGGGTTTTCTATATCGTGACAAACACCTACACTTTGTCCCTCTCCCAGACTTGCTAATTCATCATGACTATATTTTCCATATAGTTTATCCCAAACGCTCGAACATAATGATGAATTGATACTTTGTTCATTTATGCCTGCAACTATAAACGCTTTTTTCTTTTGAATCGTAATTTTCATACTTCTTCCTCCTCTGACACTTAGTGCTAACTGCACCCTGGAAACTAGTTTGAAGGGTTTCCCGTTTCTAACTTCTGAAGGAGTATATCCATGAATGTTTTTAAAAGCAGTTGTAAAAGAATCAGGTGACTCATAACCATAATTCATAGCAATATCAATAATTTTTTTATCTGTCTCTCTAAGTAATATAGCCGCTTCGGATAATCTTCTATTTCTAATATATTCGCTTAGGGTCATATCGGTCAAAATTGAGAATAAACGACTAAACATTGCAAAAGAATAACCCGATAAATAAGCAACTTGTTTCTCATCTATTTCATCATTTAAAACCCTTTCAATATAATCGATTGTATCATTGAAAGGTTTAATGAGATTCATGCAGATGCTCCCTTCATTGAAATAACAGCAATTCCATTCTACTCATTTACTGATATCATAATATCCAAAATATTTTTCGCATTGTAATGTTCAATAGCAAGTTTGTCCCAAAATTGATTCCGTCCAAATGTTTCTCCCTCATCTTCCGGAAGAGCTAATGAACATACTCTGTAAAAGCTTATTTTTTCTAATTCTACTCTTTGAACAGCCAATCGTCCCTAATTCAGTTCTTTAATATCAGTCATAATTATATCCTTTCATAATTGATGGATAGTTCTCTAAATTCATTATCCCATCTTGCAATCTCTTCAAGTGTTTTAGCTAATTCTTTATAGTCTTCTCCAACAGAGTTTATATGAGCTTGTCCAAAAAGAATTGCTAATTTCTCTTTTATTTTTGATCGTCTCAAATCATATTTTTCTAAGAATTTACATAAATACAAGTTCCTAACCGATGCCAGTTTAAAACTAAAATATTGGTGCAACTTTTTCTGCTCATCATTCAGTCCATTTTCTGCTACTACTTTCGCATAATTTGAGATAACCCCTTCCTCACCAAATTCATATCGTTTTTTGATAACAAGAGAAGTCTCATGATAAATCTCTTCATCTGTTGGAAATCTTAATTTTCTAAGGTTCCCCCACATAGAATATGAGCCTCTTTTATATGCTATACTTTCAGCTTTCCAAGCTTTCAGAAATTCTGCAAAATTTACCTTCAAGCAAGAAAAACCTGCCGGATCGTGAAGATAGATATCATTATCTGTCAAATCATAAACTGATACAAAATGATCTACCCCATGCAAGACCTGGCAATTGGGGTTATAAGTTAAATATCCCATATCTAGCGGTCCGACAATGACAGAGCCAAAAGCTAATAATCTCTCTAGCTGCACTTTAATAACATCAGAATTAATTTTACTTGAGTCTTCTAGGTAGTAGTCATCATATTCAAATCCAAGAATTCTCAAACAATTACTAATAGATCGGTCAGGTGATCCATTATCGAAAAAAACTAATGGATGCTTTTCATCCTCATGAGCAACATTTGCACCATTTCCCATAACCATTATTGCTTCTAAAAACTCTGGCCGATATTCAAATCCATAAGAATCAAGCGTCATAGCTAGAGAATTCGTATAACAAATTGATACTTCACCAAAATATTGATCCAATTTGTACCTCCTTTGCATTTATATCTACAGCATAGAGGCCAATTAAAATGTGTTCCCTATAGTTCTTGTACAAATATTATAGGGTTTATTTCTGCAAATTCTAATTTGTCACCCACCATTTTCACAAAAGCCTCCCACCAGAATGATGGAAGGCTTTCTATTATTTCTTACCTTATTGCCCTTTGGGCAAAAAGTATCGCTCGTAAAACCCGCTCAATTCGACAACTCCCTTTAGAACCTATTTTTTCTTGCTTTTCGTATCAAAACAGTATCACTAAGGAGCTTTTTGCTCCTACAAAACGCTGTACCGCTGTATTTTCAACAGTTTTTTAGCAGAAGCATATTTGTAACCGTTACTCAAACTCTTCGATTGATAAGGGGTTAGAGGTCCATAGATCCTATATCAGCGTCCAAAACAGTTCACTTTTGAACTGTTCTCTTCTGATTCATGAATTTACGGATGATTTAAATGTCATTTTATTGTCACAAGTGACAATATCATTATGCCGTGGACTGGTAGTAATTGCAAGTTGTTTTATATCGTCAGGAAGGTCTTGCTTTATCCAATGAGTTAGCTGTTGCCGTGTCGGATAGCCAAGAGACTTGACTGTCCCGGATTTGCTGCGTCCGTGTTCAACATAGTACTGGACAGCTGCTTTTCGCTGTTCACCACTATACTTACTCGTACTGGTGTAAGATCTATGCAGATCACCGTTCTCCTCATACTCCTTATACCATAACTTTATGGAGTGAGAAGATGGGGGATAACCAAGCTCTCTGAAAACTGATGCGTAACTCTTGTTATACTGGATATAAAACTGAACAGCCTTTAACCGATCTTCATAGGAATACATGTGCGTGACCTCCTCCTGTTAATGACCTCACTTGGTCCAGAATTTCGTCCGCACCCCCACCATCTAAAAAAGTGGTTGACATTCACAGCGGAGCGTTTTTCCAAGTGACCAGGCACTATTGAAAGCCCTGTATCTGGCAACCTTCGAAGCCACGAAAAAATGGACCATGCCGATCCGTAACTGGGGAAAGGTTTACGGAGAAATGGCCATCATGTACGAAGGGCGAATGCCTGAATAACAAAAACTCCAGCCGCATGTAAAGGGTAAAATAAACACCAGCTTGTGCTGGTGCCCTTGACACGTGTCTGCCGTTTTGTTAATAGTTAACCAAGAGCCGACAGGCAGAAATCTGCTCGTCGGCTCAACCATTCACCATCATAGAAGGCTTTTTACAGAAAAACTTTCACACCGTCCATTGCTCAGGCCGAGACGGATAGTATTCATAATGAACTTCTTGTTCCGCTTGATCTTCTTGTAGAGCTCCTTGAATGCCGGAATTCTGCTGTGGCTTGCCCACCAGAGCCAGTGCTTCAGTTCAGACTCTGCCTGCTCCAAATCGTTTGATTTAAGCAGAAGCCGTAGCGATTCCTTAAGGCAGTATGCGCGATACAGCTGAGGATCATTTGCCTGGATCATATCCAGACGGACCTGCTGTTTTTCTGTAAGGTACTCAGGTGCCTTTCCGAGAGTGTAGCCGGAGTTTTTGATTTCCTTCGCTTCCTCTTTGGCAGCCTTGGCCTTTGCGGCATCCTTGTCCTCGATACAATGACGCCCACGCTTCTTGGGGGCCCTGGCGGCAAGTTCTTTCGCTTTATTGAAGGCAGCACGCCACCGGTCCTTGCGTACTTCGTCAAGAGCCTGCATGGCCCATTCTACGACGTGGAAGGGATCGACGCAGCGCTCGCAGTCAGGAGTAAACTCATTCACACAGTCAGTAATCCAGCGTGCTCCATCGCCAGTCACCACCTTGATGCTGGCAAGCTGTTCCTCAGTAAGAGAGCGGTAGAACTGCTCCAGAACACTCTTTCCGTGGCCATCAGCAACCCAGACAACGGCATTGGTGTCATGATTTACCACAACGGTGATGTACTTATGGCCCTTACGATAGCTGGTTTCATCAATACCGATATTTACCAGTCCATTCAGTCTTTTAGAACGCTCCGGCTCGAGGTCGTGCAGGGCTCTGGAGATGCAGCTGCCAACCGTCTGCCAGTCAATACGCATGTAATTGGCCACTGCACTGCGGGGCAGATACTCGGCAAGCCAGGTAACGGTCATATCGAAGTCCTTGGTAAAACTACTCTGAGGATAAGCCCACGAAACAGCCGCAGTGATTACACCATGCTCCGGACAGGTAACCCGATGTGTGGATGCAACAACTTCAACGAGGATGCTGCCGAAATCGAGTCCACGCCAAACCTTAGGTGCTCTGGCTGCCTTGTCGTATCTGGGAAGATTTCTTCTGCCGCAGAAAGGACAGTCATCCTGATGCCAGACATTAGGGCGGGCATTGATCCGCAGATGGGTAACACCGTCCTGATCATTGTAGAATTTGTGGGATTCTATAATTGTGTACTTGACATTGAGCAGTTTCTTACATAAGGTATCAGCAGAAGCCATCTTGGTACTCCTTTAAGTTAGGTTTGGTCGCTGATACTTTACAGGAATCCAGGTGGCTTTTTCAATATTTAATTTTTGCATATGGCGGAGGGCTTTTACCCACAATCATGCCCGAAGCCTCCAACAATGTTTGATAACTGCAACCTCAACGCAATCCTGACAGGCAAAATTCACGCAATCAGATTCAAAGATCTGTCATATCAGCTGCGTAAGAAACCCAAAACTGCAAAACAGAGGGTTTCCAAAGTAAAATCACATGTATCGGGAAAAATCCCGTAGCAGTCGCGTGAATTGGCTTGTGCGGTCCCTGGCCCCGTAACAGCCAGTTACGGTAATCTCAGTGATTGCACGGATACCACCTCCATCCCTCCGGGATGGAGGTTGGTAATTCATTAATGGACGCAATATCTTTCCCGATATTGTCGCCATTGGTTTTCAAAGAAATAATTTTCATCCGGAATTTTCCTTGCATGACGCCATGTACATGCACAATTGGAGTCCGTCGGATTAAACTGAATTTCCTGTATTACATCACTATGCATTCCTTGATCGAGTCTGCATTGATAAATATCTGGGAGATCTTCTTTACCTTCAGGTGCTTTAGGCTTGTCTCCATTTGTATCTGTATATAAAGCTGAACCTCGGCTCCCACCACCATTTTGAATAAAGTCAAGCAGTGCACTTACATATGTTTCCTGTGAGATAAGCATGTCTCTGAGGCGGTAAAACATTGGAAGGCTTGTTACAGTTTGACAAGATATATGATCGATATAATGCTTTAAATACTCCCGTATGAAATCACGGTTTTCATTCAGTGCCTTCTGATCTCTGATCATACCTGCATTCCTGGTCATTGCAGAGGATGCCATTTTCCATACTTCTGAAAGAATTTCTTTTCCATTACTTTTCAATGGTAATTGAATGAACTGGTTTACCTCGTCTCTAATCTGTGTTTCGATCTTAAGATCGATATGATTAACTTCTTCCTGATGAAGTTTCCTTAAGTAAATGCACTCTGCTGCTCGTGTTGCCCCCACCTGTCCTGCATTTAAGGCTGTACCACCCGGACGAGTTACACCATGGCTGCCACAAACTTCTCCTATAGCAAATATTCCATGAATATTTGTTTCCCAGTGTGCATCAGTTGAAAGTCCGCCATTGTTATGCTGAGCACATATTGCTATTTCCAGCCTGTCTTTCCTTAAATCAACGCCATGATCCAGATAGAAATCTATTGCAGGCTGATTCATAACTGCCAAACGTTGAATCGGTGTTCCCAACTCAGCTCCAGCATTTGAGAGATATGTTTGCGCTTTCTCGGAAAGTGATTTCCACTCTATGGGATGATTGCCGGTGTTCTGGGTATAATCGAGATATACCCTTCTTCCCCTGATAATAGTCTCTCGATAAATCAGAAGGTCGATTATCGAAGATCCATTAAAAATTTTATTGACATCAAACGGCCACTGATACCCTTTAAGGAAAATTATGCTGTTCATTTCAGCATTTGATGAAAAATAATCCAATAGGAATTCTCTTTCATCTGAACCATCCTGATCCGTAGATATAAACTTCGGCATTACCTGCATATAGGTACCACTGACATTCCATCTTGGGTGTATGGATGCCATACCAAATTGCCATTCTGTCAGGTTCTTACCTTTCACTCCTGCTTCAAATGCCAGGCCACTAGATCCCAGCTGTGATTCAGGATAAACACTGTCGCGATACATCCCAGCAGGACCACCTGTAGCCAATATCAGGTTACTGCACCAGATCAATACATATGAAGCATCCTTAAGATCAGATACATCCAGGCATAGGATGCCATATACCTTTTCATTCTGTGTAAGAATCTTAATCATTTGGTAATGATCCAGAATCGTTACATTCATATTTTTTACAGCACGCTCCAGTGATTCTGTCATTAACTTGGATGTGTATGGACCGGCGCTGGTTGCTCTTCTTCCATGATCATGGTCTGTCTTGTATCCCATGTACTCATTAAATTCTGTGCAGGGAAAAGGAACACCCATTTCAACCAGTCTATAAAAGCTTCTGACAGAAAGTGCAGCTTCGCACAGTGCAATATCGCCATCAACACACTGTCCTGCATATAGGTCTTTTGCCATTTGCAGAACGGAATCCGGATCGCCTCCTGCAAGTGAAAGTTTGTAGTATGTCTGCTTATCAGATCCGGTATTTCTCGATGTGCCTGCATTTATATTTTCAGTGACTATTGCGGTATCATTTTCTCCTTTTTGATATAACTGAAGTGCTGCCGAAAATCCTGCGGCCCCACTGCCGACAATAACATTATGAATCCTGATCTCTTTCAATTTCATAACTTGGTCTCCTTAGAGGCGCTTAATATGGAAACCACCGTCTACATCAATATAGTTTCCAGTCGTATATCTAACCTTATCTGAGCAGAAGAAGCAGATCATATCAGCAACATCTTCAGGTGTTCCCCATCTGGCAATAGGAAATACACCATTCTCAAACATCTTGTTGTATTTTTCCTTAACTGTACTGGTCATATCTGTAGCAATAACTCCCGGACGAACTTCATTAACAATAATTCCTTCGGATGCCAGTCTGTCAGCATACAGTTGTGTCAACATTCCGACCGCTGCTTTGGAAAGGCAGTATTCTCCTCTTGATATCGAAGATACATCCGCAGAACAGGACCCTACATTTACAATATGTCCCTTACATGCAAAAACCTGCTCCTGCCGGATCATCTGCTTTGCTACTGCCTGAGTTAAGAACATTGTTCCTTTGGTATTAATTCCAACAACCCGGTCAAAACTCTCAGGATCCATTTCCAAAAGATCTTTACGAACTTTAGGGGCTACACCTGCATCATTAACCAGGATATCTATTCTTCCAAAATGTTCTACTGTTTCATGAACAAGTTTCACATGCGTTTGGGGATCATCAATTGATCCCTGCACATACAGATAATTGATTCCTTCATGGCTCAAATCATCAAGAACATCTTTATACTTCTCCGTACCTCCTCTTGAAAGTATTACAACATTGCAGCCTTCTCTTCCAAGTGCCTTTACAGTTGCAAGGCCAATTCCTCTGGCACCACCAGTAACGATTGCTGTTCTATTCATGAATATGCTCCTTTAATTCTAAAATCTTCTGCACTTAAGATTTAAATAAGCAGCCAGCTTTCTCTTAGTTGAGAGCCGACTGCTTTTTATATTACCCTCTGAAATTTGCAGGCTGAGTTTTCTTTATTTCCAAAAATTCTTTATAGAATGGCATAAAGACCTTTGGATCTCTTACCACACAGCCGGTAGGTTTATGTGCTCTGATGAGATCTCCACATTTTCCACAGGTAACGCAAACCTTGGTCGGATCTATTGCTCCATCGTGAATAATCTGATTGGCAAAATCCGGATTGGCAAAAGACATACGGCCGAATAACATACCATCGCAATCACCCTCTTCAACCGCACCAGCGGTATAAAGGTCTGAGTACTGACGCAGATAAGTCGGTGCTGATGCCCAGATCATCATTTCTGGAACTGCCTTCTTCACTGTACCTATGCCATTTATCATCCGGCTCACGCCTACCAGCGGATGTTCATCCGGTACATATTTTCCCATATCATATGGCCGAGTAATATGTGTGGTAGCATACGGATTACCCATAGTAAGATCCACCATATGTACGCCAAGATCATAGTACAGGTCATGGATCAGCTGGATTGGTTCTGTATAATCCGGCGTCGTGCTTCCGTCTGTCTTTACTCCGAAACCATACAGATACTCATATCCATCATAGATCCCGATACGTGCCGTTACCTTGAAATCATCATCTTCATATGCTTTGGCAGCTTTGATGGAATTTTTCAGAAGCCGCATCCGGTTCTCATATGATCCGCCATACATACCTTTACGCGTGTATGCAGAGGAAAGTTCTGCTAAAAGATATCCATGACATGATTTGATATCTACGGCATCAAAGCCTGCTTTTTTAGCCAAATCTGCAGCCTCTCCAAACTTTTCCTCGAGTCCCTTTAAATAGTCGTCGCTGACAATGCAGTCGTCTGTTGCTGCTCTGAACTGTTCCAGATAAGGATGCCGATATGCTATAAGCGGATGCGGCACATTATCGGGATTCGAATAACGTCCAGAATGATTTGCCTGCATCACCAGGTAGGGAGCATAACCATTGGCCTTTATTCCCGCTTCTTTGATTGTTTCAATAAAACGTTTATAATTATCCAGATTATCTTTCGTCAGAAGAAGCTGCGTCTTGGACGCCCGTCCTTCCGGAACAATAGAAATTGCTTCGAACCAGATGATCGCAGATCCACCTCTGGCATCTCTTAAATAGCGACGTAAGGTTCTTTCTGAGGGAGATCCATCGTTCATGGCATCAGTTCCTTCCATGGGAGCTATGCCGAGTCTGTTCTGAAGAACAACATTATCAAATTGAATCTTTTCCTTTAGAATATTAGTATTCTCTGCCATCGGCAGATGAATATTCAGTTCATCCGCTTTTTCCTTCAGTTCTTCTATAGTCTTATAATGAAATTTTTCCATGAACAATTGCTCCTTTAGATTACCGGAATCTTAATAAGATCACACAGTTCAGTCATTTCTTTCGTAGTATCTGTGAATATCATTACCTGATGACAGCCAATGTCCGTATCAAGATAGTGATTCATATCCTGCAGCTTTATTCTGACCTGCGTACGGCAAGTGGGTTCGTATCTTCCAGGTACGCTGACTCCTCTGTTTATTGAAAGCTTATGCATTGCTCCGGAATAACGGAACAGACTCATAGTTTTTCCTGTGTCATATATAACTTCAGGAGAACATCCAATACCAGTCTCATGATGGCTTCTTAAGATAAACTTGTTCATCTTTCCACCAAGATTAATCGGCGCTGTGCAGTGTGCGAAATTGATCGTATCATCTTTCTGAAGATTAGGATTAGCCATCCAGGGCTTCTCATCAGTGAGTGCTCTAACCATAAGCATAGTTACGACACTATCGATATCACCCTCACATGTAATAAACCATGGGGTTTCTCCATTAACATAACTTACACCAAGGCAAGGGTTGACACCGGAGCGTGTAATTAAGTCGAAACAGGCAAGTGCCATACCATCAGCCTGGTATTTCTGAATAGTTTTAACTAAAGCACATGCCATTCTGGCACATTTACGAATTGTTTCATCTGTCGGCTCTACAATTTCTGAAGCACCATTCTTGAAATACTCGTAGATCTTGGAGGCCTCCATGAATGTAGTTCTCTCATATTCATGAATAATTTCTTCCTGGGTAATAAGCTGAACTTCTATACCCAGCTGCTTCTTATAATCTTCAAAATTCCTAGAAACACTGATTACCCAAGGTTCGGGTCCCTTGACCATAACGATCTTTCCGTGATGAACTTTTTCTGATGCTTCAAGCACCTTCAAGTAACGATTAAGATCATCGAAAGTTTTTTTGAGTGCTACTGTCTTGCTGGTATTTCTCTTCAGCACAGCATAAGTATCCATACATGTCGGAGCTGCATTTCTGTACAGAATCTTATCAGTCATCTCTTGTGAGAAATTCCCGGATACATAGCTGGTAAAGATCGTGATCTTATCAAAATGTTCACAAAGTTTGACAATATCAGGTTGCACAGATCCGCTGATAGGAACGATAATTACTGCGTCATAGTCAAAATACTTCTCTGCTTCTGAAAAATCACCATTAGTAATACCTATAACTGCATCACTTTGAAAGCTTCTCTTCAAAATTTCATAGGTTTCATTAATTTCCGCAAGATCAGGCCAATACTTTGTTGCCGTAAATATAGCTGTTAATGTTTTCATTTTCTATACCTTCGGATAGTAAACATTTCTCTATGTGTTTTAATAAGATGCTTTTAAAAAGCTTTTTATGATAGCTTACGCTGCGTCTTTTTTGTCTGTCACTTTACGTAATACAAAATACAGAATAATTGCGGTAATAAATCCATTCAACGGGTGGATACCCATTGGTAAAAACTTACTCACTAATACTCCGACAATCCATGCAACGAATGCAATTGGTCTATACTCAGGCATATTTTCAAATGTTTTCACATATTCTCTCTCAACAAAGAAATAATGAGATACGATTGCACCACCTACCGGAGGAATGAAGATACCAATCAATGAAAGTGCTGAAAGAAAAGAATTTGTGAATCCATTTATTGTCATAAATACAGCAACGATTGCTGCAAAAACACTGATTGGAACAATAAAAGAATTTGCCGTAATCGCCTTCTCAGGAGCTTCTTCTTTTTTAATAACATTAGCTACATTAGCCAGTGCCTGAGCGGCAATGAAAACTACAGCCTGTCCAGATGTAATCGTAAGAAGAAGGTAGATAATGAAGGCCACACCTGACATGTGAAGCTGTCCAAGGATAGTAACAATATTGCTTTCACCAGTTCCTAATGCACAAATCAGTCCAACAGACTCAAGAACTGTAACGCATAAAAATGATCCGAAAGTAACAAAGAATACTAATCTGCCTTTCTTAACATATCTAGTGATATCAGAGCTGAATGTTGCTCCTGTTGTCCAGCTTGCTACAACAGTTGATAATACAGCAAAAAATGATGCAGGAGTTGAAGGAACAGCAGTGGTAACATTACTGAATCCAATCTTCTGAGCAATGACAATCATGCCATAAATAACAAAGATGCCGATTGCTGGTACGCCTAAATTACTGATAACGCTCATACCTTTAAAACCTTTTAAGTTAATAAAGGTAATCAGAATCAAGTAAAGAAACAGTCCGATGAATGGATTATTCAAATTAAAAAGGGAACTCATCATGGAACCAACGAGTGAACTGTACACACTTACAAAAATCAAAGAGAATAAGCTCACAACAGTTGCTGCAATGACCTGTCCCTTTCTGCCAAAAACAGGTTTAAAAAGATCGGCAGAAGACTTCTGTGTTCTGAATCCTACATAACCAATAAGGCCTGCATATAAGCCTAGAATCATGTCACCAACCAGGAGACATAATATACCCTGTTGAAAAGTTAATTGGCTTCCAACTGTGCCTCCAAGTACAAATGCTGTTACACTCAGTACATAACCAGCAAAAACAAAGAATATACTGGCTAAGCTTTTTGTTTGCTGTTCCATCCAGTTTTCCTCCAAACAAATATCATAAACCCCACTGTTATTTACAAATAGCCAATATATATGCGCATATATTTAAGAAATTATGCCATTTCGCACAATTTCTTTCTGTAGCTGTTGAAATAAATATAGATTTTTAATACATTTATAACAATGATATTTCGTCTGCAAAAATATGCTTTTTGTTATTTCAAAAGGAGATCTATGAACTACACTCATGTACCAGATATTGGATGCTTCTTCTCGACATCCGCAAAAGGAGCCTTTGGTAATGCAGTGATTCCTGAGGCTCATTATGAGTATGAAATTATATTAGTCACAGAAGGTAATGCAGAAATTATAATCAATGGCCATTCACAATCCGTCTCATCTCATTCACTAATTGTTATTAATCGCCTTGAGCAGCACTATTTCAAAATGGAATCAGGTTATAAACGATATGTATTATCCATATCTAAAGATTTTCTATTGAGTAATTTAAATGATATGAAATTGTACGCGATCTTTATGCAACGCTCTGCCAAATTCAATCATGTCATGCCCTTGCCTGCTGACTTATACAGTGATATTCTCTACTCTTTTCAAAAAATAACTTCAGAATGTGTATGTCAGGATAGCTTCTATATTACAAAATGCTCCTCCATAATAATCGGCTTTCTAGTATCCTTATATCGTTATTTTCCGGAAAGTTTTTCAACAGAATCAATCACTCCGCTTTCTCATATTATCTTTAAAATTCAGGCTTACATATTTGAGCATTACAGCGAGCATATAACCCTTACAGAACTGGCTGAAAAATATTATTTAAGCCGCCATACTTTATCCATAGGCTTTCAGAAATATGTTGGAATATCTTTCAAAGAGTATCTGATCTCCTTCCGAATCAATGAAGCCAAGAAATTACTGATATCCTCTGATTTATCTGTCGAACAGATTGCAGAAAATGTAGGCTATCTCAATATCAATAACTTCATTAAAATTTTTAAAAAGAATGAATCGCTAACTCCTTTACAGTATCGAATAAAATATATGGGTCAATTGGAAAACTAAATTCCAGTTGCCCAATACCCATGACTGGAACTTACTATTGCAAAGATATATGGTGGAAGTAACTTCTCCAAATATCCGCAGGTACCAGTCATAATCATTGTTACTTGTTGTTAGGAGCAGCACTTGGTGTTGCTCTTTTTTCTTGTTGTATAATCTTAACCTGCAGCTTAGGGTCGGATGGCGTATCAAAGCCTGCAATAAAGAAAGGAGCTGTCACTATGGCTAAGAACGCACATTTAACCTATGACGACAGGTTAACAATTCAATCATCCATTGCAGACCATCTGTCCTTTAAGGCAATAGGACTGATCCTCGGGAAGGATCCCTCTACAATCTCCAAGGAAGTCAAAGGTCACATCAAGATCGAAGTAAAGGATTCCTTCAATCCCTGCCTGCACCAAAAGACCTGTACCCATAAAAAGGACGTCTGCAATCCCTGTATCAAAAAGTTCAGTCAGAACTGTCGCACCTGCGGCGAGCCTTGCTATAAGATCTGCCCTGATTTCGAGGAGAAACATTGTCTGCAACTACTCAAGCCCCCGTATGTCTGCAACGGCTGTACGGAAAGACACGGCTGTAAGCTTCAGAGACACCTTTATGATGCCAGGTATGCCCAGAAGGAATACGAGGACATACGCAGTGAAAGCCGTCAGGGCTTTGCCATCTCTGAGGAGGAACTTAAGCGTATTGATGTGATCATCGCTCCTCTCGTGAAGCAGGGACAGTCAATCCATCACATATGCATAGAGAACGCAGATGACATCATGCTGGATGAGAAAACCATTTACAACTATATCGATGCAGGGCTTCTTTCCGTCGGCAACATCGACCTTCCCCGGAAGGTGCGGTACAGAGTCCGGAAGAAGAAAAAGCCTGTCCGTGTCGATAAGCAGTGCCATGTAGGACGCACATACGATGACTTCCAGGAATTCATTACCGCCAATCCCGATGCAGCCATCGTGGAGATGGACTCGGTCGAAGGCCGTAAGGGCGGCAAGGTGTTCCTCACAATCTATTTCAGGAGCTGCTCACTGATGCTTGCATTCATTCGTGATCACAACACCGCCAGAAGCGTTACAGAGGTCTTTAACAGGCTTTACGAGTTATTCGGGCATGAAATCCTCACCACACTGTTTCCAGTTATTCTGACGGACAGGGGAAGCGAATTTACAGATCCTCTTTCCATCGAATTCAACGCCGATGGTGAGCGCAGAACACATGTGTTTTATTGTGATCCACAGCGCTCCGACCAGAAGGGCGGCATCGAGGTTACTCACGAGATGATCCGCCGTGTACTGCCGAAGAAAACAAGCTTCGACAACCTTACTCAGGATGATGTGTCCCTGATGATGAGCCACATCAATTCCTACAAAAGAAAAAAGCTGGGCAACCGGTCCGCACACCAGCTGTTCAGCTTTCTTCATGACGAGGGACTTCTTGAGAAGTTAGGAATTACCCTGGTTCCCTCCAAGGAGATCAACCTCACACCTAAGCTGTTGAAGAAGCAAAAAGAGCTGCGCCATCCGAACCGTCCATATCCTCACCTTAGGGGTGGAATTTACTTTTGCAAAAAGCAAACGTTAAATTCGACCTCCGGTTAGATTGCGCTTTTTTCTTCGGAAAAGGCTGATCTGACGCCATTTTACCCGCTTATTGCTGGCATTTCAATCGATTTGTTTTTGTAAGTCCCGTTTTGGAATCGTAACTTCCAGTTTGGAATTGTAACTTCTGATTTTTGCCCTCACTTTTTCTTCATCGCCTCGCCAGCTCCGGCATGTCATGATTCACTTCTGCCTGATAGTAACTGTCTATCGTCGCCGGTGCATTGAACAAGGCTGCAAGCATGTATTTGCGGATGTTGCGGACCTTGGTTGTATTAGCCAGGATGCAGTCAATCACGTACTGGATGTGATCATAGCGCAGTTTCCGAAACCGCTCCCGGACAAGTTCAACCGGCAGGCGGCTGCTGGCAATCACAATGCTCTCTGACTGCGATGCTTCAATCTCAAGCATCTGCTCACAGATCCCATCAATCATTTCGTCCTGAAACGGGTATTTCTGCAGAAGGGCTTCATAATCGATTCTATTTCGGATCTCCCTCATCGAATTCGCTGCTCCTGTAACCGCTCCGCTCTGACAGCCATTATTCCCCAACGGTGTTGTCCGGATATTATCTGCCTTCCTCTCCGCCAGAGATACGAGAAGATCAGATGAGATAAGCTCCCTCTCCGTCTGATTCATTTCAGTATTACTCTTATTATTCTTATTAGGGTTGGTTTTTCCAACTTCTAGAGGTTTGTTTTTCAAACTTCCAGAGGTTTGTTTTTCGGACTTCTTGAAGTTTGTTTTTCCAACTTCTGAAGCAGGTTCTGGCAGCTCCTCCGACGACTTTTTCTGCTTTTTTTCAGCATCTGTCGGGATAAAGAAGTTCTTTACATAAATCACGGTAGGTTTTCCCTGTCCCTGACGCCGCTTCTCGATCAGCCCGATACCTTTTTCACTGTCCAGCTCGGAAAGCAGCTGCACGGCCTTATTCTTTCTGCAGTTCAGATATTCCATCGTGTCTTCCACGGAGAAATAGATATAAACCCGATTCTGCTTATCGACCCAGTGATTTTTCACGGAAAGACTGATACGGTCCAGCATCAGGCCATACAGAACCTTGGCATCCGTAGACAAATCCCGGAAATAGCTGTTGGTAAACAGCTGCTTTGGAATACGGTAGAACGTGAACTGATCCGCTTCGCCTCCGGTAAAATATTTCAGGATCGGCTTCTCATCCATAGCGATCCCCCTCTCCGGAAGTGCACAATTTACACTTCATGATTACTCGCCGGAAGGAAATTCCGTACATAAATCCGATTTGGAAATCCTCGGCCCTGCTTTCTCCGCTCGATCAGCCCGATCTTTTCCAGTTCCAGCAGGCAGCTCTTGACTTTCCTCTCTGACAAATGAAGATCTTCCGTAAGCTCCGGCACCGGGTAAATGACATACACATGCCCCTCCGAATCCAGCCAGCGATTTTTCGGAGAGGCGCTCATCCGGTCAAATAACAGTCCGTACAAAATCCTTGATGGATTAGACAGATCCGCAAAGTAGTCGCTGCTGATCAGAGTCTTCGGGATACGAACAAACTCATACTGCTCTGCTTCACTGCCTGCGATATAGGAAAACTGCATTCCGCCCTCCTTCTTAATCCTGACGATTTCCTGCACTCCATTCCTGCAGGAGCTTCAGAATAACCTCTTCTCTCTGTTGGCCTGATAAGTGCGGCGGGAAATATTTATTGAGCTTCGCGCCGGAAAATGTCACCCGCCCGGTATCCTTTGGCTTTGAGAGTGCATCATTCATCAGCTGAATCAGCGTGAACTGCGTCAACTGCTCCGGATGGTCTACAGCACGGACTGCCATGATCTGCTCCTTCTTCAGGAAGCCGTTATCTTTCACATACTCGTAGATCCACCCCTGTATCTGCCTGTCGAGATATGAGATCTCCACAGCAAGGGCAATGGCTACCCGCTTCTGATCGACGAGATCCAAGAGACGGGGATCCAGTTCGGTGAGGCGGATATAGTTCTGAACCTGTCTTCCCTTTAACCCCATGGATTCTCCAACTTCCTCTCTGGCTTTTCTATCAAAGATGGTCGAGGTATTTAACTTGTGGCATTCAGTGCCACAAGTTCCAGAGTCAGACACATTATTCTGACTTGAGGCTTCCGCTTTTCTCCGCATTGCGAGATCTGTCCGCGCTCCCTGCCTCCTCATGGCGTCCATCTTCATCTTCAGCGAAAAGGCACGCTCGCTCGGCAGTATTTCTTCCCGCTGCATATTCGCGTCCACCATCGCAATGGTCGCTTCATCATCTGTCATTGGCTTGATAATCGCCGGAATCGTCGTGAGACCTGCAAGCTTCGCTGCATGCATTCTCCGGTGGCCCGAAATCATCTCATAGGTTCCCTCATCATCCGGTCGAACCAACACGGGCACGAGCACGCCGTGCTGCTGGATGCTCTCCACAAGTTCCTGCATCCTGTCATCATCCAACACTTTAAACGGATGATTCTCAAACGGAAAAATCTGATCAATGCGAATTTCTGAAGTTGCATCTTTTGCAACCGGTGCTCCCAGAAGCTCCTCAACTGATTCAAAATGTACCTTTTCTCTTTTCGCTGCCATGCTCCAGAACCTCCTTCGTCAGTTCTCTGTATGCTTTTGCCGCCTTGCCCTGCGGATCATAATCATAGATGTTTTTCGCTGCCTGACTGGTTTCCGAGGCCTTAACTGACATCGGAATCACCATTCGAAAAATCGGGATTGTGCCCCCGTAAGCCTGATTCACCTCTTCCACAATTTCCTTCGCATATAGTGTTCTCCTGTCCACCATTGTGAACAGAATTCCCTCAATAGAAAGTGCACTGTTGAGGCGCCGCTTTACTGTATAGATCGTCCGGATCAGCTGCTGCAGACCTCGAACCGGAAGATACGCCGGCTGTACCGGGATCAGGACGCTTCCTGCACATGCCAGAGCATTCACCGTGAGAATTCCAAGCGACGGCATGCAGTCAATCAGGATATAGTCGTAACTGCCACAGATGCGCTCCATGTAGGAACGCAGTACCAGTTCACGGCTCATCGCGCCTACCATGGAAACTTCTGTCGCGGAAAGATCAATGCTGGATGGGATTAAATCCAACCGGTCTGCAACAGAATGAATGGCATATCCTTCCGAAATCTCTTCATCATTAACGACCTTCATAAAAATATCGGTTATGGTTCCTTCCAGCTTATCCGGCTCACGGGATCCCATGCTGATTGTCAGGGATGCCTGTGGATCCAGATCCACCATCAGAACCTTTTTTCCTGCTCCGGCAAGACCGGCACCAAGATTTACGACCGTGGTGGTCTTCCCAACGCCGCCTTTCTGATTCGCAATGGCAATAATCTTACTCATACTGTTTCTTCCTTTCTGCCATAAGCCTTTCCAGTTTTTGCAGGTGCATCATCTTGTTGTATTGCGTCTCCTGCATTACCGGCTGTTTTTCCTGCTTCTTCGGCTTCTCCTGAAATGCCTTAAGGATTTCCAGCATTGTCCTGACCGGCGTCATCAACTCCTCATCCATTTCCGAAGCGCGGTTCAGCCTCTTAAGCTCTGCTAGAATTTCCCGCAGATCATGCCGGAACTGAATCAGCATCTGCGCATTTCCGACTGCCTTAACCTCATTGTGAAGAACTGCGTAAATCAGATAATCCTGCTTTGTCCGATATCCCAAAAGTTTTACTCTGTCATTCAGCTCCGCTTCTTCCTCCGGCGACATGCGAAAGGCGATTGTCCTGGACCGGAGGCGGTTATGATCATCTTTGTTCTTTTGCGACATTCAGTATTGCCTCTCTTTCCTTATTGAGTTCAGACGCCATTTCCGTCTGTATCGACGGGAACAGATGCGCATACCGGTAGGTAATATCCACTGCTTCATGGCCTACCCTGTTCCCAATAGCGAGAGCAGAGAATCCCATATTGATCAGCAGCGAAACATGACTGTGCCGGAGATCATGAATCCGAATCCGTTTCACACCGCTGAGTTTTACACCCCGATCCATCTCATGATGCAGAAAGCTCTTGCTGATGCAAAAGATCCGATCTGTCGGCCCCACCTTATACAGATGACTCAGATACTCCCTCACTTCGAGCGTCAGGAATTCAGGCATGATGATGACCCGTCTGCTTTTTGGCGTTTTCGGATCCGTGATGACATCCTCGCCATGAATCCGCTGAAGAGATTTATTGATACGGAGCGAATTTTTCTCAAGGTCAAAATCCTCTGGCGTAAGTGCCAGCAGCTCGCCGAGACGGATGCCGCACCAGTACAGGATTTCAAATGCCATATACGTCTCTTCCTTATCCGCCACCTTTTCAACAAAGGTTTCATATTCTTGCTGAGTCCAGAAACGCATTTCTCCGGTTTCTTCTTTTCCCATGTTGCCGGCTCTGCGGGCTGCATTAGATCGCAGCCCGTACAGATTCACGGCATGATTCAGGATGGCACTCAGCTGGTTGTGAATGGTCTTCAGATACGTCTTGGAATAGCCCTCCCCAAAGGAATTCCGGTAGCTGAGAAGCTCGTTCTGCCAGTTCACAATATCCGACGGCGTTATCTCCGACATCTTCTTATTTTTAAAATAAGGAAGGATCTTCGTCCGGATGATGTGCTCCTTGCTATTCCAGGTATTGAGGCGGAGGCGCGGTTTCATGTCATTGCTGTAAACCTCAACGAAATCGGAGAATTTCATGGACATGTCATAATGCTTCTGAAGCTTAAAGGCCCTCTCCCATTCCACAGCATCCTGCTTTTTCTCAAAACCACGCTTTGTCTTCTGCTTTCTCTCGCCGGTCCAGTCCTCGTAGTAAGTCCGGACCTCCCACTTTCCAGTCTTTTCATTTTTGATAACAGCCATAGATCAGTCCTCATCTGCTGAACATCCGTAAAATGCTTCCTCAAAATACTTACGGCTGATTCTTCCTCTTACGGTGTGATACCCCTTGGCGAGCATCTCGTCATTCAACTGGCGGATAATCTTATATGCCATGCTGTCCGAAACACCGAGAATCTCCTGAATATCCACCGCCTTCATAAATCTGTTGTCGTTCATTTCTTATCCTCCTGTGCGCATGTTTTCGTTGTTAGCAGTTCATTCATGAACTGTTTTCATGTCCTTATCCTAACAGTTCATTTTTGAACTGTCAATACATCCCGGCAAAAACATTTCATTTTTGCACTGTTTTTGATATACTTACTGTAGTTCCGAAGCTTCGGAAGGCGGCGGACGAACAAAGCTACAGACAATCAAATAGGAAAGAAGGAAAAATGTCTGATAAAAATTCTCTGTTCATTCGCTCCATCGGCAGCAAGATCCGCCTCTACCGAAAGAACCGCGGCATGACGCAGAAGGAGCTGGGCGATATATGTGGCTTAAATGAATCCACTATCCGAAACTATGAGCTTGGCAACCGGTATCCGGATCAGCAGACTCTGACACAGATTGCCGATGCCCTGCACATTGATACCTTCAGCCTCCTGGATCCGGATCTCACCAATCCGACCGGAGCTATTCATGCCCTTTTTGACATTGAGCGCTACTATGGCCTCATCCCGAAGGAAATAGACGGCCATCTGTGCTTTGTTCTCGATCAGGACGCAGATGCTGGTATTAAAAAAACTCTCACCCCCTCTGAAAAGTTAAAACGTCTGCAGTTTCAGGAGAATCTCGCCTTATGGGAACATGTCCGCAAGGTTTATGATGAGGGCAATCTTCTGGACGAGGAATACGACGACTGGAAAAGCGCCTGGCCCGACTTTATAGACAAAGACCAGATGTACGGTTATACTCCCGACCCCGAAATCGCAGGCCAACTTCTAAAACTGCAAGGTGAAAATAAAACGACTGCCGCACCTGATTCCGGAGCAAAAGCGAAAAGAAAACACAGGTCAGAGAAGCAGGATACGGATTGACCGTGGCTTTGAAGTTAAAAAAAGCCGGGGCTTTCACCCGGTAAATTCATGGACGGATGTCCCGATTGGGACAAGACGTGAAATCAGAAGAAAAAAATTGCATCATTCATTCAGTGCCGATACTTTTTGAAGTATTGTCATTGTATTGTCACTGAACAGAAAAAGAGGCTGTAAACCCGCTGAATATAAGGGTTTACAGCCTCTGTCTTATCATTCGAACTCAATCGTTCCCGGCGGCTTGGAGGTGATGTCATAGAATACCCGATTAACGTGGTTTACCTCATTGATAATACGTGTCGTCACCTTCTTCAGCACCTCATAGGGAATCTCAACCACATCCGCAGTCATGAAATCCACGGTATTGACGGCGCGAAGGGCGATGGCGTAATCATAGGTTCGCTCATCTCCCATGACGCCGACGGACCTCATATTGGTCAGGGCCGCGAAATACTGACCGGCTGTCCTGTTAAGACCTGCCCGCTCCATCTCCTCCCGATAGATGGCATCCGCCTCCTGCACAATCCTGACCTTCTCCTCAGTGATAGCCCCGATGATACGGATGCCAAGGCCGGGACCCGGGAAGGGCTGACGCATGACCAGCTCCTCAGGAATGCCAAGATGAAGGCCCACCTTACGGACTTCATCCTTGAAGAGGTCACGCAATGGTTCGACAATCTCCTTGAAATCGACATACTCCGGCAGGCCTCCCACATTGTGGTGAGATTTGATGGTCGCGGACTCTCCACCCAAACCAGACTCCACCACATCGGGATAAATGGTTCCCTGCACCAGATAATCTACCCGGCCAATCTTTTTGGCCTCTGCCTCAAAGACACGGATGAACTCCTCGCCGATGATCTTGCGCTTTCTCTCCGGCTCCTCGACGCCAGCCAGTTTCTCATAGAAGCGGTCCTGGGCGTTGACGCGGACGAAGTTGAGCTCATAGGGGCCCTCCGGCCCGAAGACAGCCTCGACCTGGTCTCCCTCATCCTTGCGCAAGAGCCCATGGTCGACGAAGACACAGGTTAATTGCCTGCCGATGGCCTTGGACAAAAGAACCGCCGCGACAGAGGAGTCGACGCCGCCAGAGAGTCCGCAGAGAACTTTGCCGTCGCCGATCTTCCTGCGTAAAGACGCAATGGTCTGATCCGCAAAATCATCCATTCGCCAGTCCCCGGAGCATCCGCAGATCCTGAGAACAAAGTTAGCCAGCATCTGCCTGCCGTATTCGGAGTGAAGCACCTCCGGATGAAACTGGAAGCCATAGAGCTTCTGATCCTCCCTGGCAAATGCCGCGTTGGGGCAGTTGTCCGTGTGGGCGATGACAGAGAATCCGGGGGCCAGTTTCGTCACATAATCATTGTGGCTCATCCAGACCACTGACTCTTTCGGCACTTCCGCAAAGAGAAGGTTCTTCGTCTGGTCCAGAGCCATGTGGGTCTTTCCGAACTCCTTCTCATTGGCCCGCTCTACCTTACCGCCCAGAATATGCATCATGAGCTGAGCGCCATAGCAGAGTCCGAGAGTGGGAATTCCCAACGCAAAGAGTTCCCTGGGGGCGCTGGCCGCATTTTCCTCATAGACACTGTTAGGGCCGCCGGTCAGGATGATCCCCTTGGGATTCATCTTTTTAATCTGCTCCAGAGGCGTCTTATAAGAATATATCTCACAGTAGACATTGTTCTCTCGGACACGGCGGGCCACCAGCTGATTGTACTGGCCGCCATAGTCGATTACGATAACGCGTTCCGGCATATTTCTTTCCTTTCTTGACCTAAGGTGACCGGAGGAATAAACCTCGATCAATTCTGTAAAAGAGCTCTCGCCTTATCGGCTGAGAATCTCAGATCACTGTAACCCTGTGTTAAACACCCTCTCTGTCCCGATCAAAGGCCAAAATCCCAAATATCTTTTTCTGCCATCTGCCAAGACCAGGATCTCAGGCATTTCTTTCCAACCCGGCCCTGGACATCGGACAGATAAGACTCTCACCGGCATGCAGTCATCCCGAGTCACTCTGAACTACCTTCCATCTTCCATTCTCCGATAGGAATTCCTGAGTCCGATGGCATTTCTCCAGAGCCTTGGATAGAACAGAAGGAGCATGGGCCAGATCTCCAGGCGGCCGGCCAGCATATCGAACATCAGGATGAATTTGCTGACCGGCTGCATCCATCCAAAATTGGCCGTGGGCCCTACCAGAGACAGACCGGGGCCGATATTATTAAAGGTGGCCGCAACCGAGGTAAAGGCCGTGACCAGATCGGTATTCTCAATCGCGCAGATTCCCAAAAGAGAAGCCAAAAAGATCACGATGTAGACCGCCAGATATATATTGACAGACCGCATGGTGTCGTGCTCCACCGGATGTCGGTCCATATAGACCTTCTCCACATTCCTGGGATGCAGGTAGAGGTGCATTTCCTTCTTGATGGACTTAAAGAGGATCCATATGCGGGAGACCTTGATTCCGCCTCCGGTCGATCCGGCACATGCTCCGATGAACATGAGCAGAACCAAAATCGCCTGAGAGAGCTTGGGCCAGAGGTCAAAGTCTGTTGTAGAATATCCTGTTGTCGTGATAATGGATCCCACCTGAAAGGCTGACTTGGTCAGAGCGTCAAAAAGACCGGCCGTCATAGGAAGGATATTGACAGTGACCACGAGAACCGCCAGCAGAACGATTCCCAGATAGACCCGCACTTCTTCCATGGCCAGAGCCTTTCTGGCCTTCTTATCCGCCAGAAAGTAGTAAAAATTGAAGTTGATTCCGAAGAGAATCATAAAAACCGTAATGATCCACTGGGATAAGACATGGTAGCTTCCCACAGAGGAATTCAGGATCCCGAAACCGCCGGTTCCGGCCGTACCCAGGGACAGGCAAATGGCATCAAAAACAGGCATACGGGAGAGAACCAAAAGAATGATCTGCGCAAGGGTTAAGACCGCATAGATAATGTAGAGCAGCCCCGCGGACTGGCGCATTTTCGGCATGGTCTTGTCCACCTCCGGTCCCGGACTCTCCGCCCGCATCAGGTTGATGGGAGAACCTCCCACCATGGGGATGATTGCCAGCATGAAGACCAGAATTCCCATACCGCCTACCCAATGGGTGAAGCTTCTCCAGAAAAGTGAAGTATGTGACAGGGCTTCCACATCACTCAGGATCGAGGATCCGGTTGTTGTAAATCCGGAAATCGTCTCAAAAAGAGCGTTGGTATAATCCGGGATCTCTCCGGTGATAACGAAGGGGAGCGCTCCGATTGCAGAGAGGACAAGCCAGCTTAGAGCCGTTGTAATGCAGCCCTCCTTCAGGTAAAAGGTATTGTTCTGGGGTCTTCTCATACCTAAGAAACTGCCAAGTAAAATACAAATCAGCCCCAGACCCGCATAGATACCCCCCTGCTGTTCCCGGTAAATCAGAGCTACCAGACAGGGTAAAAAAAGAAGGAGCCCTTCTATCCGCACAATATGGCTGAGGACATAGCGAATCATTGAACCATTCATTACATCATGCCCCCTTATGCCAAGATATCACAGATTTCCGTGTAGCCGACATTGGTCGTAATAATCATGACCGTGTCTCCTGCGTGGATCATATCATCTCCGGATGGGAAAATCAGATGTCCCTTATGATTGATGAAGCAGACCAGAGTATTGGGCTGCAGCTGAAGATCGCGCAGAGGAATATTGGTGATGCGCTTATCGTCATCGACCCGGAACTCCAGGGCCTCCACCCGGTTGTCAAAGAGATGATAGAGGGTCTCTATGTTGGATGTGCCGGAAGCCCTCTTGGCCCTGACATAAGCGATAATCGCGTCGGAAGTCAGATAGCGGGGACTTAAGACAGATCCAAGATCCAGATCCTCGACCACTGCATCGAAGGTAGTCCGGTTGATCTTCGTGACCACCTTGGCCCTGGTCTCCTTCCTGGCATGAAGAGTGAGCATGATATTCTCCTCATCCATCCCGGTCAGGGGGACAAATGCCTCCGTGCCCCTTAATTGCTCCTCCAGAAGAAGGTCCTCATCCGTTCCGTCTCCGTGAATGATGACGGCCTCGGGGAGAAGTTCTGTCAGCTCGTTGCAGCGGTCTAAATCCTTCTCGATAATCTTGACCTCAATGCCCATATTGAGCAGCTGCGAAGCAAGGTAATAGGCTGCTCTTCCTCCCCCTACGATCATGCAGTTGCGAATGGGCTTATTCTCCACGCCAACGCTCTTCATGAAGCTCCTCGCGCCCCTGGGAGAAGCTACGAAGGTCAAGGTATCTCCCGCAGACATGATGGTATCGCCTCTGGGAATCATCACATCCCCGTGGCGCTCGACGGCACCCAGGACCACATTACCCAAATGATTCTTTCCGAAATCAGCCAGCGACTGCCCGTCCAGGGCGGAGCCTTCCGGAATGCGCAGCTTGATCAATTCCGCCTGCCCGCGGGCAAAGGAGTTCACCTCCAAAGCGCTGGGCAGATAGAGAATGCGGGAGGCCTCCCTGGCCAGTTCCAGATCAGGATTGATCACCATGGCAAGTCCCAGACGCTCGCGAAGAAAAGCGATCTCCGCAGAGTACTCGGGAGAACGGACACGGGCAATGGAAGCGACATCGGAAGATCTCTTGGCGATGGTGCAGCAGAGCAGATTGAGCTCGTCAGACCTGGTCACCGCGATAAAGAGATCCGCCTCCTGAATTCCCGCGTCATCCAGTTTTGAGAAAGAAGCTCCATTGCCGACAATTCCCATAATGTCCAGGCGGTTGGTCAGATCCTGCACCTTGTTGCGATTGGAATCAATAATCGTAATGTCATTGCCTTCTTTGGACAGCTGTTCCGCCAGGGTTGACCCCACCTTGCCGGCTCCGACAATGATAATCTTTAAAGCCGCCGCCTTGACGGCAATCTCCTGCACTTGATTTCGAAACATGAAACTATTTACTCCTGCCCTCTTCGGCGAGTACCTGTGTAATCTGTTGAGCGGCACGCTTGACGGTAGCTTCAATACTAAGGCCATCCTCGTCAATGATAAGATCCGCATATCTCTCATAGAGCTGGGTCCGTTCCTCATAGAGATCCCGAAGGGTCTGCCCCGGCCGATGTACAACACCTCTGGCCTCCAGGCTCCCCAGACGGGCCTCAACCCCGGCATAGGACAGGCGCAGGTAGACAACAAGACCGATTTCTCTCAGATGGGACATGGCATTGGATCCATACACCGCAGATCCTCCGGTGGCGATAACCGCGTTCTCTGCTTCAAGAGAAGCATTGATACGGTCTTCGATGGCATTGAAGCCGTCAATGCCGTCCTCCGCAATAATTTCCCTGAGAAGTTTTCCTGTCTTCTCCTGAATCACCAGATCCGAATCAATAAAGCGCTTCCTGAGCACCTTTGCCAAAATAACGCCGACCGTGCTCTTCCCGCAGCCCGGCATCCCGATTAAGACAATATTGCTTTTCGTCATTACTTGGTTCCGAAAATGCGGTCGCCGGCATCGCCGAGACCGGGGCAGATATAGGCGTCTTCATTCAGTTCGCGGTCTACGCAGCCGACATAAATCTGCACGTCAGGATGCGCTTCATGCAGGCGCTTGATCCCCTCGGGAGCTGCCAGAATGCACATGAACTTGATCTTCTTCCCCCCGTGCTGCTTAATGAAATCAACGGCCTCAACGCCGGACCCGCCGGTAGCCAGCATGGGATCCACAACCAGAATTGTCCTCTGCTCAATGGGCGCCGGCAGCTTGCAGTAATACTCATGGGGCTCATGGGTCTTGGGATCTCTGTAAAGGCCGATATGGCCAACCTTTGCCGTGGGAACCAGAGTCAGGACTCCGTCTACCATTCCAAGACCGGCCCTCAGGATGGGAACAATCGCCATCTTCTTACCGGAGATATAGGGTACCATAGCCTTCTCCAAGGGCGTCTCTACCTCCCTGTTCTCCATGGGCAGGTCCCGCAGGGCCTCGAATGCCTCCAGCATGGCGATCTCCCCAACCAGAGTGCGAAACTCATTGGTGCCGGTGTGGATATCGCGAAGCATGGAAATCTTATGCTTGATGAGGGGGTGATCCATGATAATTACATGATCCATATCTGCCATTTTCTAAGCCTCCAATTGCCTGTTGCATGTTCCAACAAATTTTAAGTTTAAGTGTCTTATAAGTCAATCTGTACTCCGCGCTGAATATTCCGCAGCCACACTCCTGGCTGAATATTCCGCCACATCATTTCATTATAGTAACCCTATATCAGTCACTCTTCGCCCACGCGTAAGCATTCTATCCCTTTCTATCCTTTTAGTTCTCTAGCGATCTTCAAATAGTTCTCTAGCGATCTTCAATGGTATCCTCTTCGCCCACGCGTGAGCATTCTGTCACATTATTATATAAATCGATATTCGCCCCACCTGAGTCAGTCACATCATTTTATGATTGTGACTTCTGCTCAAAATGCATATACTGTAGAAGATTTGGAATTCTTTCGGCCTCAGCCTATGAAAGGGGACACATTATGAATCAAAAAGGCGCTATCAAGGACGCAAGACAGCTTGGCATTCCCAAGATGCTCATCCTGGGTCTGCAGCACATGTTTGCCATGTTCGGAGCCACCGTTCTGGTTCCCATCCTGGTCAACAACTATTTTCAGGGACAGGGGATGAGCGTGCAGGTCACCCTCTTTGCCGCCGGGGCAGGGACCCTGCTCTTCCACCTGATTACCAGGCGCAAGGTTCCCGCCTTCCTGGGCTCCTCCTTCGCCTTTCTGGGCGGCTATGCCGCTGTGGCGGCCTTAAATACCGGCATGTATGCCTCCATGCCCATGCACGAGAAGCTGGCTTATGCCAACGGCGGCGTCGTTGTCGCCGGCCTTCTCTACCTGGTTCTGGCCGCTGTCATCAAGGTCGCAGGCGTCGAGAAGGTCATGCGCTTCCTTCCTCCCGTTGTCACAGGCCCTATCATCATCTGCATCGGCTTAAGCCTCGCCCCTTCCGCCATCAGCAACGCGTCTACCAACTGGCTTCTGGCCGTTATCGCCTTTCTTGTCGTCGTCTTCTTCGAGATCTGGGGACGGGGTATGTTCAAGATCATTCCCATCCTGATGGGAGTCGTCATCGCTTATTTCTTCGCTCTTGCCTTCAACGCCCTTGGCATGACCAATGCCGATGGCTCCGCCATTCTTGACTTCGCCAGGGTCAGCTCCGCCTCCCCTGTTGCCCTGCAGCCCTTTTACCTCTGCAAATTCGACATCACAGCCATCCTGGTAATGGCCCCCATCGCCATTGCCTCCATGATGGAGCATATCGGCGATATATCCGCCATTTCCGCGACCGTCGGTCAAAATTTCATCACTGATCCCGGCTTAAACCGGACCCTGGTCGGCGACGGACTGGCCACCGCCTTCTCCGCCATTATCGGAGGCCCCGCCAACACCACCTACGGCGAGAACACCGGCGTGTTAGAGCTCTCCAAGGTACATGATCCAAGGGTCATCCGCCTCGCCGCCCTCTACGCCATTATCCTCTCCTTCTCCCCGAAGTTCGCTGAGGTCATCACCACCATGCCTGCCGCCATCATCGGAGGCATTTCCTTCATCCTCTACGGGATGATCTCTGCCATTGGCGTGCGAAATGTCGTCGAGAACCGGGTCGACTTCACCCGCACCAGAAACCTGATTATCGCGGCAGTGATCCTGGTGTCCGGTCTGGGCTTCTCCAATGGCCTGACCTTCCAGGTCGGCAGCGCCCACATCACGCTTACCTCCCTGGCCATCGCCTCTATCCTCGGCATTGTCATGAACGCCATCCTCCCCGGCAATGACTACGTCTTCATGGAGGGCGATATGTCTGAGGTCAAGAATGACATCATGCTGGACGAAGAAAACCGGGAACACATCCGCTGATTCTTCTGCTGTTCAGATTCATGAGCAAAGTTCCGCCAGCTTGGCATTGAGCGCGTCATTTCTGGCCTGCGCCCCGATATCATCACCCAGGCTCTGCTCTAAGACACTGATTTCCCCGCAGATATCCAGCCCAAGAAGACGGCGACTGGCGTAACAGAAGGCGAGCAGTTCCTCTATTTCCCCGATACTCGTTACCCCCTGGCTCCAATTGCAAAAGGCATCTCCAGGGCGCAGTACGTCCTTATCCAGGGAGATGTAGAGGGGACGACCCTCCTGCTTTCCGTCCGGCCGCTTTCTCTCTTTTTCCCTTTGCCTGCCAGGGTTCTCTTCCTTCGCCTGTCTGCAGGACTCGACTTTGGAATCCGCCTTCAAACGCTCTCTTACGTCTTCCTCCACGACCAATTTCCATGGATCTCTTCTGGCGTCGAAGTCCCCCGGGGCTTGGGCGCCCTCTTTTATGGAATTTCCGTTATCATTCACAGCCTGCCAGGAGCGCAGGAGAACAACGCGGGGGTCGACCGGCTCCTCTTGAGCGATCTGCCGGAGGAGAATGTCCTCGATTCCATATAGATAAAGCTTTTTCAGATGGGGCAGGCGATAAAGAGCCTCTCTGGCCCAACCGCCGCAGGAAGTCACCTCCCCAAAGGAGGGTGCCTGCATATCCGGATGATTATCCAGGAGCAGGAGCTCGAAGTCCTCCTCAATTCTCTCTAAATAGAAGAGGCTCAAATAGTGATAGTTGCCTGAGTCCAGAAAATGCACCGGCGTCTCATATGCATTGCTCTCCTCCAGACGTCTCTTGATCTCTATCTTGGCGCCCTCATCGCAGTAGCAGTTGGTCCCGGGGATATCGGTCATGTCAAGGAAGTTGGCATTTGCCCTCAGACAGAACTCCTGGCCCTCATAGACACCGGACATACTCATGACTGTAAAATCTGCTGTCATTGTTCTCTCCCTGATTTTGTTGTCACCGCTCTCTTCTTGACTCCCACCCTGATCTTGTTGTCACCTCTCTCTACCCGATCTTGTTTGACATTATTTTCGGTCAGATTAAAATAAAAGTACAGAAAAAGCATTCTCGAAAGGGGGCATCTATGTATCCTGTAATTACCATTTCCCGTGAATTCGGCAGTGGCGGACACACGATTGGAAAGAAGGTCGCCGAGAAGCTTGGGATCCCTTTTTACGACGGACAGATTGTCACCCGTGTCGCTCAGGACAGCGGCTATGCCGAGACCATGATTGAGGATCAGGGGGAGTATTCCAGTGGCAGCAACAACTGGTTTGACGTGTCTGCGGCCAGTGCTATGTACTTCCAGAGTCCTCAAGATGAGATCTTCCTGGCCCAGCGCAGAGTCATTTTAGACTACGCGGCCAAGGGCCCCTGCGTCATCGTCGGCCGCTGCTCCGACTACATTCTGCGCAACACCGATATTCGGTCTCTGAACGTCTTTATCCACTCCGATATGGAGCACCGGATCGAGCGGATCAAGGACCGCTATGAGGTGATTGAGAACGTCAATCCCAAGAAGCGGCTGGAGAAGAAAGACAAGCAGCGCAAGACCTACTATCGCTACTACACGGACCAGATCTGGGGCGACTATCACAACTACGATATCAATCTGGACAGCGGCAGCCTGGGCGAGGATAACTGCGTTAACATCATCTGCGATATGGCAAAAGCCATGGACAGGTAAAAGGCGTCTGTTCTACGTCTGCCCGGTCTCCTTCTCCCAGAATTCTGTCGCCTCCTCAAGCCAGCCCTGGGCCTGGGTTCCTATGCCCAGTCCGATCCCGTGCGGCAGGCGAAAGTACTTGTGATAGAGACAGGGGATATGTTTCTCCTCCAGGGCCTGGGCCATCACGTCCGCGTGATGGCTGGCCGGAGTCAACACGTCCATGGCCCCGGAGAACATATAGGTGGGCGGAAAACTCTCTGTGATCCACTTCTGCACGCACACAGAATCCCGCTTGGCCTTAGACTGCCTTATGCCAAAGTAATACAGGTTGGACCGCTCTGTGAAATAGAGCCCGATCAGTCCCTTCCATATGTTCCAATAGGGATGATCCATCCAGTGATTGATATTGGTCCAGGGATAGCCCATGATGATGGCTCCGGGTTTGGCTGTCCCATAGGCCTTCCATCCGTATTTCTCCGTTCCGTAGAGCCCCACCAGGTTCCCTCCGGCGGAGAATCCGATCAGGGCGTAATCCTCGGGATCCACATCAAATTGATCCGCGTGCTCTGTCACATAGGAGACCGCCCGGGCCAAATCCTGTGTCGGCGCATAGGAGCGGGCGGCAAAACCGGTTCGATATTCCAGGACAAAGCAGCTGTAACCCAGCTCGTTCAGGCGGGCCGCGATGGCATATCCCTCCTTGTCCGTACACAGGTGTGCGTATCCCCCTCCCGGACAAATGATGGCAAACTTGCGCCGATCTGATTTTCTGCATTTATTTATGCATTTCATCTCCTCAGCTGATTTATTCTTCGCCCCGGAACTCTCGCTGTTTGCAGGAGTCGCTCGGCGATTCTGTCGAATCCGGCTCTTGTCTTCCCAATCTTCTTCTGTATCTCTCAAAAAGACAGACAGGCGCACCTGTCCCAGCTTTCTCTCTCTGGCAATTTCGTCTAAAGAGAAAAGGGGAAACTGCTGAAAGCGTCCCTGGCTCATAAGCGCTCTGATCCGCTTTCGCCCGCGCTCCGCGTCATTTCCCCTGCGGTTGATCCACTCCATGCGCAGCCCTGATCCCGCTGTCAGGAGGGCTGACCCGGCCAGGTAAGTCAGGATGAGTTTTTTCAGTTTCCCCTGATTCTTCCATTGCATCAAGCTTCCCTCCTGCCTTCTGAGCGCTCAGACAAAAATATCTCCGATCTCGCTCCTCTGGGCCAAAAGTCCCGCCAGAGTCGCCTCTCCCCAGGAATAATTGCTCAGATAAGAGCCTGTAAAGAGACTCTTATGCTCCTGCTCTCCCTCCAGATACTCGTAGAGATCACAGGAAACGCGCTCGGGGACAATTCGCCGTTTTCCATCGACGCTCTCCACAATATCAGCAATTCCATACTCCTCCAGGAGATTCTTCAGGCGCAGGGCCACCTTTCGATAGCGGGAAAGTGTTACCGCTGTGACAAATTCATCCTCCCAGAGAAAGGAGACGGCCTCATCTGAGGAGATAAAGCCTCCGCGTCGATCCACCAAAAGGGCCAGAAGCTCCTTGGATTTCTTGTTTCGAAAGGCGATAGGCTTGCCGCCCACAAAGACGTCAAAATAACCGAAGGTGCGGATGAAAACCTCCGACGCTTCCCTATCCCGCCCCTTATCTATCGCGAGAGTCCTGTCATTGGCACTCTGCCGGTCCAAAGGGGCCGCGTCCTCTCCTGCCCTTCCTCTGCCTCCCGCAAATCCTCTTCCGGGCTCATTCATACGATAGAGCATGATATAACGGGGTTTCTTTCCGTCCTTGTCTCTCTGAGAGCAGATTGCCTTGATCCGCCGGTCCTCTCCCCGATTGAAGTCGAAGTAGGTAAACTCACCCTCGCCGTCCTCCAGAAGCTTCTCAAAATCCTCCAGAGACGCCTCGGAATAAATTGCCAGATCCTCCAGGGGGATTCCGTCCTCAACCAGCTTCATCCAGCGCTCCTCGCTGACTCCGAAGAATTCCGCCACATTTTCAGAGGCATAGAGAGGGCGGACATAATTATTTGGCATGACCTCAAAGGCCGCCACCCCATCCGTGAAGTTCTGAATCAAGCCCTTCATATTCTTGCGCAGGCGCTCATTCTGGCTGACCAGGCTGGCCCTGGTCTCCTCGTCGGGGCTGCGGCGGACACAGAGGAAATTGCTGGTCTCGTTGAACTTGATAAAAATCGCCTTATACAGCGCCTTCCCCTCACTCCTTCCGTGAAAGCTGATCTGAGGAGGCAGCTCTCCCGGAAGGAGCATCTTCTCACGGGACTCTCTGAGCAGAAAGCTTCTGACCGCATCCTGATCCTCCTCCGCGACCGTCTGTCTCAGCCAGCGGTCAGCGGCGTCTGTAGTCTGCATGGCGATATTCTCGAAGCTCGTAAAGGCGGAACCCGGACCGGAGTGCAGGCAGGTCACGGTGTTCTCACTCAGATCATACTTGAAGATCTCCTCATAGACATCGGAGAGGGCGCGCAGATAGCGGATATCCTCCTGCTTTCTCTTGCGGCGATATTGCGCCGTGATATCCATGCAAACAGACTGAAACTCCTCGGTTCCATCAGCTAAATGGATCCTGGTGACCCAGCCATAGACCCGGATCCTGCTGCCGTCAGGGGCCAGGAGGGTCATCTCCCCCGCCACCGGGCTGTTGAGGCGGCGAACCAGATTCAGATAGGAGGAGAAGCGCTTCCTTTCCTTCATGGGAACCGTCAGCAGAATGTCATTCATATAAGGGGCGACTTCTTTCCTTAAGCTCCTGTCGTCCGGATCAATATGCATCATCTCAAGCATACGGCGATTCACATAGGTCACCCTGGGCTGTTTCTCGCAGGTGTACTTGAGGAAGCCGCAGGGTATGGTCTCATTGAGAAAGCGCAGATCTTCGTTTGCCCGCATGAGATCTGAAATATCCGTGATGAAAGCCTCTCCCCTGATTTTGCCCTCTCTCTCGCAGGTCCACAGGCTTTCGCGGACATAATGGATCTGTCCGGTATCTGTAATCAGGCGATAGTCCAAATGAAGCATTTGGCCCGGCATTTGTCCTGCCCTGGCCAGAAAGTCCTGATACTTTGCCAGATCCTCCGGGAAAATACCTGTCCGCGCAAGGGCCTCCCCCTGTTCCAGGACTCTCACATGGTCAAGAGTTTTCTCTTTTGAAGTCAAATCTGAACTCAGATCTGAGTTCAGATCGATTGAATAAACCCGATCGGGGTCGTTCTTGATCGGTTCAACCCGATCAGGTATATCCCCTATCTCCTCTTTGTCTCCCGAAAACAAGTAGCTTCGAGATCCGCTGATCTCCTTCATCTTCTGATCGCATTGACCCTGCCCCTGTAAATCCGGCATTCAAATCTCCCATTCAAACCGCCTATGTTCTCCCCTACTTTAACACAAATCTCATATGCGGATCATCCTGTCAATCGGGCAACAGATGACCAGCATTCGCTTACAATGCAGGAAATCATCAAAAAGCTGGATTCTTATGATGTTTCTGCGAACAGGATCAAGCATTATCGTGTAGATAAAATGAAAGATCTGAACGTTGTCGATGCTTTTCGTAAGGGACAGGAAACCTTCAAAAGCTTAAATATGGCAAAGTACTCCAAGATCGTCTTCGGTATGTTCGGAGGTATGGAAATCTGTATTACTCTGGAGTGTAACAACGATAAAGCCAGGATCATTATTGACCGTTTTGGCAAGGATATCACTCTGATTCCAGTAGATGAAAATCACAGGTCCAGGCAAAGTTGTTTGTCAAATGCAGAATGAAGTGAGACGGCTGGCAGAACAATATCTGAAATGTTGAGATTACGCCAATCCGTTTTGTTCCATAGTCTAATTGAATTTACTGATCGTTTTCATTGATCAATTTTTTTCTTATCCTTTGCCTGCTGCCCGATCCCGCGAAATCGCATATAGCGATGATTCAGCAAATCCGGATCCGCTTCCAGGCGCTTGATCTCCTCCAGAAGAGCCCTCTTCATCCTCGCGTAGAATTTATCGCTGCCGAGCTCCCTCTCTAAAATAATGCGGTCCGCAACACCCAGATCTCTGGCGTCCTCTGCGGTCAGGCGCAGGTTTGCCGCCGCCTGGTCGGCCCGCTTGGCATCCTTCCAGAGGATGGAAGCACAGCCTTCGGGAGAAATGGCGGAATAATAGCTATTCTGCAGCATCCAGACCCGGTCTGCCAGTCCCAGACCCAGTGCGCCGCCGGAACCGCCCTCGCCGATCAAAACAGAGATGATCGGGACAGACAGGGTGGACATTTCCATCATGTTTTCGGCGATTGCCAGCCCCTGGCCGCGCTCTTCGGCTCCAATCCCGCAGAAGGCTCCAGCAGTATCGATCAGACAGATGACCGGTCGTCCGAACTTCTCCGCCTGTTTCATGAGACGAAGGGCCTTGCGGTATCCCTCCGGCTTTGGGCCTCCGAAGTTGCGTAGCTTACGCTCTTTCAGATTGTGCCCCTTCTCAATGGCGACCACGGTTACCGGCTGTTTCCCCAGGAAACCGATGCCACCGATAATGGCGGGATCATCGGCATACCTGCGGTCTCCGTGAAGCTCTATAAAGCTGTCCAGGAGCCCCCGGATGTAATCCAGGCTGGTGGGACGCCTGGCGTCTCTGGCCCTCCGTACGCGATCATATGGAGTTAAGGTCTCTTTTTTTGCCATTTTCTTCTCGCTTTTTCAATCCTGATTTCCAGCTGACTCCCGGACATCTCCGGCCCCTGCAAGACTCTGAAATCAACTTGTTCTCAACCCGGTCAGCCCGCCAACATTTCCCCGTATCGCTTTCCTCTCGATGAGATTTCATGTTCTCTCTGCACTCTTCTCTGTGCTTTCCTCTGCACTCTTCCTTGCGCTCTCCTTTGCCTCGACGCCACACCCGTGCATCAAAAGGATCTGCGCCAGTCCCTCTCTCTGCTCTCTTCGGTCCATGATGGCATCGCAGAAGCCGTGCTCTAAGAGGAAATCCGCCCTCTGAAAGCCCTGAGGCAGACGTTTTCTGGTGGTCTGCTCAATGACGCGGGCTCCGGCGAAACCGACCAGAGCGTCCGGCTCGGACAGGATCAGATCTCCCTCCATTGCAAAAGAAGCGGTCACTCCTCCTGTAGTGGGATCCGTCAGAACTGTGACATAGAGGAGTCCCGCGTCTGAATGCCACTTGACTGCTGCCGAAGTCTTGGCCATCTGCATAAGAGAGAGAAGTCCCTCCTGCATACGGGCTCCTCCGGAGGCCGTAAAGCCTATGACTGGCAGGTGCTGCCGAATCGCATACTCAAAGAGACGGGTGATCTTCTCACCCACAATAGACCCCATCGACCCCATCATGAAATAGGGGTCCATGGCAAATACAGCCGTGAAAATGCCCTTGATCCTGCCAACTCCCGTGATAACCGCTTCCGTCTCCCCGGTGTCTGCCCTCACCTTCTCCAGTTTCTCGTCATAACCCTCAAAGGCAAGGGGATTCTCTGAAATCAGATTCCCATAGAGTTCCCGAAAGCTCCCCTTGTCCAAGAGCAGACGCAGACGGGCTCTGGCTCTGAGACGAAAATGATGGCCACAGGGACAGACCTGCTCGTTTTCCTGCAGGACAGAGAGCGGGATCTCCTTGTGACAATTGGGACATTTCCTGACTGCTTCACCGCTGTCTCCCTCTGCCTCATAAGCCGTTCTCCCTCCAAACTCCAGTGTATTTTTCGGTTTTCTAAAATGCAGAGCCATACTTTGTCTCATTTCCTTATATCAGCTGATATTCCCTTGTCTGCGCCATGTTCCCATCAAAGGAAACAATCCACATGATCTTACACATCACTTTCCTGTCATAAGAGGCCATTTGCATCGTCTCTCACCCATTGGTTCAAGGCATCAGTTTCTTCGGTTTACTTGTTCCCGAGGAAGGTCAGATCATAATTTCCTGAAGTAAAGCGCTCATCCTCGACAATCTTGAGCTGCTCGTTTACGTTGCTTGGAATCCCATCAATCACCAGTTCACAGAGGGCCGCCCTCATCTTGCGCAGAGCCTCCTCCCGGCTTCCCGCATAGACAACCAGTTTGCCCATGAGGGAGTCGTAGTAAGGAGACATGGTCATTCCCTGAATCAGGCAAGTATCAAAACGGACATTGAGCCCTCCGGGCACATGCAGCATATTCAGCCGTCCGATCCCACTGGCATTGATACGGCATTCCATGGAAGAACCCGTCAAACGTACCTGCTCCTGGTCAAAATCCAGTGGGATGCCTGCCGCAATGCGGATCTGCCACTTGACGATGTCAACAGCGGTCAGCATCTCGGTCACACAGTGCTCTACCTGCAGACGCAGGTTCATCTCCATGAACCAGAAGCTGCCCTTTGTGTCATAGAGGAACTCCATGGTACCGGCGCCCACATAACCGATCTTCTTGGCCGCCCTAGTGACCAGCCTGATCATCTTTGCCCTCTGCTTATCAGAGACAGCCGGGGAGGGGGTCTCCTCCAGAAGCTTCTGGTTGCGGCGCTGCAGGGAGCAGTCTCTCTCTCCCAGACAGACCACATGCCCCTGCTCATCAGCTAAGATCTGCAGTTCAATATGACGGGCCGGGAAAATATATTTCTCCAAATAGAGGGCCCCGTCGCCGAAAGCTGTGACCGCTTCCTGGGTGGCCTCAGGGAAGGCGCGGGTCAGTTCCTCGTCACTTCGGATCAGGCGAATGCCTCTTCCACCGCCTCCGGAACAGGCCTTAAGCATCACCGGATAGCCGATCTTATTGGCCAAAGTAATGGCCTCGGCCAGAGTCGGCACTGCCTCGGTCCCGGGGATAACCGGAAGTCCGGCATCGTCCACCAACTCTTTTAAAATGGCCTTGTCGGCGAACTTCTCCATGGACTCCGGATCCGGGCCGATAAAGACAATGCCGTTTTCCCGGCAAAGTCCGGCGAAATGGGCATTTTCTGAGAGAAAGCCATATCCCGGATGTATGGCCTGAGCACCGGTCATAAGGGCAGCCGAAATGATCTGGCTCTCATTCAGGTAGGACGCCGTCGCTTCGGGCCCGCCGATGCAGACAGCCTGGTCTGCCAGAGCCGCGTGGAAGGCCTCCCGATCAGCCGTAGAGTAGACTGCAACCGTTGCGATGCCCATCTCCTTGCAGGCGCGGATGATTCGCACCGCGATCTCACCGCGGTTGGCAATCAGGATCTTCGAAAACATCAGACGCCTCCTGTGATAGCAAAAGAAAAATCCGCGGAAACGCAGAGGCGGTCTTCCACCTTGATGGTTCCGCTGCAGAAGTAGAACATTCCTCTGGATCTGGTGACATGGCATCTGGCCGTGACTCGGTCACCGGGCCTGACCGGAGCGCGGAACCTGACATTGTTCAGTCCCGTGTAAACCGGCAGTTTGCCTTCTTTTAGGCCCTCTTTCATGAGAACACAGGCCGACTGGGCCAGGATCTCGCAGAGAATCACGCCGGGCACGATGGGATTTCCCGGGAAATGCCCCTTTAGGAAAAACTCGTCCCCGGTCACATGGTAATGGGCGACGGATTCCCCGTCGATCAGCTCCGCGTCATCCAGCAGAAGCATATGATCCCTGTGAGGGATCATCTCCATGATTTCTTGACGATTCATAATCACTCCATGACAAAAAGCGCTGTTCCATATTCAACCAACTGTCCATTGGAAGCACAGATCTGGCGAATGACACCATCCTCTTCCGCAGTCACTTCATTGAGCAGTTTCATAGCTTCGACGATGCAGAGTGTCTGTCCCTTTTTGACATGATCTCCGACGGCAACGAAGGGCTTGCCGTTCTCCTCCGCTGCCGCATAGAAAATCCCTACCAGAGGCGAAGTGATCGTCTTGCCTGCGGATACAGCCGCATCCGCTCCCTCTTTCTTCTGCATTTTTCCTGTATCACAAGCTGCCGGGTCACCGGCGGTGCCAGCCGAAGGCAAGACGGAAACAAGCTCGCTGCCGCGCTCTAATCGAACTTTTGTCTCATCATTGGTGATCTCAAGACCGGTCAGATCCAATTCCTTCATCAGACCGGCATACTTTCTGATTTCCTTCTCGTTCATCTTATTTCACCTTTCTGAATGCCAGGCAGACATTATGGCCTCCAAAACCAAGAGAGTTGGATAAAGCCAGGGTCAGATTCTCCTGCAAAGCCTGGCCCGCGACATAATTGAGATCGCAGTTCTCGTCCTGCTCCATCAGGTTAATAGTAGGAGGAACGATTCCCTCCTCCAGGGCAAAGAGAGAGGCCAATGCCTCCACAGCACCGGCGGCCCCCAACATGTGGCCCGTCATGGATTTGGTAGAGGAGACCCAGGGCTTTCTGGCATTTGCGTCGCCAAATGCCGCGTGAACCGCCTTGCACTCCACCAGATCATTCATAGGGGTTCCGGTTCCGTGCGCGTTGAGATAGACATGATCTGCCTCCGTATAACCCGCCTCTCGCATGGCATCCTCCATTGCCTTGGCAGCGCCGCGGGCATTGGGCTCCGGGGAAGTGATATGGTAGGCGTCACAGGTGGTTCCATATCCACAGATCTCACCGTAGATTCTTGCTCCGCGGGCTCTGGCGTGTTCATATTCCTCAAGCACCAGTGATACCGCACCCTCTCCTATGACAAAACCATTGCGCCGCTTATCAAAGGGCAGAGAGGCTGCATTGGGATCCGTGGAAGTGGACAGAGCCTTCATATTGGCAAAACCAGCAACAGATGACGGACAGACAGCCGCCTCGGTTCCACCTGTAATGACAGCATCCGCATAGCCATGACGAATCAGGCGCATGGCCTCTCCGATCGCGTTAGAGGCTGAAGCACAGGCAGTCACTGCCGGCATGGCCGTCCCTCTGCAGTCGTGGCGGATTGCAATCATACCGGCGGCCATATTGCAGATCATCATAGGAACAAAGAGGGCGGAGACACGCCTGGGGCCTCGCTCCATAAGATTTCTGTGCTCCCTCTCGAAGGTCTCGATGCCGCCGATTCCGGTTCCGAAGAGAACAGAGAACCTGTCAGGATTGACCTTGCCCTCGATTGCGGAATCCTCTGCCGCCTGCTGGGCCGCGGCCACGGCGAACTGGGTAAAGCGGTCCGTTCTTAAGATCTCCTGCTTCTCTAAGTACCGTCCGGGGTCAAAATCCTTAACCTCTGCGGCCAGAGTCGCCTTGAAGCCTTCCGGGTCGAACTGGGTGATCCTGGCAATACCGTTCTTACCTGCCTTCATGGCCTCCCAGGTCTCGCTGACACTGTTTCCCAGAGGGGTGATGGCCCCCATCCCGGTTACTGCCACTCTTCTATCTTCGCTCATTGCTTCCTCCAAAATAACTTCAACTGATCTGTCTCTTCTGTCTCCGTGATGATCACAGATTGCTCCGCGCTTCGCGCTCTCGCAATCCTCCCTACATTCGCATTCCCGCCCTGCTTCGCATGGCTTCATGCTCATGTAGGGCACGTCTCGAATCATGAGCGCCTGAGCACGCAAGCGTGTCATGCGCTCATGATTCTTTCCGCTTGATCATCACATCCCGATCCCGCCGTCGACACGCAGTACTTCCCCCGTGACATAGGGGGCATTAAGCAGATAGGACACGGCGTCCGCCACATCCTGAGGCCTTCCCATCCGCCCCATGGGAATCATCTGTACCATAGGATTCTCTTTCTGATCCCGTGTCATATCTGTGGCGATGAAACCCGGGGCAACTGCATTACAGCGAATCCCTTTCGCTGCCAGCTCCTTGGCCACCGTCTTGGTCAGGCCGATCAGTCCTGCCTTAGAGGCCGCATAGTTGGCCTGACCGGGATTTCCCATCAGACCCGTGACAGAACTGACATTGACAATGGCCCCTTCTCTCTGGCGCAGGAAAAGACCGGATGCATGTCGGATCATGTTAAAAGCGCCCTTGAGATTGGTATCCACAACCGCGTCGAAATCTTCTTCCTTCATGCAAAGAATCAATCCGTCTCTCGTAATCCCCGCATTATTCACCAGAATCTGAAAGCCTTCAAAGTCCTCTCTGACCCTGCTTACCAGTTCTTTGGCAGCGGCGAAGTCCGCCACATCACACTGATAGGCTCTGGCCTTTACGCCGTAGTTTTCCTGGCAGAAGTCACAAACCGCCTGGGCCTTATCGGCATTTCCTGCATAGACGGCCGCGATATTGGCACCTTCCGAGGCCAGTCTTTTGGCAATGGCCTCTCCCAGTCCTCTGGAAGCTCCTGTCACAAGAGCCGTCTTCTCCTTGATCATGCATTCTCCTCCAGCATCTCCCGATAGGAAACCGCCTTGACATCAGCGGAAATTCTATGAATCATGTTGGTCAGCGTTCTTCCAGGGCCAATCTCCACGAATGTATCAACGCCCGATTTCATCATATTGCGAACCAGCTGCTCCCAGCGAACAGGATTGCAGAGCTGGGACGAGAGAAGCTCGGTAAAGTTCTCCCCGTAGGGTTGAGCTGTCACATCCGAATAGAGGGGTATGGCCCCGATCGGACTCTTCTCCAATTCCTCATCAATTGCACTGGCGAAAGGCTCCCTGGCTCCCTCCATAAAAGGAGAGTGAAAAGCGCCGGCCACCTTAAGAGGCACAGCCCTTCCGCCATTCTCCCGAACCTCTGCCATAAATTTCCTCATCTGATCCGCCTGGCCCGCAACAGAAATCTGACCTGGACAGTTATAATTAACGGGATAGACCTGGCCGAAATGTCCTGCCAACTCTTCCACTTTCTCGGAGGACAGCTTCAGGACAGCCACCATAGAGGTCCTGACCCTGTCGGCGCAAGCCTGCATGAGTTCCCCGCGCCTCATAACCAGCCGAAATCCCGCCTGAACAGAGTAATACCCGGCAAATGCCGCAGCGGCAACTTCTCCCAATGAAAAACCGGCGACGCAGTCGGCCTGCAGGCCTCTCTCGGCAAGGGCCTCTGCCGCCGCTAACTCCATGGCATAGAGACAGGGCTGCGTATTGCTGGTAACCCTCAAATCCTCGGCACTTCCCCCGAAGCACATAGCCGAGGTACCGGGCCGGATTTCATCACAGACAGCGAAGATATTTCCTGCCGCTTCGGAAGTCTGCGCAAGATCTGCTCCCATACCGGGGTACTGATCCCCCTGTCCGGAAAAGACAAATGCTACTTTAGCCATGCGCTTGCTCCTTCCAGAACTTTCTCTGCGCCAGTTATCACATCGGTAATGATGTCGGCTGCCGGCTCTTCCCTCTTGACCATGGCTGCGATCTGTCCGCAGAGAAAGGATCCCTCATCGAGGTTGCCGTCCTGTACAGCCTTGCGCAGGGCGCCGGTACCCAGCGCTTCAAGCTGATCCTCAGGCAGATCGGAGAACTCTTTTTGGGCATATTCCCGGGCGAACTTGGTGCGAAGGCTCCTGACGGGATGCCCCAGCTTCTTTCCTGTCACCATAGTACACAGGTCATTGGCCTTTAAGACTTGCTCCTTGTAGACAGGAGAAATGGTACATTCTTCCGCAGAGAGAAAACGAGTCCCCATCTGTACGCCGCAGGCTCCCAGCATAATAGCGGCCGCAAAGCCCCGGCCATCGGCAATACCACCGGCTGCCAGAACAGGCAGGTCTGTGGCGTCCACGATCTGCGGAACCAATACCATCGTTGTCAATTCACCCACATGACCGCCGGACTCTCCCCCCTCAGCGATGAGAGCCGCGGCCCCGATGCGGGTCATAAGCCTGGCCATGGCCACAGAAGCGACGACGGGGACGACCTTAATGTCTGCTTCCTTCCAGGCCTTCATATACCTGGAGGGGTTGCCGGCGCCGGTGGTAACAACAGGTACTTCCTCCTCGATGACAAGCGCGGCAATGTCTGCCGCAAATGGGCTCATCAGCATGATGTTGACGCCAAAAGGCTTATTCGTCAGTTCCCTGGCAATTTGAATTTGCTCGCGGACATAGTCTGCCGGAGCATTCCCCGCTGCAATGATGCCCAACCCACCACCATTGGAGACAGCGGCGGCCAGCTTTCCATCTGCAATCCAGGCCATACCGCCCTGAAAGACGGGGTACTCGATGCCAAGAATCTGACAAATCTTAGACTGCTTCATGAACTCAACCCTTCTTGGACTGGATGAACTTATCAAGATCGGCGATCGTTGCAACCGGTTCTTCCAGATCAATCTCAACGCCGAGTTCATCCTCAAGACTCATAAGCAGATCAACCGTATCCAGCGAGTCAATCCCCAGATCTGCAAAAGTACTCTCCGGTTTGATGGTAGACGGATCCACACCGATGCGGTCGGCAACTACTTTAGCAATAACGTCGAAATACATGTTCAAATCCTCCATATGAAATCTGTTTTCGGTAAGATGACCACTAAGTTCCTGACAGCTCATTTCCATATCAGCCGGGAGAGAGACGATACTCTCGATGCAGGGTATTCCTCGCATTTTCACCAAACAGCCTCATCAGCGGTCAGTCTTTATCTTAGATATTCCCTGTTCCCCTCGTGCCCCTTTTCTGTTCCAAAAGCGTTCCAAAAGTAGGGCTATTCTGTGAAATCTGAACGGCTTTTTGATCTTGTCACATTCCATTTATTACCTCTCTTTCTTCCAAATATCCTGTCTTACAAGTCGCAGTTAGAGAAAAAAGGGTTGTATTTTAACCCAGTCTGGAAAAAGCGCAACAAAATAACCCTGCAAGTCATGGCAATGACTTGCAGGGCATTATGCAGGACGTATATCACGAATACTCTTTTACATTACACCTTCCTGTCTTATTTCATTCTTCTTTTCTTTCCGAACAAGATACTGATACCTGTCAGACTCAGAAGCAGAATACTTCCGTAAATCGGAAGGCTTCCCAGGTCACTTGTCTTAGGTGCCTTGGAGGTCTGCCCTGTCTTTACCTTAACAACTGTATTCGGCTTATCCAGGGTCTTGGACTGCTCCGGTGTTTTGGGCTGCTCCGGTGTCTTGGACTGCTCCGGTGTTTCGGGCTGCTCCGGTGTTTTGGGTCGCTCCGGATTCTTAGGCTGCTCCGGTGTCTTCGAATTGATCTCCGTATTGGTGATTAGAATCCTATAACCAAGCTCACTGGAGTAACTGGTTTTGTAACCCTCTACGGGATCCTCTTCCACCTTGTAGTCGATCTCATGACCATCCACAGGATCATATCTGCGCAGACCGCCATCAAATACATATTTCCAGTTATTCGCCCTGCTCAGTGTTGCAGTCTGTTTCACCCGGCCATCCGCCAGCAGCCGAATGGTTGCGGAAGCGCCCTCTTTTCCGACCCATTTCTTAATTACTTCAAAGCCAACTTCCTCATTATTGGTATTGGTAATCACAAAACCTGACTTGGCATCCCCTGTAATCTTTGTATCATAGGTAGCCCCTTCATTTTCGTTATCTTCCAGTTGATAGTAGGCTTCCTTCAGCTTGTAGGCAATCTCGTGACCATCCTTCTCATCGTACTTAGGCACATTTTCAAAGACATGAGTCCAGCCATTATCCCTGGTCAGGTCTACACTGCCTGCCTGCTTATCGTCTCCCATCAATATAACATGAACTAGTCGAGCCTCTTTCCCAATCCATTTCTTGGTCACATGAACCGAAAAGGTCTCGACATTGGTATTCTTAATCTGAAAGCCGTCTTTGCTGTTCCCCAAAACGATACTCTTATAGCCGGGGATCGGCTCCTCTTCCACGGTGTATCTGATATACCCCGTATCATCCGTTTCAGGAATATCTTTAAAGCTGCTTTTCCATGAGTTCGCCTCATTCAGGACAAGTCTTCTGCCGGTATCCTTTCCATCGCCAAGAAGCTTAACTGTAGCAGAATCTTTCTTGGGTCCCACCCAGATCTTTTGAACATCTACAGAAGTCTTGTTCACAGCCTTTCTCGGAGTATTTTCCTGAGCATACACCCTTGCACCTGAAGACGGGAAGATACTCCCAATTGCCAAAAGCAGGCACAATAATATCCCTATAAGCTTGCTTAATTTCATTCTTTCCCCCTTCTCTTTCCTATGAGATATTTCTCATATCTGCAGGATCTCTGTCCTGACCCAGCCAAAGGGATTAACCTCTTAGGGACAGAGAAAATAAAAAACTTGGAAAGGAGGTAATTCTCATGTCAAATATGAAAAGAACAGGACAAACAGCCCTTTATGAGCGTTTAAGTCGTGATGATGAAATG
>ERZ772945.165-NODE-165-length-53067-cov-6.872821_pt1 | contig 53067 bp, 45 predicted proteins | sample MGYA00511681_ERZ772945 | MGnify/ENA primary metagenome ERZ772945 (study PRJEB29015, sample SAMEA2737943) | human oral metagenome | biome: human oral; feature: human-associated habitat; material: dental | place: China | collected 2143 ...
TACCTGACAACCTTACCGTTGGCGGCTCTCTCGACTTGCGTGGTACAGGCATCACCTCGCTACCTGACAACCTTACCGTTGGCGGCTCTCTCGACTTGCGTGGTACAGGCATCACTAATAAAAATGTTAATACTGTACTTTCTGCAGATGCAAGAATGCGCATAGCGCGTGTTAGAAATAAACTATTAACATGGGAATGGAATGGACGAAAATATATTAAGATTGACGGTGTATTTTCTGTTGTAGATAGCAGTCATGGTAATGTATTTCATGTCCATCAACTGGGCAAATCAAAAAGTATGTATGTGGTTACTGACGGTGAGAACCACTGGGCACATGGTGATAGCCTCAAAGAAGCACGTGCAGACCTTATCTATAAGATTAACGACCGCGATACTTCAGAGTATACAAAGCTAAATCTTGATGATACTATGACTTTCGAGGAAGCGATTGCAGCTTATAGGACCATAACAGGAGCTTGTGCTGCTGGTACACGTGACTATGTAGAGAATAGGTTGCCAAAACCATATAAGGAAAAGTATACTGTCAGAGAAATGATAGAACTTACAAAAGGCGAGTATCAAGCAGAAACATTTAAGAATTTCTTTACACATAAATAACAATTTTTAATTACACAAAAATGGAAAATCAAATTTCAAACATGCCTGTACAACGGGCAACAACAAACAACAGCATGTCGGTAAACTTCTTCAATCCTGCACAGTTCGATACAGCGCAACGCATGGCTAAGATGTTCGCGTCATCAAAGCTCGTTCCCAACATGTATCAAAAAGATGAGATATACAAAGACCTCATCAAAGACAATGCACGTCTGCCACAAGACCAGCAACTCGACGCAAAGACCTTGCGCAACAATGCGTCGATTGAGGCTACAGCAAACTGCATGATTGCACTTGACGTAGCAACACGTATCGGAGCAAGTCCGCTGATGATCATGCAAAACCTTGTTATCATCTATGGTCGTCCCTCATGGTCATCTAAGTTCCTCATTGCAACAGTTAACACCTGCGGGCGCTTTGAACCGCTGAAATATAGGTTCACAGAAAAAGGTAAGGTCGGCAAAATGGGTATCACAGAGTATGTGTGGGACAGAGCCACCAATAGTAAAAAGCCCATTACCCGTGAGTTTGATGGAACAAAAATTGTAGACATTGAGTGTGTAGCCTACACCACGGCAAAAGGTAGCACAGAACTATTGGAAAGCTCACCCATCTCTATCCGCATGGCAATAGAAGAAGGATGGTACACCAAGAATGGAAGCAAGTGGCAAACAATGCCTAAACAAATGCTTATGTATCGCGCCGCATCATTTTGGACTTCGGCGTATGCACCTGAGATTTCTATGGGTATGCGCACGGTTGAAGAAGTAGAGGACGCGGAGTACGTCGAGTTGCGCGAGGGTGACAACGAAAAATCTTCCATCGCACAACTCAAAGCAGAGAAAGAACAAAACGCTGGCAAAAGCATCATCGACCTCAAAGAGCCTACAGACACAAAGGAGCAGCCTACAACGAATGCTCAAGAGGGTGTAGATAAAGAAACGGGCGAGGCGAAGTCTACGGGTGAGGCACAACAACCTGTAACGTCTGAACCTGCCTACTAATTGTAATTGTATCCAACTATGAAACTTATCATCCTTGGGTCATCAAGTCGTGGCAACGGTTATCTGCTCAAAGCGGATACAGGAGAGATACTTATGATAGAAGCTGGAATAGACTTCAAACTTGTCAAGCGTGCATTGGATGGCGACATCTCTCATATTGCTGGATGCATCGTAAGCCATGAGCATGGAGACCACGCTGCACATGTATGTGAAGTTCTCGCAGCTTACATCCCTGTATATATGCATCCTATCACGGCCGAGCACCTAAGGATGAAAGCTTCAAATCTCCATGTCATCAAGGAGGGAACACAGACAAACCTCAGTGGGTTCTCTGTCACTCCTTTTTTGGTAAAGCATGACGATAGTGTACCATGCTATGCCTATATCATCCACCACAACGAGTGTGGCTTTGTCCTCTTCGCAACTGATTGTGCCTATCTCAATCAACGTTTTTCGGGGTTAAGCAATATGCTCATAGAAGCGAACTATAAAACAGACATGATCATGCGCAACCTCAACAGTGGGGCAATAAACAAAAAACATTACGACCACACTGTCTTGGGGCACATGAGTATTGAAACTTGTCTCGAAACACTACAGACTACAGACCTTTCACAGGTGAATAACATCATCCTCATACATCTTTCAGCTATGAACAGCAATGAAAAGGAGTTTGTAAGTGATGTACAAAAGATTGCTGTAGGCAAGAACATTATGGCTGCACGTAAAGGTATGATTATCAAATTCAACAAAACACCATATTAAAAAATATAACAATGCAAAATCAAATTACTATCTTCAACAATCCTCAATTTGGAGAAATCCGAACGGCAGGTACAGCTGAGCAACCATTATTCTGTTTAGCGGATGTTTGTAAAGCACTTGACCTACAAACTGGAGCTACAAAAAGCAGGTTAAATCCAAAGGGTATTAGTCCAATTAATACCCTTACAAGTGGAGGTAATCAGACTCTTATTTTTATCAACGAACAAAACCTTTACAAGGTTATCATGCGTTCTGATAAGCCACAGGCAGAACCTTTCCAAGATTGGGTCTGTGGGGAAGTCCTCCCCTCCATCCGAAAGACTGGTGGCTATATAGCAACCAATACCACAATGACCGACGCTGAAATTATGGCTAAGGCAGTACTCGTTGCACAGTCCACAATAGAAACGCGTAATGCTCGTATCAGGCAACTTGAAATAGAGAACGCAGGGCAAAAGCAGCTCATTGCACAAATGCAGAAAGGAAACGACTACCTCAATACAATTCTGCAAAGTAAAGGAACACTGGCCATCACACAGATTGCAGCAGATTATGGCATGAGTGCTATCGCTTTCAATCGTAAACTCAATGAGATGCATATCCAAAGAAAGGTCAATGGCCAGTGGATACTCTATAGTGAGTTCATGGGAAAAGGATATGTTCACAGTCGTACCATCTCATTTCGCCATAAAGATGGCCGTCCCGACACACGTCTATGCACGGAGTTCACTCAACGTGGTCGTCTTTTCTTATATGACGCACTCAAAGAAACGGGCATCTTACCTCTAATAGAAAGAGCATCGTAAAAGTAAAAATAATTCGCAAATAAATAACAATGGATTTCTACTGCTGCGTGAAACCCGAAGGGCTTGTTCCTCTCGATGACATTGATTGGAGTGAAAAGAACAAGTTAGGAATAGGCCGAGAGGTAAAGGTACATATCACCATGCCACGCAACCTAAAGTTCCACCGCAAATTCATGGCACTACTCACCATTGTCTGTGACAACCTACCGGAGAAGTTCACGAACTCTGAAAATAGTGGCAGCTATATTGGAAACCTCAGCAGCCTACTCACAGCAATAAAGATAGATATGGGATACTATGAAGTGTTCCGCCTCAACGGAAAAGAAGTATATCAGACAAAGTCTATCAGCTTCGCAAAGATGGATCAAACGGAGTTCGAACAGTTTTATGACCGCGCGATAACAACCATCATTAATAAGTATCTATGCGGTGTAAACCGCCGACAGCTATTGCAAGAGGTAGAAGAATTTATTGGTAGACCATAAATAACTAACATAAAATAAATGATGATGACAAGTAAGACAGCAACTTGGTTTGAAACCAAAATTCAGTACGACAAGACCTTAGAAAATGGGCTTATCAAGAAAGTTACAGAACTGTATGTTGTAGATGCATTGAGCTTCACAGATGCCGAAAGTGCCATCACGGAGGCAATGAAGCCATACATCAGTGGCGAGAGTATGGTTAAAGCTATTAAGCGGGCACCATTCAAAGAAGCCCTACTAACAAACGAAGACAACGACCGCTTCTTCAAGGCAAAAGTGCAGTATCTTATCTTTAATGAAGATGAAAAGGTTAAGCGTAGTAGCGAAATAATCCTTGTTCAGGCCGAAAATATCGACGTGGCACGTGAGTATATCAAACGACATTTTGTAAACACGATGATGGAGTATGAAACGGTACAGATAGCAGAAGCGCCCATCTTAGAAGTTTTCTACCATGACTGAAAATTATTTCGACCAGTTAGACCGCTTACGTGCGCTATGCAACACGCCAGCAAAGCGCCGTCGGCCATCACACGAGGAAGACCGCTTGCAAATGGCTTGTCGTACATGGTTTGACCTACAGCACAAAGAACTCTCTATCCTACTCCACCACAGCCCCAACGAGGGGTTGCTGGTGAAGCAAGCAAAAGATGGTGCTAAGCGGAAGGCTATGGGCGTGCGGGCAGGCTTCCCTGACTTTATCTTCTTAAAGCCCAACCGCCTCTATCCCTACTTAGCCGTAGAGCTAAAGACGGCAAAAGGAAAGCAAAGTGTGCACCAACAAGCCTACCAAAGGGCAATCGAAAAGAATGGCGGCAGATATTGCATCGCCCACTCATTAGAAGAATTTATCAAAATCATTAACGATTACCTCTATTATTTATAAGCAATGTGCGAAGTAGGATATATTAAGTATTATAGAAAGTCTATTGAAGACGAGATGTACTTCAAAGAGCCTTTTACAAAGTGGCAAGCCTGGATGGATTTGATTACTCTTGCTTTGTGGAAAGACGAGGCGTTCTTTATTCGTGGTATTCGAATAGTTGGCAAGCGCGGATGTGTATATAAAAGTCAGAAAACATTGTGCGAACGCTGGATGTGGAGTCGGACGAAAGTTTTGCGTTTCTTATCTTATCTATCTGATGTTAATAAGATTGAACTAAAAACGATACAACAGAATTCGCGTCTAATAGGCTGTATATCAATAGTTAATTACGAAAAGTATCAATCTAACGATACAACAGACGATACAATAAACGATACAACAGACGATACAACAAACGATACAACAGAGCAAAAAGAAAAAGAAATTTCCCCCTTCACCCCCTATAAAGAAAAAGAAAAAGAAAAAGAAGAAGGGAAAGAAGAAAATTCGTCGTCGTTAGCAAGGCGCGCGCGTACGCGAGGGAAAGTCATTTTCGACGAAAACGAAAATTTTGTCGAGATGAGAACCGAAACAGAAGATGCCGACTGCGAGAAACAATTCCTGACGGAAATGAAAACAGACGAGCCATGGCTCGAAGTCGTTTGCATGAAGTTCCGCCGCTCGCGCTCAGACATTACAAGCCGAATAAATGACTTCATGCTTGACTGCGAATGTCGCAAAAGTAAACATAACAACCTCGCAGATATGCAACGACATTTCTGTGACTGGTTAAGAATTCAATTTAAAATACAAACAGAAAATGAAAATAGAAACACTCGTACAACAACAAGTCAACGACTTGAAGACGCAGCAACGCTCGTCCACCAGCTGCTTAACGAAAGCGATGAACCCATCCCCGACGACGTATGGTAATACTGCTACGTTCTTGCAAACATTCAACCCAAGCATGCAACACAGATATTGCAAAGACGTTGATCGCTGCTTCTTTGGTACAGCACCGACACTGAGCGAAGTCTGCAAGCGTTATGGCGACAATGCCGATGTAGCATGGCTCATCCCACAGCTCACAAACCTCTCCGAGTATTGCGGCCTAAAAGATAAAGCCTCAACCATGCAGCTTCAGGAATGTGCCAAAACTATCTCAAGTATCTATTACTTCCTCAAAGTAACCGAGCTGATGTATTTCTTCCTGCGCTTCAAAAGCGGCAGCTACGGACGTTTCTATAGCTTTTTTGACCCACAATTCATCACTGCTGCGTTGCGCGACTTCTGCAAAGAAAGAGAGGCACGCTACACACTGCGCGAAAGCCAACTACGCATAGAACGGGTAAGGGCCGAAACAAAAGATGCCATTTCCTACGAGGAATATCTAAAACGCAAAAAAACTATTGCACAATGAAACATCAAAAAGCATTTTGTATCATGCGACAAGAAATCAAGAATAATGCAGTTTATTTTGCGTGTATGGTGTTTCTTTATTCCCTAAAGTAATCATCAGGTCAATGCGGAAATATCGCCTTACAGCAAATATTTTAAGCCAAAATAAAATTTATACTTAGAATAAAAGCTGAAAGGCATTGGAAAGTAGGGTAATTAAATAAAAAAAACAACAATGGAATATATAGAATTTCTTAAAAACAAGATGGCTATTAGCCACGAAACAGGGTTCGAAATCAAAGATGGAGATTTAACCCCAACGTTATATCCACATGTTAAGGACACAGTAAAGTGGGCCATCAAAGGTGGTTGCCGTGCTATCTTCTCATCGTTTGGAATGCAGAAGACGGTAACGCAGCTGGAGATTATCCGCATCATATTGAAGTACAAAGGTGGTAAGGGATTAATCGTTTGTCCAAAGCGGGTAGTAGTTGAGTTTGTCAGTCAGGCAAAGAAGCACCTTGGTTTGGAAGTTACATACGTCCGCACGATGCGGGACGTAAAAGAAAGCAAGACGGATATAATGATAACGAACTATGAGCGTGTAAGGGATGGTGAAAATGGTGTACGTATTGACCCGAACTATTTTAAAGTTACATCGCTTGATGAAGCAAGTGTGCTGCGTGGTTTTGGGACAAAGACATATCAAGAGTTTTTGCCGCTGTTCTCGAATGTTGAATATCGTTTTGTAGCGACTGCAACACCATCACCGAATAGATACAAGGAACTTATCCACTATTCAGCTTATCTCGGTGTTATGGACAGCGGACAGGCTCTTACGCGGTTCTTCAAGAGAGACAGTACTAAAGCAAACAAGCTGACGCTGTACCCACACAAGGAGGCCGAGTTTTGGATTTGGGTTGCTACGTGGGCTTTGTTCCTGACTAAGCCGTCCGACCTTGGTTATCCTGATGATGGGTATAAATTACCGGAACTGCGAGTGCATAGTGAAATTGTAGAGGTTGATAACTCGACGGCTGGAACGGAAAAAGATGGACAGGTTAAGATGTTCCGTGAAGCTGCGTTGAGTTTGCAAGATGCGGCAAAAGAGCGTAGGGATAGTATGCCTGCAAAGATAGGCAAGGTTCTTGAAATTATTAATCGCCCGGAGAATAAAGATGACCATTTCCTTATTTGGCATGACCTCGAAAGCGAAAGGGTGGAACTCTGTAAGTGCATAGATGGTTGCAAGGCTGTCTATGGTTCACAAGATGATGATGAAGCAGATAGGGTTATTGAGGACTTCAAGGAGGGAAGATTAAAGTACCTCGCAGCAAAACCGGAGATGCTTGGCGAGGGTCTAAATTTCCAGTATCATTGCCACAAAGCGATAATGTTTATTGATTATCGTTTCAATGACAAGTTCCAAGCTATTGCACGTATATATCGATTTATGCAGCAGCATCCTGTGGACTTGTATCTTGTGTATGCTGAAAGTGAGCAGGAAATTTACAAGTCGTTCATGCAGAAATGGCAGCAGCATAAGGAAATGGTCGGGAAGATGGTTTCTATTGTCAAGGAGCATGGGCTTTTTGGTCTTGATGCAAAAGAGAAACTGATGCGCTACATGTTCTCAAAGCGTGAGGTGAGAGAGGGAAAACTCTACACGGCAATCAATAATGATAATGTGTTGGAATGCAAGGATATGAAAGACAGCTCGGTCGATTTGATTGTTACTTCTGTGCCGTTCTCAAATCACTATGAATATACGAGTTCATTCAATGATTTTGGCTTTAACACTGATAATGATGAGTTTTTCAAGCAGATGGACTACCTCACGCCTGAACTGCTCCGCATCTTACGGCCTGGCCGTTTGGCTTGTATTCATGTAAAAGACCGTGTGTTGTTCGGCAATGCGACAGGAGACGGTATGCCTACTATTGACCCGTTCAGCGATATGTGTGTGTTCCACTATCTGAAGCATGGTTTCAGGTACATGGGACGTATCACTATTGACACGGACGTGGTAAGGGAGAATAACCAAACCTACAGGCTCGGTTATTCTGAAATGTGCAAAGATGGTTCTAAGATGGGTGTAGGTTGTCCCGAATATGTTTTATTATTCAGAAAGCTGCCAACAGATACAACAAGGGCGTATGCTGATATTCCCGTAACAAAGGAAAAATTTGGCGATTATTCACTTGCACGTTGGCAGATAGATGCGCACGCTGATTGGAAAGACAGCGGGAACAGGCTTCTAACATTCGACGATGTCAAGAATTTAGGTATAGACCAAATTCGCAGGTTCTTTAGAGATTACTCAAAGGAACATATTTATAACTACGAAGACCACGTAGCGTTTGCTGAAGAGTTGGAGGGACACAACAAGCTACCGCGTACATTTATGGCCGTTGACCCTGTAAGTCACAAGGACTACATTTGGGACGATGTGGTTAGAATGAAAACGCTGAACTCTCGACAGTCACAGAAGAATTTGCAGATGCATATTTGTCCTTTGCAAATAGATATTGTAAATCGTCTGATAGAGCGATATTCAAACAAGGGAGAATTGGTCTTTGACCCGTTCGGTGGAATACAGACCGTACCCTATTGTGCTGTGAAACTTGGACGAAAGGGGCTGTCTACGGAGTTGAATTATGATTATTGGCGAGATGGACTTGCTTATTTACATGAAGCGGAAATGGAGATTGCCTCGCCGACTTTGTTTGACTTAATAGATATTGTATGACTGAATTAGAGCCTATATGGATTTCACGTCAGTTTAATAAAAAGGAGGATTGAAAGATGATTAAATTTCTATTATTAGCTATTCCATTTATTGTCCTTTACATGGTAATTGCTTTCGTGGTCTGGGATATAGCGTGGGTGGCGAATTGCGATTGGGTATGGCGGGCTTTTTACATTCTCGTGTGCGTATTAATATCACTTCCCATATTAGTTGATAAGTAGAAAAGTAACATAAGCAAAGTATATAGTAATTGTACATAAATGTCCACTATCTTGGATGTGAATTGGACAAAAAAGTATGTATTTGTACATAAATGCAGATTTACGAGAAATAAAGAAAAAAATAAAACAACGAACTATGAACAGAGAAATATTATTTAGAGCAAAATGCTTTGGCAACTGGCGTTATGGAAGTTATGTACACTTTGTTAAAAAGCCTACCAATAGCCGTTGTAATATAAATTACAAAGATTTCATTGTAACTAATGAAGATGACGGAGAGCATTATTATCCTATTGCAGAACTATTTTCTGTCGGTCAGTACACTGGGCTAAAAGACTGCAACGGAAAGGAAATCTACGAGGGGGATATTGTTCTCATCGGAGAGAAACTAAAAGCAAAGGTAGTATACTATAATGGTGCTTTTAGGATGCAGTCCGAATTTAGCCCTACACCAATAGATACAGTCGATATGGGTCATATGATGAACGAGTTCAGTGTTCGCATTATCGGCAATATCCACGACAACCCAGAACTAATCAAGTAATGCGTATGAAGAAGATAATGTTTTCAGATAAGTACTGCCTTACGCAGGCAGTGCTGAACGGCTCAAAGACCATGACAAGACGGAGTTTTGCACGATTTGAACCCGATGCTCGTATGTTTGATGAAATCTGCAACGTTGAAGGAGGCTTTGACGATAAAGGTCGATGGATTTTTACCCTTTATAATAAAGATGGAGATATAATCGGCGATATGATTCCACGCTACAATGTTGGTGAAGTTGTTGCTATCGCACAAAGCTACAAGAGTATTGCCGACGAGAGAGACGAGGCTGAAACTGCATTGGACTTATATAAAATTGGTGATAACTTCCTTACTATGGACGAAATGGCTGCTGGTTGGAATAATAAAATGTTCGTGAAAGCTGATTTAATGCCTCATCATATCAGAATTACAGATGTTAAAATAGAACTTCTACAAGATATTTTAGAAAAAGATTGTCTTCGTGAAGGTATTGGATATCACAGTGATCGTGATGATGTATGGTCTGATGATAGTCTATGGGGTTATTATGGATATAATAAACATAAATATGAATTATTTACATTTGATACTCCACATGAAGCCTTTACATCATTAATTGATAAAATTATGGGTAAAGGCACTTGGGAGAGTAATCCGTGGGTGGCAGCGTATAGTTTTGAATTAGTAGATTAAATATTAAAACGTTTTATGAGTAGACTTAAAATTCTGGAAGCCTCCTTGCAGAAAAAAGAGGAAAAATTCAATACTATGTTGTCGAAGCATATCGATGATGTGAAGCAAGCGAACGGACAGCCGCTGAATGACAAGAGATGTGGAGCCACTACAATGAGGAGGTGGAACAAACAAAATACTGTCTTGGAAAATATGCAGAAAGAAATTGAGAAGACGAAGCGGGCTATTGAGAGAGAGGAAAGCAGATCCAACGGCATAAAGAGTATTACATCGTTATTGCCGGACGAAATAGTTTCGCTAATCAACAATGGAACGTTGCGTCAATGGGGTAAATATCCACATATTTTCTTTGTAGAAGGTGTCAATAAGGCACGCCTTATATACGATTTCAAAAAGAGGCAGGTAGCACATAAGTACACGCATTCTATACAAGACAGGGAACAGTACAAGAAATTTGCACAAATATTCAATTCGTTGTCAAAACAAATTAACAAATAGAAATTATGAAAGTAGAATTACAGAACGGCGACCGCATCGCCATTCCCGAGGGATGCAAGGCGCAAATCAATGGCAACGAAATTGTTGTTGAGAAAGAGGGGAAGTCTAAAGATTTCAAAAGGGGTGACATCTTGGTGAGCCTTTCTAATGAAATTATACTTGTTGATGATTATGATTTCAAAGGAGGGCATTTATATAGTTTCGTTAACGTTGACAGGTCTGGTCAGCTATATAATGAACCATATTTTCAGTGGAACGAACGGCACGATTGGCGTCTTGCCTCCGACGAAGAAAAGCAACTCCTATTTGATAAAATGAAAGAGCAAGGTTTGCGGTGGAACGCGGAGGAAAAGAAAGTAGAGAAAATTAGATGGAGAGCTAAGTACGGAGAAGAATATTGGTATGTTACATCATCATGCTCTGTTGCTGGTGACTTCATGCGAGAAGAAAATTCACTAACTGGCGAAGGTGCAATAGAGGATTGGAGTGGGTACAACCATTTCCGAAAGAAAGCACAAGCCAAAGAAGCTGCAAAACGTGTGAAGGAAACATTGAAAAAATATTGTGAAGAGATAGGAGAATAGAACAATGAAACCAACAGTATATACAGGATACAAGGATATCAATGGTGAAAAGGTATATACCGGAGATACCATCGATTTTGCTGTGCCGCAAAGGGATGGAACAACAATTCATAAAGTAGGAAGGATTACAAAGCTACAATATGGCTTTGCGTTCTATCACAACAAGACCTACAAGATGCTTTCACAGATAAAAGGATTTGACAGTCAGTGCGACTGGCGCATTATAAAGAAAAGAGTAACTAACAAATAAGTTTTTCACAACTATGCAAACAACAATTTTAAAAGAAATCGTTGCGTTCTTTATTGGACGCAAGTACTACGCTAACATTGTCGCTACAAAAGGAACAGCCAAGGTTGAGCTATGCTCCTTCATATTTAAAACAAAGCAGGAGGCAATGAAGCATGAGCAGGAAGTCAATGGAACACGATCATTTGAATTCGTAGAAACAATCTCCTTCCGTTCAAAATACGAGTACTAATCATCATCATTTAGGCAGGTGGCTGAATATATCAAGTAGGCACCTGCCTAAAAAGATAAACCAAAAGACAACATGTTTCATTTTAATTTTGTACGTATGAGAAGATTATTCAATAAAATCAATAACTGGCTGAGAGCAAAATCGTGCTACGTCATCATCGACCCGCACGACAATTCTGTCACGCTCTCTAAAAAACTATTCCATATTATACGCAAACAACATGCAGATAAGGAGGTAAAGCCACAGGTATTTGTATTCAAAGTGAAGCATAATGCTTGCTTTGGATTTATGTTGCAGCACGGCATCAAACAGCCCACGCAACTTTGCGACATTCAATACAACGATAAATATAAGTGCATTGGATTTGAAACGCTCGCACCATCTGCCGGACGCATATTATACGACTACGGCTTGCAAGCTGATAAACGCTATAAGCTCTCTGTAAGCATACATCAGGATGCAACCCATAAAACATACTATCAAATTAATAAGCCAACGAAGTATGCAAAAAAACATTCAATATAGAGGATTATCAACAGAACCCTCAGACAACTCATCTGAGGATGGAGCAGCAGCTTTCATGTTTAACCTCATCCCTGAGGATGGGGCTATTAAACCTATACTACCGCCTGGAGATTTAGATCAATTCGGCGAAAGCATACGTGTCGTATATCTACACCGCTCGTCGAAGTTCGAATACTATATACTTCTCGACACAAAAGACAAGAAACTCTATGCATCAGCTGATGGCGACGAAAGAGACTTCCTACAGCTCTATGAGCTCGGCAACACAGAACTCTATCAAGTAACGGCCATCGGAAATACACTCGTTGCACTCACGTCAAAGGGGAAACTCTACTGGCTATACAAAAACCCAACCGCTGGATATATCTTCCTTGGAAATGATTTTCCAGAGCTGACTTTATCATTTGGACTTGAGGGTGAAATGATAAGAAAAAAAGAAGCCTTCGAAGTTCATTTCGATGATACGGGGGTCCACCTGATGGAGAAGAATGGTATCGTTGTTTCCGAAGAAAAGGCTCTTGGTAAAAATGGCCATATCACACCGTTCTTCGTAAATGTTGACAAGACTAATTTCAGTGAGTTTTACACCTTCGATAAGTTTTCAGATGCAAGCGCACAGAGAATATCGGAACAAGTACTCGCTCAAGTAAACAAGTTCATTGCAGAAGAGTCTACGCAAAAAGGAAAATTTATATTTCCTTTCTTTGTGCGTTATGCATACCGTCTATACGATGGTTCTTTAACTCATCACTCTGCACCTGTGCTGATGGTATGCACAACAGCATGTAGTCCAATCGTACTATGGGAAGAAATATGGAAACACAAAGGACTCATGTTAACTAGTGTCGTTGATAGCGCGCGATTACGAGTATTAGGACTTGTACATTCTCTTGACTACGCAGCCCTATACAAAAGTGAAATAGATGCACTCAAAAACTGGGGTGACATTATTAAATCGGTAGATATTTTTATTTCAAAGCCAATCTATACCTACGATCAAAATGGCGTATGCGACAAGTTCTATAGTGCTTACGAGAACTTCACTCTTGAGTGGGGTCACACAGTCAGCAAGTCTAAAGCTTCAATAAGATATAACGTAAGTGGTTCCCCACATTATGAATATATCGATATAAAAAAACTTTATAATCAATCATTTTTTAGTAATTTGGATAACCCGCTTAAAGAGGGTATTCTCGGGTTGCCGAGAAAAAGTAGGGATGAGATAAACGATGCGATTGCAAATACAGCAAATTTTTATTTCTTAAAACGAATAAAAATAGAACAACTATCAACTGCAAGAGAGCATATTGAGATTAAAAGTGACTACTTACAATCGTTAACTAACAGAGAGGTAATGACGGATGACTACGACTCCCATGATAAACTCTTGGCAGAATACGCGTTCCCCTATAACGCACGCCTCAACCTCGCAAATCTCTCAAAACAACTCTTTACAGGGTTTAATCCATCTACACTGCGCACTTATACCGATGAGAACTTTATAGCTGACAATGGGATTGAAGTAAGAGAAGAACCTATAGACAGGGAAGTCTCTATATTTATATATATTAGAGATGGAGCAAAAGATATCGTTGTGTGTGAAACCGAAACCATTACGGCGGGAGAGACCTACGTGCCATGGATTTTCTATCCAAATACAAATGCATATAAGGCAATCGTGTACTTTGATGAAGGTCGTGTAGACCCAAGTCTTTATGGTAAGTGGGCTATAGAATTTAAACTTGAGCCACACCCTCTACTCAATGGTGCTTATGCTGTTAACATACACAACATGACATCTAAGGCTGGAGATGGTTATGCCGAGGATATCTTCAATAAACAACACGTCTCATCCTATAGCGAGCGCACAATCCTTATAAAAAATAAAATCTACACCTCAGAGGTTAACAACCCGTTCCTCTTCCCGTTGTTGGGTATCAACACTATTGGTACAGGTAAAATCATCGGGGTAAGCACAGCGGCTAAGGCACTATCCGAAGGACAATTCGGACAATTCCCACTCTATGCTTTTACAACCGATGGTGTGTGGGCGCTTGAGGTTTCTTCGAAAGGAACTTATTCTGCGCGGCAACCCATCACACGGGACATTTGTATCAACCCTAAGTCCATCACGCAGATTGATAGCGCAGTACTCTTCATTACCTATAGAGGCATTATGTTGCTTGAAGGCTCGCAGTCTATGTGTATATCCGATATCCTTAACGGCAATAATGTCTTTAACCTCAAGCTCTTACCAAAGGCTGACAAGATAACAGCATACATCAACAACGCTGGTGTTACCGTAAACATTGTTCCTTTTAAGGAGTTCTTTCCAAAAGCACGGATGATCTACGATTACAATCATCAGCGGATTATCCTCTATAATCCCGATGAAACATTGCATTGCAGCTACGCCTACGTCTACTCGCTAAAGACAAAAATGTGGGGGATGATGCAATCAGATATCATTGATAGTGTGCCATCCTATCCTAATGCCTACGCATTGCACAAAGGTGGTGCTTTTGATGATTACACCAAAGACGGGGACTTCGCCAATAGAAACGTATTTATATCACGCCCACTAACGTTAGATGAAATCGATATTCATAAAACTATTGACACATTTATCCAGCGTGGTTTCTTTAGAAGCAGTAAAGCAATCGAGGGAACAGGACTTGTTCTCTATGCCTCTAACGACTTATTCAATTGGATCATCGTATGGTCATCTACGACGCATTACATGAGAGGTTTCCATGGGACACCTTACAAATATTTCCGTATTGTCGTTCTCTCACAACTATCCCCTGACGAATGTCTCACCGGTGCAACCGTACAATTCACACCACGCCTCACCAATCAGCCAAGATAAAAATATAAGGTTTAGTTTTTCTAAGTAAATAGATTGTTCAGGAGAAAGGGGTAGTGCTACATCACGTAGACTACCCCTTAACACAACAATCTATATCACAATTAAAATGGCTTCAATTTCCTGCGCACCTTACTAATACGAGAGGTTAGAGCTGTGCGGATGGAATACTTCAGCGCCTCCACCTTTTCTTGCCACTTACCATAACTGTTCGGAAAGGTTATACTCAACCAATCTGCCAACACCCTGCAAACCAAATATTCGTGTATCAAATGGGAAAGCAATTGAACCGTGGTTGCCGAAAAGTCACGAGGCAAAGTCAGCTCAATATAATAACGTGAAGGCTCGCGCAATCTGTCATCAAGCTCACCACCATCTTCGGGTATATTCTCTTTGACAAAGGGATAAAGTAACTCTACACATTCTGTATAAGCCAAATTCAAAATGCGCGTAACACGGTCTACATTACCATCCTGAACAATATCTGTTACCTGATGGCGCACATGTTCTGCATCTTCAGGCATAATATCTCCCTCAACAAATGAATAGTTGGCTATATCGTAGAGCAGCTCTCTACGCAAGAAATTCAATTGTACCTTGCGAGTTCCCATACCATCTATTTGCCACTGTGGACAACAACTATTATAGTGCATCTGTAACCCTCCCTATTTTTAATAAGTGGGGCGAGTCGGTCTACTCCGCTTATACAGTGCACGCTTCACTGTCTCCAAGCTCGCCGTTGCATGCGCAACATACGTCTCAGCATCCTCCTTATTGGTAATCGTAAACCATTCAGCCAACGCCATGTCAACTAAGTAAGCGTGAATACCATTCCCCAAACTATCGGCCGAGGCACTATTATAATTCGATGGTAACTTAAACGACAACACCAATTGACCACTATTCTCTATCACTTGCTGAACACGATTATTACTTGTCGTGGCATTCTCAAACAAATACTCGCCAAGCAAACTCTTTAAAGAAGAAAAGGCGTTGGCTATGGAGCGGCGCAACTGATAGCTGTTATCATCATCATCACTGGCCTGCATGTTCGATGCCGCCTGAAAGTTCTTTGTTCCCTCTGCCTCACGAGCTTGCCCTGTAAGGTAGGCTTTGTTTTGAATATCAAACAGAAGTTCTTTCACCTCTTCTGTAATCACCAAATTTTTCTTATTCTCTGCCATAATGATTATAATTTAAAATTTATACATAGGTAGGCCGCAATGGGCGTTTCTTATAATAAGCCTTGCGCAGCACATCTTCTAAGTCGCTGGCTGCCGCCTTAGCCACCCCATCCGTATCGGGCTTGTTAGCAAACGAAAACCATTTACTCACGATATTCTTCACAAAAAAGCTGAACAAGCTACGCTGGATGCTATCTGTGAGATGTGTATCATAGGAACTACTCACCTGCAAGGTGAGGGTGTAAATACCACTCTGCTCTTGTTCTGCTCCTAACAGCTGCTTTAGGCTACCTGTCACAGTGTCTTTGCTCTCATTCCAAAATCGCTCCAACAGTTCTTGGTCTGCATCCGTGGTGAAAATACGGTCATAAGCTGCCTCCTCAGCCATCTTTGCTCCAGTATAAGAAGTTGTTTTTGCAACCTCTTTGTATACATCTGCCTTTATAACCCTTAATGCTATCATGCTCATAAACACTACCAATTAAATAGATGATACTGAAAACCTATCCCTACATAAGGACTTGCGCCATGCTTACTAAAGCCATAACCCACTTGTAAACCTATGCCCCATCGTTTCGAACGTTCATATAAAATGTGGTCAATGGTAATGGTGCGTTGTCTAATAAAGATACTATCGAGCGCCACTTCATAGCCGCTAACCCACGCCGTGTAGCTACTATCCTCATACCGCTTCTGTGTGATAGGAATAACAACCTTAGCGCAATCTGCAGGCAATGGTTGCACAATACATAACGTATCACGATGAGGTACAGCACTTCTACGTGCCACAGGCAATACTCTTGTCACATAGCGCGCAACCACGCTGTCTCTCACTACAGGCTTATAGCAGCGGATGGTATCATAATACAGTCTGCGAATAACTCGCTCCTCTACCCTTTCCCCATCACGATGATAAAGCCACAGCAATAAACAGCTTGCAAGCATAGCTATAACACCTATAGAAACCACTTTCTTCATAACAACACTAACCGCTAATCATACCATATTCATCTTTCGCATCAAAGCAAGGACATCGCTTCATCCATTCGTTAGGGGTAATCTTCCCATCCTTATTAAGGTCGGGTGAAAAGTCACGATGCCCTTGGATAATAGCCTGTGGATATTTCTTTTTCAACATCCCAAGCAGCTGAATAAGTGACTTCTTCTGCGCTGCCGTACGGCTATCAGCAGCTTTCCCATACTTATCAATACCGCCAATATAGGCCACGTTGATAAGCATACTATTATAACCGCGTACGCCGTTGCTTACCTTAGCTTCGTCTAATAACTGAGTAATCTTGCCGTCTGCGGCAACAACATAGTGGTAACCAGGGTTTGTCCACCCCTTACGCTTGAACTCCTGCAGTAAGCCTGCTATCGTTTCTGTCTGTGGACTTGCCGTACAATGAACAACTATATATCTAATCTCTCGCATACGCTCCCTATTTTAAAATACAAAATAACATGATCACAACAAAACAAATTACTTCTTCATAAAATATATGCCGCTTCCGAACAGCAAACAAATAACCTATATAAAGCAACCATATTCCAAGCAAGTGTGCGTCACATAGTGCTACAATTAATTGCGAACTGATGGCCGCCACAAATGCACCTGTATAATGCAACGTTCGTTCTATGGATTTATAATGAGGACTTGCCCCCACCATACACAACCCAAACCAAAATATAACACCCAAGAAACCAGCCCAGCCTCCAGCATTAGCAATTAGTCGAGGAGAAATCAAAAAAGCACTAACAACCATAACGGCTGTGAATACACGTGGAGAATGACTAATATAAGCTGTCTCAGAAAGACTACCTAAGACCGCACCTTTCTTCAATGCCATAAAACACGAATACACCACCAACAGTAATGCGCCAATAATACTCGCTATCAACCAACCCTTTTCCATCATTCGAAATTCAATTTAGCTGGATACCCCGTCTTATAATCATACTTCAACACGGCCTCAATATCGTTTAAGGCCATCACAGCAGCCTTGTGTTGCTGCGTCACCATATAGGTCTCGTCTGCATAGAGTTGTATTTGCGCCAATAGCAATCTCGCATTGTGTGCAGAGGTGCTTACAACTTGCCCACAAATCTCAAAAGTTAGTGTCTCTTTATTCACAAACTCTGCTGCACGTAAACTGGTCGAATAGTTCGCTCGGATATCAGGAGTTAACCACGCCTTTATACCTCTGAATGTAAACTCATTCACTGCGTCTGAATTGCTATAGGCTTCAATCTCGGCCACCTTAGCACGTTTAGCATTCACCAATCGCTCCTCAGCAGTCTCCTTAACAGGCAGATAGCCTGCCGTAAGCAGCATCTCCTCTGTTGGATTGATAATCTGCTGGCCGTTATAGTCTACGTAAAGACCATTATATACCTCATTTCCTCTCTTATAATTCATGCTCTTTATTCATTTATTCGTTTGTAATCAACATCGTAATAGGTGCTAATCGGTTTAATTGTAAAGTCGCCCCATGAAAATGCCGCTTGATAGGCTCTCACACTCTCATCGGGCACATATACTGCCTTATAGTAAAAGCCAGTGCCAAAATTCTGTATTCCTACTAACTCGGGGGGCACGGGAGTATTTGGAAATACCAAAACGGCCTTGCGCATAAGATTAGTATCATAATATACTTGTTCATAATACCCGCCAATGCCTCTAAAGCCCACCTGCTTGATATTGCCCATATACTCCACAGTTATAACCTTATCCAAATGCTCGGGTATCATGCGGCCGAAGTTTACAGTGCAATCTATTCCCAACCTCGTAAACCTGTCGGGCACAATAGCATGTAGCATTGTACTTGGAAATTCTATAATTCCATCGGTCTTGGGAAATTGCGCCCACTCGTAAAAGATTGTTGCGCCATCGGGTATAGTACCTATTGAGGTCACCAATGCTGCCTCTTTCTGTGATATTAAGCCATCGCCGTCTATGTCCCACTTCGAAATGGCGTACTGCTCAACCACGGGGTCAGTGAAGCGCACAAATAACCGCTGAAAGCGCTCCATCATTCGTCTCCTGTATAAGCTCATACATCGTCTAATTAGCGATTAACACAAGAATACCCTCAACAATGCTGCCCTCATAAGTCTTGCCAGCGTTCGGTGTTACCACAACATTATCGGCGAACTTCACCCCTTGTGGCAAAACAAGTGTCGTTCCTCTGTCTCTCGGACATGAGAACTTAAACGCGTACTCGCTCACATAACCTGCATCGACATCAGCGAGCGATAAGTTCAAACTGTATATCTCACCCCACACGTGCATCTCTCCCGCGCGCAAGGCAAAGGTGGTATCATTTGTGCCATGGTTAACCATCCGCAATCGGCCATCGTGACCATCCACACCATCGCGCCCTCCTGCTTGTGGCTTCACATCGCGCTCACTGACCACAAATAATGTACCTTGCGTTTCTTCCGTCGACAACGGAACAATCTCAAATGCACGTGGAATATCGTAAACCGTGTGGATGAACCCAGTCTCGCTATCCTCACTCGGGACATCATACGATACAGAAGCCATAAACAAGCCCTGCTGACGATTGTCTTCTGCATTAATCTGTACACCAATGCGAGAGCCATCTATTGTCACATTCTCGGTAAGGATACGTGATAGTCCATTTTCCTTGCGTATCAGCACCTGCACATTACGATAACGTGATAAGTCAACATGTTTGCCATAGCGAACAATGTCGAAGATTAGAAACAGGTCTGTACCTATACGCTTCTTGATATAAGCACCATCTGCAAAGGGATTATCATAACCCATGCCAGTCATAGCCCACCTCCTTGCTGCTGTTGGATATTATTATTCGATTTCAAATACTCTCGTAAATAAGGTATCTTGTCTACCATCTTTAATGTCAAAATATAATAAACAAAACAAGCTACTCCGTGCATCGTTGTCCCCTCTACCAAGATATTCTTCCAGTTGCGAGCAATATTCGTTGAGTAAAACCATATCGCAATACCGCACAACACTTTGATAACCCCCAGCGTCTCATCTTGATTATGTAAGAAATAACCTACAATAAACAATGAGGCCGACAGCAGAAAGAACACTGCGCAATGGTAAAAAAATACCATCGACTTCTTCAAATCCCAACGCTCACCATTCTTCATCCCTGCTATCCAACCAAACAAGTAGTTTAAGCCAAAGACGATGACCATTGCAATCATAAAGTCTTTGATAGGCAACAGCAAGCTAAACAAGCCGCTAAGTAAACTACATATCGCATACTTCACTTCATTCATCATTTCATTCCTCCACTCTATAAATTAAAGCCGATTTTGCCAAAGCAGCTAAAGCGTTGCTCTGTTCAGCATTGCCTATCGTTAATAGAACCATGTAAGCAATCGTATAGACAACAGCTTGATAACAACGTTCGCTGATAGCGATGCTGCCATTCTCTATCTTTGGATAAGGCATATATAAGAAGAGTTTCACAGTACCACCCGTAGTGTGTGGGTACAATTCTAAATGTAAGCCATCACCGCCTGGTACTAATGCCGCAACGGGCTTCTGTGCACATCCCCTTATGCCTGCAAACCGACTACTCTGATGTAAATACTTTGCATCGTCAATATCAATAGCTTCATACAAAGTCCTACTCCAATCACTCATACGGAGTGCTACAAGCCGCATAAAGTCAGTGGGCAACACCATATAATAAAGGTTTTCGCCTGTCGCAACGGGCTCGGTCTTAATCATCGGACTACTACTTGTAATATCCTCAGGGCTAAGTAACAATGCTGGGGCACTATTGTGAACACGGGCTACGGCCTCAACAACTTTCGATTGAATAATATCATTCAATGCCAAAGTATCTACATCAGAGAAACCCTCCAACATCGTACTCTGCATATTTTGGTCTATAGCAATGCGTACATCACGTGCAATCGTTGTCAACAGATAGTTTTGCATCACAATTCATCTAAACCCTCAAAAGAGACACCTTGCGCTTGAGCAGCATCTAAGATGGACTTCTTAGTACGGAGGGATGTTCGACTGACACCATAATGTTCCGCTAAATAATCTTTAGCCTCGCCCAAGTCGTGCACCTTAATGGTGGTTGTATCCTCTCCTTCTGTTTTATCCTGCACCTCTTCTTCTACCATTGCCTGCTCTTCTGCCTTATCTTCATCTACATGGTCTAATGTAAACAAATCACCAAAACGGTAGTGTCGCTCTAAAGCTTTTTGAACCTCTACCTTATCAGTGATATAATAGCTTCCTCCACGCGTCAATGGAACAAAGGCGATGTGCATGTTCGAGCCGCTTTCCAATTGCACATTCACAGCAATGCTTGAGTCTGATAGATAATGTTTTCTTGCCATATCATTAAAATTTTAAAAGGGGTGGGATGCTCCTTTTATCCCACCCCTGTGTTTAATCTTTGTGTTGATTTCTTTTTAAGAGTGTGCCAAACGCATACGAGCATGTGCTTTCGCATAGCGTAAATACAAGCAGCTCACCTCTTGAATAACAACAGCATCGGTTCTGCGGATACCTGCTTTTTGTAAATCAAGAACGTTACGTCCCCAAGATACATGGACTTTCTTTGATAGATACTCAGGATCAAGAGCAAAACCACAGTCACTCATGCCATTGGCATCAAACAGCTCATGATGGATGGTGAGTACCTCACCGAAGTCGGTATCCCAAGATTTAAACTTCAAGTTCCAAACTTCAACTGTATCTTTCAAACGGAACTTGTCGCTCTTAATCTTCGAAAAAGCACTGAGCATCTCTGAACCACAAAGCAAAATCTTACGTTTATTGCCAATTCCTGTCCCAACAAACAAGTCCTTCGTAATGTCAACAAGGTTCTCGTCGGTAATCTCGGCACAATGCTTTGATGTATTCCAGGTACCGACCTCGATGTCCTTACCTGCCATCCACCATAAACCACCGGTAAACCAAGTATTCATACCCTCTTTGGCAACATGCTTGATAACATTTTTCACACCAAATAAATAGGTATTCTCCATGGCCAAGCGCATATCATAAATACCATCTTCCTCTAAGTCTGAGAAGTTCCAGTTAACCTCCTTAGCGGCAATCTTGTCGAAAGTAGACTGCTCTACCTGAATCATGAAGTTTTGGCAATACTGCACTTCGGGAGTTGGAATATTATTGAAACGCCCTGTTTGCACGTCTAATTCACCACAGGCCTTACCCATACGAACTAAAGTTGTTCCACTGGGAATGGCGGGAACAAAGATAGGCTGCTTGCTGGTGCTGTCCATAGCACCATTAACTGCATACACCGTAGGCTGATTGGTGGAGGGGTCTTTACCGCAAACGCACAACACCAAGTCGGGGATATTACTGCCTGTATACGCCTGACCTGTATCGGGATTAGTAACACCCTTAACACCTACAACGCGAATAGTGTCGTCCAACGTAAACATATTGGGGTCACTAACAGGTAACGAGGTACTTGCGCCACTCGACATTGCAGTTACTGCGCCACTCGTAGTACATTTAATCTCACGCGTGCCAACACTGTAATACTTCACTTCAAACGAATTCGTGCTGCTCGCTTTGGCATAACGGCTAATCTGGTCAACAGGGGTAGCCATCGGGCGAATTTTAACAATACGTTGATCTACATCTTGCATGTAGAGACGTTCATCACCATCCGTGCGCCCTTGGGTTTCGGTAGCAATACCATTCGTGCCACCTGTACCATCAGCACCAGCATTCGTCTTACCTGCATTGGGCAATGGGGTGGCATTAGCCATCAGCACACCATGCGATGCACCAAGTAAAAAACCTAACACCATCAGCATAGCACGCCCAATGAAAACAATCATCTTCTTTACTGACTTCATTTCAAACATTTTTAATATAAAACTTATTGTGAATAATCTCTATTGATACTTCGTGCGTTTCTCTCCGCCACGCTGCCAAATATCTTGCGTATTGTCATAACGGCCAAGTGCACCCAAATCGGGCATTTCGCGAGCACCTCCACCACTATTCTTGCCATTAAGGTCAGCAGTGCCGTCATTGCGGTTATCTTTCTTGAGCTTCTCTTCTATCTTGGCATTTCTGCCACGAACCTCACCCTCGTGTGTTGCGTTCTCAACATCTTCTCCATGATGCAAGGCTTTCAAAGCCATCTCAATACTTTCGCGGCTAAACTTACCTAAGATACCGTCCTTCATGATGCCTACTAAGAAGCTCATAGCGGCATCGACATCATCATCGCTCAAACCTAAATCGGCCTGTGTCTGCTCAACAACTTTTATAGTTTCGTCAAGGTTCTTTTTGTATTGCTCGTCATACTCTTTTTCCTTAGCGATACGTTCGGCAAACTCCTTGCTGGCCTTAGCCACCTCTTCTTGCTTCTTGGGGTCTTTCAACTCCTCAACAAAGTCATCACCAAACATTCGAACCAATTCAATCGCTGGGTTTCCACCTCGTCGCCACGCGGTCATAAATGAAGCACTACGTGGGTCGCTTGTAAACAAGTCCGAGAAAGCTTTCTCGTGTTCCTTATACGTTGCGGCCTCTTTGTCGTAGTTGTCGTAGTCGTCGTTTATCTGACCAAACAAAGCCTCATCATCATCAAAAGTTCGGTCGGGATATTTTGATTTCATCCGAGCTGCAAACTTCTCTCTGTTGTTTTTTGCTGCTGCTGTCTCTGACATAATTATGCTATTTAATTAAATACCAATTCTTTTCTTGCAAAAATAGCATGGAAATAATTTCAAAAAGGTTTAACTTTTTAAAGTATTATACGTAAGTTTGCCAAAATTTTGAATGCGAAAAATGAAACACAAAGGCTCGGCAATGGAATATGCACAAGAGCGGATGAATGAAATCATGAGAGCATATAATGAATATGTGTGCTCATGTAAGCATATCAACATCCCATATATCTGCAAAAAAATTGCAGAGATGCCTGCTTCACGTTTTTGGGTATCTGAGATATGGGCAAGTAAAATCATCCTTGCGATGATGCAAAATAAACACCCCTACTACAACATGCGCCCATTAAAAAAAGAGATGTTTCTCGAAATACACAAAAGAGTAATCGAGATAAAGAGACAAAACCCACAATTCTCTATCAAAAAATGTTGCACCATCGTCGTAGAACAGCCCGCACCAAAACACTACCTCAGCCCAACAAGTATACAAGTAATGATATGCAAAGAGAAAAAACGATTGTTCCAAGAAAGAAAGAGAAGACTGCAGCATTGCTTCTAAGCTTTATTTGTTTATTGATAGCGTGTTTCCCTATACGAGACTATAGTATGGTGGGTATTACCGATGGTTGTGGAGTACGGCAGCACCTATTATACTCTTTCTTTCATACAGGACTTATTCATGCCGCAATAAATGTTTGGTGTTTGTTAGGATTAATATTCATTTACGACATCAGGCTCCATCGCATGATCGTGGCATACATTGTAGCATGTTGTTATCCTGCGACATGGGTGGCACATCTCGTACATTATCAAGATAAACCAACCGTAGGACTATCAGCAATGCTTTTCTTCTTATTGGCCTCTATCAGCTTCGAAGTTGGACGAAAGATTTACTTCCAAGCATGGATACTATCTTCGCTGATGTTGGGTTTCTTTTTCTCAACCATGACCAACCCATGGGTACATCTCTATGCTTACACCTGTGGTATGGCATACGCAATTTTAAATAAGCCGATAAGAAGGTGAATAAAGAGGCGGAGAATATCATAAAAGTAAACGACGAGCGAAATCGCATCATCTATGAGCGCGTCAACCATATTACAGGTTTAAGAGCCGTTGGAGATAGAAAGGAAGTCTATATCAAAGACTTTCCTATCAAAACGCAATACCTCCCTTTAGAGATGTTACGCGTACCACTGATAAAACAAATCATAGAGGCTGGGACAATCAAAAACTTCTTAGAAGAAACATTACAAGTAAAATACACACCCGAAGATAGACAAAAGGTCATTGAGCAAGTCATACGATTAAGATGTAAATACGACTTCCAATTTTGGGCTGCATTCTATGTCTACATCAAAAACAAAGGAGGCGGTGAGGATATCCTCTTCCGCTTAACACGTCCACAACGTAAATTTGTAGAGAGGTTAGAAAAGCTGCGGAAAGCAAAAAAACCTATTCGTATTGTCCTATTAAAAGCACGACAATGGGGAGGCTCTACGACTTCACAAATCTACATGGCATGGTTGCAGCTCATCCACAAGGTTGGGTTAAACTCGCTCATCATTGCACATCAGGGAACAGCATCTGACGAAATCAAAGGGATGTTCGACAAAATGATTAAAGAATATCCTATTAAGATGTTGCATAAACTCGGAGACACCTACAAAGAAAACGAACCCAAGCTGGTTGGCGTAGGCCACTCCGGAGCAATATATACAGTTCCACAGCGAAACTGCAAAATAAAAATTGGTACAGCTGAGCGACCCGATGGTTGCCGTGGTGGTGACTATAATCTCGTGCACCTATCAGAAGTGGGATTGTGGAAAACAACAGATGGAAAGAAACCTGAAGACATCGTGCGCTCAGCATGCTCGGGTGTACTATTCATGCCCTATACGATGATTATATACGAGAGCACGGCTAATGGGACTGGCAATTTCTTCCAACGCGAATACGATGCGGCAAAAAGAGGACAATCACAATTCGAAGCAATGTTCGTAGCATGGTACGATATAGAGCAATACAGTCTACCTTTCGACAACGAAGGCCAGCGCGCAGACTTCGCTGTTTGGTTGTGGAAAAACAAGAACAATAGCAATGCACTCTCCGATAGAGAGGAAACGGGACAATATCTATGGTGGCTATGGGAGAAGGGAGCTACACTTGAAGCCATACACTGGTACATTGAAGAGCGAAAGAAATACAACGAACACGCATTAATGGCTTCCGAATATCCATCCGATGACATTGAGGCCTTTGCACACTCTGGAGAAAGGGTATTTGATAGATACAAGGTAGAAGACTTCCGCCCATCATGCAAACCACCAAAATACATAGGTGAAGTTTATGCCGATGGTGACGAGGGCGAAAATGCTCTCAAGAACCTACGCTTCACCAACGACACGCAAGGACGGCTTTGGATATGGGATTTGCCCGAGCACGATACAGATGAGGTCGTTACCAATAGGTATATAACCATAGTAGATATTGGCGGACGCTCCAACAAAGCCGACTGGTCTGTAATACTAGTCATCGACCGCCTGTTTATGATAGATGGCGGTAGGCCACAAGTCGTAGCACAATGGTATGGGCATATTGATATGGATATTCTCTCGTGGAAAGCAGCACAGATAGCAGCGTTCTACAATAATTCACTACTGGTAATAGAAAGCAATACGCTTGAGACACACGACAAAGAGCGACAGGTTGATGGTGATCTCTCGCACTTCATCCTCAATCAGATAAAAGGCGTTTATCCAAATCTCTATGCACGCAAACAGACAGAAGATGAAATCAGAGAGGGCTTACCGCGCAAGTATGGCTTCCATACCAACGTGGCTACAAAACCAATGATTATCTCTACACTCATCAAAGTGGTGCGTGAACATCTGTATACGGAACGTGACGAAAGATGCTTAGACGAATATCTCTGTTACGAAAGAAAAAAGAATGGTGCGTATGGGGCAATCATTGGCAAACACGACGACCTACTGATGACGCGTGCTATTGGCCTGCACATCTGTTTCTTTGAAATGGAGTTGCCAAAAATTGTCAAGCGAACAGATAGACTATCTCCACGACGTACCAAGACCATCTCGGCTGCAACAATATAGCAAACAGATTATTAACACAATAATAATAAAACGTATGAATATTTTTAAGAAAGCAAAAGCGTATCTACGCTACACAGAAGCAGTAAGGAAAGCCGAAGAACAACATGCTAAAGACGGCGAACGTTACTACGTTATGCCTATGGCTGGGCGAAAGAAAACACTCATCATCCTCGACCGTAGAAACTTTCGCAAACTAAAGCGGAAAGGTTATATCACGCCACAAGCTACAATATACGCTCTCAACAGGGAATGCTTCTACGCCACATCTTATCGCGACAATAAGGGAACTTATACAAAAGAAATTATCAAACTCAAGAAACAACAGTATTATGAATGGTACGCCCAAAAAGTATAAAGCCCATCAAGAAAACCTCGATGGCATTGCAACACTCACCTATGACCCGTTGACAAAATACAATACAAGAAAGAGCATAAGCAAGTAAAGTAATATACATAAAAATCGGTAGCCTCAATAATAAGTGGGGGCTACCGAAAATATTAATACAAGCGAGACAAATTATTCTCCACCACCTTTCATCGCCTGATGTAGTTGCGCCACAGCATCCATGTTTGCACCCTGCTGTGCCTGTTTCAATAAAGCAGGAGAAACCCCATCAGGCGCTTGACCTTGTTCCAACTGCTCCTTTTGAGATTGCAAACTCTGTAACAGCTCATCGGCAAAGGGGAAGTTACCGTATTCCAACAACTGCTCCACGCTGATAGCCTGTGCTTGCCATAGCTGCATCAAGAAGTCGTTAGCTAACATACGATAAGCTGGCGTTGTCGTACTCTCAGAAATAGATAAGTCAAACTCAACATCCCTAATCTTCTGTGGATCATACTCTATCTGAGCACCATTCTTACCAGCAATGTTAAACACGCGCTTTCCATCATAGAATTGCTGGAAATTCTTTACATCTTTATAAGCGCCGTCTTCAACAAAATAAGTAAAGCTCTCCAATAAGTCTAATAGTGATGTCGTTGCATTCTGTGTCTGTTGGCTATACATCGATGCACTCTGCCCACTAAACCCAGGCTTACCTTGCAACGCACCATTAACACCCGAAATATCTTCAAAGAACTTTAACTGCAAATTCAACAGCTCTTGAATGCCTATATTCGTCGAATTGTTTGCTACTTGGTGAGGTAACTGTCCCGAAGTACTCGGCTTGTAAACTATCACACCATTAAACTCCGCCCAGCTCTCAGCAATATCTTCCATACTTACACCTGCTGGCAAACAATCTTCGGGCATCAGCAATACGCCCTTAGCACTCGCACGCATAATCCAGTCGTACATCGTCACCAGTCTATTAGTATAACGCTGCTGGTCAATAACGTCACTGACAAATGAATGTATCTCACCATCAATGAAAGGATAAGCCTTAAACACATAGGGGTGGCTGCGATGCTCAAAAGGGGTTTCCCCCTCTTTTAAGATATCCCCGAAGGGGGTAAGGTAGTAAAAATACCAATAGTCATCCATAAACCAAGTAGCCTTCACTAAAGGGACATCCTCTAAATCTATACCACTCTCACGTGCTTGCTCGATACGCGCCTCGTTAACAGCCGTCACTTCTTTATGAAAGTCCTCAACATCAATCTTGTAGATATCACCATTCAAATAATCATGGCAACGATAGCGCGGCTTCTGTTCCTTGCGCCACACCTCAATTACCCTACACCTGTCAGGATCAGTGGTAAATAGAAAATCATAGTTGTTCAGACGGCTATAACCAAAATGCTCGGCAAAGCTCGAAAGGTATTCACGGCGAGACGCTAAGGTGTAAATCTGCCGCAAACGCTGAAAGTCTTCGGGACAAGTAGCAAACTGCTCACATAGCTGACCAAAGCTCACATCGTGCACCTCACCTAACACACTCACATCCCAGCCGCGAAAGTCGCGCATGTTATTGTCGATAAAGAAATTATTCGGCTGAACATAATCTGTCCAACAATCTTCCTTACCATTGCGCCAGCCAAAGCTCTTACGATGCACTACAAAGCCCGAAATCAAAAACTCCTCCATCGTGCGTGCATAAACCTCACTCATACGGTTAAGCTGCATGTTACATTGCAAGATGGTCGACATCGTCTCACCCAACTTTTGCTCATCCCTGTCACGGGCTGTACAGGTAGGTTCTTTTGACTGCGAGCGATAAACGCCCAACACATTACGAACCAAACGCCGAATGAGGTTATTTTTCAAAGGAACATTCCCCTGGCGTTTGATGTATTCCTCCTCTGTTATCTGCTTGCCATCAATACAAACCTTGTCACCCCACTGCTCGCCGTATGTATAACGCTTATTACGTTCTCTGTCCTTGCGAAACCTATCCATTTGGTTCCAATAGTGTTGCGCCTCCATCAGCACGTCAAATGCACGACGTTCCCCAAATGATGATTGCTGAGAAAGAACACTATCCATCTCCTTAGCATCATTGGGAGCAATGCGGCTCATCGGGATTAACTTCTCTCTTCGTTCTGTAACTGTATGCATATCTCTTCCTAATTTATAAAGGATAGCTAAGCTATCTCTACTATTTTAAATGCAAAGATAGATTAAGCTTATCCCCTATATGGTTTAACTATTCTTTTCGTTCCACGTTTCCTTGCTGTTCTACAAGCATGACGACTTGGCGTTTCAACGCATCCATTTGATCATCAACGAGCTGACCATCTTTCTTGGCACGCTTTAGCTTATTATAATCTTTCATTAAAGACTGAAGACTTGCCCAACGCTGATAGTCACCATCTTTCATCATCGCATCCATACGCGAAGCAAGTGCTTCAAGTGTCATCGTGCCATTATCAACGCTCGCCTTGTTATGTTTAATCTCGTAGTCGACCAAGTTCCAATCATTATAAATCATCCAAAATTTATCGTCTATCACACGGTTCTTCGATTGCTTGTCCTCCGTCGATACCCATAACTTCGATACAAATGGAATATTCTTGGCTTCTACGTCTTCGTTGGGGTCGTTATACTGCTCCACAGCCTTGCTGAGTTTGGTAACCATAGTACCCATACCTCCGACCTGTTGTTGTAAGATGTAATACACAGCACTCGGATTGAGATATTCACTATCAAACCAACTCTTGCGGTTCGGCGCACCACCAGTGATGTCGTTCCATTTCTCACTTATATTTACAGCCCACTGTGGAGTATTCTTACCAGCACGCTGATACTCGGGAGCATCTTTATTCCAGTCCGTCTGATTGGTGATAGGCTGTCCTAAGAAGTTCTCATTCCAGCCGTAAGCATCAATAAAATCAGCCATTATCGTAGGAGTAAAAGCTCTGATAGCAGTTTCCCAATAACTGTCCTTACTATCTGACCCACCTGCAAAGAATGCCATCGGGCTAAGGTTATTCAGCTGTACAAGCATGGAACTGATAGCACGTTCCTTAGTTACCATCCCATTACTCCAGTCAAAAACTATCTGTCCCATAGCCCAAACAGGCCTAAACTCCTGTGGCAGGCTCCAGTGAGCATAACCGCCACCTGCGCGGATATTAATATAGTTATACCTATTCCATTCGCTCAGCTTATACCAATCGTTGTCATCGCCGTCACCATCACCTCCGCCGACCATCGACCACAAGAGTGCAGTTCCGATGCTCGCTGCCATGATCACACCAAAGGCTTGCATAAAACGCTTATGGCTCGCATCGTACAATGTGCCCAACATACGCAAGGATTGCAAAGCTGGGTTCGCATACATGATATACCTGCGCATCCACAGGTTTCCCCATGCACCACTACCTTTCATATTAAAGTTCACACTCGCCTCTTTGGCATCAAACACACTCTCTGCAATCTCTTTTCCAAGAGTCTCTCGGCTTGTCATATAAGCTGCAAAACGAGTAGCATTCTCAATACCGCTATTAACAAACTCCACTGCGTCTGCTAAACCCTGTAGCGCTTGACGGGGTGTGTCCAAACGGCCGCGATGTACGCGAGCCATCAACTTCTTCGCCTTGCGTTGGTAGTCATCAACACCCTCTATCACACTGACACCTGTCATGCCGCCATTGCGAACAAACTCATCAAACATTCGTTCTACATCGTCATTCTTATTAAGTGTCCCTGCCTCATATTTTTTCAATAGGGTAAAAATACCTCCCATGTGCCCATTTGTAACACCACCAATGGGTAACACACTTCGCAGGTTACGATTAAAAGCCCATGCAGCCCTACCTCCAAACTTCACATACGTTCCAGTCTGAGCGGTCAGCAAGTCACGCTGGAAGTTACTCAAGATAAACTCAGGGCTAAGGCTCGTCTGCATCGTAGCTTTAAAGCGCATCCAAGCACCAATAGCCTTGCCAATACTGCTAACCTCAGAACGATTATTCAGTAGTCCATTAAAAGCTTGTGCGGCACGAGGGTTGCCCAGCACATAAACCATATATTCCACACCATTACGCAACACACGAACACAATGTTCCTGCTCTTCCCATTGCGACAAATGAAGCGGTAGCTCCTTTCCAAAAGTCTTACGCATCACCTTGGCTTTTCCATCTGCCTCTTTCTCAATCATACTCTTTTCGAAACGTTCAATCTCGTCGCGTTGCTGTTCAATAGTCATTCCGTCTGTAAGGTTCGGATGCAATGGAACAAGCTCTCCATCAGCATTCTCTTCGTACCACTGTTGTCCAACCATCAATAAACCACTCTTATCACCATAGTTCAAAGCCAAGTTCATAAACTTCTGAGCCACCAAGTTTTTATTACCTTGTGTAATAGCGCTATTCGCCATGGCTGCCATCGTACCCAAGATGTTACCGGCACGGCTCTTTCTCCCTTTAGCTTTCTTCAACACCTTTTGCATCACACCATCATTGTCACCACGAGAGATGTATTGGTAAATATCACCTGCATAGTTGTCATGCCAGCCACGCAGTGGCACATAATGACTGTACATCTTTTGTACATCGTCATATTGCGACTTACTAATAAGACCACTTAAATAAGACTTGCGCAAAGAGAAACTATTCAACGCATTGACTAACTCCCACATCTTTTCTGTTTGTTCCTTGCCGACAGCAGCTTCAAATGCTGTGGCATACTGGCGAGCGGCAGCTTCTAAAGCATCCACATCGCCAACATCTTCTACTTGGTCACCAAACAATGCAGTCAATCCCGAATAGTCTATGCGAGTATCGTTCCAAAGGTCGTCAAATTCAACATCGCCTTTTCCATTGCGGCGGTTAATCAACTCACCCTCGGCAATCATCTCGCGCTCTTCGGGAGTGTAGCCCTGCCGTTTCAGCTTAGCCAACAAGCCTTTCTTAAACTCGCGTTCCTGCAGCACAGAGTTACGTTCAATACCATGCACGGCATTCATGTATCGTTCGACATCGTCCTCGTTTAAGGTCTTACCATCCATCTGTTTGTCCTTGGTCATCTCACCCAAATACTCTGAAAGTGGCATCACATAACGCAACATAGCCAAGTTTACTTCTTGTGCATCAACACTACCTTTGGCATTCAAGCTGCGCCAAACATCCTCAAAGCCTGCCAACTTAACATCCAAACTCTCCTGTATCGCATCTTGTAATTGCTTAATACTTCGGGAAAAATCAAAATAACTCTCTGAGAACTTATGTTTAAATTCCTCACGAGCTTCACGGCTAAACCATTTCTTTTGCCCATCACTGTCCCATTTATAAAGCATACGGGCCAAAGCTCCGATAAGACTGGCATCACTAGCATCTGTCACTGCAGCCTCATAGATTTCCTTAGCTGTGCGAACAGGCTCGCTATCTTTTGCTCCACGATATAAAACAGTGTTATCTTTAGAGCGCCCTATCACCATGTCAGCAGCGGCCTCTCCACGAATGCTATGCGTAGCATAGTTGCCAACCTTTAAAACATGTTGTTTTGCGATATCAGCAGCTTCTGCAAAGACATTGCGATAGCGTCCTGGCTCTGATAAATTCTCATAACTACGCCACAACAAATAACGAAGTTCATTGTCTGTAAGATAATGGCCTATAGTCCAATTCTTCAAACCAATACTACGAAGCATCTGTAAGAACCAGTCTTTTATTTTGCGCCAAAAATCATCAGGCATCTGTTCAAAATTTGTATCTTCAGCCAAACTTGCTAAATACTCCTCCGTTGCCGTGCGAGTATTCCAATCGTGTTTATAAGCCAACGCGTCAATACGACTACGTACATGTGGATGTGCATTCTCATATACATTATCCAAGAACGTATCAAAGCGCTCACCAAATAATTTACGTAGCCCATAGTGTGCCACTGCCTCGTGTAACAATGTTTGCTCAACATCTTCTATACTATGATGGTTTGGTATAACAATCGTTATTTCTCCTGTCGCCGTGTTGTAAAAACCTTTGGCCGTTGCGCGCTTGCCACTCAAAGCTTTACTATCTGTAACGACTTCAACATTATCCAAATGCAAATACTCTGCAAGTTCTCCTACACGAGCCACCATACGCTGCCGCTCTCGTTCTGCAAACTGCCGTTGTTGCTCCTTGCTACGAACGCCATGCCCAAACATCTTAACATAAGGATCGTTATGTTCGCTCAATGCAGCAGCATCATAAGAAATATCATCGCCATCACGCAAATTTTCAACCTCTATGCTTGGGTTATCAAAACTTTCTACTATCTTTGCAGCAGAAGTAAGCTCATTCTTATATGTGGCATCCGCATGGAGAGCGGAAGCGCTTATGTAGGTTTGAGCTTTTTCTTTGTCTACACGTAAGAGCTTACCATCTAATATCCATTTAACAACGCCCTTATCCTCCTTGCCAAAAACAGAAGATATAATATTAAAATCGGCTTCACCTTTTTTATTAATCTCAATACTGGCCAATACATGATGCCCATTTAATTGCAATGATAGCAAAGTGGCAAAGCTATCGGGATGGCTACCTTGGAAAATAGCAATAGGGTGTTGTATTGCAAGGGGTAAATCGTGTAGTGCTTTTAAAGCAAACCCATGCAAACGAGATTTTTTTAACAACTTATTTCCATAGAGGATAATAGGCTTATTAGGCACGCCGACAGAGAGAAGTTCTGCTGATGGATTGCCTAACTCTAAACGGCTCTGCTGAGCATTTTCTGCCGTCAACTCATCCAACGCTTCGTTGAATGCCTTGTTAACAGACTGCAACTCGTTATGCTCACGCTTAGATAGCCAGTCCTCAAATGTTACGTTAGGTTTCGATAGTTCTTTTGCCTCTTCGAGAGCGGCATTACGAAGTTCTTTGCCATTACGCTTAGATAAGCGAACGCCATCTTTCGTAGCATACCAATCTTTCTCATCTGTATGCACAATAACACCATTAGAGACTGCTATCTCTTTAGGAATAAGCTTAGACATTTCCTGCTCATATTCTTTGTGTAAAGCATTCAAATGAGCAGCCGTCTCCTGCTTACGTCGTTCACCTTCCTCTTTGACAAGATAGGCTTGGTGAGCCTTACTATCCTCCATCAATTGCTCTATAGCATCATCATTGTTCACGCCTACCTTACGAGCCAACTTATCTATAGCTGACTTATTCTCCATATAAGCATCAGCCATCCAAGGCTTAGCCCAACCATAGAACTTCGTTCGATTACCATACATACTCGTATGGTGCCACTCGCCGCGGTCTATCATACCTATATCATCTAATACCTCAAATGCTTTTTCAGTCAAGTGGTACTCTTTCTTAAAGTCACCCTTAGGATAACGACCCTCATTTCGAGCACGGGCTGCACGCTTGCTCATCGAGTATCCCACGTAGCCACTATTACCACCAAAGGCACGATAACGAATATCATCCTCGGCGACTGAGAAATGACCATTGTTGTTTATTGCACTCTTGATTTGATTAGGGGAGGTTACCACATAATGGATAGTACCATTATCCTTTGGAACAATCTCGCCAGATTTACCTGTAGTCTCATAAACAGAGTCGACAACCTTTTCGAAATCGCCACTTGCCGAAATCAAAGAATTTACTAGTTCGACATCATTATCTGAATATGGATATTCGTTTTCTACAGCCTCTTTTATTGCCCCATCTATACCTATATCATAATAATCGCCATAATTAGATACGAGCCAATGTTCACCATTGGCAGCAAATTCCTTTTCATCTATACGCTTTATGATATCGAACAACTGCCCTTTTGTTATTGTCTTTTCTTTTAAACTCAAAGGATTAGTTATATTAAGGAACACATCTATAACATTACTATCCTTACTAAAAGTGTGGGCATAGTTCTTGTCTGTCGTAAAATAAAAGCCTCTTCCGTCTGACGTTCCAGTGCTACCGCCTATTCTTGCCGTATCGAATTGTGTAAACTCGTTGTTTGAACCATGATACACTACCATTGGCTCTCCGTTCTCATCTACAACTTTAGATGAATTTGTTTGGAGAATTGAAAGTAACTTGCTATCTTTGCCTGTGAAAGAGGTTTGTTGCTTTTCAGCTACGGAGTTTGATAGTCCGTTAAGGCTGTCCAGCAATGAACCTTTTTCTATTTGAGTCAATCTGTGGTCGTAATAAGTCTTACCATTCTTTACACCAATAACAAGTTTAGCCGTGTAATTTACACCGTCAATCTTAATTCCTACAACATAATAGCGATAGCTTTCGTACTTGTCATTGTCTTTTGCATTAGGTATCTCTGTAATGAAGATTGCATTATGCAGCAACTTGCCAATAGATGAAATTAATTTAAGATGAGCAGCGTCTCTCTCACCATGAGAGAGGACTTCGTTGATGCTTACTTTGGAAACATTTACTTTTTCCCCTGTATCGGCAATTGTATATTCTCCTCTGACGTTGTCTTTCGCCCATTGCTTTGCGCTGTTGCGTGTCAAATCATACTTGCCACCATAGTCTGCTTCCGTAATCTTCACAGCTTTGCTCCTACGCAACTTCTCTATGCGTGCAGCCTTTTCCCAGTCTCCAAACCAATCTTTAAAGGCCTTAGTTCTCACCTGCGCCCATTGCTTCTCGTTAAGATTGGTAGGCTTTCCATTGGGGGCTTTCATGTAGGTTCCATTCATCTTGGCATTCGCTACAATATCCCTTTCCTCATCAAATAAATCGGTGTCAACTATCTGAAAGCGCGGGGCGCTTTTTGCTATTTCTTCTTTGTCCTCTTCTGTTAGCTTTGTCTTGTTTAGCAGGTCATACAGAACTCTATCTGTAACTTCGTCAATATCTTTAAAGTCTTTAATATCGAATACGTTCTTACCTACCCAGTGCCAAAATTGCTTGAGGGCTTTCTTCATATTGAGGAGTAAAGCGGTAGCCTTTGCTTTCTCAAACACACCGTTAGCATCATCAATAGCCTTCTGCGCTTCTTCTTCCATCTTTGCGGCGTTCTTTCTGCCACTGATACGGCTTAAAACTTCGCTTGCTACGGCATCTTCGTTGTCTTTGATGTTGGAATAATTAGGATCATTAACAACCTCGCCCCACACTGGGCTATCTTTCAGTAATGATTTAATGTTACTCCAACCCTCCTTATTACGAGCCATCATTGCTTCTGCCCACAAGTGGGTATACTCGTGCACAGGAGTCTCTGGGTTCAGCCCAGCTTTGGTGAGATAGATTTTGCCATTGGCCATCCAGCCGTAAACGATGCCTTGTGGAGTGCGCATGAATTGAATGTGGTCTGTTATCTTCAAGTCTTTTTCATTAAAGATAACATAGTTACGCGCATTGTCTGCTCTGCCGCCACTCTGATACTGCACTGGATAAGATATGCCAGTATAGCCAAGTGAGCCAAGCATCTCACTTACGCTTTTATCATCACCTATGGTATGTTCAAGCAAATGATAGATATTTTTGCCCTGCCGAGTAAACGCATCTACCTCTTGTGCATTAGAACTATTACTCTTAGCAATACCATCAGTAAAAATCTTGATACGATTTGCACGATAGTTTTCTTTCAAATATTCCTCAATGGTGTCCAACTGCTTCTCACTCATAGGTTGTTCCCAACTCAGATAATTACTACCTGTATCATCGGGAATATCCACAGTATAGAGATGTCTTTGAGGAAGTGAGAAATCATCAACGGAAAGTGTCTCAATAAACGACAACATCTGCTGAGCATTTTCCTCTTTCTCTTTCATCTCCTTGCGCCATTCGCGCACATCTTTCTTACTGATGGCTCCAAAATAATCCTTATAGTCCTGGTCACTCCAATTCCTTCTACCTGAATATTTTTCATATTCATTGCTCGCCCATTTCTTAGCCTTTTCAATGGCGGTTGTTGCATTATCAGACCTTTTAATCCACTTATATAGAAAGTTCAATACTTTTCTTTCAGCTCCGCTAAAATGCTCTTTCACTTCAAGGCTGTGCATCGCTTCCAAAACAAAGCCTCTGAATTTTATTTTGCCATTTCCTGCGGCATAGGTTCTACCGATATCTTTCACCTCGGTTACATAACTGCCCCAGCCGTATGCCTGTGCACCCTCTCCCTCTCCCATATGCGAATGGTCGAAGTTACTAAACTTGGCACCACTGCCATGATAAACGATTTGTAGCTCTGCATCATCGTCTAAATCCAGCAGACGTTTAGCCGTCTCATCATCCACAACAGACACTTCTATGCCTGCTTTATCTAAAGCATGCAACACAGCCTTAGTAGCCAGCTGCTTTGCTGGAGTATTATTTGTTAACGCATCCGTACTTTGTTGCAACGCTGGCAACTGGCGCTTTATATCCCAACCATCCAAAGTTAATCGGACACCGCCATTTGTGGTATAGATAAAATCCAAAGAAGGATGGATGAGGTCTTCTGTCGGTGTCTTAGTCAGATAGAGAGGTACTGCAATAACATAGCCAACAGCAGTGTGAGCCAACAAGCGCTCATACTCGTCAACAAAAATATCAGTAGCACCAATACTTTCTGCACCACTAAGAAATTTATCAAGCACAGCAAGCCTATAACTACGTACTGTGCCGTGGCTATCCCTAAAAAGAACCTTGCTATAATCAGACCATTTCTTACGAGCTTTCATCCCACCCAACATATCTATTGCACCACGAACAAAAGCATGAAATGGAGCAATAGAAACACCTGCAGGAATATTTGCATGGTTCTCAACAACTCCACGCCAATTTGGGTATTGGCCATCTATTACTTTTCCTTTCTTGTCCGTAACTTTTTTCTCTAAGGATGGGGAGTATTTTGCCTTGTGTGCCAATAAAATCTTACCATCCGTACCCACGATATAACCACCATCATGATAAATGCCTGTCAGAATGGGGTGCGTTTCAGCCTCCTTTTTATCTTCCAAGACAAAAGCATCAGCACCAATAGGCTTCTTGCCTTTATCTATAACAGGTGTTACAGCGTCCTGTGGGTCTGTTTCTTGGTTGAGAAGATAATCAAAGATGGTTATGAGCTTCTTGTCTCCAATAGCTTCTTCTACAGCACTTCTTACACTATAATCCAAATCATGTTTCGCCAACGCCTCTAAGGTAGGCAAATCAAACTGAGAGATGGAACGTCTAAACGCATCAATAGCACTTTGGTATTCTTTAAAATCTATCCGATTATCTTCGTAATCTTTAAGCTTCTGTTGAATATCGTCGAGTAACGACCGAAGAGCATTAGATGGCTCTTTCTCCAATGAATTTAGCCCGTAATGGTCTTCTTTGCTTTCAATCTCCGCTCCTTTTGTAATATCTTGATTTCCAGCATTTTTTTCTTTGCTGGCAATATCATTACGCATAGTTTCTCCTGAATGATGTGCATTACCTTCCTCAGCCGCCTTTTTAGCGCGTACATCATCGTTTGATTTTACATCCTTGTAGTCTGCAAAAGGCTTGGTCTTTCGCTTACTGCTGTTAATCCATTTTTTGAAATCTTCTTTGCTAACCTCAGTAATGTTGCCTAAACCTTGCCAGCCATCTTCATAGTTTGAAAGGTATGCTTGCTTTGCACTTTCCACATTAGGAAAACCATACATAACCTTGTGCTCGTCGAAAGAGCCATCTTTATTCACCTGGTCTACAACATACACATTCCCCTCTGTAGGATTATCAGATAAGAAGATATCGATATGGTCACCATCTACGCCCTCCGTACCTCTTATATATCCATAGGTATTGTGCATTTCGGTCTCCCATTCTTTACCATTAGCATCTGTCCCACGTCTTACACTCCCCTTAGGTTGTTCTATGGTTATGTCAAGCCCATCTACCTTGATATGCCCTTTCTTATAGTTACCTGCTTCCTTTTGCTTTTCCGTTGGGTTAGTATCAACTTTAGCCTCCTCAGCCTCTCGTTTCAACTGCTGCTCATCATAAGCCTTTGAGCGTTGCATATATTCTTTTAAACTACCGCTCTCTTCCTCGTGAATAGGATTAAAGTCTATAGTGATACCATTAATCTCGTGTGTCTCTTCATGTAATAAATTGAAGAAATCGTCCTCGCGTAGGTCGCCCGAATACGCCACAACGACATCCAAGTCAGAATGGGGCTTAGCTGTACCACGAGCACGACTGCCATGGATAGCAATATCATCTATCGTTACATTTTCGATACCTGCCTCTTCCAACATGGCTTCAACATCACCCCGGAACATATCTTTGAGTTCAGTCTCAGAATATCCCTCTAAACCCTGAATTTCCTTGTCTTGCAAATTTTCTTGCCCGTTTTCTTGCTTCGTATCTATTTGTTTGCTATCTTTGCCTGCAGAACCACGGCTTTGGTTTGATGCGCTGCCAGTCAGCTCGTTGCCTTGTTGGGCTTGCTCGGTGGTAACATTTGCAGGAGCAACACCTGTAGTAGAAGTTTCAATCGCGCCCTTCTCCCAAAGCAGTGGTCGTTTTGTTAAACCTTCTATTCGCTCATAACCCGATGTCTTGATACCATAATATTCACCACTTCTCGAATCTAAAAGAATTGTAACAGCACGCCTACCAGTACGGCTTCTTCCATTCTCTATAGAGAATACAATTGCCCCCTTATCACCTTGACGCACATGATCAAAGTTATCCATGACATCTAAAACGAAATCAATAGCATCGTCAGCTTGCGACAACCCCATTTCTTTACCATGTCTATTAAACACATGTTCCAGCATAGATGGGGTTAGTCTGAACGGAGCCTTTGGTTTGCCTATGGCCACGAATATGGCACTGGGGATATCTGCTAAATCAATATTCCCATTGATATCCTGATAAAAATATTCCCCGTTGTAGGCTCTTTTATCGCTAAGGGTGTAGCCTCCCTCATCTATTCCTCGGTTCTCTTCACCACTGCTGCCAGTAGGCTCATCTTCCTGAATGCGCGCCTTTCGGCGTTCGGTTGCGTCGTTGATAGCTTGTTGTTGCTCTTCTTCTGTTCCATAATCTATTAATTGTTTAACTTCATTCCAAATATTCTCCTTGTCCTTCACGCCGCCACTGAATACATCAAGCTGACCAGCGGCACTGTCGGCTGCATTTTGGTTGTAAACAGCAAGTATCTTCTTCAACTGCGTGCTACGAGTATCATTCAGTACATCAGAGAGCATCAACATCGTTGCATTGGTGTAGTCGGCCACCGTATCGCCCTCATCAAAGGTGAAGATATTTTGCTGGCGAGCAAAGCTGCTCACTCGCTCGCCCGACTTTTGGCCTGCCTTACGAGCCTTATAAACCAAGTCGATAGCCTGCGACAACTCAGTTTCAAGACTATAGTCCACACCCAACGACTTGTTATTCACAATCTCAGCCAATGCTGTGATAATCGTCTGCCTAACACTCTTGTAAGCGGTAATCTCTCTAACAGCATCGGGGTTACTTTCAAAGGCTTTACCAATAAGCATATTCTCCAACACCTCTTTGCCTTGTGCCGACAAGCCCTCACCATCAAAAAGCTCTGCCACCTGGGCATGACTAACAACACCAGCACGCTGCAGTTCTTTTACGGCCTCACGTGTAGCATGCGTATCTGCATAAAACTCACCCAAGGTGTCATAGCTGTTAATCGAACGAGTAATACGGCTAAACGTAGTGTCATCAACAACCTTGCCCAACTTTACAGCCTGTTCGGTCTTGCTTTGCCCTTTCATCTCCTGCTGATTAAACTTCGCGAACGTCTCTGCGTTATAAGGCATCTCCATGTCAGGGACAAACACCACACGCGGATGCTGCATGCTGCTCACCTGCTCGGGAGTAAAACCATACTGCTGTGGATAGTGGCGCAAATAATCAATATAAGCACCATCACTATTGTTCGCCGCTGCAAGCTCGCCTGCCATCGTACGACCATTGCCCGACAGCACCACACCATCTTGACTCACCACAACGGGCGTTTGTAAAGCACGACTATCGTATGCACTGGCTATCTGACGAGTAACACGTTGCGCATCTTTATCGCGCTCGTAATCTCTGTCATTAACACTCTGCCCATTCTCATCGGTGGGAAAACCATCTGTCTTTGCAAACTCAGACGTGGCATTATGTGAAGCACTGGCAGCGCCACTCTCCGTTAACACGTAGTGACCACTCACCTTTTCACCATTAGGCAACACTATCTCATTAGGCACGCCATCAATCTTTGGCGTATTATCCCATCGTTCGCGAATAGCTGGAGCAACACGATGTGCCCCTCGGGCTGCCTCTTCGGCTTCTTTCTGCAACACCTGTTGTTGCCGTTCTTTCTCTTCGGCCTGTGCACGTCGCGTGTCTTCTGCCTGTCGGGCGGCAAGGCGCTGATTTTCTTCGGCATTAATCTTATCTTGTGCGCCCTTTACAGCACGCCAATAGTCTACAGAGGCTTGGGCTTCTCCTACTTGTTGGCTGTAGATAGCTTGCTGTTGACGATATTTCGCCATGCTCAACCCCATAACTGGCTTCTTCTTCTCTACTCTACTCAGCACATCATTAGCCTGTTTCAAATTAGCTGCAACAAAAGCGTTTGCTTCCTCTTTCGTTAGCCCTGCATCTTCATAGATATAGGCATGTGCACGTATTGGGGTAACTTGCGAGAAGTCAGGCTCGGCATCTATACCCGCACCAACCATGGGCATCGGTTCCCTTTTCTCTGCTTGTGCACCACCAGTCAAACCCTTATCACCCTCACCTGCAACAGGTGTATCTGATACGCCACCAGTACCACCTGCTTGCACTTGCCCATCTTCTTCGTTATGAGTTTCCATTTCGCCTTGCACATCGTCATGGTTCATATCCATTTGAGCAAGTTCCTCTGCTGTAAAGATATTCACACGCTTGCCTGCTATAGGCTGATCGGTAGCCACTTCATATTTACCTTCATCATACGGAACAGCTGTGACAGTGGCTTGGATAGGCTCTCCGTTCTCACCACGCAATGTTAGTTCTTCGTTGAGTTCATACTGCTTCGTAGGTTGTGGATGTACATGTGCCTCATCTTGCTGAGCAACCTGCTGCATATCAAAGGCTTCACTCATGGCCTGCACCTGCTCCTTAGGCATAGCCACAGCTGCGCCACCATCAACGCTCACCATCACAGAGCCCGATACAGGTTGTTGCCGTTCGTCCACAGCATCACCAATCACTTGTACAGAGTGTGCCGTGCCATCTTTGCCCAACACTGAGTAAGTATCACCCTGCTGGAATGGGAGTACACCATCGATATGGTTCGACTGCTCCTCTGCATACGATTGTCTTATCTGCTGTGCTGCCGTCTCCTTTGCCTGTGCTGCTGGAGTAGCTTCACCCAATTTAAAGATAGCTTGTGGAGACACCTGCTCTTCTTTGCCTGTCTCTGCATCACGGACAACAACCGACTTATCGGATTGTTCTGTATCAATCGTGCCATCCTCACGCAAAGCGATACGACCGTTAACTACGTACACCTGCCTGTCATCCACTTTCATCGTTGCTGGTTGGATAGCGCCCGTCTTTAGGTTCGTTTGTGCATCAAGAGCATCATTGCTGGCTGTTACCTGTGCATCAATATCATCACGAACACGCTGGATCATTCCATCATAGGCCGACTTCGCATTAGCATAGTCAGCGACAACCTTGGCTTTTTCTTCATTACCTTGTTTCTGTTGTTCTGCAATATATACCTGTGGGTTACCCAACACCTTATCTACCTCGTCTTCCGTCACACCTAACTGCTTTGCTACCTTAGCACGGCGCAAGTCCAACATGTTACGTGTGGCATTCATATCCTGAGGCATTGTGGTGTCATAACCCTTACCATAGCTTTCGTTAACCGATTTTGTTTGCTGCGGAGCATTAGCTATCTCATTAGCATTATTTGCCTCGGCGATATTAAAGCCGCGCATCTTCGTTAGGTTACGCACATAATTCAGAGCGGCATTCGTCTGTCGATAGCTTAAATCTTTGCTATCAATGATTTCCGAAACAACCTGTGCCATGCGCGCATTATCCGTGCCGTCTATCTTCTCACGCAAAGCCGTCCATTTATCACCTATCTTTGCAGCAGCCTGTTTGTCGGCAACATCTGCCTTATGCTTGTAACGATAGTATTGCGCTGTATAATGACCTTGAGCAATCATAGGAACAGCACCAAACAAAGCGCCCATAGTAGCACAACCCAACCATATATCAATATGGTTTTGCTTATCAGTCATGTCACGCCAGGCATCTTTACTATGACCTGTCAATGCATCAAAGAGAGAACCCTCATACTCTTCTATTGCTTCACCTGGTATACCATTATAACCACCTGCGCGCAACATCTTACCATATTGGTTATACCATTGCTTGCTACCAATACTGGTTAATGCACCTGCTATCTTGCTAAGACCAATCTTTTCTAAACCTTTAGTAATAACCTTGCCAATGACCTTACCACCAGGGATAAACTCACCAAACATCTCCGAACCATTCTCGCGTGCCGAATTCCGCTGTGCAGAAACGAATGAAGACCCGATACCTTTTTGATTAACAATCTTATAGTTCCCATGTTCATCTTTCGTAACATTCCCCTCTGTCTGTCCTGCCATATCTGCCATCGTGCGCATAAGCCCTGTAGTGTTGCCAATAACAGCACCTGTAACATGTGCGCCGACCAATACGCCCGTGGCTTTCAATAGTCCGCGAGCCATCATCTTCGGAACAGCCTTAAGTGCGGCCTCGCCAGCTTCTTTGGCTAAGAACTTTCCTCCAATACCTGCAACTCCTTTTGCAATACCTTTAGCCATGGATGTTCCACCAGGGAACAACATAAAGTCCTTCATAAAATCAAGCGAGCCAGCAGTCATCTTACCTAAACGAGCCCAAGTGCCATAATCTCCTTGGTATTTCGCTTGTATCTCGTCATCAACAACATTGTTTCGCAATACAGCCTCAGCCGCCTCTTCTTCCTTTGTAAGGGCTATTCCTTGTGCTCGCTTCTTATTAATAGTGGCAAGACGCTTCTGTGCATCCTGTTGTGCTATAGCATCACGCAGCTCTGGAAGCCCATCAGCTAAGCGATAACCACTCATAACATCCTTTCCAAAAGAATGCCAAAAGTTATTCATCTTCCCCTGTTTCTTATCTTCGAGTGTAGCTATCGTCTGGTGGTTCTTTCGCGCGGCCGACATCAGTTGCCTGTAAACCTCATCATTTTCATAACCCATATTCTCGGAGTCATGTGCTGTTGCCATCGGGTTAATATCAGAATGTACAGCTTTACCTCCCTCCTGCAATAACTTCTGATACCAGGGTTGGTCTTGATACTGCTTATCCAACTCTGCACGCCGCGCACGCAAAGCCTCGTCTAAGCGGTCACGCTCTCCATAAGCGGTTTCCAACTCCGCATTGACGGGGTTCATAGCATCTTGCCTCTCTTTGTCAATAGCATGCTGTTGCAAGTCTGCTACGCCACGCTGGCCATAGGCTGCGCCATCTTCTGTTAGATAGTCCGTTGTTCCATTAGCATTCTTTCGCTCAACAACATTTCTGTTCTGACCAAGCTTCACAGGCTTCACCTTTAGTCCTGTGTTTCCTTTCGCGTAGTCAACCCTGTTCTTCGCCTGCTGCAATGCACCATAGCTATCGGCAATAACACCTTGTGCCCCTTGCATATAACGTTGCTTGTCCGCCTCTGTCATAGGAGCATTGTCTTTCACCCGCTGCACAGGATTGGCTGGTGCTACCTGCTGCGGCGTGGATGAATTGTCCTGTACCACGCGAGGGGCATTCTGTACTTGCGGTTGAGTGGGTTGCTTGCGTAATTGTAGGTTATCCATAAACGCTTGATAGGTGTCACCAACCTTTGCACCATGCTTCACCAGCACATCATAAACCTGTTGGCGGTTCTTATAATTCGCATGACCGCTAAAGCCTTTTGCGAATTCATCATAACTTTGCGTGTAACCACCCTGTTTCAGCGTGTTATATACCTGCTTGAGTTTATTATTGTCAATAGCCATGTTATTATTCTTTGTTGTTAATCGTGTAAAACAATTCGTTCATTTTAAAATTTAAGTCCCGATGCCCAGTTCTTATTTTCGGGTGCACCAATCACTCTACGAATATCGCTGTCCATCGTTGGGAAGTCGCCCACATTGGAAGTAACAATAGAGGTCAACTCCTTGTCACTCTTGGCCTTATCTATCTTCTCTGCAATAGCCTTATAATGAGCTTCGCTATCGGGGTCACCAGCTTTCCTATAACGCTGTGCTGCTGCCATTGCTTTCTTTGCCATCGTGGGGGCAAGCGAGTTGATAGCACCTGTCTGCTTAGGATCATATTCATGCACACTGCCATCATTAAGACGGATGGTGTAACCCTTACTTCCATTTTTTCCCTTCCCATCACCATGGTTAATTTCGAATTGACGCTTTTGGTTCACAATTCTTGCAGCACCGTGTCCCTCCATCACTCGGTTATGCCGCGCCGTCTCACCAATTTGCCTACCTAACAAGCCCTCTTTTGCTTTGTTTGCGCGTTTCTGCTCTGCCAATTGCGCATCTTTTTGTCCAGCAGCACGCCCTAATTGTTCTTTCTTTTGGTCGAAACTCTCTTGCCATTGCTTATCTTTTGCAGCGTCGCGCCCTTTCTTATAGGCATCATCTGCAGCATCCTTGTCTTGCTTATATTTGTCAAGACCCAACTGGCGTTTCCATGCTCTCTCCTTGTCTGCTCTTTCATCATCGGCCTGTTGTGCACGCAACAGCCCATCAAGGTAAGCCTTACGCTTAGCCTCGCGGTCAGCAATCAAAGCTTGCCACCTATTCTCTACTTGTTGAGACTGTGTGTGACTACCATCAAAAGAATGAAGACCACCTTGTGTTGTAAAATACAAGTTAGCTAAACCCGATATACCATCACCGATAGCTGCGAAGAGTTGTTCACGCTTGCGCCGCTTCTCTTCTTTTTCCTTTTCTTCGGGCGTTAACTCACTATATTGATTAGCGAGCTTATACATATCCGCATACGTCAAACGAGCCTTTTCTATATTAACAGGGCTATCACCTGACACAGCCACACCATTATCAACATTTACACCTGTCATACCAGCACGAGCAAGATGGTCGGTAACACTTCCCTTATCCAAAGCACCCAACTTCGGCGATGCAGTTTGCGATGTACTTGCTGTTGGGGCTATGACCGTAGACTGCGCAACAGGTGCAGGAGAAGAGCCACTTGTAGACGGCGAACCATTATTAGCTGCTGCTGTAGCAGGTGCAGTGGGTACAGTTGTGTTTGCAGCCAAACTCTTGCCCATTTCAGCTACACCATTCGTACTGGTGTCAACTTTCGGCGGCTGCAACACATTAGCTGTCTTCGAGGGCTCAGCCACTTGTGTCGGCACGGATTGCTGTCCTGCCTGTTGCTGGCTATTCGCATTCCCATCATGTCCTAAAATATCGTGAAGTGATTTCGTTGCCATGAATATATATTATTTAATAAGGCATACTACCTGCTGCTTTAGCCATAGCCGACGTTGCCTGTTGAATATTCTTCGCTTGGTTTTCGTAATATTCGTTCATTTGGTTAGCCAACTGCGCATCACGAGCTTGATATTGACTTTCAATAGCGTCTTTGCGCTGGTCACCTGCGGCTGCTATCTGTGCCGTAGCATCAGATAATGCCTTGTTATTCGCCGCTTTCTCTGCTGCGACACTCTCTTCTGTACCTCCCATCACAGCTTGTGCACCTGCAGCTTGTGCATTGCGGTCTTTAATGCTCTGCAATGTTGCATTCAAGATGCTTTGTGCGTCAGCACGCTGCGTAGAGTCTTCGTTATAACGGCGGTTATACCAATCTTCATTTTTGCGCTGCTGCTCCTCTATATTCTGCTTAACCTTTTTCATTGTAGCAGCAGAAGCAATTCCACCAGCAATACTTGCCGCTGCTCCTACTGCACTACCTATCATACCCATACGAATAAACCTTTAATATTAAAAACTTAAACTCACCCTGCGAAAATAGTATTTTACCTTTGCAAGAAAGGTTTAACTTTTTAAGCACAACAACATGGCGGCAACAAAGAAAACCCCGAAAGCAAAGATTACAAAGGTTCGTAAGGTTACAACGCGGACAAAGACTACGAAAGCCAAAACCGCGACAAAGGATACAACAAAAGTAGCCACACCAGCTACGAAAGAAACAGCTACTACCACAAGTGCAAATGCAATAGTAAGTAGCTGTAAAAGACCGGGGCGTCCAGCAGGACAACCAAAAACAGGTGGAAGGGTGGCTGGAACACCCAATAAGGTTTCAGCCAAAGTGCGTTCCGTATTGGCAAATGTCACGGAGGAATATTACAATTCAGAGTGTTTCAAAAAAGACCTCGCCGACCTCGAGCCAAAAGACCGCCTAATGGTCATCGAACGCTTCACGAATTACGTCGCACCGAAACTACAATCAACAACGCTCGAAGTCGACACTGAAACAAAGAAGACTATTGAAGACCGCCTCGTAGAACTATCTTCTGACGAAGAATAACGCTCCATATTCAATGAGTATTTTATACGGACAATGAATAGCAATAAATAGAGACGCGCAACTATCAATAAGTAACAAATAGAAAACAATATGTAATAAAAAAGTAGAATGATAAGCCTTTTCTACAAACATCTACTATAGAAATTTGCGTTTTTTAAAATATTAGTTGTATGTTTGCACCGTACAACTTTTTTGTTTATGTAATAAAAATCATATGTGTAACAGGAGTGGTCGTGAGACTGCTCCTTTTATTGTGGCTGATTTGCAAACAAAAAAGGAGCCATCATCCTAAATGATCACTCCATTTCCTCACTCAAAGCTTTTCTATCTTTTTAAAAGCCTCCACAACAGTCTTATTCAGAATATGCGCATAGGCTTTCTGCGTTGTTCTTATATCCGAATGTCCTAATACTTTAGCCACAATCTCTATTGGGTAACCTTTATTCAACATCAACATACCACAAGTACGTCGCCCCCAGTGGCTTGCCAAAGGCTTATCTATACCAACAGCATCTGCAAGTATTTTTAAACGCAAATTATAAGGTTGTTGCGTCAACTTGGGAAGCTTATAGTTATACTTCTCCAGTATCGCCTTTAGTGCAGGCAACACAGCCGTAAAATAAGGTTCATGTGTCTTCACTCGCTCACCTGATAAAGTCATCACACCATCAACATCTTCAATCTTACTTGTCGAAAGGTTCATTAAATCGGCATACGCCAAACCCGAATAACACTGCACAAGAAACAAATCTTTCACTTGTTGCATACTCATCGATATTGGTTTATAGGCCTCTATTCTTTGAAGTTCCTCAACGCTGAGCCATTTACCTTGCTCACTCTCGCCACGCTTTATTTTAAGTCCCAACATCGGACTATCTCTCATGATATCATGCTTAATAGCATCATTAATGTATACCTTTAAAAATTTCATATAGCTATACACCGTCTGCTGCATCATCGTGTGGGTACTTCCATCAGGTTTTGTAATAACAATTCCTTGCAGATAGTTGTAGTAGTCGGCAATATTTGCACGCGTCAAATTGCTAAATGAAACAATACGTCCAAACTTCTCAAGCGAAGCAATAAGTTTCCGATGATTTTTCTTCGTACTCTCTGTAATGTCGTTGCGTTCGTCAATGCGCCGCTCTACGTATTGCAAAAAGGTCTCTTTCTGTTTGATGTTTATTGAAACAGAAGATAACATCTCTTCAAGAGCATCCCAAGTGAAAATCCTATCCTCTGAAATAAGCTCATTTATCCAATCGTCAACCTTACTCTTAAAGTTTACGAGTCTATCATTAAGTGCAATGCTATCCATTGCCCTTACAACATAGTTCCTGTCACTCCATTGGTCAGCATACACTTTTATCCCAGTGCTTATCCATTTTCTCCGCCTAAGATAAAGCACTTCAAGCTGCACCAAGCCTTTCTTCTCTTTCGTTGCCACATGCTTTCTATCGAAAACAAGTCGCGTTGTAGGATAAACCTTTGTCATAATAACTCTATTTTGGTATCACACTTGGTATCACAACAGGTACAAAATTAGGAAATATCGGGAACAATCGGGATATATTTTCCCTATTTTGTGATACTGAATATTCACCCCATCCATATCTACTTCATTTGTAACTTCCTTATAATCAACAAAAAAAGGGCACATTATCTGTACCCCTTTTTGTGACTCGCATGGGGCTCGAACCCATGACCCCAACATTAAAAGTGTTGTGCTCTACCAACTGAGCTAGCGAGTCAATCAATGCCAAATGCCTTGCATTTTAAAGCGAGTGCAAAGGTAAGTATCTTTTTAGAAACTGCAAAGGACGCACAACAGAAAAAGTAATTGATTAAAATTCTTTAACTTTAAGATATTAAGTGTGGATTATTTGTCTGAATGGACGACGGTGAGGGGTGTTGCATCGGTTGGGATAGTGCGAAGGAATTGCAGGCCGGCCTTTAAAGGAGTGGTGATGAGTTCGGGGCGATTGTACGTTTTAAGGAAGCTGTCATAGAAGCGAGGAGCCTTTTGGGGCAGCACAAACGGTTTGGTAGCTTGGCCCGTTTTGCTATCGAAATGCGTAAACCACGGCTGTGCCCATCCACCATTTAGACGCTTACTACTCAAGACCATCCATTTCCCTGAAGCGGAAAACCCGTGCCAACTATCCACATTGGGGCTGTTCACGACTTTTAGTTCACGACATTTTCCCGTCCGAACATTCAACATCCACAAATCGCTTTCGGGATGCCAAATAGAGAAGTTGCCATAATCAGACAAGGTGAAAACCACGAAATTGCCATCGGGTGAAACGACGGGAAAGGAGGCAGAACGATGGAATTTTGATGCAGGATAGACGGTTTCAACGCTTCCAAACTTCATTTTCTGCGCATCAAACGTCACACGGCAGAGGTCATAGCGCATACTGTCGAGCGCCAAACGCGATTGCGGCATGCGTGCCCGACAGAAATAAAGCTGTCGACCATTCGGAGCCCATGCAGGAAATGTCTCGGCATGCGTGGGAAGACCAATAGCAGAAAAGGTTTGCACACGATGATGCTCCACGTCGTAGACCACTAAGTCGGCTGCTAAATCGGCCACTTCGATGGTTTTCTTGCCTGCCGAATGGAAGAATTGCTGAATTTCATTGGTTGAGAACGCGATGAGTTTCCCATTAGGATGCCAGGCCGGATAAGTCAGGCCGTTGGGCAACGCATCAGCCTTCGACGCCACCTTTTCCACACGACCATGACGATAGATTAACGTTCCGCCATCCTTTCCGCGCACATGCAACATAGCCTGTTGCGCATCGTTATGATTAAACGAATGGCAGTTGACGCACTGCCGATTAAAATCTTTGTTTTCAACAATGGGTGTTTGCTCAAAAGACGTGAGATTACGCTGATAGATGCCCATTTCATGCCACAATTCGTAGCCCGGATAAATGAGGCGATACACCAAAAATGAATCGATGGCATCACGCGAAATGCGGTTCGTTATGGACGGATAAACCACCCATTTGCCTGCCTCCTTCACGCTAATGCGAAAGAAAATGGCTTGCCCGGCAGCCGTTTTCAGCAGTTGGTGCCAAGCGGTTTCGTCGATTTCAACTGTGGGTTGAGCCGATTGCACCAAAATCTCGGCATCACGTCCAACGATGCCAATCTCGGTTTGGTAGGCCTCTCCCTTATGCAAAATTTCAAAATTCGTGGGCGCAATATTCCACGGAAGCGTCACGTTGGTATAGTCGGGATAGATGGACAACTTGCGTTTGGCGCGCACATCGGGCTGGTGATAGCGCGAGCCACAACTTGTGCCGAGCAACAGCATCGACAAGAAGAGAAGAAAAGAAAAGAGCTTTTTCATAACTGCTTAATTCCATTTTGATGCGCCTCCTGTGACTCCTCAATCACTCGATGACCATAGGGGCTGAGATAATTCAAATAATACCAATAGGTGTGGCCAAACTCCTGCTGCAACAACGGCTGATTGCCCTGCTCGGTGAGCTGCATGTAGCGGGCGAAACGGGCGCGCGTATCGGGCGAAACGGTGAAGCCGCACCGCGCAAATGTGGCCTTATCCACACCCATTTGGTAGATGAGCAATGCCTCTTCGTAGCAAGACGGCAGCGCAGACACGTGGAACGCACGAATGCGAGGCAATTGTTGTGCAAACAAACTGACATGATTACTCAGCAGCAGCTGTGCCATGAGATAATCGAACGCCATGCGATTGTGCGGATCGTGCTGCAAGAGATATTGCAACTCAGGCCCCAAATTCTGCACATTGGTGAAGCGCACACCCTCGCGGTCTGCACCCCGCAAAGCATCACGAAGATGGGGAACGCGTCCTGCTCGGAGCTGCTGTTCAAGCTGCTTTGCCTGCCCGCGATAGAACAACGTGTGCTTGAGTTGCTCGATAAACACCTGCGCCACCCGCGGCTTGCCCAGCACAATGTTATAACGAGCCAAGTTCACCAAATGGGGCGCCGTTGGCCCATCCACCACCAACGCCTCGGTTTCCCAATGGAGCGCCTCGTTGAGCAACCCCAACTGCTCGAACAGCATGCCGCCAAACTCGGCTTCAGCCGCATTGCCCCGCCAAGGAAAATAGAGCGTTTGCACCCCCAACGAAGCCGGATAATCGAACAGCCGCGCCGGCAACTGCCCTGCATGATAGAGCGCCATGGTGTGAAAATAGGCGATGAGCGGATTGGTTTTGCCCGCATCAAGATAGCGCTGCGTGTAGCGAAGCACTGCAGGCCAATCGCCTTGGCGCGCATGAAAAACGGTTTGCAACAAGATGCCTTCTTTAGCCGGATAATGCTTCATGAAGCCCACATAGCCTGCGCCCAACGCCGTCATCCCCGTAAGCAGCAGGCTGATGGCTTGTGCCTTCGTTGACCAAGGCTTTTGAATGCTGAGCAGGGGTAACCACGAGGTAAATCGAAAGAGCAACGCCACCACCAACCAGCCCACCCCAATCAGCACCACGCTCAGCACCACCCAGCACAAATCGTGGGCTGTGGTTTCGGTGTAGATGAGCAGCAACAACACCGGCACGAGCCCCAAGCACAGCGGCAGCGCACGCCCGAAGAGCAAGCGTTTGAGCATGCCCTCCACACCAACGAAGATGAGGGTGAGCAGAACGGCCATCACCATTGCGCCCAACCACGGATGGAAGAAAAACTGCACAACGAAGTTGGTGGCATAGCGCAGCAGCCCCTCTTCGGCCAACGTTTGCCGAAAATAGTCGGCGGTGAAGCGAAACAGGTGGTGTTGCTCGTGATAGCGGAGCACATTGGCCAAAGGCACGAGATAGGCATAGCCCGTGGCCAAGAAAACGATTAGCGTGGTCAGCGAGCGAATTGAAGAGAGAGAAGTAAGCTTTTTGTTCATTCTATTTTGCGTTTGCGGAATTTCCCGACGGCCCATTTTTTGATTTTTTGGCCCTGCGGAATTTCCCGACGCCCTATTTTTTGATTTTTTGGCCCTGCGGAATTTCCCGACGGCCAACTTTTTGATTTTTCGGGCTTGCGGAATTTTCCGACGGCCTATTTTTAGTTTATTTGGGCTTGCGGAATTTCCCGACGCCCTATTTTTTGATTTTTTGGCCCTGCGGAATTTCCC
>ERZ772945.167-NODE-167-length-52973-cov-55.613477_pt1 | contig 52973 bp, 45 predicted proteins | sample MGYA00511681_ERZ772945 | MGnify/ENA primary metagenome ERZ772945 (study PRJEB29015, sample SAMEA2737943) | human oral metagenome | biome: human oral; feature: human-associated habitat; material: dental | place: China | collected 2143 ...
GAGGCTCGAACTCGCGACCCCCACCTTGGCAAGGTGGTGCTCTACCACTGAGCTATTTCCGCGTCAAATTGCCATGCTATGCGCTGACTGACAGAAGCTATTATACGCATTCCCCATGTGCTTGTCAAGCATTTATTTTGAGGCAAGGCGCGCCGCTCATTTGACAATCAGCACGGAGGTGTCTTCGTTCTCCACGACCTTTTGGCTCACGCTGCCGAGTAGGAAGCCCTCGACGGCATTCAGCCCCTTGCTGCCAATCACGATGAGATCGCTGCCCGTTGCCTTCGCAAAGGCGACGATCTCCGCTGCGGGAATGCCGTTCTTCTCGTGCGCGCTCACAGGGACGCCTGCGGGAATATTCTTCTTCGCCCCGTCAAAAATCTCCTTCGGGTCTTGCATGCTCGCGACGAGCTGCTCGACGGGGATAAAGCGCTGCTCCGCCGCGCTGTGATCCGGCTTCATACTGGAAACGAACAGCAAATCAATCGTGCCGCCCGTCACCGAGGCGATTTCCCCTGCAAATGCCGCCGCACGGCACGATACAGGCGAACCATCGACGGGGACTAAGATCTTCATATTATCCTTCATCTTCCTTAACCGCCTTTCTGCAAATGCAAAGCAGAACATTTTCTTTGTATAGTAGATAATTCGAGAAAAGCGTGGAAAATCCTCCCCCGTCTACTCTTCTTCCTGCGGCGCATGCCACGCAGCGAGGATTTCCTCGGCGCGCGCGCGGACGCGGGCGGAAAGCGCCTCGCGCGCGTCCGTCTCGCTCGCGCTTTCTGCTTCCTCTTCAGCGCGCGGCGCAATGCCGATTGCCGCAAACTCTTCCGCAAGGCGCTCCATCGTGCCTTCCGCGTCCTTGTAGTAGGCGCTGCCGCGCAGGTGAAAGAACGTCCATCCGAGACGCTCCAAGACGGCTTCCCTGCGCTGTTCTTCGGCGGCGACCGCCGCCGTAAGCCCCCAGCGCTCGCCGTCGCAGACGATGGCAGCCTTGGCGCGCGCGCCGCGCACGACCATCGGGATCGCATACGAGCCGACGATGTAATGCTCGTGCAGCGCATAGCCCATCTTCCGCAAGTCGCGCGCGACTGCCGCCTCAAACGGCGTCGCCTTGCGGCGCGCATCCTGCAGCGTCTTCTTTTCAGAAGCGGCGTATTCAAAGAGCGTGCGGCGCAGATCGCCGCTCTTCAAGTCGATGGCGTCCATCGAGTGAACGAGGAAAATCTGATCGCGCGCACGGCTCACCGCGACGTTGTAACGCCGCGCCTGTTCGCCGCCGTAGCCCTCGCTGACGAGGCGGAGCGTCCCGTCCTCGCTCTCCGTCAGGCTGTCGACGAAGGAGAGGAACACGACGTCACGCTCGTCGCCCTGGAAATGCGCGGGTGTTCCCGAAAGAAAGTGATGCGCTTCGAGCACCTCTATCCCAATATGCGCGGCAGCAATCTCGCGAATCCGCTTCGGCTGTGCGTCGCCGAGCATGGAGATCGCGCCGAATGTCACTTCTTTATACTCCGGCTGCTCGAGGCAGGCGGCGAGCAATGCCGCGATATACTCCGCCTCGCCCTCGTTGCGCTTGCTGCTTTTCTCGCGCATTCCCGCGACGCGGCAGTCGACCATTGGGACGAACGCGCCCGTGCCCGCCTCGCGCAGCGGACGTATGCGCCCATCGTAGCAGAGCTGGTTCGAGTATTCGATGATCTCCGGCACGGAGCGGAAGTGCTCCGTCAGCATATTGCCCCTGAAGTGCATCTGCGCGAGATCGTAGAGCGAGGTGTCCATCGTGTAGAGTGCGGCATGCGGCACGATCCCGTCAATCGTGCTCGCCATGAGGTGCGCGATGTCGTCTGCCGCCACGCCGACCGCCGATGGGCTGACCTGCTTGTCGTCGCCGACGACGATGATCTTCTTGCCGTAAAAGAGGAGCGGGATTGACGTGATGTCGGCCTGGCTCGCCTCATCGACGATGATGATGTCAAACTTCTCCGCGTCCGCCGAAAGGCTCTCAAAGACGCGCGAGAGCGGCATGATCCACGCAGGAACGGCGTGCTGCGCCTCGCGCATACAGGCGCGCGCCTCGCGGATATGGCGCACGGCGTACTTCCCCTTTCCCTTGCCGAGCTTCGCGACCGCCTTGCCCCAGCCAATGAGCGCGGACTGGAGATCCGAGCCTGCCACGGATGCCAGCAGGTGCTGCCAGGCGAGCTTTTCGGCGAGCGCTTCCGTCGTATGGTGAAGCGCCTCCGTCAGCCGTGCAATCTCATGGCCGAGCGCAGCGGCATCTTCATGGGGCGCGGCGGCGAGCTGCTGCGTGAACACGGCCACGAGCCACGCTTTCCCGGCCTCGCGCGGCGGCTCAGAAGAGCCTGCCGCCCCGTCCTTTTCGCGTATCGCCTGCGCCCACTGCGGCGCGGCATCGGCGAGGCGGTCGAGGAGCGCCTCGCGGCGCGCATACGCCTCCTTCAGCCCCTCGACGTGCAGGAGCTGCGCGTAGCCCTGCGCATAGCCATGCGCGTCGCCGCTCTCGATAGCGTGCGCCATGCGCAGGGCAAGCGGGCTCGACGCGGCGATCAGCGCCATGCGCGTCGCCTCGATGTCCGCCGCGCTCCCCTTCGCGCCCGTCAGCCGCAGGAGGCGCTGCCAGCGCGGGAAGTCATGCTCGAGCCAATCGAGCTCCCGCTCGAGGCGCTCGTGCGGCGTCGCAAAGTCGCAGTCTGGAAGGACCGCCCCCGTGTTGACACCCGCACGTTTCCAGACGAGCATGAGCTCATCGAAGACGCGCGCATACCAGTCGAGCATCGCGGCGAGCTCCCGCCAGCGCGCACTGCAAAGATCGTCGATGTCGTCGGGCGTCTTCGCGAGCGTGTCGTAAGACTCCATGCCATACGGCACGAGAAGCTCCTCCCACTCGCGCCGCACCTTTTCGCGCGCAGAAAGGAGCGCGACGTACTGCATCGCAAGCTGACAGTCGCGGCGCGAGGAGAGCCCATGCCCATCGATCGAAAAGCCCTGCTGAATGCGCAGCCAGTCGCGGTGGCGCAGACGGTCGAGCCACGAGAACGTGCCGTCCTCGCGAAATGCGTCTGCCATCTCCGCGAGCGTCTGGAGCAGATCCGCCCCCGCAGGCGCGCCGAGCGTATAGCGAAGATCGCGCCCGAAGAACTGCGTCATCGCCTGTCCCTTGAGCTGCTGCACGCGCGCGATGTCGCGCCCGAGCATTTCCCAGACCTCACGGTGTGCGCCGCCCAGCCGCCCCGCGAGGATCGCCTCGCGCGCCCAGTCGAGGCGCAGGCGGTCGAAATCAATTTGCCCGCGGATCGCATCGGCATCGAGGAGACGCATTTCCTCAATGTCGTCTGCCACCTCCCGCCCGCGCGAGAGGATACGCCCCGCGTCACTCGTCCGCGCATCGGGAAGCGCCGCAAAAAGCGTCTCCTCCTCCTCGCGCAGCACGGACTCCTCCGAAATGGCACGCTCCATGCGCGCGGGCGTCAAAAGGCGATCCGAATCGGGCAGCGTGCCGGAGAGATCCGATAGGCTCGCCGCGTCGAACATCGCATTCGTCGCGTACAGCTCCGCAAGCTCCGCCTCCGAGAGCGGCATTGCCGCATCGGGCGCAATCGTGCCCGGCAATCGTCCGACGAGGTGCGCGTTCTTCCGCACGAAATCCGCCATGCGCGAGAGCGACCAGCCCTCCTCGCCGAGCGTCAGATAGTCGCGCCGCGCCTCGACCTCCTGTATGCCCGACGCGCGCGCGCGAAGCTCCGATAGGCGCGAGAGGAGCTCGCTGCGCTCCCTTTCGAGCTTTTCTGCCGCCGCCCGCATCTCGTCCGCCGAATGGCTCGAGAGCATATCGCATATCCCCGTGATGGAGCGCTCCATATCGGCGCGCCCGTCGTCCAGAAGCGCGACGCAGAGATTCTGCACGCCTTCTGGCAGCTTGTCCTTCAGGACAGAGAGTGCCTTCGATGTCGCGCTCGTCACGAGGACGTGCTGCCCCTCAGCGAGGAAATGCCCGAGAAGGTTCGCAATCGTATGCGTCTTGCCCGTGCCCGGCGGTCCCTGCACGACGACGGCAGGCGCTTTCCCAATCCGTCGCGCAATCGCGAGCTGCTCGGCATTGGCGGGGCGCACGAGCAGGAGATCGGCCGCCTCGCCGCGCGCATCGGCAACCATCCGCTGCGCCGCCTTCTGCGCGTCCTCTGCTTCCGCCGCCTCGCCCGCACCCTCTGCGCCTGCCGCCTCGCCGCCCGAATCGACGAGGGCGAGCAGGGCGGGCGGCAGCTCCCCGCCATGCGCCATTTCCTCCATGATAGCCTTAACTGCCTTGCCCGTGCCCGCGCTCCGCCTGCGCAGGAATAGGACGGGGCGCGGGTAGAGCAGATACCAGTCCGTCGGCAAAAGCTCGAAGCGCTTCTGCGCAAAACGGCAGTTCGGCGTGAGCGCCGCCGCCTCGGCCTCCAGAAAGGCGGGCAAATCGCCATCGAGCGGATGGATGGACGCTTCGTCGACGCGCGCGGCAAAGGCGCGCACCGCCGCAGGATCGATGCCGGGGAGCTCCTGAAACAGGTCGTAGTAGACCTCCGTCGGCTGCCCCGCCTCCACGAGCTGCATGACGCCGCGCGTGTCGTAGACGAGCTTCACCTGCCGCAGGAGAATCGGGTGATCGAGCTTCGTGTCAAGCCCATTGAGAAACGAGCCATTTCCGACGACGAGCTCAAGCCGCTCGGAATCCTGACGGCAGCGGTCGTGGAGGTCATAGAGCGCCATAAAGAGCTGCTGCGTGCGGCTCTTGACCATTTCCCCCGCCCGCCAGAGCGTGCGGCGGCGCTTCCAATCCTCGAACGCCGCAAGGCGCACGCCGTCGTCCACGAAGCGCTCCGTCACGTCGCCGAGGCGCGTGTCGCGCCGCTGGCGTTCCTCGTAAACCTCGACGTCCGCCGTCTCGAAATGCTTCCAGTCGCGCGTACGCAGCCAGCCGATGAGCTCAAACGGGATCTCAGGGCACGGCGAAAAAGCTGGCTTTTCCACCTCGAGCAGGACGCCGGCATGCACCTCATCGGACGGGTCGTAAAGATGGATTCGCTTCGGGTCAATCGGCAACTCGTCAAAAAAGAGCCGCCACGCCTCCTCGTCGATATGGCGCACGAGCTGCTGGCGCAGGTCGCAGACCTGACGGATATAATCGAATAATTTCAGTACCTTTTTCTGATTGTCCAACGCGAACCCTCTTTCCACGTAATGATGATAGCTTTAAGGAAGCACTGATTAATTCAGCCGCCCATCTTCGCACATCTGCACTGTCCTCTCGTCGTCGACAAATCCGCGGCGTAGCACCACTACGCCTGTGGTTTGTCTCCTAGATAGGAACAGCGCATCTATGCAAATCTGGGCAACTTCATTTAATCAGCGCTTCCTTAATTATACCATATAAAATGACCTTGTTTCAGCCGCCCCGCCTCGGCTCAAGAATATTTTTCCAAAAGACTGGATTTTGCGCCTTTTTTCTGCTATAATGAATAAAGATTATTGATTAGGAAATAGGAGGCACACGATGGCTAACGAAAAAAAGACCCCGTACGCGGGAACCCAGACGGAGAAGAACCTGCTCGCAGCATTCGCGGGCGAGAGTCAGGCGACGAACAAGTACACCTACTTCGCGTCACAGGCAAAGAAGGACGGCTATGAGCAGATTGCCGAAATCTTTGCCAAGACGGCGGCAAATGAGCAGTACCACGCAAAGATGTGGTTCCGCGAGCTCGCAGGGCTTGGCAGCACGCAGGAGAACTTAGGCTCTGCTGCCGATGGCGAAAACTACGAGTGGACGGATATGTACGCGGGCTTCGCGAAGACCGCTGAGGAAGAAGGCTTCAAGGAGCTCGCAAAGAAGTTCCGTCTCGTCGCCGCCATCGAGAAGCATCACGAGGAGCGCTACCGCGCGCTCCTCAAGAACATCGAGACGGCGCAGGTCTTTGAAAAGGGCGAGATCAAGATCTGGGAGTGCCGCAACTGCGGACACATCGTCATTGGCAAGAAAGCGCCCGCTATCTGCCCGACCTGCGCGCATCCGCAGAGCTTCTTCGAGATCAGCGCGGAGAATTTCTAAGGAAGCGCTGATTCAATGAAGTTGCCCAGATTTGCATAGATGCGCTGTTCCTATCTAGGAGACAAACCACAGGCGTAGTGGTGCTACGCCGCGGATTTGTCGACAACGAAAGGACAGTGCAGATGTGCGAAGATGGGCGGCTGAATGAATCAGTGCTTCCCTAAAGAGACGTTATTGGATTTCCTTGTAATTGTGCCGTTAAGGCATAGAAAAACCCGTCTAGACTTCACTGTCGAGGCGGGTTTTCTATTGAATCAGCTCCCGCCCAATGCTGCAAATGCACGCCGCATAGAGCAAAAAGAAGATGATTCGATGCACGACCTGCCCGGGCACGAAGCGGCTCACGCTGTGCCCGAGCGCAAGCCCGACGGCGAGCGTGGGCAAGAGGTAGATGAACGCATCCAACGCGGGCGCGAGCGAGAAGCCGCCGAGCAAAATGGCAAGCGCAGGAAAAATCTGTGCGCTAAAGCCCGCGAGATAGGAAGACAGCATTTCGTTTCGCTCCTCTCAAAAGATGTCAACCGCTAAACCATACGCCCATTATACCGCAAGACACATCTTTTTTCACGAACTAACACCGTGCTAATGTATTTCCCACCTCTTTCTGCTACAATAAAGAGAATAATTCTCATAAAAGATGAAGGAGGAAGCGAAAATGAAACCTGCTCTGCAAGGCGTCCCAGAGACCATGCTGCTTCCGCTTTGGGCGCGCGCCTACGAGGGCTATCGCCGCCATTGGGGACTGCTGGGACTTCTCTCGCTCATCCCTTGGGTCAACCGCAACATCAACAACAAAATTCTCTGCCTCACATTGGAAAAAGAAACGCACGAAAAAGCAGCCGCCGCGGCGCGACGACTGCCATAGGGGAAGGGACAGGGACGAAGTCTCATGCTTCTTCGTGCGCGTGGCGGAATGCGACCGCGTAGGCGAGCACGACAGCGAAGCAGAAGGCAGGGAGGTAGAACGCCGAGCGGATCGCCGTTTCCTCCGGTGTGAAGCCGCTGACGAGGAAGCCGAGCGTGTTGTTGTCGACGAGGCTGCCCATCATCGGCGTGATGATCGCGCCGCCGAGGATCGCCATGATGAGGCCCGCTGCGCCGAACTTGACCTCCGCGCCAAGCCCGCCGAGCGCGATGCCGTAGATGGTCGGGAACATCAGGCTCATGCAGCCCGATATGCACATGAGTGTGTAGATGGAGACGTCAATCGGCAGGTACACCGTTCCGATGCTGCAGGCGACGCCGCCCACGGCGAACACCGCCATCATCTTTGCGGGCGCGATGTACTTCATGAGGTAGGTGCAAAGCCAGCGGCAGCCGATGAAGAGGAAAAGCGAATAGATGTAGAAATTCGCCGCCTCCGACTCGAGAACGTGGAGGTTCGTCATCGCGTACTTGATCGTCCACGTCCAGACGGCAATCTGTACGCCGACGTAGAAGAACTGGGCAATGACGCCACAGTAGTAGCGCGGCTTCGAGAGGAGCTTCTGGATTGCTTCAGAGACCGTCATATCGTCCGCCGCGTCCTTGTCGCGGAGCTTGCTGCGGAAGAATACGCACCAGATTGCAAATGCGATGAGAATGAGCCCGACGTAGGGAACGCAGACCCAGAAGAGTTCCGTATCGCGCAGCGCGGCCAGCTCTGCCTCGCCCATCGCAAGGCGATCGTCGAGCGTCGCGGGATTGAGATGCGCGAGAATCACGTATTTTGCGAGGAACAGCCCGACCATCGAGCCGAGCGGATTGAACGCCTGCGCGAAGTTCAGACGCCGCACGCTCGTCTCCTGCGCGCCGAGCGAGAGGACGAACGGGTTGCACGTCGTCTCCAAAACGGACAGCCCGCCCGCGAGCACGAAGATCGAAACGAGGAAGAGGTTGTAGCTCTGTAAGAGCGCGGCGGGGATGTAGCCGAACGCGCCGATCATGTAGAAGCCGAGCCCGACGAGCACGCCCATGCGATAGGAATACCGCTTGATGATGAACGCGGCGGGCAGCGCGAGCACGGCATACGCGCCGTAGAACGCGACCTGCACGAGCGAGGAATCGACCGCCTTAATCATAAAGATTTTCGCAAACGACGGAACGAGATTGTCCGTCATATTGTTGAGCAGCCCCCACAGCGCGAAGCATGATACGAGCAACATGAAATACACGCGGTTCTCTTTGGAAACGACGGGTACTTCCTGCTCGACCTGTGGGAGGTCAGCCCTGATTGCCTCCGTTTTCATGGTACACTCTCCTTTTCGTCCAACTGTCTAATCCTTTGCGTAATGCTTGTAGCCCGGATGCCGGCCCGTGATGCCGTAGTATTTCCGAAGACCGATGAGCTTGTCTATATTTTCCCTTGAGATCTCCTTCGGCCCGCCGAGCTGGTACGCGGTCAGATTGATCTTCGCGAAAAGCTCGAGCGTCTCCATGCGGTAATACGCGTCGATGAGCGTTGCGCCGACCGTCAGTGCGCCGTGATTCTCGAGGAGCACCGCATCGTGCTCGGCGAGGTACGGCGCGATCGCATCGGGCACTTCTTGCGTGGACGGCGTGCCGTAGGGCGTGATGGGGATTGAGCCGAGCGTCGCGACCGTCTCGATCATGTCATAGCGATCGAGTGGGACGTGTGCGACGGCAAATCCCGTCGCCGTCGGCGGATGCGCGTGCACGGCTGCCCCGACGTCCTCGCGCTCCGCGTAGCAGCGCAGGTGCATCTTGATCTCTGACGAGGGGCGATAGCCGTCCTGCGCCTCTAAGATCCGCCCGTCCATTGCGATATGGACGAGCTTTTCGGGCGTGATGAAGCTCTTGCTGATGCCCGTCGGCGTGACCATCAGCGTGCCGTCGGGGAGCTTCACCGATACATTCCCGTCGTTCGCCGCGACCCAGCCGAGCTGCCACATCTTGTGGCAGACGTCGCAAATTTCTGCCTTTACTTCCTCGTATGCCATAGCCAAAAACTCCTCCTATCCGTCAATCTGTCACGACGCCCTTTTGCAGCATGATGTTCGCATAAATCGCCATTTCGCTCGTCGTCACGATTGCATAAGCCTTTTTTGCTTCCTCGTAGAACTGGAATCGCTCGATTGTGCCGATTGCCTTAGCGCCGCGCGTATCATGGCGCACGACGATCTCGCGGTAGGTGTCCCATATCGGCGTCTTTGCCGGATCGCCCGGCATGACCTCCATGAGATTCACCGGGTGATCCACGTAGGCGTCGAGCGGGAAAAGCTGCAAGATTGCGTCGAGGAGCTCCGGCACGCCATGCCCGTCCGCCCGCACGACAAGCGCGTCCTTCCCGATGGACTCCGCGGGGAAATTGCCATCGGCAATCACGATGCGGTCGCTGTGCCCCATCTCGCAGAGGACGCGCAACAGCTCCGGCGACAAGATCTTTGGTATTCCCTTCAGCATGATACGATTTCCTCCCATCTTTTGAAAGCCGCTGTCCACGCTTCCGTATCCATCGGCTCGTATACCGTGCAGGTCTCCGAGCGGCGCACGACCTCCCGCGCCTCCTCCAAGCGCAAATCACCTGCGGCGAGGAGCTGCACGAGCACGTTGCCCATGACCGTCGCTTCGACGGGACCTGCCACGACGCGCCGCCCGCAGGCGTTCGCCGTCATCTGACAGAGGAGCGCGCTCTGCACGCCGCCGCCCACGATGTGGATATCCGCGCCCCGCACGGCTGGCACGAGCGTTTCGAGCCTTTCAAGCGCCGCGCGGTACTTGAGCGCAAGGCTCTCGTCTATGCAGCGGACGACTGCGCCGACGCTCTCCGGGGTATTTTGCCCCGTCCGCGCGCAGTAGGCGCGAATGCGCTTTGGCAAGTCGCCTGCGGCGACGAACTCCGGCGCGTCGGGATCGACAAGCGCGGCAAACGGCTCTGCCGCCCGCGCCATCTTCTCCAGCTCGCCAAAGCCGTAGGCGTGCCCCTCACGCATCCATTGCCGCCTGCTCTCCTGCACGAGCCAAAGCCCGATGATATTCTGCAGGAAACTCACGCGCCCGCCATAGCCACACTCATTCGTGAACGATGCGCGGCGCGCCGCCTCGGTCAGAATCGGTGCAGAGAGCTCCGTCCCGAGGAGCGACCAAGTACCGCAAGAGAGGAATACGAACGGCTCGCGCGCTGCCGGCACGGCTGCCATCGCGCTCTGCGTGTCGTGCCCCGCGACGGCGATGACAGGCAGGCGCGCAATGCCAAGCTCGTCCGCGAGCGCTTCCTCGATGCGTCCGACCTGCGTGCCCGCCGGTACGATGCGCGGGAAAATGCGCGCAGGAAGCCCAAACGCCTCGATGACGTCCTGCGCCCATGTGCCGCCCTGCGCGTCGAATAGCTGTGTCGTCGACGCGATGGACGTCTCCGCACAACGCTCGCCCGTCAGCATGTAGTTCAAGAGGTCGGGCATGAGCAGCAGCGTCTCGGCACGCGCTAGGAGCGCAGGGCGCTTTTTCTTCAGCGCGAGCAGCTGGAACGCCGTATTGAGCGCGAGGAACTGCGTGCCCGTCCGCGCGTAGAGCGTTTCTTTCGGCAGGAGGCGAAACGCCTCCTCCATCATGCCCGCCGTCCGCCCGTCGCGGTAGTGCACAGGGTTCTCCAGAAGCGCGCCATCTGCATCTAAGAGCCCGAAGTCCACGCCCCATGTATCCATGCCGATGCTCGCTGCGCCAAAATCCCGCGCCTTCAAAAGCCCCTGCTTGATTTCGTGAAAGAGCCGCAGGACGTCCCAGTACATCGTGCCGCGCACCGTGACCGGCTCGTTTGCGAAGCGATGGAGCTCATGGAGCGTTATGCGCGCCCCATCGAACTCCGCGCCCATGACGCGCCCGCCGGACGCGCCAAAGTCCACGGCGAGGACGCGTTTTGTCTGCGCCATCAGAAAGCCCTCCTTCCTCGCTTACCGATACATGGGGCCATACGCCTCGCACGCGCGATAGTCCTGTCCTTCCTTGTCCGCGCCGAACGCGTTCCAAGCGGCGGGACGGAAGATGTCCTCCTCCGGCACATTGTGCATGCAGACGGGGATGCGCAGGATCGAGCAGAGCGTGATGAGATCGGCGCCGATATGCCCGTAGCTGATTGCGCCGTGATTCGCGCCCCAGTTGTTCATGACGTCGTATGCCGAGCGGAATGCGCCCTTTCCAGTCAGACGCGGCGTGAACCACGTGCAGGGCCATGTGTAGTCCGTACGCTTCCAGAGCTTGTCCGACACCTCGGCAGGCAGATCCACCGTGTAGCCCTCGACGAGCTGCAGCACAGGGCCGAGCCCCTTCACGAGATTCAGGCGAACCATCGTCGCGGGCATTTCCGTACGCGTCAGGAAGCGTGAGGAGAATCCGCCGCCGCGGAAGTAGCCATTGTCCGCCGCACACCACTCCGTCGCCGCAAGGCACGCCTTCTGATCGGCTTCCGTCATCTCCCAGAACGGCTTGATCGTGCCGTTTCCATCCGCGTCCTTCGCCTCGCCGCAGGCATCGAGGCATGCCGCACCGGAATTGATGAGGTGAATGAAGCCCTTGCCTTCCTTCGCGACGCCTTCGAGTTCGTAGCCAGTCGCTTCCTTGACCGCCTCCGGGCTCCAGTAGGTGCGCACGTCGGCGAAAATCTGCGCGCGATTTGTCAGGAGTTTGTTAAAGAGCATCGAGACGCCGTTCAGCGTGTCGTTTTCCGTCGCGAGTATGTACGTCTCACGCGCGCCCGTCCAGTCAAACGACGAGTTCAGCATCGCCTCGGGGAAGTCGCAGTTCGGATAGAAGTCCGTCCACTGGCGCTGCCCTTGGAAGCCGCCCGCAATCGCATTGTGCCCGACCATCTCCTCCTCGCAGCCCTTCGGCAGGTTCGGATTGCCGTTGTAGAGATCCTTGATGATGCACATCATCTTGACGACGAACTCCCATGCCTCTTTTTTCTCCGCGTCCGTCTTGCGCGCAAAGTCGGGATTCTTATCAAAGCCTTCCTTGCAGTGCTCCTTCGTCCATGCGAGCGCCTTCTGATACTCCGCCTCGTCGTAGACGCCCTCCGTCATGCGGCGGATAATCTCGACCTCGTCGACCGACTCGACGCGCATCCCCAGATATTCCTCAAAAAAGTCGGGATTGATGATCGAGCCTGCAATGCCCATCGTGATCGAGCCGATCTGCAAATACGACTTGCCGCGCATCGTCGCCGCCGCGACTGCCGCCCGCCCGAAGCGCAGGAGCTTTTCCTGCACGTCGTCGGGGATTCCCTTCGCGTCTGCCGCCTGCACGTCATGCCCGTAGATGCCGAATGCAGGAAGTCCTTTCTGCGCGTGGCTTGCGAGCACGGACGCGAGATAGACCGCGCCGGGGCGCTCTGTCCCATTGAAGCCCCAGACGCCCTTGATCGTCATTGGGTCCATGTCCATCGTCTCCGAGCCATAGCACCAGCACGGCGTGACCGTCAGCGTGATGTCCACGCCCTCGCGCTTGAACTTCGCCGCGCACGCCGCCGCCTCCGCGACACGACCGATCGTCGTGTCCGCAATGACGACGCGCACGGGCTCGCCATTCGTGTATTTCAGATTCTTCGTGAAGAGCTCCGCCGCCGCCTTTGCCATGCCCATCGTCTGCTCCTCGAGCGAGCCGCGCACATCGAGGACGCCGCGCCTGCCGTCAATCGTCGGGCGGATGCCAATTACGGGATACTCGCCGATCAGTCTGCTCTTTGCCATAATAAACCGCTCCTTTCGCGCGTTTCGCGCCTTGTGGGGAGAACCTATTTCTTCGGGTTCTCTCTTCTTTTCTTGCGATTAGTATAGCATTGCGCGGCGTGCGGTTCTTGTGCTATAATCACAATAAATATAACAATATTATCTTTTAAAATTTTCATCGGATTATGCTAAATTTCACATACTTCTTGTATATACATTGATTCTCAACGGAAAATAGAAGAATCTTACAAATAAATAGGATAATATTACGCATACATAAAAGAGGTGGCTTCCCATAAAACACGACAGCTATAACGAGATCCTGCAACGCGGACGCTTCGACTTCCCGATTGCATTCTATTACGTCGACCGCACGCACCCGCGCTTTCACATGCCCTACCACTGGCACATCGAGTACGAAATCATCCATATCATACAGGGCAGCTTCACCATCTCGCTCAACGAGCAGACGATTCCCGCCGAGGCAGGCGACGTCATTTTCATACGCGACGGCATCATCCACGGCGGCCATCCGAACGCGCCCGACTGCCTCTACGAGTGCGTCGTGTTCGATCTGCAGAAATTCCTCAAGGACAACATCAGTGGCAAAGAGCGCGTCGAGGCGATCCTCTCGCACGAGCTTCGCATCAACAACCATCTGCCACAGGGCACGCCGCACATCGAGCACATTATAAAAACCCTTTTCCGTGCCATAAAAGAGCAGAAAAAGGGTTATGAATTTCTCGTGACGGGTATGCTCTACGCATTTTTCGGCACGATCTTCGAAGAGGGGCTATGCCATCAGCCGCACGACACGGAGACGCAGGCGAGTGACCGCCAGCACATCCTGCAAATCAAGCGCGCGCTGAACCTCATCGACGAGCGCTACGCCGAGCCACTGACCCTAGATGACCTCGCAGGAGCGGCAGGGCTCTCGCCAAACTACTTCTGCAAATTCTTCCGCCGCATGACGCACCGAAGCCCCATCGAATACCTCACGCACTACCGCATCGAAATGGCGTGCTCGCTTCTGACGCGCGCTGATCTGCCCATCACCTCAATCGCCTACGAGTGCGGCTTCAACGACGTCAGCTACTTCATCAAGACCTTCCGCCGCTACAAGGAAATCTCACCGGGCAAATTCCGCAAGGGCTGCACGGAGGGAATGGGGCAGCCCCTCCCACATTCAGAGCGAAGTGTGGGCACAGCGTAAGCGCATCAAGAGCAGCTGCGCGAGGAATCCTGTGGCAGATCCCGTGCATACCGCGAGCGAAAGGAGCACGGGGGCGTAAAGGAACACGTCTGATGTCGCCAGCCAGATGCTTGCGATCAGAAGCTGTCCAAGGTTGTGGCAGAGCGCGCCGATAACGCCGAGCGCCGCGAGCGGAATCTTTCGCCAGAGACGCAGCGCGAGCAGGCCGCCCGCAAGCGCGAAAAGGCCGCCCGTGAGGCTGAAGGAGAGCGCGACGAAGTTGCCCGACAGGAACGCGCCGAGAAAGATGCGCGCCACGAGCAGCGCGAGCGCTTCGCGCAGGCGAAAAGAGACGAGCGCGAGCACGGTCACGATATTCGCGAGTCCCAGCTTGAAGCCCGGCACGGCCGCGAAGAGCGGCAGGCGCAGCTCCACGAGAAAGAGCGCGAGGGAAAGCGCGAGGCAGAGCGCGAGAAGCGTCAGCCTGGAAGTAGATGCTCCCTTCATCTTGCCCCCCTTTTCTCAGATTTCCTCATAAGATACGATAGATACGATTATTTCACTTCGCCACTACGTCGAGCGTATCCTCGCCCTTTGCGTAGCGAATCTCCAAATGATGCGGCAGGCAGAGAATCGGGCGATCCGCACGCCGCAGCTCGCCCATCTGCACGCAGATCTGGTCGGGGCAGTCCGCGTGCTCGACGCGGATCGTGCCGCCGCCCGTCGCGAGCACGTTCTCATGCTCGCCGTAGCGCACGACGATGTGCCGCTCCTCCTGCAGCTCTTTTGCCGTGAAGTGATAGAGCACCTGTCCGTCCTGCACGACTTCGACATCACCTGTGCCAGAATCCGCATCATGGCGTCCCATGCCAAAGAAAAGGACGCCCGCCGCGCCAAGCGCAAGGAAAAGAGGTGCGATGAGCAGATTCCGCCGCATTTCCCGTTTCATCGAATCACCTCCGCTTCTCCCTTGCAGCCCTCGCCCGCCTCAAAGCGTCCGACGAGCCCCTCGGTGATGGAGACTTCCCCGTCCATAGCGACGAGCACCATCTCAAAATCACGCCGCTCGCGCCAGAGTGCGGTGGCGCGCTCCTTTCCCATCACGAAGAGCGCCGTCGAGAGCGCATCCGCCTTGCCGCCGTCTGCCATGATGACGGCAGCCGACGCAAGGCCGCTCTCGGCGGGCTTCCCCGTCGCGGGATCGAGGAGATGCCAATACTTCCTGCCCGAATCGTCCGTGAAATAGCGCTGGTCAATCGCCGAGGTCACGACGGCCTCATCCGCTGCCGCGAGGACGCCAATCAATGCGCCGCCGAATGGATTGCGCAGACCGACGCGCCACGGCGCACCGTCGGGGCGCTTGCCGACAGCTTCGATATTGCCGCCGAGGTCAAGAAGTGCCGACGTGACGCCTGCCTCGCGCATTTCTTCTGCGACAACGTGCCCCGCATAGCCCTTCGCCGTCGCGCCGAGGTCGAGCATCGCGCCGCCATCAAGCCGCGCCCGCCCATCTTCGAGCGTGAGCCGCGCCGTCCCCGTCTGCGCCAACGCGGCGCGAAGCTCCGCCTCCTCCGGCACGCGGTGTGCCTCGCCGCCCGCAAAGCCCCAGAGGCGCAGCACGGGATAGAGCGTGACGTCGAGCGCGCCGCCCGTCTGCTCCCCCATCTCCTTGGAGAGCGCGAGCAGGCGCATCGTCTCGGGCGCAAGCGCCACCCAGCCGCCGCCAGCGTGATTGAGCCGATAGACGTCGCTCCCCTCGCGCTCGGCGCTCCAAAGCGCGTCAAACGCGAGGAGCCGTTCCTTCGCTGCCGCAAGCGCAGGCTGCGCTCCCATTCCGTAGGCGCGAAGCGTCATCTTCGTATCCATCGCGAAGAATTCTTCTTCCTGTACGTTCTCCCCGCCTTCCTTCTGCCCCTCGCCGCCGCGCGCGCAGGACGCGCAGAGAACGGCGATAAGCAGGCACAGGCCGAGCAGGAAAAGAGGCCGCCCCTTGCGAGCGGCCTTTCTCCATGCGGAAAATGGCATTTGCCGTTTCCTCACTTCTTCGCTTCCTCCATGGCCTTCGTCGCGGCCTCGACGAACTGCTCATACGAGATCGTCGAGCCGGCAATCGCATCGACCCTGCCCGGCTGCTGCCGCTCGACGAGCTGCGCACCGTACTTCGCATTCGCCTTCAAGGCGTTCTGCGCCTTCTTGTACATCTGCTCGTCTGTAATGGCGCCGCCCTTCTTGCCGTAGTCCTCGCCCTTGATATTGCCCTCGCGGTCAACGCCGAAGTACGTCGCGGCCGTAATCTTGTGGTCGGTGATCGTGATGGCGATCTTGCCGTGGCCGTATTCGGCGTTCTCGCCGCTCTCGGCATTGTAGACGCCATCCTTCGCATTCGAGAGGTCGATGTCCGCGACCTTCTGCACGGCTGCGCCCTGCGCGCCCGACCCTTGTGATGCGCCGTCCTTTGGCGCATTTAATGCATCGTCACCGCAGCCCGTGAAAAACGCGGCCGCGAGAAGGGCAGAGAGTGCACCTGCCGCTATCCGCTGACCTTGTTTCATACGGGGTCCCCCTTTGCTGCCCGTTCCTTTTCCACCATGTGCCCATGCTCGATGATGACGCAGCGCTCTGCTGCCGCGCCGACCTCGGCGGAGTGCGTGACGGTAAGGATCGTATGCCCCTCGGCGTGCAGCTCGCGGAAGATCTGCATGACGAGGTTCTGGTTCGCCTCGTCGAGGTTGCCCGTCGGCTCGTCCGCGAGGATAAGCACGGGGTAGTTGATGAGCGCGCGCGCAATGCAGACGCGCTGCTGCTCGCCGCCGGAAAGCTGGCTCGGCAGGTGGTCGGCGCGGTCGGCAAGCCCGACGCGGTCGAGCGCCGCGAGCGCCTCCTCCTTGTCGGGTATACTATGATAATACTGCGCCGCCATGATATTTTCAATAGCCGTCAGATACGGGATCAAATGGAATTGCTGGAAAACCATGCCGATCTTGTCGCGCCGCAGGAGCGTCAGCTCGTGGTCGGAAACCTCCGTGAGGTTGATGCCGTCAAGGAGCACCGTGCCGCTCGTCGCATGATCCATGCAGCCGATGATGTTCATCAGCGTCGTCTTGCCCGAGCCGGACGGTCCCATGACGGCGAGCCAGTCGCCTTTTTCGACCTTCAGGTTAACATTTTCGAGCGCCTTGACTTTGCCGTTGTACGCCATCGTCACATTGTTCAGCTCCAATAAACTCATAACGATCTACCTCCTACTCTCCCCGCAAGACGATGGCGGGGTCAACGCTAGTCGCGATGCGCACGGGAATGAGGCTCGCGCCGCCCGTCACGACGACGGACAAGATGACGGCGAGTACGGCGATATCCGGCGCGAACGCGATGCCGCGCGAAAAGACGTTCAGGCTCACGCTCTGCGCGAAGAGATAGCCGAAGCCGCTGCCCAAAAGGCCGCCGACGAGGCCGAGCACGCAGCCCTCGCCGAGGAACTCCGCGACGATGTTCGCATTCGCCGCGCCGAGCGCCTTTTTAAGACCGATCTCCTTGCGCCGCTCCGTGACGACGGCCGTCATCGTCGTCGTCACGCAGATGAGCGTCAGAATGAGCACGATGAGCGTCACGAGCAGAATGAGGACCTCGAGCTTCTGCAAGACGCCGAACTCGGAATGCGCTATCTGCTGCACTTCCTCCGGCTCGATGCCGACATTCGCCGCCCGCACGGCATCCTCTGCCGTCTTGAGGCTGTCGCCGTCCGCGACGATGCTGAGCTGCGCGAGGCCGACGGTGTTCGGCTTTTCGACAATCTCCTGCAAGGCGTCAAGGTTTAGGAAGGCGAACTGCTCTTCCTTGCCGCCCGTCGAGACGATGCCCGAAACGGTGAACGGGACCATTGCCGTCCCCTCGCCCGCGCTGACCGTCACGGTCTGGCCGACGAGCTTGTCCGTGTCGCGCGCGAGCTTCGCCGCCATTTCCGAACCGAGCAGGATCTCACGCGTGCCCGCTGCGGGGTACGCGCCCTTTATCATCCAGTACGGGCTGACCTTTTTCACTTCCTCGAAGTCCGTGCCGCCCACGAGAACCGGCTGCTTGTTGACCTCGAGCCGCTCGTAGAGGAACGGCGCCATGCCCACGATGTCGCGGCCGGCGAGCACCTCCTTCACCTTTTGGAGCGATGCCTCGTCAAACGACTTCGCCTCGCCCGCCGGCAAGAGCAGGACATTTGCGCCGTAGGCGCGGAATTCGCGCCCCAGCTGCGCAGGCACCTCGCGGTAGACGGTAATCATGCCCGAGATGATCGCCGCGCCTACTGCCACGGCGAGCAGCGCGACGAACATGCGCGCCTTCTGCCGGAACAGCGCCCGCACGATCATGCGGAGAAACATTTCTATCTTTTTTATTCTTCCTGCCATATCAATCACCTGCCATGAAGGACGCTTGCCGGCTGCAGGGAAAGCAGCATACGAATGGCCGGCAGGCTGCCGATGAGGAGCATGAGTGCCATAAGCCCCCCGACGATGGGAATGACGACGAGATTGTTCGCGATGCTCGAGCCAAAGACGGTCTGCCCGATCGCCTGCGCGAGGAGAAGCCCGCCAAAGTAGCCGAAGAAGCCGCCAACGAGGCCCGCGATGAAGATCTCCGCGAGCACCACGAGGACGACGGAGAGATCCGTCGCGCCGAGCGCCTTCATGAGGCCGAACTCACGGCTGCGCTCCATGATGTTCGCGCTGACGAGGTTCGACACGCCGAGCGCCGCCGATAGGAGCGAAAGCCCCGTGATGAGCAGCATGAGCATCTGCGTCTTTTCGAGGATCTTGCCCTCCGATTCGGCGATCTGCCGCACGGGCTGTGCCGAAGAGCCGGGAATCGCTTCCTCGATCTGGAAGGCAATCGAGCTGACATACGCCGTGCAGTACCAGATCTCGCGCTCCTTCTGCGAGAGGCGCTCCGGGTTTGCGGCGGCCTTGCGCGCCAGATCGTTCTCCGGCGTCGTGATCGCCGAGACGTCGATCTTGTCGATTTTGCCCGCCTTGCCCAAGACCTCCTGTGCAAGCGCGAGGTTCACGGTCAGCGCCTCATCTTCCGCGCCGCCGCCCGTCACGATGCCCGTGATTTTCAGCGTGCGCTCCGCGCCGTTCACGCGGCAGGAGACGGTGTCGCCTGCCTGTAGTCCGAGGGCGGCGGCGAGCTTCACGCCCGCGAGTGCCTCATCGGGCGCTTCCGTCGGCCATGCGCCGTCGATCTTCCACCACGACTTCATTTCTTTTTCGCCCGTCTGCACCGTCTCGCCCGTCGGCAGCTCGACCTGATGGTCGAACCACGTGCCGGTGATCGGCACGCGCCTGCCATCCGCGAGTTCGACCTCGCCGGCGAGCTCCGGGGCAAAGGCGACGATGTTGTTCGTCCAGAAGATCGTCTTGATCTTCGAGACGTCCGCCTCCGCCAGATATTCCTTATGCCCGCTGCCATCAAGGCCGTAGACGTCCTGCAGCACGGAGGCGTTCTTCGGCGTGACCGTGATATTCGCGCCGTAGGCCTTGAGCTCTTGGTTGACCTTCTCGCCAATGTCAAACATGACGTTCAGCATGGCGGCCGCAAGCGAGACGCCGAGCGCCGCCGTCAGCGCGATGAGGAAAAATCGTTTCCTCTGGCGTATCAAGGCGCCCTTGACCATCTGCCAAAACATAATATTCCCCCCTTAGCGGAACACGTCGCGCGCTTTTTCGAGCGCATCCTGCGGAACGCGCAGCTTGCCCTCCGATACCGTGTACGCAAGCGGTATCGGGTTGCAGCCGCCCTTCGTGCCGATGGTCGCCTTGTTCATCATGACATCGCAAAGGCGGCAGATGACCTGTCCATCCTTTTCATAGTAGCCCGTCGGACCGCAGATCTCGCAGGCGTCGAGGCCGACGCCGTAGGAGTTTCCGCCCTTCAAGATGACGATGTAGCGCACCATTTGACCGCTCGCCGTCTGATAGACGAAGCGGTGCAGATGCCCGTCGTTGACCGCCGAGAGATCCACATCGACGGAGCCGTTCACGGCCGTCACGGCGACGGCCTTTACGAGCTCTTCCTTTCGGTTCGCATAGCCCGCACCGAAGCTCGACAGGAGAACCATGCCCGCGAGGAAGAAGATCGTCGCCGTGCCCCAGCGCCGCTTGTGCATCGCCTGCATCAAGATGCGGCGGTACTCGGCGGGATTCGTCCCATCGGGGCGCGCTGGCTTTTTCTGCGAAAAGAGCGTCAGCGGCACGAAGAGCAGCGCAAAGAAAATAATGAAAATCAGCCACGAGGAATGGTCGATAATCGGCGCCATCGCCGAGAGCATCCAAGCGCTGTCCACGATATGGCGCGCCATGAGCACCTGCAAGAGGAAAATCCCCTGCTGAATGAGCATCGCGCCCGCCTGAATGACGAAGACGAAGAGCAGGCGCTTTGGATTCAGCGCCGCCGCCGCGCGGTAGACGACGTACGAGCTGATGACGCCGAAGAGGAGCCCTGCCCCGAAGCCCGCGAGCTTCACGGCGACCGTCTGCGTGTAGTAGTCGCCGGCAGCCGATATGAGCGTGCCCACGGGGATCAGCCAGATCTCCATGCCGTGATAGAAGAAAAGCAGCGCGCCCATAGCGCAGGACGCGATCTGCAGCGGCCGCGACAGCTTCTCGCCCTGCGCGCTGCCACGGAGGAGCACGGCGAGAAGCACAATCTCCGCGAGCATGGCAATCGCAATCGATCCCGCCTCCACGACCTCGCGGCTCACGGCGTTGCGCGTGCCGACGCGCGCCGCCACGATGGCGATGGAGAGCCAGAAGCCCCAGCGGATGGCCGTGCTATAAGGACGGCGGTACGCGCCAGCCGGCAGCAGCCGCAGAATCGCGAAGAGGATGCTGAGCGGCACGGCCAGCGTCAGCACTTGCTCCATCGCCGGTATAAATTGTTGCAGGAACAGCTGCAGCATATTCTGCACCTCACTTTACGGAAAGATATAAATAGGAAACGAAATGTAGAAAAGCCCGCCGCCACCCCATGGATGGCGGCGAGCCCCAGCGCCCTTATGGGCGTGATTTACCAGCGACGCGGAACGTAGTTGAACACCCAGTCCATCGTGACAGGCTCATCCCAGAAGCGACCCTTTACGCCCGTCTCAGCATCAACGTGCAGGCCGTAGTTCTGGCGGTACGGGCTGTCAATCGTGAAGTGCATATCGTACGTGCCAGCGCCGAGCAGCTTGACATTCGCGCCGTAGTGCGGGCCGTCGTCCGCATTCATCGGCATGAATACGCCCTCGACACTCTCGCCCGTCTCACGCTTCGTGAACTTATAGTGGATCGTCAGATATGGAATCCACTCGCCAACGCCGAAGCCCGTGTCGTTGCCCTCAGTCGCATGGATATCCGTCTCGATGTGCATATCCGCCTTGTCCGGCGAGAGCGTCATGCCGGCCGGCAGCATCTCAATCGGCTGGAAGTAGACGAGCGCTACCTTGAAATGGTTTGCCTCGTTCTCGATCTCGTCGCCGATCGGGTACTCCGTGAAGCCCGCCGCCGAAGCCGTGCCGCCATTGAACGTAAGGACGGATGCCGCGACCGCGCAGATAGCGAGAGCCGACTTGAGTTTCTTGAGCTTGAACATCTTCATAGAACACACTCCTCTAAAATCGTGATGGATAAAATACCTCTATTGGGGATTTCCCCCTGCAAACGAAATGATATGCATCCGCGCAAAACCACCTCGTTATTGCCAAAGTCAAGCCGCCTTCGGCTTTCGCGCCTTCGCGTAGACGACCATAGCCGCACCCAAGAGCAGAACGAGCAGCTGCGAGCCCAGCGTCTCCGCCGTCGGGAAAATGCCGAGGACATCGACCGTCGGCCAGCCCTCGAAGCGCGTGATGCCGATGACGCCGCCTTCCTGCAGCTCCTCGACGCCGCCGCCCACAAAGGTCACGGCGAGCAGGAACATCAAAATGCTCGTGAAGAGGAAGAACGGGCGAAGCGGAATCCGCAAGATCCCCTTCTGGATGCCGAAGAAGATGATGGCGAGCGTGACGCAGCCTGCGCCGAAGCCTGCCCAGATCATCGTGACATCGGCAGCGGCGTTGTTGAAGAGCGCTTGATAGAAGAGAATGACCTCCGCGCCCTCGCGGTAGACCGCGAGGAACGCCGCCATGCCGAGTGCCCTTGCCGCGCCCTTTGTCACCGACTGCTTGACGAGTCCGTCGATGTACTTCTTCCAGTTGTCGGTGTTCGCCTTGCCGCCGAGCCATGCGCTCGTCAAGAGCAGCACGACGACCGCGAAGAGCGCCGTCGCCCCCTCAAGCACCTCGCGGCTCATGCCGCCCGAGGTATTGTCGAGGATCGTCGCGAAGAGATAGGCGGAAGCAAAGCTCGCGACGATTGCCGCAATCGAGAAATTGTAGACGACATCGAGATGCTTCTCGTTGTCCGAGCGTCTGAGATAGGCGATGATGGCGACGAGCACCAGAATGGCTTCCAAGCCCTCGCGCAGGAGGATCAGAAACGCGGGCAGGAATGCCGCCCAGCCCGAGCTGCCATGCGCGTTTTCGAGTGCCTTGACGTTGTCGCCCACCATCGACTTGAGCTTTTCGCCCTCCTGCCGAACGGTCTCCACGCTTTCCCCGTTCTTCATGACCTTCTTGAGCTTGTAGAACTGGTACTCCGTCAGGCTCGTCTCCTTCGCCGAGACGGAGCTGCGCATGACGCTCTCAAGGCCGTCCTTTTCATAAATGCCGTAGTACGACGCATTGACGAGGTCGCGCGCGCCCTCCGGGTCACCGTTTTCATAAGTGGAAACCGCCTGATCGACGGTCTGCGCGATACGGTCGGAAACCTCCTGCCACTTCGGCGCAGCTTCTGTCGGCGCTGCCGCGAGCAGGAAAAATGCCATGGCTATCAGCAGAATTTTTTTCAAAATACCACCTTCTAATGATTGATATATTTTGGCTAATGATTGATATATTTTGGACCGTTTTATGGGTTTGGCGGCGCGTTCCTGCCCGCCGCGCTCTTTTCCGCCGCTGCGAGCTGCTTCGCCGCGCGGATGCGCTTGTTCTCATCGTCGTCATAGAGATGCCCCGAAGAGCCGTCGAAATGGAACTTCAAGAGGCGCATCGTCTTCATCGGCTTGCCGTCAAAATCAACCGCCGGATCAAACTTGAAGCTCTTCAGCGCATTCAAGACGAGCTGATCGACGAGCCGCCGCCCCGACGTCTGCGTGAATCGGTAGCCCGTGATACTCCCCTCGGCATTGATATAGACGAGAATGCCGATCGTGCCACGGAAATCCGTGCCGTTCGTGTTCGGCGTCTGTCCTGCGACGACGAGCGCGCCGATGTACTGGTTCTGTGGCGCAGGCGGGCGCTCCGCGCCCTGCGTGTCACCCTTCTTTTCCGCCGCGGCGAGTTCCGCCACGGCCTCCTCCATCTCCGCCGCCTCTGTCGGCGAGGACTCCGTCGGCAGAATCTCCTCCTGCGGCACAGGCGCTGCCGGCGGCTCTTCCACGGGCTTTGGCGGTTCGAGCTTCGGCGGTTCTGGCTTCGGCTGTTCCTCTGGCGGCCCGTCCGAGCCATCCTCCGGCAGGTCGACGACCTCCATCTCGTCCGCCGCGATTGCCTGATTCGAGAAATCGAGGTGCGGCAGGACGAGCGCAAGCCCTAGCCAGACGAAGAAGTGCAGAAAGAGCGCGCAGAGGACGGTCGAGCGCCAATAGCTTTTGAAGTGCATTTCACCGCCTCCCTGCCGTCTCCGTCGCGATGGAAACGTGGCGCGTGCCCGAGCGCTTCAAGAGGTCGAGCACCTGCACGACATTTTCATAGTCCGTCTTCTTGTCGCCGCGCAGGACGAATACCGTATCGGGATCGCTTTCAAGCGCTTTCTTCACCTTGTTCGGCAGATCCTCGTTTGGCACCTCGTCCTTGTCGAAGAGCACGTCGCCCTTGTCCGTCACCGTGATGGGCACGATATTCGGGCGCACCTCCATCTTCGACGCGGCGGCCTGCGGGAGCGCCACCTGCACCGTATTCGTCTGCACCATGTAGATCGTGCTGATCATGAAGAACACGAGCAGGAACAGCATAATGTCGATCATCGGAATAATCATGACGAGAGGTTCCTTCGTCACGCGAAATTCACGCTTCACCTGCCGCCCCGTCCTTTCCGAGCACGTTCTGCGTCACCGCCGAAGCCTTGTCGAGCACGGCGAGCATCTCGTCGAGACGCTGCGCGAAATACGTGTGCACAATCAGCGCGAAGATTGCCACGCAAAGCCCCGTCGCCGTCGCGACGAGCGCCTCGCCAATCCCGCCCGTGATCGCAAGCGGCTCGCCCGCGCGCACGCTGAAGATGCTGAACGACTCGATCATGCCCGAGATCGTGCCGAGCAGCCCCAGAAGCGGCGCCATCGTCACGATCATCGAGAGGTAATTGAGCCGCTCCCGCAGGCGCATCGCCATCTCGCCGTAAGCCGTCTCCAAGGCGAGCGTCACGCTGTCGCCTGCCGCCGCCGCCCGCACGCCTGCGCCGACCACATAGGCAGGCGCCGTATTCTCCGCGCGGCAAAGCTCGTCTGCCTGCCCAGCGCCATGCGATTTGAGGAACTCCGGCAGCTTCCCGATGAACGCCGCCGCCCCCTTGCCCGCCTGCCGATAAAAGCGAAACCGCTCAATCGCGATAGCCGCGACGACGACCGAGCAAAGCAGCAGCACGATCATCACCGGGCCGCCTTTTTGGAACAACTCCCAACTATTTTCCACAGGAACATCTCCTCTGATTATTGCTTCTATTTGAGAATGACAACGACTATCCGTATCACGTAACAAAGTATAGCACAGGGAAAATGCAATTTCAAGATGAAATTGAAATTCACTATAAAATGATGCGTTCTACGGTAATCGTGACATTCTTGCCCTCGATGTGAACAGGACTCACATGGATCATGCCGAGTGGACTTTGTTTTCATGAAAATCATCTTCTTGCGTTATTTTAGGAAGCGCTGATTAAATGAAGTTGCCCAGATTTGCATAGATGCGCTGTTCCTATCTAGGAGACAAACCACAGGCGTAGTGGTGCTACGCCGCGGATTTGTCGACAACGAAAGGACAGTGCAGATGTGCGAAGATGGGCGGCTGAATTAATCAGTGCTTCCTTTACTTTACAATGTATACTAAAATTGATTTAATCCCAAGGAAGTATACTTATGGCAACAGTAGCAACACAGATCCGCAACATCAAATTTCATGGTTGTTGCTGTGTAGTCACGTCCGTTGGCAATGCAATCTTCCACGATGGAGACCCGTTCCTCGAATGTGGTTTTCTGCCTTTCGTCACGATAGTGTTCCCTCCTGTGCCGGATGGTTTTAATTCCTCGTGACCATTATACTTCATAATCCAGTTCCGTAGCTGCTTGCGGTTGAGAATGCCATATTTCTGGCATATAACAGCCTGCGCCGGCAAGGTAATCCTAGGGAAGCACTGATTAAATGAAGTTGCCCAGATTTATACAGATGCGCTGTATCCATCTAGGAGACAAACCACAGGCGTAGTGGTGCTACGCCGCGGATTTGTCGACGACGAGAGGACAGTGCAGATGTGTGAAGATAAGCAGACGCTTAGCACTTTAGTGCTTAGCGGTCGCTTATGCAGGGCTGGGCGGCTGAATTAATCAGTGCTTCCCTAGACAGCAGATTCCTTGAGTTGGGAAGTGTATCTCTGGTTATGTTGCCTAAAGAACACTTCTGGTCCATGGACGTCATAATTGCGGCTTCAAGCACGAAGAGCTGTGAGCTAATCCCTGCAGCTTTGGCAATGGCTTTATAACCTCCTTCACCGCGCTTGTACTGCTCAACCAGGGCTACCTTCTTTTCGGGTGATAGCTTCCTCGTATGCATAAAAATCTCCCTATCAAGTAGACAGTTTTGTTATTTTAGCTGTCTACCTAATAGGGAGCATATCACACAGGTCTGTTTGGACATTTCCCATATTTTGAGCAGAGGCGCTCACTGCTCCGATAGATATGTCGCAAGCGTTTTCGGCTTCCGCCCGAGGACGCGTTCCACGTCCCCCGATACGCCCGCCTGCTCGCCTGCTGCGATAGCCGTGTAAGTGCTGACCCATGCGTCGTACTCCCACTGCTCGGCTTCCCATGCCTTGCGCGATTCGTAAGCCTCAGCGACGGTCTCCTCCACGTAGGGGATTTCCTTGCCAAATGCAGCACTCACAGCGGTAGCAATCTCCGCCATCGTGTAGGCGCTCTCCCCCGTCATATCGAGTGTCTGCCCCTCCCACTTCGCGGGATCGCGCAAGATCTCAGCAGCAACGGCGGCGACGTCCTTGCGCAGGACGGCAGAAACCTTCCCATTTCCAGCCGGTCCCTTGATTTCCCCGTATTCCTTGCAGAGATCGACGAAGAAATCCAGGTAGAAATTATCGCGCAGGAACGTGTAGGCGAATCCCTTTTCCTTGATATATTCCTCCGTCGCGGCATGGTCGCGCGCAAGCGTGAAGGTCGCCGCCGGCGAAGCGCCGTAGAATGACGTATAGACGACGTGGCGGACGCCTGCTTCCTTCGCCGCGTCGAGCAAGCTGCGGTGTTGCTCCATGCGCTGGGGGCTTTCCGAAGCCGATACCATAAAGAGCACATTTACGCCCGAAAGCGCCGCGACCGACTCCGCCGTATGCTCGTAGCTCATGCGGCGAATGGATTCTGCTGGCAGATCCGCTGCCCGCTCCGGCCGCCGCGCGAAATAGCGAAGCACACGTCCCTCGTCCTTCAGCTCTTGCGCTGCCATGCGCCCGATGTGCCCCGTCACGCCCGTGATGCCGATCATTTCCTGTTCCATATTCATCTTTCTCCTCATACAACAAATAAGGGGCGGTATTCCTCCGCCCCCCCCTTTTTTATGCCTGCAGCAGCTTCTCAATCGCGCCCGCGAGATCCGCTGGCTCCGTCGTCGGCTCGTAGCGCTCGATGACATTCCCCTCTCTGTCGACGAGGAACTTCGTGAAATTCCACTTGATGCCGTCGTCCTTCAGCCACTCCGGGAATTTCTCCTCCAGCACGCCCTGAAGGATCTTGCCGTTCTTATGCGCCATGTCGAGCCCCTTGAAGCCCTTTTCCTTCGTGAGGTACTGGAAAAGCGGCTGCGCGTTCTCGCCGCGGACATCGCCCTTCTCAAAAATCTGGAACGTGACGCCGTAGTTCAGGCGGCAGAACTGCTCGATCTCGTCATTCGTGCCGGGATCCTGTTCGAGAAACTGGTTGCACGGGAAGCCGAGAATCTCAAGCCCCTCTCCCTTGTACTTCCTGTAAAGCTCCTCGAGCCCCGCAAATTGCGGCGTGAATCCGCACTTACTCGCCGTATTGACGATCAGCAGCGCCTTGCCCTTGTAGTCCGCGAGCGGCTTCTCCTCGCCGCGATTCGTCTTGACCGTGAAATCGTAGATGCTCATGGCAAATCCTCCTATTTCCTTATAAAAATAAAACTCAATACGCGATGCCACGCGCTTCGATCATCTTTTTGAATTTCGACTGCTCCGCATAATTGTGTATGGACATGATATAAACCTCCTAAACTCATTCCAGACAGGCAAACGTTCCGCCAACGCCGAAATGCAGAAGATGCTCCTCCGCCCCCGCAACGGGAATCCAATAGCCGAACGCCTTGCAGGTCATGCAAACAGACCTTCCTTCGTCTGCTGCCATGCTTCAAAGATCTTCTGTTCCTCCATTTGGAAAGACTCTCTCCGATGATTGTCTGCACAGCTTTCATGGCTTATGCTTTTATTATACCGTCAAATTTAATTTTGTCAAATTAAATTTGCCAATGCCAATTTGACGCAATTCTTTTTTTCGATTACAATGATTGCAATATAGAAAACACCGTGGCAAGCCTGCCACGGCATGAAAAGGAGCGCTCATGTCTAAAACGAATCCATCCGAAGCACCATTTGATCCCCTGCTGCTCAAAAATCAGCTCTGCTTCCCGCTCTACGCCTGCGCGCGCAAAATCGTCGCCGCCTACACGCCATTTCTGCGAGAGCTGGGTCTCACCTACCCGCAATACATCACCATGATGGTGCTATGGGAGGAGCAGGAGATTCCCATGCACGATCTCGGCACGCGCCTCTTCCTCGACTCCGGCACGCTAACGCCCGTCCTGAAGCGGCTCGAAGCGGCCGATCTTCTCACGCGCAAGCGGAGCGTGGCAGACGAGCGCTGCGTAATCGTCCGGCTCACAGAAAAAGGGCGTGCCCTGCGCGCTCGCGCAAAGCGCGTCCCCCATGCGATGGGATGCCTGTTAAACAAGGGCGGAGAGGTGCTTTCCGCAAAGGAAGCAACGCAACTGAAAGAACAGCTTTACCGCATTATCGCGGCGCTGCAAGAGGCATGAGCCGCGCAGGCGCCGCATTGTATTTTTGCAATGAAAATGCAAAAGAAAGAACTATGCTGATGCCAGCGCCATTCGTATTTTTCCCACGGCCCAGACTATTGCGTCTACAACATCCCGCGCATCTTTCCCGCTGTTTTGCCGCCCATACGAGATGCGCAGCGTCTCCATTGCCTCTTTCGCTTCCTGCCCCATCGCGAGAAGGACATGCGATGGCGCATCACGTCCCGCGCTGCACGCCGACGCCGTAGATGTGCAGATCCCCTTCTGTCCGAGCAAATGCACGAGCGCCTCACCGCGCACGCCCTTTATCCCAAGATTCAGCGTTCCGGGCAGATGCGCGCCACCCGCGCCGTTTACGCGCACATCTTTTATGCGCGAGCACACTTCGCGCGCCGTCCAGCCAACCAGATGAGAGAGACGTTCCCTTTCCGCAGCCATCCGTTCCATTGATTCCGCCAGTGCCGCCCCCAGTGCGACGATCCCTGCCACGTTTTCCGTACCCGCACGATGCCCATTCTCCTGTCCTCCGCCCGTGATAAGCGGCGGCAGCTCCATACCGCGCCGCTGGTAAAGGAATCCCGTCCCTTTCATCGCGTGAAACTTATGCCCGGACGCCGTCAAATAAGAAACCCCGAGCGCACAAACATCTACGGGAATATGCCCGACAGCCTGCACCGCATCGGTATGAAGCGGCACGCCCGTCCCCGCAAGCGCTGCCGCAACGCCCGCTATATCCTGCACCGTGCCGACCTCATTGTTCGCGAGCATGACCGACACGAGCCGCGTTTCTTTCCGCACGGCCGCCCGCACAGACTCTGGTGCAACGCGACCGTCCCGCGACACGGGCAGGCATGTCACGCGCACGCCGTCGTGTTCCATCGCCCTGCACGTCGTCAGGATGGACGCATGCTCTATGGCACTGACGACGATATGGGGCGATGCCTCGCCTAAGGAACGCGCTTTGGCAACTGCGCCGCGCAGTACGGCGTTGTTCCCCTCCGACCCTCCTGATGTAAACGTGATTTCCCCTGCCGCCGCGCCGATTGCTTCCGCTGTCTCCCGCCGTGCGCGTTCCACTGCCTGATGCGCCCCCCTCCCCAGCGCGTAGCGGCTGGACGCGTTGCCATAGGCTTCGCGGAAAAATGGCATGGCGGCGGCAAGGGCGCACGCTGACACTTCCGTCGTCGCCGCGTGATCTGCGTAAATCAAAAGAGCATACACCCCTCATCCTTAAATTCTTGAATTTTTTCCTGTAAAAAATCTTCTTCGACTTCCAAATAGTCCGCAAGACACGCAAGGCAAAAAAATTCCTTTGCCTCTGCGTCGAGCAATTTTTTTGTCAGTCCAATCTCATCCTTTGACAGCGGTATTTTCCCACAGATACGGCAATGCTTTTTCTTCATGCGTCCATCCCTCGCACAGACAATTTGGGAAGATCTTTCCCCCGATATTCCGCATCAAGAATCCCCAGCTGCAAGAGGATCGTATGGCGCATGCGGGTCGCCCTGCGCATGCAATATTGCTCAAATGCGTGGCGATCGACATCTTCCGCGCACCGGACCTGTGGGAAAAGCAGCTTCAAGTATGCCGTCGCAATGCGCTTTATCGCCTCCGTATCACGCGTATCCGCTCCGTCGGGAACGTCGACAATCGCGTCGACAATGGCGCGATACGTATGATCATGGCGAAGCTCATGCAGGATCGTGCAAAAATATTCCGAGTTCAATGCCCAGCCCGAAACCTTGAGGTCATCCGTCATGCGCGGAATATTCCACCCCTTGATGAATCCGTGAAACCGCTCAATCAGGGCAGACTCGTGAAATACCTCCGGCAGCGTCTCAAACAGATTGGCATAACCATCTCGCGCCATCGTCTCCTCGGGGATATTGCCGCAGAGGACAATCCCCGCATCCCCATCCACGCGATGCGTGCCAATATTGCAATAGCCATTCTCGCAAAATGTTTTAAGAGCGCCGCGTATCTCATTGACATCGGGAAAGCGTATCGTCTGCACCTCGTCGAGAGCTACAAAATCGTTGCTTGCGACGAGTCCGTCCTGTCGCTTCGCCACATCGTAAAACATCTTTGCACGGCTCATAACCCCGCCGCTCGCCAGCCAGCCGAACCGGCTCACCTGCCCGAAAAGGTACGACTTTCCCGTCCCCTTTGGCGCAAGCTCGATCAGATTGACTTTCTTTTCGACAAAGGGGAGCAGCCGCGTGAGCATCGTGAGCTTTTGCTCCGCGCTCTCATATCCGGCAGCATTATAGTCCACCGCGCCCAGGAGCACATCCAGCCACTCTTCCGTCGAGAACGCCTGACGCGCCTCCTTATAATAGTCGACATCAATCGTATAGGGGCAAAAATCCTTGAACGCCATCAGCTTGATTTTCCCCTTCTCCTCGGGGGATTTGCCTATGGCGGGGCGATAGCCCAGCTCGACCATGCCCCAGCTTTCCCGTGCGCGGGACAGCTGCTCCTTGCACGACTGCCAGACACTTTCCTCAATCAGCGTTTCCTTGCTCGTCAGCCCAAAGTCCGGGAGAGAGAACGATACCTCTCCCGTCTTGATGTCAATATCTGCCGAGACGCGTGCAAGGAGTTTCACATGCTCACGCTCAATGATGACACGGTTCTTGATAGCCGTCCATTCATCCTTGTGCGGCAGATACCGCTTCACAAAAGCCAGAAGCTCCTGTGCATCAAACGCTCCCTGATCGTCGGCGAATCGTTTCAAAAGCCAATCGCGCAAAAAAGACGGGAGTCCCAATGCCGAGAGGAAGCTGCTCTTCTTCAAATCCTTGTAGACGATCATTTCATTAAATATCGTTTGCAGCTTTTCGCTCAATGCCGTTTCCTCCCATTTTCACATCGACTAAAAATCAAAATCATCATTGACCTGCATCCCTTTTCCTGCTGCCTTGACCGAGATTCTGCTGAGCAAATCCTCGCCGAGATACACCTCTATCGGATACGTTCCACTATGCAAGATGCCAGGAATGCGCACGCGAAAATGCTGCCCGTCCTGCTGCTCTCCTGGATAGAATACGCCCTCCCAAAGAATCGAAAGTCTCTGCCCGGAAACCGGCTGATCCGTAAAGAGGCACAGGGAAAGCCCTTGGCGCGCATCTGCTGTCGGCATTTCGCCTTCAACAAGACGAACATTCGGAAGCGCCCCTTCACGGAGCGAAACGATAAGGAGCGGCACGACGACTTCCTCCAGCGATGCCCCGCCATGCACCTCGACGTTCGCCTTGCGGCTGCCACGAAAACGCTCGTAATCCGCGAGGACAAGATACCCATTTTCTTCCGTCGCAAATGGCAGATCGCGCGCCCCGCCCATGCCCAGCCTCGCACAGCGTCCCGAATGTTCGCCGCGCATTTCCGTCTCAATCGTCGCCTCTTGATTCGCGAGCACGGCCAGGCGCGAAGCGCCGTGGTCGCTCGTCAGGATGACACGCTGCACCCCCTCATGCAAAAGGCGCGCTATCCGCTCCATGACTTCCTCTATCAGATCGATCTCCCGTGCAAGATGAATGGGGCAGGTGTTGACGGTATAATTATAGCGGCTCGTCTCCTTATGCTTCAGCTCGTCAAGCCGATCCTCCTTCTCCTTTGCACCGGTCCACATATCATAGAACCCACGATTTACGCGCGTAATCGTCGGCAGCATGGAGCGGGCGGCCTGTACGCGGATTTGAAGTCCCAGTCGTTTCGCACAGGCGGAAATCAGGCTCAAGTACTCAACGCCCAGCGCATCAACCCAAAAAAGCAGGCTTCCCGCCAGCGGCACTTGCTCCAGCAGCGCCTCCCGTGTCGGCAGCGCATTGTAAATGCGCCGCGTGGCAAGTTCCTCGATCTGCGCGATAAAATCCGGCTCAATCTCATTGCGCAGCTTTTGACGCTTATATGCCGCAAAGTATGCCGTCAACTGCTTCGCAAGCACGCCCTCCTGAAACGCATAGTCGCGCGCATAATCCGCCAGGGCGGGATAATGGGCAGCTGCCGCATCGCATCGATCCGCCCATTCGCTTCCAGCCGCATCGGACGCGAGCGCGGCAATCATATCCTCCCGTTCCGCCATCGTCACATCCGTCAAGCGAAAAATCCGCTCCGAAGATTCTCTGCGATTCTGCGCGACAAATGTCGAGAGCTCCGCCTCCGAAAAATCCTTCAGGGCAGCCTTCCGCTCCGCATAAAACCGTGCAAAGCGCGTGTCAGACAGCGGCACATCCGCAAGGCGTGAAACGAACGCCGATGCGAGCGTATCGGCATGCGCGGATTCCAAAACAAAAGCGAGATAGCTCCCCGCAATCTCCTCCTGCGCCTGCCGGAGCGCTACAAAGTAAAGCCAGCCCGGAAAGCCCTCTGCCGAGGCACGTGCATGAAAATCTGTTATAAGCGGTCTGGAAAGCCCGTGCGCTGCAAGAACAGCAGAAAAATCCCCGTACTCCGAAAGGGCTTGAAAAAGCATGTGCCACTCCGCTTCCGTGCCGTACATTTCCGGCACGGAAAAAGCGCGCCATTGAAAGCGGATCGCCTCATACGCGCTGCTGATCCGGCGCACGGCCACCTCGGCATATGGAAACGTCTGCCGTGAGCACACATAAAGCATCCCCGCCGCGCCCTCCTCCACGCGGGCAAGCAAGGCATGTACGCCTTCCAGGCAATCCTCCGCCGAAAGTCCCGGAGAAAAGACCGTCAGCGAAAACGGCGTATCACAGCCCATGCGACGCACCGACACGCGCCGCTCTCCCTGCACCATGCGCGGATCATGCTGAAAAACATGGGCGAGCGAGAAAACGGAACGCAGCAGGATGACAATCGCCCCCTTTCGGCAGGACAAGTCCTTTAACTTCAGCAAACTGCCATGTGCCTCCTGCTCCCCGCGCAGCGCAAAATATTCTCCCAGCCCTAAAAGCAGCAAGCATTCGCCATCGGATGCCCGTTCTTGCAGTCTCTCACATGCATCTGGGAAAAACGGCAGCCTGTCCGCTTCCTTGCAGAGCGTGCTGAACCGCACTTCGCGCAGCCCCATCGCGCCAAGCTCCGCACGCGCTTCGCGAAAATTCTCATTCGAAACGAAAAGAAAATACGGCGTCCGATGCGTTTCATGCAAATAGCGCGCAACACTGTCCAGATCCATCACGACACCCCCGCATCAACCGTTCCCCAAAATCTCCATGCCGACCGTCATATTTCCTTTGATGAGCTCCTTCAGATAATGCTTTAGCTGTGCGCCGCTCATGCGGTCAATCTTCTGCTGCACCTTTGGCGCGCCATACGCCGCATACTTCGCCTGTGCCATCTCGCGCAAGCGAGTTTTGACCCGCGGATTGTCGCGCCACTGAGACGGATGTACGCCAAGCGAGGAAAGGATCTCCCGCACCTCGTCAAGATCTGTGAGAAGCGCCGTGTACGGCGCGAGGATGTCGCGCCGAAATGCTTCATCCCGCGCCGCCCCATCTGCGAGCACGGCAAAGAACGCCGCGCCTTCCAAAAATGCAATCGCCGCATCCAGCTCGCTTCCCTTGCTGTCGCGATGTTCCAGGAGATCAAATGCCTTGCGCGCACGCTCAAACTCATCCGGGCTCACACAGGAAAGCGCCGGCATCTTATGCCGCTCCGCCCAGTGCCGAGGATTATTCGTCCCCGTACGCTCCTGCCAAATGGAGGAAAGGCGCTCCACCAGCTGCGAGCGCCGGTACGCTGTTGCGGCGGACTGCACCCTATCGAAGCATGCCTGCTTTTCCGCAAGAAAAAATCCCGAGTCAAGCTTCGCACGGATCTGCGCGCGCCCTTCCTCTGCAATGCCGTCAAGATACGGCGCATAAACATGCCCGAACGCCTCCGCTTCATTTCCCAGCAAATGGGAAAGTGCGGCCTTCTGTGTGCGCAGTTCGCGTGCAAATCCATCAAGTTGCTCGGGAAGCAGCGTCTCGCCTTTCGCAATACGCAAAAGATCACGAAGGATCGTCCCCAGTGCAGGATCGAGCTCCCGTACGCATTCCGCAGGAATCCGAAACAGGCGCAGCCGTCCGCGCCACTCCTTCCAAGCCTCCGTCCAACTGCCTGCGCTGCTCCCTAAAACGCCATTCGTCTCTCGTGCAGCGCGATACTCAATCAAAAGATTGCGCAAGAGCTCCTTGCCCGTCTCCTCATTCCAAAGGCAAGCATAATCCTTGCTGAACTTGCTTCGTATATCGACAAGCAAATGCCGTTTTGCCCCAATCTCGTCAGCCAGGTGCAAAAGAGCGCCATCCGCAAAGCGCGCGAGGAAATCACGCATCCCCATCTCCAAAGAATCCATCGTCAAAACATCGCGCAACGCCTGTCCCAGCAGCGAATCTTCCTGTGCCCGTTTCCCGAGCGCAAGCGCGACTGCGTGTTCTTCCCTGCCCTCCCCTTGCTGCACGAGGAGCGCATACTGGGACACGGCTTCCCACTGCGCCGCGGGCAGCCGATTTGCGAGACACCAAAGCGGCAGGTTCCATTCCCGCATCTTCTCGATCACAGCAGACACGGCGCGCTTGATGGACGTGCAGCGCTGCGCCCCTATGCCCCATGCGTCCTGCGTCAACTTATAGAAGGCGCGTTCCTCTTGTGTCATCTTGACGAGGAACGTCGTGCGCGGCTCCTTGCCCCCTTTGGCAAGATACGCCACATAGTTCCCGATCATCTCCGCCAATCGTTCTGCCGTCATATCCTCAGACGCTCCGACCGCGTCCCCATAGCGGTAGGGCTCGCCCGCATAGGGGCGAAGAAAGAATCCCAGCAAAAACGCCATCAGATTGCATGGCGGAAATCCATACGAAGAGACGAGAATCGAGCAGAGATCTCCCACCTCGGCCTGCCCGTTCTGCTGGAACTCTGCCTTAATCCTCGCTTCAATCGCACACTTCATCACCGCAGGGGCAAGGGCTCGCATCGTTTCCTTTGTCCAATACGCCTCCACATCCCAGACCTCATCCAAAACGCCTTGCGGCGCTTCCTTAATGAGGCCTGTCATTTCCCCCGTAATGCCGCATCTTGCCGACTGCTTCAACGCCTGCGCCTTGTAATAAGATTCCTTTGTCGCCTTATCAAGATCAAACGCATACGGATGACGCGCCCGAACGACGCGGCAAAGCTCTTCCGACACGTCTGCCGCCCGCATGAGCGGAATCCCATCCGGCTGCTTCGCCGTATAAACGATAAAACGCCCGTTGTAAATGCGATTCTTCCACTCCTGTGCCAGCACATTGCGCGCCTGACGACTCTGCTGCTGTGCCGCCGTATTATTATTCCCTTGGTAGTATTGCGCCATTGCGGCAAAATCCACATAGCGTTCAAATGCATCCAGTCCCAGCGGTGTTGCAAGGGCATCGATAAAGACGAGATTCTTATACCGCTCCTTGCCCGCCGCCTCTTTCAGCAGGGGGCGAAAGGCCGCGGCTTCCTGCTCATCCTTTGCAAATGCCACGATTGCATGGAACTGCCACGGGCTGTCCATATCCGCAAGCCCATTCGCCGTGCGCGTGAAGTCATTTATCGTCGCTGTCTTTAACGCGCCAATCGCATCGACAAAGCGGTGCTTCAGCCCCTCCGGCGAAAGCGTCAAAAGCTTTCCCAGCTCGCCTTCCTCAACGAGCTTTTGCGTCTTCGTCGTCTCGCGCAGCTCTTTTTTGAGCTGATCAATCTTGCTCTGATCGCCGCTCAGCATGGCGAGGTCATACTTCATCTGCCCATTCCTGAGCGGCGTCTCAAGCAGGATTCCTTTTTCCTTCAGAGCGAGCGCTATCGAGTGCGCTCGTGTGGCGAGCATATCGTCCCCCTCAAACACATAGCCGAGATTCTGGCTCGTCGGCTGCAAGAGATCCATGCCGCCGCCAAGCTGCTTATCCACGGCAAGCATAATAAGAATCGCTTTCAGCACGACTTGCTCATCTTCATTTAAGCCGTCCTGTTGATCAAACGTATCAAGGATCATGCGGATATGCGTCGCAAGATCCGCCTTGCCGCGCACATAGAAGAAATCCCAAAGCTGATCGACAGTCAGGAGCGGATGATCCGAATACGGTCCCGTATGCTGAATAAAATATTGGAATGCCTTCACCCGCTCATCTCCGACATTCTTGATAAAGTCGAACATGCTGCGCTGGTTGGACTGAAAAGCAGACGCAATATGCTTCAGGACGAGCGCCGCCATCGGGTGAAGCGGCATGATATTTTTGATTGCCTGCGCCGAAGTGATATGCGCCGCTTTCATGACCTGCCGCCGCGAAGCGTCCAACCGCCCATTGAGATCGTTTTCGCAGATTTCCCAATCCTGCCGCGCCGAAGCCTTCGCCTTGAACGCAGCCCCAATGAGATCAAACGCAATATTATCGGGGAGCGTGATCATCACATCGACAAAACGATCCCGTATCTTCTTCCACGTCTCATCTCCTGCCGCAAAAAGAGAGTCCGTCTCATGCGTGACCGGAATGAAAAAGAACGGCTTCGCGTTGACAAGCTCTGCCAACTTTTGGAAATCCGCCAAACTATCGCGATTGACGCGGAAATAATCCGAGAACTCATCCCACAAAAAAACGATCTTCACGCGGTTCTGCTCCATGACGTCCGTCAGCCATGCAATCAGCTGATCGACATCCATTTGGAGCATGGATATGCCTTCCTCTTTCGCCATGCGGCTGATCGTTTCGACCAGCTCGCGCACGCCCTGTCCTTGCCGCAATCGCGCAATGACCTCATCGACACGCATGGCGCCAAAGGAAGCCGTCCATTTGGGCTCTTGCAGCATGCTGTCAAAAAAGGCACGATTTGCCGGTTTTTTCTCCAGCCAAGCGGCAATGCTGTCTTTCAGCGTCTGCTCACCCTCGTAAAGCCCGCGCACATGCAGTTCGCGCTGCACGCTCTCCTGCACAGCAAACAGGAGGTCGCGCGTGGATTCCGGCGTGCCCGCATAGCGGTATGCTGTCACAACGCCTTCACGCTTCAGCCCCAGCAGCTTGCCAAGCAAATCCTGCTCGCCGCGCAGTGCGTCGTAGTCGCTCCAATAGGCACGAAGCGCGTCCTCCGGCACATCCAAGATTTTCTTCAGCGTATAAGCACATTGCGACTTCCCCGTCCCATACGCACCGGAAATCCAGATCGAGCGCTTTTCCCTCCGTTCCATGACGCGCACCGCATCGCGGAGCATCTTAAGAAAGGTTTCATGCGGGTACGTCCGCTTCCAAAGATCCTGCGTTTCCTCTATCGCCGATTCCGTGACCTGCGGGAAGTAATTTTCATCAATCTCGAAATACGAACGATACGTATTGCCCTCCATAGCTTAGCCCTCCCTGGTCTGAAACAACGTCAGCACATCGGCAGAAGACTTGTCCGCCGAAAGAGTGATTTTCTCCAAGTCATGCGTGAATGCCGCATCAATAAAGTCGGGGTACTTTGCCGAAAGCCCGCGAAGCATGGGCTTCATCTCCTCGCGCGTAAGTCCGAAAATACGCGTGGGGCTGATCCCGTCGCGTTCAATCGCATCATTCATCAGCGTCGAAAGCGTAAATCCTTTGTAGTCGCCGCATTTCTCGGCAAACTTGAAGAGACCATAGAGAAGAACGCGCGGATCTGAAACGACGCATTTCGTACGGACAGACTCGCCATTCTTTGTTACATATCCAAAATTCAGAACGCTTCCAAAAGACGTATCCGAGATACGCCGATACGATGATATAATACTCGATATATTATTCGTGCTTTGCTCTGCCGCTTCTAGTTCCGCAACCAACATTTCGCGCGGATAAACCATCCCGATATCCATATTTTGAATATACCACGCAAACTGCGGATTTTGACTTGCCAAATTGATAAGCAACAACCCTAAAAATGTTTCATCGCACCAGCCCATCTTTACGCCAATTTCCGAAAGATTTGTCACGCATTCCTTTTCAATCAGGCCTGCATCTTTTAAGAATCGTTTGAATTTCGTTTTTTGGACAGATCCAAGGGCATTTGTATCTAAGAAATCATTTTGCCGTTCAAAAAAATCTTGTATCCATTCTTCCTTTGGTGCATGGTTGCTGAAACAGTTTATGACTTTCATTTGCTTTCCTTCTCCTCGTGGAATCTTCCTTGAATCGTACACATAGCAACCTGCTATAACGGTATGACACGCCAAGCAATGGCGACAGTTCTCTATCCTAAACTCATGCCCAAACGCCATACAGCCGAACTTGCAAGCTGTCTGACATGTTCGACATCCTACGCAAAAAGCAGATTTGCGAAAGACTTGGCGAAAGACCTTGCCAAAAAATGGATTTTCTTTTGCAATATCTTCTGAAAGGAAAGCGATATATCCATTTTTATTTTCACTTACTTGAAACGGATACACTTTGTCCCGAAATTGTATTTTGCAGTTCTTTTTGTATTGCGTCAAATCCCCTAATGTTTTGATCCATTCCTTCCAATCTGTTTTTGGGGAGCAAACTTCGATACGGATGATTCCAGCTTTCGTGTATTCAATATATTTATTCTGATTTCCTGTGAGAAATTGTCCATTCTTTCTCGCATTCCATCCGCCATTAGAAAGATAATTTCTATCAGGTATAGTATTTCGCCCATTACTTCTTTGAATTATAGTATAAAAATACTGTGCTGTTTGTGGATAATTATGACCTTCTATATAACTCGCTTTTCCTCCCCCCATAGGGCAGCATATGCACCCTACTCGTGCACTGCCCTTTTTATAGGCTGCATTATATCGAATTCCTTTCGCATAAATATAGAGCCAAATTTCTGCCGAAGTCCATTCTAAAATAGAATTGTGGCTTAGCTGCCCTTTTACTTTCGTTCCATCACTCAAATAATCATAATGAGAACGACGTGCACTCTCTTCAGCGCGAACTCCGACAAATGCCAATCCTCGATAGTCCATCTTCCCTGTAATCTCACGCAATTTCAATACCTGCGGTGTGCTCTTATGCACCGAGCAGCACCAACGCAGCGTACGTGAGGGTGGTCCAAAAAGATTCCATGATTCCTGCGGCGTGAAATGCGATTTTGCCCGATAAAACGGAATGCCGTCACGCCTGCAATCCGCCTCGACCAAAGCAACGAGCGCATACGTATCGGGAAACTCCATGCCCGTATCGCCAAAGACGACGACAAAACTTCCCTGCGGCAGCGCCTTTTTGACAAGATCCAATAGGACGCAGCTATCCTTTCCGCCTGAAAACGCAACATGAAAGCAATCGAGTTTCTTTTGATACTTTTCATAAACAGCAACAATTTTCTTCACCGTCGTCTGTTCAATAAGTCCCAAGAGCTCACGGTTTTTTTCGACCATACGTGATAAATCGACAGGCTGCAGCACACTCCCGGCGGGAAGAGCAATCGCCCCTTCCGAATCCGTCATCAGTTGGATTTCCGGCGCGGTATAAACATCGCCGCCCTTCAGCTTTGCCACAAGCGTGCCACGATAGTAATAGGCATTTGCCTCCGCCCAAAGATATGGCGACTCGCTCTGACGCTCATATTTCCAATACGCATCAAATCCCAATACATCGAGCTCTTCTGCATAGACGGGGCGCGGCTCCTTTGACAACCTGCTCGGCGAAGCATTCAGCAGCAACCCGCCCGTCTCTGTGTCATAGGTATACGAATAAATGATATATCACCTCTCCTGCCCGATGTCGTATTGCGATTCTTTATCCGCTACGCTTTGCCCATTTTGACTTGGGCGATAATAGCCTCGAGGACATTCGATTTTGGTATCTTGTCTACATAGCCTGCATCGTGCAAAAAACTCCCCACCTCCGAAACGCCAAGGGGAATCCGGTTGCGTTGCACGGCATCGGCGAGCAAGGCTTCATACGTCCCCATATAAGTTTTTCGAATGACTGTTCCTGCGCATCGCACATTCGGTGCAGGGACATCAAACCGAAACTTCCTGCTAAACCGCCTGCAATAGCTTTCGAGCAAAAACAGATTCCATGCCTGCCCGCAAGCTGGAAAACGAGCGAACGTCACAAAGGAACGCAGGGGCAGGTATTGCCCCTTCACAATGGCAGAAATCGCCTCGTCCGTTTCCTCCACATCAAATGTCACATACGGATCTGCGATATAGTGCTCCGCATCAATACGCACCATGGTATCCCCGAGTGCCCGCATGGATAGAACCTTTGCCGTTTGCGGCGCAAAATCCTTTGCAAACTCCCGCACCTCGGATATGGTGCAAGCATCCTGTTGAAGACAATACCGCCGAATGCGCGCCATTGCCGTCATTTTCTGTGCTTGCCCCAAGTCCGTTTGTGTCACGATTTTATGCTTGCGCGTCAGTATATCGCCCTTTTTTTCGTACGCATCCGCCAAGCAGAGCTGGTAAACGCCTTCATAGAGCGCAGAATTTGTCTTTGTTTCCAACTCGTAATTCTCTGCAACGACATCTTCTATGGGGAGCGCTTTCAGGCTGAAAAATCCCTTTTCCGCAGACAAGTCGTCCGCCGCCTTCCGCAAGGCTTCCCTTATCGTATCGCGGATTGTGATATCGGAAAGACGTGCATATACGCCCTCTGCCACCCACACAAAGGAACTGCGCTGCGTAAGCGCCATCTTGATTCGCTCCAAAGGGATATAGAGCCGCCTCTCCAAATCATCAAATGACCATTTTGTCCTGTCCCCCCATACGCGCAGGAGCTCCCGCTCCACTACATCCAGGATGGCGCCATGTTCTTTTCCAAAATACGTTTTTTCATAACGGAGAGCAGGCAAGACCGATTGCAGTACGGCAATCAAAATCGCTTCGTCGTAAATATGCCCTTCCATCAGCCATGCCCGATGGCACAGAAAGAATGCCTCATAAAAAATCGCATCCGAACCTGCAAGGTATACCTCTACGTAAAAACGAAGTCTCTCCTTTGTTTCGGTACAAACGAAATACGCCTTGCCACCCTGCCGAATCGCAAATGCGGCAATATGTGCGCGGATCTCCTCGTCCGTACAGTCAAGATCCTGTTGATATAGTTGCTGATAGAAAATCCGTAGTTTCTTCATCTCAATCGGCGAATCAAGGCGGAAGCCGCCCCCATAGCGCTGTTCGAAAAGACTTCGCAAGCGCTCCTGTCCATCAATCCGATTGCCATCATGCCTCATGCCCGTACAATCCTTGCCAAAAACATAAAAAGGACAAAATGAACCCATCGTGTATAACTGTGTCGTATTATAGCACAAGTGCCCCCCCCGTAAAGACATTCTCTCTTTGTATTTTAATATATTAAACTCAAAAACAGACATGCAAGCGATACGCCCACATGCCCATTCTTTTTCGCGGCTCTTATGGATTATATCACGTATGGATTTATGCGCTGCGCGCCTTATTCGCCGTCGCCGCCATCATAATCGTCATAATCGTCAAAGTCGTCATGGTCATCATTGAAATCGCTCGAGTCCTCTTCCCATTCCGCATCGTCCGATAACGGAAAGTCGTCATGATCCAATTCATCATAGCAAGACGAATCCCACGCAGAAGGGTCAGGCGCATCGGAATCCGATTCCTGAGCGGATTCGCGCGTTTCCGTCGTCGACTGTGCGGACGCAGTATGCGAGCTTCCAAATATGTTTGCCAGAAGCGCGCCAAAAGCCGTTCCAGCGAAGAATTTCCATAGTCCCCCCGACTTTCCTTCTCCCCCGCTCACAGCGTCATTGTGCGTTCCATTCGGTCTGCTCGCGCAAGGCTTTCCACACCGTCCACAAAAACTTGCTCCTACTTCTATTCTGCTTCCGCAATACCTGCAATACGTTTCCATCGTGCCCTGACCTTTCGCCTTTTCAACGCAAAGAACCCTTACCATCTCTTTCTTTTTCTCGCTATAATTATACCATATTTCAAAGGAAGCACTGATAAATTCAGCCGCGCCATCTTGACGCATCACTGATCCAGTCTCAGCAGGACATGATGGCTTATTTCGATGGGAAAAAGGAAGCGCTCGCGGGACAGCCAAGGCCGAAGGTGCTCTACCTGCGCGACGGCGATCTGAAGGTCGCAGCGGTTGACACCGTCAATACGATGATGATTGAGACAGCGGGCGGTGAGAATGTCGCGAAGGATGTGCAGGGGCAGTGGACGTCGATCACGATGGAACAGGTCGCTGCGTGGAATCCCGATGTCGTCATCCTCAGCAACTTCGCACAGATCCAGCCCGCCGACCTTTATGAGGATCGCCTTGCGGGACAGAACTGGAGGAACCAGAAATTTTTCTCATATCAGCTGACGGACGACGATCTCAGGTCGATCCTGCATATGATTTAGGGAAGCACTGATTAATTCAGCTGCCCATCTTCACACATCTGCACTGTCCTCTCGTCGTCGACAAATCCGCGGCGTAGCACCACTACGCCTGTGGTTTGTCTCCTAGATAGATACAGTGCATCTGTGTAAATCTGGGCAACTTCATTTAATCAGTGCTTCCTTAGAAGAAGAATTCGACGCGTCCGAAGAGCTTCGACGCCTTGTCTTGATCCAATCCGAGGAAGCGTGCATATAGATCCTTACCGTGGAAATATTTTGCTGTGAGGACGACATTCGGGAAGAGCGTGTAGTTCGTTCCGATCTCGATGCCGCGCGTCCCCTCCATCGCGCCGTCTCCTGTCGGCGCAACGGACGCACCGGCGAGCTGACGATAGGAGACATAAGCGCCCCACGAGCCTTTATCCTCCGGCTCTGCACCCTTGTACTCGTAGGTGAACTGATAGGACTTGTTGGGCATGGAACCCATCTGGAAGTCCTTGCTGTGTGCATATGCTGCCGAGAGGAAGCTGTTCTTGTCGAAACGGTAGGCGAGGTTTGCCCCCCAAATGGGCATCGTCGTTTTGCCGCCTTTGAGCATGGCGCTGAGGTCGGCGGCATTGAGACGATAGTAGCCGATCCCCGCCGTAAGGCGGCCGTTGTACTGGATCTCCGCCCCCTGATAGTTCGCCGCGACATCGCTTGAGAACTCATCGCTGCCCATGCGGCCTGCCTGCAGCTTGAACTGGACGTCCTTGCCAAAGGAGATCTCTGCGCCCGAGAACTCACGATCAAAGATGAGCGCACCCGGCTTCGCATACGCCTCGGCCGAGAGCATTTCCATCTTGCCGAGCTTTACGTTGAAGTTCGTGTAGTTGCCCTCCGCCCATACGCGTGCGAGGGTCACTTTGTCATCCGAGCTTGCCGTGTCCTTTGCGGTATCCCATGCGGCATCTTTGCTCATGTTGGTATTTGCATCCAGACGTGCGTGCACCGACCAGTGCTTGTTCACCTCTGCCGTCGGCTCAAGGCGAAAGAGCAGATTGTCGGTGTTGCGTTTCTTGCGGCCTTTTCCGCTCTCATCACGCGCCGAGGTTTCAAAACGCTCGCTCGTGTACGTATACTCGAGCACGCCGTTCCACTTGACCATGTCAGCATTGCGTTCGAGATTCGACACGCGTACGCCGAGGTTGTTCAATTCGTCTGCGAACTCCGCTGCGAGACAGTCGACGAGCGCGCGATCCGAGGCGGACATATCGCCCTTTGCCATCGCCTTGCCCACCATCTGCGCCATCTCGTAGCGCGTGATGTTGCGGTCGCCGCGATAGGTGCCGTCGCCGTAGCCCTCGACCACACCGTCCGCCGCGAGCTGCGACACGGCATCGTACGCCCAGTGGTCGCGCGGCACATCGCTGAACGGATTTGCCGCCGCGAATGTCGTCGATGCTGCGCCGACGACGAGCGCCGCACTGAGCGCGGATACCAGAGTTTTCTTCATGGAAATTCCTCCTTCTAAAAGCGCGGAATGAATCCGTGCTCCTTTACACCTGCGGGAGGAGACCTGCCTACGTTTCCAATGGCGCGCATTGTGTCTACAGCGAATGTCTTCCTTCCGCATCAGTACTGAAATTAAATCTTATTATATAGGGTAGTGAGAATAGTTGTCAAACGGAAAATTCAGAAAAGCAAATAAACCATGGAAGATATTTTCTATGGGAAACACTGATAAATTCTTATGTTGTGCAACTCTGCCTCGAAAGATTACAATAGAGAAAGACAATAAACGATGAGGGAGAGACAAAAATGGTGCAGCAAACATTTACAGACATGCCATGAAGCGCTTCCTGAAGATCGACTTCTCCATCGAACGGACACCGGATGCTACGGCACTCCTGCACTTTCGACACCTGCTGGAAAAGCATGACATAAGTGCGCCCTTTTTCCCAAATTTCCCGGTGAAACGGGCGATTCGGGGAAGAAAACGGGGCAATGAGAGCAGTATTGCACGCTCTTTTGTATTGCAATTTGTGCAATTTGTGTCTGCGGATCAGCTGGCTGTGATTATCCACTATTTATCAGTGATTCCTTAACTACGCCTTCGCTTGTATTCTCCTCATTCCGTGCGCTGCATAGAAACATCTGTGTCGCCTAGATTTCGGATACGCCTTTATATTTATTTAACAGAAAAGAAAATGATTCTCACTTGTATTTGAACCGATGCCTCCGTATAATAGGTTGTAAAGAGTCAGCGACATAAAAAGAAACCGGAGGTTCCGATGAAGATTAAGCTGGAAGGCGTCGCGGAGACGCTGCTCACGACACTCTATGTGCGCGCAAAGGATGCGAATAGCCCGCATCCCGTGCTGCATGATACGAAGTCGGCGGAGATTATCGCGATGCTCGACTACGACTTTGCACAGTTCAAACATGCGTGGGCGTCCTACTACGGCGTGCTCGCGCGAGCCAAGACCATCGACGGCGAGATCCGCAAATTCCTCGCCGCACATCCCGAGAGCGTCGTCGTCTCCGTCGGCAGCGGGCTCGACACGCGGTTCTCTCGTGTCGACGACGGGCGCGTCCTGTGGTATGATCTTGACTTCCCCGAGGTGATCGCGTGGCGCAGGCAGCTCTTTGAGGACCACCCGCGCGTACGCTGCATCGCGAAATCTGCGCTCGATCCCACATGGCCGCAGGATGTCGAGACAGGCGGCCGCCCGCTCCTCATCGTCTCAGAGGGCGTGCTCATGTACCTCGAGGAGAGCGACGTGCAGCGCTTCCTCCGCATCCTCACCTACGGATTTTCGGACTTCACGGCATATTTTGACCTCATCTCCACCTATACGCAGAAACAGAGCAAGCACCACGACATGATCAAGAATATGAACGCCCCGTTCCGCTGGGGCGTCAAGGACGGCAGCGAGGTCGTCCGTCTCGAGCCGCGGATGCACCAGATCGGCCTCATCAACTTCACCGACGAGATGCGCCGGCTCCTGCCCGGCTGGAAGAAGCTCTTCATCCCGATCTTCTACCTCGTCAACAATCGCCTCGGGATGTATACCTACACGCGCACGCAATAGGGACGTAAAACGAAATAAAGAACGGGACTGTAACGGCCGTATCAAAAATACGATTTCGTTACAGTCCCGTTTTTGGTGATTTTTTCAGCCGACGCGTAACAGTGCCTAACGCTCGGTGCTCTCTTCCCTTGCAAACGCAAGAATCGTCTCCTCGGGCAGATCGAGGAGGGTCGCGATCTCAGCGGGCGGCATCTTAGCGCGCAGCATACGGCGTGCAGTTCCTTTTTGGACTTCGGTGCGACCTTCGTCACGCCCCTCGGCACGCCCCTCAGCAAGCCCTGCTCTCCGTTCCCAGTTCATGGCGCTGACGAAGTCATGTTCCTTGATCTCCTCGCTGAGATAGGCAAGGCGGAGCGCCTTGTCGCGCATGAACCTGTCCGTTGCCGTCCATGCCTCTTTGATTGCCGGTTCGCTCATGGCAAGTTCCTCCATTTCCTCATGCGATAATTTGTTGCCCAGATATGCCATCCATTTTTCAAGGAGACGCATACCGCGCAGATCCTTGATCTCGGGCGTAACTTTCGGGAGCTCGAGGAAATGTATCTCGATGTCCTCTGTGAGCCGGTGCCCGGATGCGATGTCGTACAGACCGTAGATATTATGATAATGCGGCTGGGGCAGCGTGCTGTATCCCAGTATGATGTTGTATAAATAAAGTTGAGGAAACGCTGATAAAATGAAGTTGCCCAGATTTGCACAGATGCGCTGTTCCTATCGAGGAGACAAACTGCAGGCGTAGCAGTGCTACGTCGAGGATTTGTCGACGACGAGAGGACAGAGTAGATGTGTGAAGATGGGCGGCTGAATTTATCAGTGGTTCCTATAGTCTCGCCGTGAACACATCCATACACGAGCGTTCAAAGCGCCCCTTCCACCGCTTGCTGACCTGTCCAAGAAGCAAGTCCGTAGGACGAAGCTGATTGGGCAACAGGTCGTATCTATTGCTTTCGTTAGAACGCCCACTTGACGGAGACACCGCCCGTGACGCCCTGCCGCTTGCCCTGCCAGCCGCTCAGGCTCAGGTCGTAGCTCATGCGGCTGCCCTGCGGCGCGAACCGATAGCCCAGTTCGAGCAGTGCACTGCCGCCCTTGAGCGACGGGCTCGGTGCGCTGTCGCCCTGCGAGGTCGCACGCGCATCGCCGTCGAACTCATACTCCCATGCAAGCCCTGCGTAGAACTGACTGAGTGCCGTCATGCCGTGCGTATAGCGTGTACCGAGGCGCAGACGATGCGAGTTCACCGCGTCGAAGTCGAACGTCTCGCCGCTGCTCAGATGTGCGCTCGTACCTGCCGTGTGCGCATACGCGTAGCGCACATACACACCGACGGTATCGTTTTCACTCACATGGAAGTCTTTGCCTGCACCGACCTGCATACCGTAGTAGGTGCTTGTCGTATCGTAGTTTGCAAGCCCTGTGTAGTCGCTCTTCGTCCTGCCGACGCGCAGCGAGCCGTCAATCCATGTGTTCGCCTTCGTCTCAAGCTTCGCCATCATGCCCGCACCGATGAAGCTGGTCTTGCCGCTGCCGTGCGTGCCGTCGTCGAGGTAGGAGTCATAGCTGCCGCGTCCATACTCGATGAAGGGACCAAATGTGAGCGTCCCCGCCTGTACGGCGTTCTCACGCGCCCAACCGACACCGAGGTTCCAGCCCTTCATATCGACATAGGAGCCGGTCTCGTGGCGGAGCGAACCGCCGCCCATACCTGCCCAGATGCCGTAGGGAGCATTGCCGCTCTGTGCCGCCGCACGCGCCTCCTTCTTCGCCGCATCCATGCCAGGACCCGCCGTGAAGTCTGCGCCGTCGTTCAGGAACGCACTCGCGCCCGCACGCGTCTCAACGATGGACTTGGACTGCTCGCCCATGCCCGCCTTCGTCACCGTTGCGATGAGCTCGCCCGCCGCATTCGTCGTGATGCCAAACTCGTACTTGCGCGAGCTGCCGTCCTTGCCCTCTGCCTTCACATTGTCGCCAATGCTGACCGAGCCGCCCGCCGTCGTGTTCTCCACGAGCGTGAACGTATCGCCCTTTTTAAGCTTCTTCGCTGCGCCCGAGCGATAGAAGCCGATGTTCATATCGCTCAGTGTCTTATTGCCGCCGCTGACGTTCGTCAGATTCAGCATGGTATGCGCCGTACCGTCGGTCGACGCATTCTCCAAATCGAAATGGAGGTTCTGGATGCCGCCGAAGTCGCCAATCGACGACGTGCCCGTGCCGTAGTAAACGGCGAGCGTGTTGCCCGTACCGCTTGCAGCCGTTCCGCCCGTGACCGTGCCCGTGACCTTCGCGTCGCGCAGATTGATACGGTTGTCGTTGGTCACAGTGCCGAAACCGCCCGTGATGGACTTGACCGTGGCATTGGCAAGGTTCACGGTGTTGCCCGATGCTTCGCCGAGAGCCTTGCCGCCGATGATGTCGGCAGTGAGGTTTTTCTCGATGGTAACGGTGTTGCCCATTGCCTTGCCGCCCGCGACATCGGTGTAGCCGCCGTAGAGCTTGCCCGTGACCGTGCCGCCGGTGATGGTGACGGTATTGCTGTAGCTGCTGTTCTTGTCGTCCCTCGTCGTGCCCGCGCCGCTCGTATGACCGCCGTACACGTTCGTATGGCTGCCGCTATTGACGGTGATTGTGTTTTCGCGCGTTGAGTTGCCCGCCTTGGAGATGCCGCCGTAGAGATTCCCCCCGTCGCTCGTCGCCATCGTTACACCCTTGAACTGGTAGCCCTCATAGGTGATTTCGGTGATCTTGTTCGAGGAATCTTTGACAACGTCGATGTTCGTCTCGGTATTGCCGCCCGTGATCTCAGACTTTACCGCGCCACTGTAATTACTGAGGTTGATGCCGTTCGCATTCTTCAAGAGCGTGAGCGGTTTCGCAGCGGTGCCCGTTGCGCTGAGGTCTTCCCAGTTGACAGCCGTCTGCGCCATGCCCGTGACTTCGAGCATGGTATCATCCTTTGCAAGTCCCGTTGCGTCAAAGTTCATCTTTTGGATGTTTGCAATCGTACCCGCCTTGTTGTCCTTGCCCTTGACGTTCAGCGTGTTGCCCTTGCCGTTTGCCGCCGTGCCGCCTGTGAGTGTGCCTGTGACGGTCGTGCCGCCTTCAAGGTTGACCGTGTTGTCGTTGGTCACAGTGCCGTCGCCGCCCGTGATGGACTTAACGGTGGCATTGGCAAGGTTCACGGTGTTGCCCGATGCTTCACCGCTTGCAGACTTGCCGCCGATGATGTCGGCGTTGAGATTTTTTTCAACGGCGACCGTATTGCCCATCGCCCTGCCGCCCGTAACATCGGTAAAGCCGCCGTAGACTGTGCCGCTGACTGTGGCAGAGCCCTTTACTGTGACGTTGTTGGAAATGCTATCGCCGCGTCGATCTGCAGGAGCATTCGAGCCGCTTCCGCTCGTATGACCGCCGTACACGTTCGTATGGCTGCCGCTATTGACGGTGATTGTGTTTTCGCGCGTTGAGTTGCCCGCCTTGGAGATGCCGCCGTAGAGATTCCCCCCGTCGCTCGTCGCCATCGTTACACCCTTGAACTGGTAGCCCTCATAGGTGATTTCGGTGATCTTGTTCGAGGAATCTTTGACAACGTCGATGTTCGTCTCGGTATTGCCGCCCGTGATCTCAGACTTTACCGCGCCACTGTAATTACTGAGGTTGATGCCGTTCGCATTCTTCAAGAGCGTGAGCGGTTTCGCAGCGGTGCCCGTTGCGCTGAGGTCTTCCCAGTTGACAGCCGTCTGCGCCATGCCCGTGACTTCGAGCATGGTATCATCCTTTGCAAGTCCCGTTGCGTCAAAGTTCATCTTTTGGATGTTTGCAATCGTACCCGCCTTGTTGTCCTTGCCCTTGACGTTCAGCGTGTTGCCCTTGCCGTTTGCCGCCGTGCCGCCTGTGAGTGTGCCTGTGACGGTCGTGCCGCCTTCAAGGTTGACCGTGTTGTCGTTGGTCACAGTGCCGTCGCCGCCCGTGATGGACTTAACGGTGGCATTGGCAAGGTTCACGGTGTTGCCCGATGCTTCACCGCTTGCAGACTTGCCGCCGATGATGTCGGCGTTGATCGCCTTGAGGTTCGTCAGCGTGACTTCGTTGCCATTCGCGTCGCCGGCTTTGCCCATGGCGTCTGCGGTCGTCTTGCCGCCGATGAGGTCGCCCGCCGTCACCTTGCCGCCCGTCATATTGATCTTGTTTTCATTCGCGCTGCCGCCGATCGCTTCGCCGCCCGTGACCGCTGCGCCGGCCGTGACATTCGTCAGGTTGACGGTGTTCTCATTCGCCTTGCCGGGGTTAGCCGCCTCGCCGGCGCTGCCGCCGGTCACCGCTTTCGAGGTCGTCATCTTCCCGAGCGTCACGGTGTTTTTCGAGGCGCTGGCGCCGCCCTTGCCGCCCGTGACCGCCGCGGCGAGCGTGTTATTCACGACCTTGTGGATGGTGACGGTATTCTCATCCGTACTGCCGAGCCCGCTATGTCCGCCGATGATCCAGCCGGACGTGGCGGAAAAGTCGCCGTCTTCAATGGTGACCTCGTTGGAGGACGCGCCGCTATCCCCCTCCCCGCCGACGAGAGAGTCGGTCACCTTGCCGCCATGAAAGGCCACCTTGTTGCCCTCCGCATGGCCGGTACTCGTCTTCCCGCCATACACGAAATAAAACTTAGCCTTCTCATTGTCGCCCCTGAGGGTGACCTCATTGCGGCTCGCATCGCCGTTACCCTCGGACTGACCGCCATAGACCGGCGCGTCGACGACTACGACGTCCTTTTCGAGGATCACCTTGTTCCTCGTGGCGCTGTCTTTCTCCGCATAGCCGCCATAGATCGCTCTGCCATTGGGGCCATCAATCGTACCTGCGTGCAGGATGACCGTATTGTCCGTCGCGCTGCCATAGCCTTTGTCGGGTGCGCCTGCAGCGCTGACATACCCGCCGTAGACGTGGCTCACCTCACTCCCCGCCGCATTCTTCGTGAACGTTACGGTATTGCCCTTGGCATCGCCATTGTCCGTCTCCCCACCGGTGACGTCCCCGTCACCGGTCTTCACGCCGGCCGAGTCGATTTCGACCGTGTTGCCTTCCGCCGCGCCGTCGCCCGTCGCCTTCCCGCCAGAGACCGCCGCCACACTCGTCTCCTCAGCCGCACCCGAAATCTTGACCACATTATTCTTGACCGCGCCGTTCACGCTCCGGCCGCCAAAGATCTCAGAGCGTACGGTACCGCCCGTGACCGTGACCTTATTGCCCTCGACCGCGCCGTCGCCCGTCGCCAGCCCGCCATAGACGTAGAAATCAATGTATGTACCGTGAGGCGCGCCGGGAGACGTGACGGGAGGAACGTTGGGAGGATCGGCGGTAAGCCTCCCCCCGGAGATCTCCACCGTATTGTTTTTGACCGCGCCGTCCACGCTCCGACCGCCCCAGACAGAGCCGCCTGTGCCTTGCTGAAGCGTACCGATCACCGTGCCTTTGGTGATCTTGACCGTATTGCCCTCCGCCTTGCCGTCGCCTTTCGTCAGACCGCCGTACACGAACTTCCCGATCTCGCCGTCGTTCTCTATGGTCACCTCGTTACTGCGGACATCGCCGCCCTCGCTCTGACCGCCGATGACGCTGCCGCTGGTGGGACGGTAGGGGGGGCGGGGGAGGCCGGTGGGGCCTAACTGACCGATCACGGCGGCGCCGCCGATCTTGACCTTGTTGCCCTCCGCCTTGCCCTTGCCCATGACCTTCGCGCCGTAGACGTCACCCTCGACCGTCAGCGTTCCGGCAGCGCTCGCCGGTTTCTCAATCGTGACCGTGTTGTGGGTGGCGTCGCCCTTCAGGGAGTAGCCGCCGTAGAGCGTATTGACAGTGCCGCCGATCATCGTCGCCGTATTGCCCGTGACACTTCCCGCAGAATAGCCGGCGTAAGCACTCCCGGTAAGCGTGCCTGCCTTAAAGTCGAGTATATTATACGTCACGTTGCCGCTGCCGATGGAATAGCCGGCGTACGCATTGAGCGCATACGTCGTACCTGTCCCGCTCACTTCCGTCGTCTTGCCGGAGATGGCGGTGTCCTTCGCAGGATCGTTCTCCACGCCCGCTGCAGCACCGACGACCGTGTCGCTCTCATCCTTCGCTTCATTCGCCGCAGCCGGCGTGAAGCCGGCGCCGGTAATGGTCAAATCCGCCGCATGGGCTACGCTCTGGTACGCCACGCCGCCGCACCATGCGCCGCCGAGCGCGAGCGCCACGGAGAGGGCTAAGTACTGACGTTTCTTTCCTTTAGTAAACATATATCTTCCTCCTTCAAGAACCGTTGTTCATGCCTTGCGGAAACATAAGCTGAGTTTAGGAAGCACGGATAAATTCAGCCGCGCCATCTTAGGGAAATGCTGATAAAACACGGATAACAAGGCTTGCGTTATCCGTGTTTTATCAGCATTTCCTTAACTTCCTGCCACGCTCTTTCTGGACGTAGAACGGCGCAATGAGTTCCATCCATTATAAAATCGGGCACAAAATAATAAAGGCAGCAGCCCTGTGATCTGAGTTCTGCAATCCGACGAACGGCTTCTTCTGTCTGTGAACCACTGTGTGCGGCTTCTTGTTCCCTCATACTCCACTCTTTCTCCGCATACAAACGCCCATATATTTATATCGAAAGAATCTGCTTGTTTGCTAAAGCATTCCTCATCCCGTCAAAACTGCGGGAATCTCCCCCGCAAAAGCGGCAGGAGGAAAAAGGCGATGATACCGTTGACAAGCCCCTCCATGATAAGCCCCGGCGAGGACGCGAGTGCGGCGGACATACTCGCGTAGAGCACAGCTCCCGCCAGCGTATACGCCGCTGCCATCCAGAGACTTGAGAGGAGGAGCGCGGCGATGATACTTGCACGGGGTGCGATTGCATCCCCCCTGCGGCCGATGCGATAGACGATCTCCGCCATGACAAATTTGATGACAAGAGTCGGCACGATCCAAATGGCAAAGCCGCCGAGAAGATCGGCGAGTGCCGAGCCAATGCACGCGGCAACGAGCGCACTGCGGCGCGGCGTGAGAAGTGCAAGCAGGAAGATCACTGCGTCGCCGAGATGCGCATAGCCGAGCGGGATCGGGATGTGCGGCAAATAGGTTGCAACAAAGACGAGTGCCGTCATAAGCGCGGTAAAAACAAACTCCTGTGTGGTGAATGATGTTTTTTTCATGTTCGGATGTTCCATGAGCCTTTCCAAACTTTTCCTAATTTCTTCTATATCTGCACTAGTCAACAAAAACTGGACACAAAAACCTAAAAATTAGTCATTAGAATTG
>ERZ772945.171-NODE-171-length-52602-cov-59.487335_pt1 | contig 52602 bp, 48 predicted proteins | sample MGYA00511681_ERZ772945 | MGnify/ENA primary metagenome ERZ772945 (study PRJEB29015, sample SAMEA2737943) | human oral metagenome | biome: human oral; feature: human-associated habitat; material: dental | place: China | collected 2143 ...
CGAATCGAGTGCGTCATTTGCCATCCGAACGGCATGAAACTTGTCTACCGCTATCTTTGCATTTGGGAAGCAACTGTGTACAAGGCTGCGGAAATACTCGCTCATATCCATGCAGACCAGACGGACGCTCTCACGTTCTTCCTGCGGATAACGCAGAAGATCTGCAAGCAGGCGCTCCTTGGAGCGATCGGGAAGAACATCCACGCAAGTTCTTTGCTCGAGATCGTTTAGAATGACTTGGAACTTTGCCCCGGCGTCCCCTTTGAACTCGTCAATGGAAAGCGCTTTTGGCAGAGGCGGATGCGAAACGGAAGCTATACGGGCTACACGCTGCACGGTGGTTGCCGAGACACCATGCCGCGCCGCAATATCCGTGGAAGTGGAAAATGTCCCATGCTCCGATAAGATGCTCAGTGCCGCATCGGCGGGCATTCTTTGATATCTTCCGATCAAGGATTGCACTTCGCTGAACACGTGATTGCATTGCAGACAATGGTATCTTCTGCGACGGTAAATCCAGATGTGCGGCGTGTTGGTAAGGATGCCTTTTATCGTTCGGTTGTGGTAATCATGAACACGGCTGGTCATCGCATGGCAATGCGGGCATTCCTGCGCAATCACAGGCAGTGTGATGATCCAGGTATTCTCTTTTTCATGAAATTCTCGGCAAGCCTCTGGGAGTGTGAATACTTTTGTGATAAAATCTAAGTTAGGCATGGCGATTCTCCTTCAGAATGTTTTTTTGCGACTACTATTCTACCAGAATCTGCCATGCTTTTCTCTGCAAAAAATAAATGTTGCGGTGGCATGGCTGACCTATGCACCACAACATTTATTATAGAACCCCTAAGAAAAAGACGAACACGCCCGTGCCCGCCTCTTTCGCAATCCTTCAGTCAGTCAATATCAAACACCGTTCGGTTCTCTTCCTCCGGCACTTTTGGCAGGACGATGTGGAGAATCCCGTTATCGTAGGAAACGGTCACGTCCTTCTCGACAATGTCGTCGATCTGGAAGCTGCGCTCAAAGTCGCCCGTGCGCCGCTCGCGGCAGAGGTACTTTGCCTCCAGCTCAGACTCGGGGCGCTCCGCCTTGATATTCAGGCAGCAGTTCGCATTGTACGAGACCGTGATTTGATCCTTGCGGAAGCCGGGAAGCTCAGCAAAGATCTCATAGCGCCCGCCCACGTCGACGACGTCGACACGGAAGGAGGAAAGCGCACCGCTGACGCGCCCAATCGGATTGCACGGCTGATCCGCCATGAACTCTATCGCCTTTTCCAGCACCTCACGCCCGCGCTCCGCATTCTCACGGATATTGAATGGCATCGATCGAAACATACTGCATCGCCTCCAACTCTTGAAGAGATTTATCCTATGCCTTATTATACACGAATCGGATGGATACTGGTAGTGTTTGCTTCAATGCTGCGTTATTTCTTCCCGCCGCCGAACTTGTCGAGTGCTTTCTGGAAGTCCTGCACGAACTCGACCGTGCCGATGTACTCGCCTGCGTCGTCGTAGACGGCCATGTAGCGCACGCCGATGGGGCGTCCCATGATGCGGCGCCACACCTCGAGGTGGTCGCGCTTCTTTGCCTTGAAATCGAGGAGCATCTGGCGCACGACGGGGATGATCTCGGGCGGGTGGCAGTTGTAGACCTCGCGGCCGAGGCAGGAGAGCGGGCGCGTGAACACGCGGCCCTCATTGATGAAGTAGCGCACGATGTCGTTTTCATCAATGAAGGTGATGTCGACGTCCAAGAGCTGCAAGATGCCCTGAAGCTGGCGGATCGTCAGCTCGCCCGTCGCCATTTTCACCTTGCCGTCCAGTATGCCTGCCGGGATTTCCTGCGCCTTAATCCACGCCTCGCCCGCGTCCCAGCGCGGCATGTCATCGAGCGTGATGAAGGCGACGCCAATTTCGAAGATGTCGCGGTAGACCTCGTGCCACTCCGATTCCTTTAGGTAGCGCATGGAGAGCGGGAAGAGGATCTTTTCCTCCTTGAATACCATCTCGCGCATACGCTGCATGACCTGCGCGAGGCGTCCCTTAAAGAGTGGATAGTTCTCGGCATCTTCTTTGAGCGCCTTTGTAATGACGCCGATCTCGCGCTTGATCTCGTCGTCGACGCCCCACATGACCTGCGAAGGGCCCGTCACGCCGTAGTCGTAGAGGCGCGGCATGAGGAGCTCTTCCTTTTTCGCGTAGTGCGTGCGCACGGCGTTCATCGCGCCAACAAGCGGGAGAATCACGGCGGGATCTGCCGCGCCCTCCATTTCAGCCTGCAGCTTGTCGAGGTGCGCGTTCATCGCCGTGTTTTCGAGCTGGAAAATATGGAGCGGATGACCTGCCGGGAGTTCCTGCCCCTCCATGTTCTTCAGCGCCTCCGCCGCCTTTTCGTGCGTATCGACGACTGCCTCATGCTCCATCTTGCCGTGGAAGAGCGCGGAATGCACGTCGCACAGCTTCTGCACGTCCTTGAGCGGCACGCCGCCCTTGATGAGGCTCTGCTCCGCGTCGGCGATTTCTTCTGCCGCGACGCTCTCGAAGTTTTTCACGAAATCGGCGCGGACACTCTCAAGATCTTCGCCATCATTGAGTCGCCCGACGTACTCTCTAAGGAGCGTCTGACGCGCCTCCTTCTCGCCGCCGACTAGCGTGAAGCCCGCCGCCTCAAGGCCTGCGTGCACCTCGTCCATCGGGATACCCTTGACGATTGCGCCACGCGGGATCGTCATGATGCGCCCCATGATCTTGAGCGCCATCGGCTGTGTGATCTCGTCGAAGCCAATGTCTGCCAAGACCGCTTTCAGTTCCGGATACTCGCGGACAAGCTCCGCCACTGTTTTATGCAAGTCGAGTGTTTTCATTTCATTCTCCTCATATACCGCATCTCTATCTGTGATAAATTATACAGAGAAAGTTTCTCTCTTGCCGTACCAATCGTTACATCTGCTACATTCTTACGGAAGTGCTGATTAAATGAAGTTGCTCAGATTCACACAGATGCGCTGTTCCTATCTAGGAGACAAACCACAGGCGTAGTGGTGCTACGCCGCGGATTTGTCGACGACGATGGGACAGTGCAGATGTGTGAAGATGGGCGGCTGAATTAATCAGTGCTTCCTTACATCTTGACGCTATGTTTAACATGGTATACCATAGAAACAAATTGCTTTTATAAAGAGAGGATGACGTATCTTGCCAAAGGTGACGCGTGACGATGTGCCGAACTGGTTTCAGCGGAAGACGGGCTTCAATGTCGATGTGGAGGATCTGAAAAAGGCGGCGGAACTTGACCGGATTGCCTGCGCCGATGAGCCGATGAAGCTCATGCGCGAGCTATGGGGCATCCAGCCGCGCGATTTCGAGCTGCTTCTAGGCGCGCCGAGCCGCACGGTCGAGATGTGGTTCCATCAGAAAGCTTCGCGCCCTGCCTCCTGGGTCGTCCGCCTCATCGTCGAAAAGTGCGCCGAGCTGCACGAGGAGCGCCAGCGCCGCCGCACGAGTGGAATGCTCACGCGCAAGCGCCGCCTATGACGCGCGCGTACTCAATGCCCCTCGGAGATGTAGTGGCTGAAGCTGCCGATGACGAGCTGCGGGAACTCGTCGCCGAGCACCTTTAGGAAGGTCTTCGTCCCGACGGCTTTTCCCTTTGCCTTTGGCATGATGGCAAGGAATGCGTCGGGGTCAATGTTGAGGTTACGCACCTGAATCATCTGGACGGGCAGCTCGCGAAAAAATTCCTGCCATGCGGCAAGCTCCTCCTCGCGGTCGTTGAACCCGGGGAAGTAGAGCAGGTTCAGCGAGACGTAGACGCCGTGGTCGAGCGCGTAGCGAATCGAGGCGCGCACATCGGAGAGATGATAGCTCGCACGGTAATACGCGTCATACGACTCGTCGCGCGCGCTGATGATCGAGACGCGGATCGTGTCAAGCCCCGCGTCGACGATGGTCTTGATGCCTTCCGTCCAGCCTGCATTGCTATTCATGTTGATCTGCCCCCTCTTCGTCTTTGCTCGAATCATCTTGATGCCCGCGGCGATGCGGTCTGCCGCAAGGCTCGGCTCGCCCTCGCACCCCTGCCCAAAGCTCACGATTGCATCGGGCGCGACAGACAGATGATAGATGCCGACCTCGGCGATTTCCTCCGCCGTCGGGCTGAACTTGATCCGCTCCTGCGGCGATGGGCAGCACTCGGCGGGCTGAAGGGAAATGCAGCCAAAGCAGTTCGCATTGCAGACAGGCGACGTGGGGATTCCACACTCCCAGCGGCGATAGAAGAGATTCTGCGCCGTGCAGCAATGCCAGTTCAGTGAGCAGCCGCCGACCTGCTCGACGATGCGGTTGCCCTTTAGCTCCTTCTTTGTCCGCTTGACGAGCTTGGCGAGTTCCTTCGTATTGTAGTGAACGGGATCCCATTTGTCGTTTTCGTCCGTGTAGACGGCGGCGCAATAGAGCGCATCACGATAGACGACGACGGCCGTATAGCCGTAGAGCGGCAGTCGCTCCGCTTCCTCCTCGCGCTCATAGGCGGGCAAGAAAAGGCGCGTATAGCCCGCCGGCAGAATGGCGGCAACGGCCAAGCCGCTTATGGGCATGACCTCGCCATCCTCTGCCTGCCCAACGGCGAGCCGCCCCGGCAGCAGCATGAGATCGGCGCTGTCGGGAAGCGGGATAAGGTCATCGGGCGTAAGCGGGACATTTTCCGCCCCCGTCCGCCCCATGCCGCGCATACCAGGCGCATCGAGGATCGTGCCATCTTCCACGGCGTAGACTGCCGTGATGAAGTCAGACATCTATGACCTCTCCTTCCTTCGTCCCTGTCGCCTCCGCCTGCGGCGCGGGCTTTTTCTTTTTCTTCGGGTTGTAGCGATTCATCGCCATGTCGGCGCCGTCCGTGACAATGCATTCCACGGCTGGCAGCAGGTAGTCGATTGCCTCGCGAATACGCGGCGCGTCCTCCTCGGAAAACGGTGCGAGCACATGGTTGATAACCGTCCAGTTCGGCAGCGGGCGGCCGATTCCAATGCGCACGCGGGCGAAGCACTCGTCACCGACGTGGGCAAGTATGGACTTGATGCCATTATGACCGCCCGCACTCCCCTTTTTTCGAATGCGCACTGTGCCGGCGGGTATATCCATATCGTCGTGCACGACGATGAGGTCTTCTGGTGCGAGCTTGAACCAGGAGAGCAGCGGCCCTATGGACCGCCCGCTCTCATTCATATACGTCTGTGGCTTGACAAGAAGCACTTTTTTTGTGCCAATGCGTGTCTCGGCGACGAGCGCGTCAAATTTCTCGCGCCACTCTGCCGCGCCAAGGCGCGCGGCGAGTGCGTCGACGAGCATGAAGCCGACGTTGTGCTTCGTCTGCGCGTATTCACTGCCGGGATTGCCCAGCCCTGCTATTACTTTCATAGTCTATCTCCTTCAATCGAGTGACACGCTCACGCGAAACGTCGAAGCCGACGCAGCGCGAACCCCAACGCGAACGCGGGATTTCACAAGCTAAAGCCCGTCCATTTGCCTAAATACCAGCCAAAAATTAAACGCGCTTCGCTTGAACGAAATTTTTGGCTGGGGGCAAACAGACGGGCTTCTTGACGCTTGTTCAAAACGGTTCGCTTATGGCGTCCGCGCCGCGTCTCGTCACCAGTCCTGCCATGGCCGTCAATTATCCGCCGTCGGATCGCCCACGAAGAAGAGATACGCGAGGACGAGTATGCCAAGCGCAATGCGGTACCAGCCGAATGCCTTGAAGTCGTTCGTCTTGATGTAGCTCATCAGGAATTTGATCGAGAGGATTGAGACGACGAATGCCGTGACCATGCCGACGGCCATGATGAGGATTTCCGCGCCCGTATAGTGGAAGCCGAATTTCACCATTTTCAGCATACTCGCGCCGAACATGACGGGAATCGCGAGGAAGAAAGTGAACTCCGCTGCGACGTAGCGGCTCGTGCCAAAGAGAATGCCGCCGAGGATCGTCGCGCCCGAACGGCTCGTGCCGGGGACGAGCGAGAGCACTTGGAAAAGGCCGATAATGAGCGCCGTCTTATAGTCGAGACGTGCCAGATCCGTGACGCGCGGACGGCGTTGCTTGTTGTAGTTCTCGACGAGGATGAACATGATGCCGTAGAAAATAAGTGTCGACGCGACGACGGGCGCCGTCATGAAGTGCTCTTCCATGTACTTATTGAAGGCAAGCCCAATGACAGCCGCTGGGATGCAGGCGACGATGACCTTGTACCAAAGGCGCATCGTCTCGCGTTTCTCCTGCCTGCTCTTCCACGAGGAGAATGGATTGAGCTTCTCGAAATTCAGCACGACGACGGCGAGAATCGCACCGAGCTGGATGACGACGAGGAACATATCCATAAACTCTTTGGTGACGTTGAGCTTGATAAACTCATCGACGAGGATCATGTGCCCCGTGCTCGATACAGGCAGCCATTCCGTAAGCCCTTCGACGATGCCGAGCACGATGGTCTTCAGCAACTCTACAACACTAATATCCAAAACAGAAACCTCCTAATTTCGACGGTTCAGCATTCAAAACTTTGCCCATTATAACGCGATTCTTCCCATTTCGCCAGAGGCAAAATGAGCCAATGAAAAATTCGTGAGCGAATCACGGAAAAAGCGTCTCCTTGTTACTATACTCGTACCGTAAAGGCTTTTACAAGGAGGTTTTTTCATGTCTGAGACAATCATCACAAAAGAAAACTTCGATGCGGAGGTGCTGCAGTCCGAGCAGACCGTCCTCATCGACTTCTGGGCGCCGTGGTGCGGTCCCTGTCGTATGCTCGCGCCCGTCATCGACGAGGTCGCCGCCGCGCATCCTACACTGAAGGTCGGCAAGGTCAATATCGACGAGCAGCCCGCCCTCGCGCAGGATTTCGGTATTATGAGCATTCCTACGCTTCTCGTGTTCAAGAATGGCAAAAAGGTAAAGGAGGCCGTCGGCGCTATGCCAAAGGAAGCCGTCGAATCGCTTCTCGGCTAACCTTATCCCCAGCCCCGCAAGGGGCTTTTTCATATTCCCTTACTTTCGCTCGCCCGCCAGACGGTCGAGCGCTTTTTTGTCTTTAATCTTAAGGCTTCCGCGCGCCGACTCAACCCAGCCCTCCTGCCCGAAATACTTGACGAGGCGGCTGACGACCTCGCGCGCCGTGCCCATGTAGCGCGCCATTTGCTCATGGGTCAGGCGGATTGTGTCGCTTTCCGTCTTTTCGCTCTCCTCCAGCAAGAATATCGCAAAACGGCGGTCTGCCGACAGGAAGAGCACCTGCTGCAGCTTCCAGAGCATATCGGAGAGGCGGCTTGCCGCCATCTCATAGCCGTAGCAGCGCACATAGATATTGTCCTCCGAAAGGCGGCGGAAGGTCGCCGCATCTGTCAGCAGCACCTCGGTGTCCTCCTCCGCGTCGATGTAGACGTCAAACGTCACCGCATCGAGCGCGCAGGAGGCGGAGAGAATGGCGATGTCACCCTCAAAGAGGCGATACAGCGTCACGTCACGCCCGTCTTCCGACAGCGTATAGACGCGGAGATGCCCCTTCTTGATGAGGAATACGCCGATACAGTCGAGCACGCCGCGGTGCACCTGCGCGCCCTTTTCGTAGCGGACTGGGCGCGTGTTGCGGTTCAGCAAGTCCTTTTCTGCATTGGAAAGGTGTTGCCAAAATGAAAAATGGCGGATGTAGAGATCCGTCGCCTCTTTTCCCATCATGGTAGAAACTCCTTGAATATGAAGGAAATACTCCCGCCGTATGACGGGAGTATGGAAAAGTACGATATTGCGCGTCACGCCCAACGATTACGCCTCGTTGAAGAGCTTGCTGACGGACTTGTGGCTCAAAATGCGAACCATAACGTCGCCGATTGCCTCGGCCATCGTGAGTACGACGAATTTGTCCGAATGCTTCTCCGGCGGGAGCGGGATGGTGTCCGTGATGATGAGGCGCTCAATCGGCGACTCATCGATGCGCGCGACGGCGGGATCGGAGAGGATCGCATGGGAGCAGGCAGCGAATACGCGCTTTGCACCGTGCTCCTTGAGCGCCTTCGCGCCCTCGCAGAGCGAGCCTGCCGTATCGACGATGTCGTCAATGATGAGCGCCGTCTTGCCCCAGACTTCGCCGATTAGGTTCATAACCTCTGCGCAGCCCGGCTTCGGGCGACGCTTCTCGATAATGGCAATCGGCGCGTGAAGCCTGTCGGCCAGGATGCGCGCGCGCGTGACGCCGCCGAGATCGGGCGAGACGACGACGAGATCGTCAAGCGCTTCTTTCTTGAAATACTGTGCGATGATCGGCGCCGCCGCGAGATGATCGACCGGAATGTCGAAGAATCCCTGAATCTGCCCTGCGTGGAGGTCGACCGTCACGACGCGCGTGACGCCGGCCGTCGTCATGAGGTTCGCGACGAGCTTCGCCGAGATCGGCTCGCGGCCGCGCGTCTTGCGATCCTGACGCGCGTATGCGTAGTACGGGACGACGGCCGTCACGCTGCGTGCCGAGGCGCGCTTGCAGGCGTCCGCCATAATCAGGAGTTCCATAAGGTTGTCGTTTACGGGGAAAGAAGTCGGCTGGATGATGAAAATGTCCTTACCGCGAATGCTCTCGCTGATCATGACCTGCGTCTCACCGTTATTGAAATGACCCACGAAGGCATCGCAGAGGCTTACACCGATATGATCGGCTATCTTCCTCGCCAATTCCGGATTCGCATTACCCGTCAGGATGCGCATATTCCCAGTGTCAAAAGCCATTTGAAAAATCCTCCCAATCATGCAAAGAATAAATACACAGCATACTTATCTTAGTATAGCATAAAAACGGATAAAAGCCAGACTTCCTCTGCGAATTATCCGTTTTCTTATGGTTTTTAACGTTTCTACTTTCTCTTATCCGTCCAACCCGTGATATTCTTCTGGCGCGCGCGGGCAACGGCGAGTGTTCCCGTTGGAACCGTGCTCGTGATCGTCGATCCCGCCGCGATATAGGCGCCGTCTTCAACCGTCACGGGCGCAACGAGGTTCGAGTTGCAGCCGACGAATGCGTCATTTCCGACCGTCGTGCGGAATTTCGTCTTGCCGTCGTAGTTGACGGTAATCGTGCCACAGCCCATATTGACGCCTGATCCCATATCGCAGTCGCCGATATAGGAGAGGTGCGGCAGCTTCGAGCCTTCGCCGATGTTCGAGTTCTTGACTTCGACGAAATTGCCGATCTTGACGCCTGCCGCAAGGTGCGTGTCCGGGCGGATATGTGTGAACTGTCCGAGGATGACGCCCGCATCGATCTGGCAGTCGTGCGCGTAGGTGAACTGACCCGTGACGCCGTCACCACAGATGACATTCTGGAAGCGGACGGACGGTCCGATCTCGCAATCCTCGCCAATCCGCGTCTCGCCCTCGAGCCACGTCATCGGGTAGATGACGGTGTCGCGCCCGACCTTGACATCTGCATCGATATACGTCGTCGCGGGATCCATGAGCGTCACGCCCGCTGCCATGAGTTCCTCCGCCTTGCGCGCACGCAGAATCTTCTCTGCACCCGCGAGCTGTGCCCGCGAGTTGATGCCGAGCGTGTCCTTGTAGTCGTCTGCCGCGACGGCCCAGATTTTCTCACCCTGTTTCTTCAGGATCTCGAGCACGTCGGGCAGGTAATACTCACCCTGCGCATTGTCGTTCGTGACCTTCGCGAGCGCGCCAAAGAGTGCCTTGATGTCAAAGCAATAGATGCCGGAGTTGATTTCACGCACGGCACGCTCCTCCTCCGTCGCGTCCTTGTGCTCGACGATCTTCTCGACCGATCCGTCTGTCGCGCGTATGATGCGCCCGTAACCAGTCGCGTCGGGCATGACGGCAGTAAGCACCGTTGCCTTTGCGCTTGCCGCCTCGTGCTCGTCCGCGAGCTTTTTGAGAAGCGTGCCTGTCAAAAGCGGCGTGTCGCCGCAGAGAACCATGACCATGCCGTGCTCATCCTTAAGGAGCGGCTTCGTCTGGAGGACGGCATGGCCCGTGCCAAGCTGCTCCTTTTGCTCGACAAATTCCGCCTGCCCCGCGAGTGCTTCCTGTACCGTCTCGCCCGCAAAGCCCGTCACAACGATGTTGCGCCGCGCGCCTGCCGCCTTTGCCGCGTCCAGGACGTGCTGGATCATTGCCTTTCCCGCCGCCTTGTGGAGCACCTTTGAGAACTTCGACTTCATGCGCGTACCCTTGCCCGCAGCAAGCACGACCGTTACAAATTCCGCCATAGCAATCTCCTATTCTTCTTTTTCTTCTGGATGCGCTTTCTCCTGCGCCTTCTTCGCTTCGTCCTGCTTCTTTCGATGCTCCATCGCGAGCAGCAGCGTCTTTTCCGAGTTTTCCATGTGACGCTTCGCCGCCTTGCGCGCCGCCTTGCAGTCGCCATTTGCGATCGCCTCGACGATCAGGCGGTGCTCCTCAAGCGTCGCCTCAAGGCGTCCGGGGTACGACATTGAGAGCGTACGGAAGCGCGTGAGCTGATCGCGCAGGTTCGATATGATGCCGACGAGGCGCGAGTTGCGCGCCGCATGGTAGAGGAGATCGTGAAACTCAATATCCGTCTCGACGATCTTCTCAATCGCGCCTTCCTTGATATAGCCGCCGATGATGACGAGGAGGCGCTGCAAATGCTCGAGCTCGTCTTCCGTGATGTGTGTGGCAGCAAGCTCGTTCGAGAGCGCTTCGAGCGCCGTGCGTATCTCGAAAATCTCATTGATGTCGCGGATCGACATATCGGCGACGTATGTGCCGCGCCGCGGCATCATGACGACGTAGCCCTCAAGCTCCAGCTTGCGGATCGCCTCGCGCACAGGCGTGCGGCTGACGCCCAGCTCCTCGGCGAGCTGAATCTCCATGATGCGCTCGCCGGGCTTTAGCAGCCCTCTGCGGATCGCGTCGCGCAGAGACTCGCAGACGACCTCGCGAAGCGGCTGGTAGCTGTCGAGCTTTATCGGCTCTAATCTCTGTCCCATTACGATAACCCCAACTCCTATAAATTGATAAACGTGTTTTCAAAATCATTCGTTTCAGTCGTCTGCGTGACGAACACGTCCGCCTCGGTTTCGCGCCGCATGACCGCTGCGATTTGCTCTGCCGTCTCCCGCTCTTCCACAAGCGCAAAGACGGTTGGTCCGCTGCCCGACATCATGCTCGCTAGCGCGCCGTGTTCGCGCATCATTGTCTTGTATGTTTCGACAACTGCGTACTTTTTTATAGTAACACGTTCGAGCACATTGCACAACAAGGAAGCAATCGCTTTTCTGTCCTGCTGCGCGATTGCCTGCTGGATGCGCGCCGTGTCCGGGCGGCGGGCCGCCCCCTCCGCATCATACGTCCTGTACGCCCATGATGTCGAGACCGATACGGGAGGCTTTGCGAGGACGACGTGCGTCCTTGGCATCGCGGGAAGACGCGTCAAGATCTCGCCGCGCCCCGTCGCGATCATCGTGCCGCCCATGAGGACGAACGGGATATCCGAGCCGAGCCGTGCGCCGAGCGCGCAGAGCTCCGCATCGGATAGGCGAAGGTCGTAGAGCGCATTCATGCCGCGCAGGACGGCTGCAGCATCGGCACTGCCGCCCGCAAGCCCCGCCGCAATCGGAATCCGCTTCGTGAGTTGCATCGAGACGCCGCCCGCAAGGTGGCAGTGCTCTTTGATAAGCGCCGCCGCACGCACGGCAAGATTGCTCGCGTCCGCCGCAAGGCCTGGCACATCAATGGAGAGCGAAACTTTTCCCTCTGTTTTTTCCATTGCAATCGTATCGTGAAGCCCAATCGACTGCATGACCATCGCGACCTCGTGATAGCCGTCGGCGCGCGTGCCGAGTATGTCGAGCGTCAGATTGATTTTCGCGTAGCCGTTTACCTGAAGCAAGATGCCCCCGCCTTTCCCTGCCTAAGTTCTCTTTCTAATCCCTTGGTCTAAGGAAGCACTGATTCATTCAGCCGCCCAGCCCTGCATAAGCGACCGCTAAGCACTAAAGTGCTAAGCGTCTGCTTATCTTCACACATCTGCACTGTCCTCTCGTCGCCCTTCAATCCGCGGCGTAGCACCACTACGCCTGTGGTTTGTCTCCTAGATAGATACAGCGCATCTATGCAAATCTGGGCAACTTCATTTAATCAGCGCTTCCCTAAGTTTCCTTGACCAAATCCTCAAATTCTTCGATAATACATGTATACGTTCATTGTATCATAAATCGGAGCTGCATTTGATGAAAAATCGTATCGTCGTAAAATATTCCCTGCTCGCAGGGCTCTTCCTCGCGCTCCTTTCGGGAACGAGCTTCTTTCTCGCGACGCGAAGCGCTGCCCTCACCGCAGGCGTCTTTCTCTCCGTCCTAATCGCCGCCTTGCCGATCCCGCTGTTGCTCGCCGCGCCCATCGTGATGCGCCGAAGCCTAAGACGGGCGCGGGAGGCAAATATCACAATCGTAAACGAAAAGGCGCTCATGCTCCTTGCCGAGGTCGATACCATCGTCACGGTGAAAAACGGCGTCATCACGGAAGGCGCGCCCTATATCGCAGAAATCGTGCCCGAAGGAACGAGCCAGTCCGCACTGCTCGCACTCGCCGCCTCGGCCGAGCGCACCGCCCTCCACCCCGTTGGTCGCGTCCTCTACGAGACGGCGCTTGCCCGCCGCTGCCGCCTGCAGGCCGCCTCTGCCCTATCCGAGATGCCGGGCAAGGGCGCAGAGGCATTGATTTCGCGCACGCCGGTCCGCGTCGGCCACGCAGATTGGCTTATCGAGGAAGGCGTCCCCATCAGCGGCGCTCTCCTCGCGCGCGGCGACAAGATGGCAGATGCCGGGCTCATCCCCGTCTTTGTCAGCTATGGCAGAAACTGCCGCGGCATCATTGCGCTCGCGGACGACATTCCCTCCGAGGCTGCGCCCTCCCTGCACCGCCTCCAACGGCAGGGGCTTTCCATCCAAATGCTGACGGGCGAGACAGCGCGCGTCACCGCTGCTATCAAAAAACAGCTCGGGCTGAACGGCGCGCGCCCCAACCTCTCCCCAAGCGAAAAAGCGCGCGAGGTACAGCTCCTTCGGACGCACGGCCATACGATTGCGATGATGGGCGCGGGGACGCGCGACGACGCAGCGCTTCGCGAGGCGGACGTCCGCATTCTCCTCGTGCGGGAAGATGTGCAAGAAGAGGAAACGCAGGCGCACGACATACGCATTGAGCGAGGGCGCATAGGCGACCTACTGCCCCTCTTTGCTATCGCGCGCAAGGCTGCCATGCTGACGCGCGCAAACCGACTTATCGCCATTTCGGCATGGGCGCTTCTCGTGCTGATTGCCACAGGGCTTTTCCATCCGCTCGGTTCCCCGCTCCTACCGCCGACGATTGCCCTGCTCGCCCTCTTCCTCGTTTCGCTTCTCATCGTGATGAACTCCCTGCGCGCTTAAGGACCGCCGCTTATCCTATCGCTCTTTTCAAAAAAGAATCGTTTTCTACACAAATTTACTTTTCTCATATTGTTTTCATATAATAGTTGCGCTATAATAGCGCAATAGGTGTGATAAAGTTTATATTGGAATCAAAAGGGGGACTAACTTAATGGATGCTATGATCCTATCACGATGGCAGTTCGCCATCACGACCATCTATCACTTCCTATTCATCCCTGTAACGCTTGGGCTTTCCTTCTTCCTCGCACTCCTTGAGACGTGCTATGTGCGGACGAAGAAGCCCGAGTGGAAGAAGACGTGCCGCAAGCTGCTCCACTTCTTCGGCACGATTTTCCTCGTCAACTTCTCGATGGGCGTCGTCACCGGCATCGTGCAGGAGTTCCACTTCGGCATGAACTGGTCGGAGTACTCGCGCTTCATGGGCGACATCTTCGGCGCGCCGCTCGCGCTCGAGGCGCTGACGGCATTCTTCCTCGAGTCGACGTTCCTCGGCATCTGGATTTTCGGCTGGAACAAGCTCTCGGAAAAGGTGCATTGCATCGTCCTCTGGCTCGTGGCGCTCGGCAGCAACCTTTCCGCATTCTGGATTCTCGTTGCGAACTCCTTCATGCAGCACCCCGTCGCCTATGCGATCCAGAACGGGCGCGCGGAAATGACAGATTTCTTCACGCTCATCACGAACCATTATATCATCGGCGAATATTCGCATACGTTCTTCTCCGGCATGGTCACGGGCGGCTTCGTCATCCTCGCCGTCTCCGCCTGGAAGATCACGCACGATGAAAAATCGCGCGCGGCCTTCACGCAGTCGCTGAAAGCCGCTGCACTCTTCATGATCATCGGCCTTTTCGGCGTCATGGGCAGCGGCCATATGCACGCACAGTACATCGCCGAAGCGAACCCGATGAAACTCTCCTCGGTCGAAGCGCTCTGGGAGACGGAGAACCCCGCTCCCTTTGCCGTCGTCGCCGACGTCAACCAGGAAACGCACCGGAACGACAGCGAGATCACCATTCCCGGCGTCTTCTCCTTCATGGTCTACAACAAATTTGACGGCGAGGTACGCGGCATCAACGACCTCCAGAAAGAGTATTCCGAGAAGTACGGTCCGGGCGAGTACCGTCCCGATGTCAAAGGCCTCTTCTGGAGCTTCCGCATCATGATTGGCCTCGGCGGACTCATGCTGCTTCTCGCGGCCGTCGTCGGATTCCTCGCATGGACGAACCGCCCGCTCGCCTGCCCGTGCCTTTTGAAGGCGCTTCCGTGGCTTCTCCCCATTCCCTACATCGCCAATTCCTTCGGCTGGTACGTCGCAGAAGGCGGCCGTCAGCCGTGGCTCGTCGTCGGGCTGCAGAGGACGGCGGAAGGCGTCTCGCCGAACCTCACGGGCGCAGACGTCTGGTTCACGATGATCGGTTTCTCCGTGACGTATCTGCTGCTCGCCATTGCGGCGCTTTGGATCGTATTCCGCTTCGTCCGTAAGACGCACGTTATCTCGGAAGGGAGGAACGCATGATGGATCTCAATACACTTTGGTTTATCCTCATTACGGTGCTCTTCATTGGATTCTTCTTCCTCGAAGGATTTGACTACGGCGTCGGCGCATTGACGATGTTCCTCTCGCCGCACGACAAGGATCGCTCGATCCTCCTGCGCACGATCACCCCCGTATGGGACGGCAACGAGGTCTGGATGATCACGGCGGGCGGCGCGCTCTTCGCGGCGTTCCCGCACGTCTACTCGACGATGTTCGCGACGTTCTACCTCGCGCTCTTCCTCATGCTCTTCGCGCTCATCCTGCGCGGCGTGGCATTCGACTTCCGCGAGCGCCACGACAGCGTCTGCTGGCGTCACGGCTGGGAAAGCGCGATTGCATTCGGCAGCATCGTCCCCGCATTCCTCTGGGGCGTCGCCGTCACGAACCTCATCGCGGGCGTCGCCATCAATGAGAAGATGATCTACACGGGCAGCTTCTTCGATCTTTTGACGCCGTACACGATCATCGGCGGCGTGACGTTCGTCTTCGTCTTCCTCTTCCACGGGGCGGCGTTCCTCTCCTTCCGCATCGTAGACCTCGGCCTCATCCGCCGCGCCCAGCAGATGGGCGTCAAGCTGGGCGCTATCGCAGCGGCGCTCTTCGTCCTCTGCATGGTCATGACGTTCCAGTATACGGATCTCTTCAACAGCACGCTCGCTGCCGCCGCGCTCGTCGGCGCAGCCGTCGTCTTCGTCATCGCGATCTGGAATCTCGCAAAGGGCATCTACAAGCCGAGCTTCATCTGCTCCTCTCTCGCCATCGTGCTGACGACGGTCGCCTTCTTCGCCGGCCTCTTCCCGCGCCTCATGGTGTCGAGTCTCAACCCGGCATGGAGCCTGACGATCACGAACGCGTCCTCGACGCCGTACACGCTCTCCGTCATGACGGTCGCGGCAGGCATCTTCGTCCCCATCGTCATCCTGTACCAGTGCTGGTCGTACTACATCTTCCGCAAGCGCGTGACGGCACAGGATGCAGAAGAACATTATTGAATATAGCCTAGAGGTCCTATGAACGCAAAATCATGCTTTCTAGTCATGTCGCTAAAACAGAATACGCGTAAGAGAAACTGCCTGCTCCTCGCAGAGGCAGCCCGCACCGCGCTGATTATCGGCGCGGCGGGGGCGGCCGCCTATACGATAGACGCCGTGTTTCTCGCGCACAAGGGCCTAATGGAAATAGCACCAGTTCTTCTGGTGCTATTTCTTCTCATGGCCGCAATCCCGCTGATGAGCCTGCCGCGCGACGCCATCACGCAGGCGCTCTCCACTGTCCTTCGCACCGATGTGCGCGAGCAGCTTCACGCAAGCATACTGGCGAGTGGCGCGGCGGCAGAGGAAACACGCAAGGCTGTCCTGCCGCTTGCACTCGAAGAGACCGACGCACTCGATCTCTGGTTCAGCCGCGTCCTGCCCGTCCTTCTCGCCATCGTCACCACCATGCCCCTCATCCTCATCACGGCGGCGATTGCCGACCCGATCACGGGGCTTTTAATGCTCGTCACGATGCCCATATCCCCGTTCCTGCTCTACCTCATCGGGCGCGTCACCAAGACGGCGAGCGAAGCACAGTGGAAGCGCATGGAGGAAATAGCCGCGCGCTTTGGAGAGCTCCTCCGAACGCTCCCAGCCCTGAAGCTCTTTCACCAGGAAGCGGCACAGCGCAAGAAGGTCGAAACGCTCAGCGACGAATTTTCAGCGTCGGCGCTCCGCGTCCTCCGCCTCTCATTTCTCTCTGCCTTTGCGCTTGAGCTCATCACGACGCTCTCCATCGCAATCATTGCCGTCAGCATTGGCTTTCGCCTGCTTTACGGGCAAATGAGCTTTCTGACCGCCTTTTTCGTCCTGCTCATCACGCCAGAATTTTATCAGCCCTTGCGCCAAGCGGGCACGGCATTCCACAGCGCCATGACGGCATGGACGGCCGAGCAGGCGATACGTGCGGTGCAAACGGAAAAACAAGCCGGCAAACGAGATGCCGCAGACACGAAAGATGAAGCGATGCCCTCAAACTTCACGCTTCGCGCTGAAAAGCTATCCTTTCACTACCCGAATGCGCATGAATCGATCGTTCAAGAGCTGTCCCTCACCCTGCGCGCGCGAACGATAACCGCCCTGAAGGGAGCGAGCGGCTGCGGGAAATCGACGCTGATCCGCCTGCTCGCAGGGCTTCTGTCGCCGAGCGCAGGGCGCATTTCCATTGGCAATATTCCCCTTGCGAGCGACAATGCCGCACGCCTGCGGTCGTATGTCAGCTATGTGCCGCAAGAGCCGCACCTCTATAACGGCACGCTAGCCGAAAACGTCACGCTCTTCCATGCGGCAAGCGAGGAAGACATACGGCGTGCCCTGCACGCTGCTGCGCTTGGCGACTGGCTCGAAACGCTTCCAAACGGTCTGCAAACACGTCTGGGCGAGGGCGGGCAGTCACTCTCGCAGGGACAGCGAAAGCGCTTGGGGCTCGCGCGCGCCATGATCCAGAATCGCCCCATCGTCCTCCTCGACGAGCCAACAGCAGGTCTTGACGACGATACGCGCATCACGGTGCACAAGGCGCTCCGTGCGCTCGGCGCGGGGCGCACGGTTTTGCTCATCAGTCACGACGAAAAAGCCTGCGCTATGGCAGATACATTACTCGACTGGGAGGTAATTGCATGAATCATGTCTGTCGCGCATGGATTCAGATTTTCGCGCTCGTTTCGCCCATGGACATCATGCCCGTCCTCTTCGTCAGCCTGCTCGCAGCAGGCGCGGGAATCGGGCTGCTCAGTGCATCCGCATGGCTTATCGCGAGCGCGGCTCTCATGCCACCCCTCTACACACTCTCGCTCGGCGTCACAGCAGTACGCGCCTTCGGAATCGGGCGCGCGGCATTCCGCTACGCAGAGCGCTATCTCTCGCACGACGTCGCCTTTCAGGGGCTAACGCAGATACGCCTGCGCCTCTATGATCGCGCTGCCGCACGCCTGCCGCTTCGCACAGGGCCGATGCGACAGGGCGAGTTCCTGCACGATCTCCTCTCTGGATCGGACGCCCTACGCGACTTCTTCGTCCGCGCGCTCCTGCCACCGCTCACCGTCGGCATTTTGACGGGGCTCATAACGGCAGTCCTCTTCATCGAGATCGGCTATGCAGCCGCGCTTCTCTCCCTTCTCTTCTTTCTGCGCCTCTGCCTATCCTGGCGCGCAAAAGTGCAAAACGATGATGCGCGGCGCAAGGAGGAGAGCGTCTATCGTAGCGCCCTCCTCGACGCCGCCGCAGGCGCAGACGAGCTAATATGCTCGGGACACGCTCCCATCCTTTCACAGCTAAAGCGCCCTGCCGAAAATCTGACGCGCAAAGACGAGTGGGCGCATAAAAAAGAATCGCGTTCCGACGCAATTCAAGCTGTCTTCGATGCCGCCGTCATCGTCCTCCTGCTCGCCACCCTGATTCCGCGCGTCAGCGCAGGTGCGCTCACGGGCATCGGGCTCGCCGTCTGGCTTCTCCTCATCGAATCGCTGCTCGCCGAGTATCGCACGCTTCCCGATGCCATCCGGCAGGCACAGAAAAGTGCAGTCGCCGCCACACACCTCCTCGCGCCAATCGAAAGCAAACCACCTCAAATGCAGGCGACACAGACGGCACAAAGGACGAATCCTCTCAAAAAGAGCGCGGACGAAAGCTCACCTGCGCTCCTGACTATCGAGGATCTCTCCTTTTCCTACACGCCCGCCCAGCACCTGCTCGAATCCCTTTCCTTCTCCATCCGAGAGGGCGAGCACACCGCCATCATCGGCACGAGCGGCGCGGGAAAAACGACACTCGCCCAGATCCTCCTAGGCGTATGGACACCCGATAAAGGAAGCATCTCGCGAGGACGTGGCATATCCATCGCTGGCCTTCCGCAGGGCAGCGTCCTCTTCTTACAATCCATCCGCGAGAATTTCCGTCGTTTTCGCCCAGAAGCAAGTGAAATCGAAATGTTGCACGCACTCGAAACAGCGCAGCTTTCCTCCGTTATCAAGGCGATGGAACAAGGCGTCGATACGCCAATCGGCGAAGACGCCTCATTCCTCTCAGGCGGTCAGCGGACGCGCCTGCTCACTGCCCTCACAATAGCGGGGGACGAGCGCCTGATCCTCCTCGACGAACCAACGCTAGGACTTGACGTCAAAACCGCCGCACGCCTCTCCTCTGCCCTGTTCGCCTACGCAGAGGAGAATAGGAAAACCCTCCTCGTCATTACGCATGATATGGTTTTGCGCGATAAATTCAAGCAGACGATTCAACTTGTATAACGCAATGGGGTATCGGGAGACTGAGCCCTATTACCATAATCCGCTGCAAGGCGTCATCTATTTTGCCAAGGATTTATGAAGTCATCCTTTTCATACCTGACGTACTCCAAATAGAGGCCGCAGGCGGGCGCAGTCGCGCTCGCGCGGCTTCTTGACTTTGCCGCGAAGATCTCGGCGAAACCGTCCGCGCTGATATTGCCCAGACCGACGTTCAGCAGCGTCCCGACGATGTTGCGCACCATGTGGTAAAGGAAGCCGTCACCGTGGATGCGGCATTCGAGAATGTCCCCTTCCCGCGCCTCAATCGTCGCTTCGTACATCGTACGGACGGGGCTCATCGGTGCGCCGCCGCTTGCGCGGAAGGAAGAAAAATCATGCGTGCCGAGAATCGTTTCAAGTGCGGCGCGCATCGCATCGACGTCGAGCGGGCGGCGCTCGTAGTGCGCATAGCGCGCCGTCAAGGGGTTCGGCGTCGTGCCCTGCTGGATGCGGTAGAGATACTGCTTGCTCCTTGCGCTATGGCGTGCGCTAAAGTCCCTCGTGGCCTCCGCCGCACAGCGAATGGCAATATCGGACGGCAGAAGGCTGTTCACGGCACGCGTGATGCGCTCCGTCGGAATCCTGCCGTCCGTAAAGAAATTCACGACCTGCCCGTAAGCATGGACGCCCGCATCCGTGCGCCCTGCGGCGGCAAGCTCGATGGAATCGCCGAAGACGACGGCGAGCTTTTCCTCCAAGACATTCTGGACGGCGACAACGGGCGGGCTCTGCCGCTGGAAGCCGTGGTACGCCGTGCCGTCATAGGCGACTTCCAGCACGATATTGCGCGCGCGCGCCTTCATTTCGTCCTTGTGCTCTCGTTTCATAAGATGCCCTAACTATCTAAGCAGATAAAATGCGACAAAGAGTGCTGCTGCCCCGCCCCATGCAATGTAGTCGAGGCTCGCGAAGCGCAGCGCCTTCATCTGCGTCCTTCCCTCACCGCCGTGGTAACAGCGTGCCTCCATCGCCATCGCAAGATCATCGGCGCGGCGGAATGCCGAGAGGAAAAGCGGCACGAGGATTGGCACAAGTGCGCGCAGGCGTTTCATGATAGTTCCCTCGGTGAAATCCGCGCCGCGCGACTGCTGCGCCTTCATAATGCGATCCGTCTCCTGCAAGAGCGTCGGCACGAAGCGAAGCGCGATCGTCATCATCATCGCAAGCTCATGGGCGGGAACGCCGACGCGCTTGAACGGCGCGAGCAGGCTTTCGAGCGCATCGGTCAGCGCAAGCGGGCTCGTCGTAAAGGTCAGCAGCGAGGAGAGGAGTATCAGCAGGACGAGCCGCAAAGAAATGAAAAATCCCTGCAAGACGCCCTCCTTCGTCACAGTGAAGAGCCAGACCTTCGCAAGCGCCTCCCCTGGCGTCGAGAGCAAGTGGATCAAAAAGGTAAAGAGGATAATCCACATCAGCGGGCGCAGGGAGCGCATCATCATGCCCATCGGCACGCCTGATGCGAGCATGAGCGCAAGCGTCAGCGCCGATAGGAGCGCGTATGCTGGCGCGCTGCTGAATGCGAATATCGCAATGAGGAAGAAGAGAAGCAATACGATTTTCGTCCGTGGGTCGAGGCGATGAAGAAACGACGCCCCCGGATAATACTGCCCGATCGTAATGTCCGATAGCATCAGCCACGTCCTCCCTTCCCCGCGTTCCTTTCTTTCCATGCCGCATAAATCGCCCGCTCTGCCGCCTTGCTCGTCAAGACTCCCTCCTCGACGGGAAGCCCTGCCTCGCGCAGGCGGCGCAGAAGCGCCATGACGCGCGGCAGACGAAGACCTGCCGCATGGAGCATATCCGTGTCGCGGAAGGCATCGAGCGGCGCGCCGTCCGCGACAAGCCGCCCGTGGCTCAGAATGAGCAAGTGATCTGCCATGCGCGCAATATCGTCCATGTTATGCGAGACGAAGATGACTGTCGTCTTTTTCTTACGATGGAGCTCCGACACCATCGCGAGCAGTTCCTCACGACCGCGCGGGTCAAGCCCTGCCGTCGGCTCGTCGAGCACGAGATACTTCGGGCGTAAGGCGAGAATGCCCGCTATCGCGACGCGGCGCATCTGCCCGCCCGAAAGCGCAAATGGCGAGCGCGCATGATATTCCTTGTAGCCAAGATGGACGAGCGCCATCGCCTCGCGGACGCGCGCCGCCGTCTCCTCCTCCGAAAGCCCCATGTTTTTCGGGCCGAAGGCAATATCCGTCTCGACGTTCTCCTCAAAGAGTTGCTGCTCCGGATACTGGAAGACCATGCCGACCTTCATGCGCGCCGCCTTGGACGCCAGCCGTTCCTCTTTCTTTTTCGTGTGTGGCAGAAGATTGACGCCATCGACGGATACGTTTCCCTCCGTCGGGTGTAGAAGCCCGTTCAGATGTTGCAGAAGCGTCGATTTGCCTGAGCCCGTATGCCCGGCAATCGCTGTGAACGATCCTTCTTCGATTGTCACCGTCACGCCATTGAGCGCCTGACGCTCGAACGGCGTTTTCGGCATATATGTATAGGAAATGTTTTTTATTTCGATGGACAAGGCAAGTCTCCTGTCAAAGCTGCAATCAAATCATCATCCGTCAGGACATCGGTGGGAATCGTCAGCCCGCGAGAACGAAGCCCTGCCGCAAGGCGCGCGGCAAGCGGCGGCTCAAGTCCCCATTTTCTCAGTGCATTGCCGTCAGTGAGAACGCCATGCGGCGTGCCGTCAGCGACTACCTTGCCTTCATCCATGATGATGACGCGCTCCGCCTCGCTCGCTTCTTCCATGAAATGCGTAATCAGGATAACCGTAATGCCCTGCTCACGATGAAGCGCCGAAAGGACACGCATGACCTCCTCGCGCCCCTCCGGATCGAGCATTGCCGTCGGCTCGTCGAGCACGAGGCATTTCGGCTGCATCGCGAGCGCGCCCGCAATCGCAACACGCTGCTTCTGACCGCCAGAGAGCAGGTGCGGCGCGAAGGTTCGAAAGCGCTCCATGCCGACGGCAGTCAGTGCATGGTGGACACTCTCGCGTATCGTTTCGGGCATCATGCCGATATTCTCCGGACCAAACGCGACATCATCTTCGACAATGGCCGCGATAAGCTGATTGTCGGGATTCTGAAATACCATGCCGACTTGCCGCCGAATCTTCCATACATGTTCCGCCTCGCGCGTATCGAGCCCGTCGACGCGGCATGAACCAGCCGTCGGCAGGAGAATCGCATTCAAGTGCTTGGCAAGCGTTGATTTGCCCGATCCATTCGCGCCGAGCACGGCGACGAACTCCCCCGCCCCTATCGCGAGCGACACGTCAGAAAGCGCCGCGTGCTCCTCGCTCCCGCCCGCATGGTAAAGGTGCGAGAGGTTCTCCATCTCTATGAAAGGCATTGCGCCTCCTCCTATTCCTCTATTTTCCATAGTCAAGATTATAACACCTTGAATCCGATTTTGTCGAAGACAAAATCTCCTCTGTCAGTGTTTCAACGCGGCAAGAGATATTTACTTGCCGCGTTATAGCCCAAATATCCCCGTAGCACAATAAGGAAACAGCATAGGGATAGCGGTATGCACGCTATTGACTTTCCTACAAATATTTGTATCATAGGACGTAGTGGCTCTGCTATTGCGAATATTTCGCAGTCACGAAGGGACGAGGAATTGCTCGAATCGCTGAAGAAGGAGCACGAGCTCGTCCTGACGCTCGAAGACGGCATACTAGATGGCGGTTTCGGCGAGAAAATCGCGCGCTTCTATGGCACAGATTCGATGAAGGTCAAAAACTACGGGCTTTCCAACCTCAATCTTTTACATTCAGCTTCTTTTGCTCATCAATACGGTTAGCAACAGCCATTAAAGTACCCATATCACCCTATCGCTGTCCCCACGCTTTCTGAACCAGCCTGTCTGCCGTACGTTGTATTCCGGTATACCCGGTAGGATACCAGAAAATGAAAAAGCGGCAAAGCAGGATGCCGATTCATTCTGCCTTGCCGCAAAACCATCAAAACGCTTAGAGCACCACGCGCACGCCGCCGCGCCAGATGCGGCCGTCGTAGGCGAGTGCGTCGCTGTCCTTATCGAGAATGTTGTCAATGCCGAAGTAGGCGCTGACCCTGTCGTTGAATTTCTTGTTGACGACGAAGTTCAGCAGGCTGATTGACGCCTCGTGGTACGACGATGCGCCTCGAACCGATTCGGAATAATAGTACCCGCTCGTCCAGTCGTTCCAGAGCGTCGCGCCCCAGCCCGTTTTCGGGTTTTCATAGCCGAGCTGGAGGCTCGCCGTATGGCGGGCACGCCCGGTCAGGCGTGCATCCGTATTGTCGTCACGCGCGTCGAGATAGGTGTAGGTCGTGCGGAGCGAGAAGCCGTTGCCGAGATCCTGCCGTGCCTCCGCCTCAAGTCCCTGAACCGTCGCGCTGTCAACGTTCTTATAGTTTCCGTTCGCCACAATGCGCATACCGCCAGGCCCGAAAGTCCGCGTCATGGTAGTCTCCAGGTTAATGAGGTCGTCCACTTTGTTGTGGAAATACGTCAGCTTGCCGAATGTCCTGCCGCGCTCCGCCTCGATCCCGACGTCGAAGTTCACGGACTTCTCGGGCTTCAAATCGGGATTGCCGTTGATATGCACGTCCATGATGGCGTTCGGCGTATGCTGCCAAGAGAAATACAGCTCGCTTGCCGTCGGCGCGCGGTATGCCGTGCCGACGTTCGCCTTGAAGCGCGTGTTTTTGCTGAGCTTGTACGTCGTTCCGAGCTTGCCCGTCACCTCTGTGCCAAACTCGTCATTGTAGTCCCAGCGGACAGACGGGATCAGCGTCCAGCGCGGCGTCACGAGCCATTCATCTTGCAGGTAAAGCGCCGCATAGTCCATCGAACTCTTTCCGCCGTGAGCCGTCACGCCTTCCCGCGTAATCGTGCGGTCGCCCTTGATGCGCGTGCTCTCGTAGTCCTCCTGCCGATACTCGCCGCCGAATGTCAGCAGATGCTTGTCGCCTGCCTGCATCGTGCGCTTCCCGTCCACCACGTAGGAGTGGAGCGTCATGTCATCAAAGCTCGTGAGCCTGCCGCCCGTCCGATTGCGCGTGCGTTGGTTCTTATCAAAATAAGTGTAGTACACCTGCATATCGTAGTCACCGCGCTTGTCGCGGCCCGAATACTTCACGCCCGTCGAATAGCGGTCGTGGTCGTAGTCCGTCCCCTGTGTCAGGCTGTCCTTCGCGTAGAGATCCTCGTTCATGTAGTCGAAGAACACATCGAGCCATTTGTTCTTTTCCATCTCCATGCGCCCATCGAGGTTGAAATAATATTTATTGCCGTACATATTGCTCGTCGCGTCCGTCCCGCGCTCGCGGATATCCGACGCCTTGAAGCTCGCGCTGTACGCCCACTTGCCACGCTTGCCCGAGTCGAAACGGAATCCGCCGTCGCTCTGGCGGCTCGTCCAGTCCGCAAGCACGGCGGCCTGCTCGTTTGCAGGACGCTTCTTGATGATGTTGATGACGCCGCCGAGCGCGTCCGCCCCGTAGAGCGAGCTGACCGCACCGCGCACGATCTCAATGCGCTCGACGTCCTCCATATTGACGCGCTGGAGCTCGTAGTAGTTCGCCGTTTCGCTCGTGTTCTCCGTGCGGACGCGCCGCCCATCGACGAGGATGAGCGTCTGGTTCGTGTTCATGCCGCGGATCGCCGATTGGTTGCCGACCATGCCGTTTGCGCGGATGTCGATGCCGATGGCGAGCTTCAATGCCTGCGCAAGCGTCTCCGCGCCCATCCTGTCGATGTCCTCGCGCGTGATAACCTCGACGGAGGCAGGCGTCTCCTTTACCTCCTGCTCCGTGCGCGAGGCCGTGACGACGACGTCGCGCGTCTGGACGCGATCCGCATCCTGCGCGTCCGCCGCATAGGCAGGGACGGTCAGCGCGCCGAGCAGGGCTGCTGTCAGCATGGCATTCTTCTTCTTCGTAAGGCTGTGTAACATTCCTTCATCTCCCTAATATTGAGAATCTCTCAAATTCCCCAATCCGCATACGTCCCCTATGACTCCTTTGCGACGCGATCCCGCTCCGCTTCGACAAGTGCCGTGAAGTAGTCGCGCGCCGCGCGGAGGTCTTCCGCATTCGGGTGCTCCGCCGCCTCGGCGATCCCCGCAAGGCGCTCCGGCGTCATCGCGTGCGGATGGCCTGCGGGGAACATCCCTTTCATCATCTCGACGAGCGCGGGGTCTACTTTCCCTTGGCAGATAAAGCCGCCGATGACCTGTGCGCCGCCTGCGCCCGCAAGCGCCTTGCCCGCCTCGAGGGACTTTGCCGCGTGCTCGGAGTCCGCCCGCGCGCCGAGCGTCGCAAACACGGCGACGCGCCCGCCCGCAAGCTCTCCAAGATACGCTTTCATCTTCGCGTCGACCGCGCCGCGATCGACCCAGTAGCCAGCGATCACGAGATCGTAGTCTGCCGCATTCGGCTTTTCCTCGACGGGGATGGCAGGCACGCCGAGCGCGCCTGCGATCTCCTCTGCGACGCGCCGGGTGTTGCCGGTCTTGCTGGAATACACAACGAGTACCTTCATCTTTCCTCCTATTTCTCTTCCATCTCTGGATACATGGCGTCGGCGAGCACCTTCATCGCATCGGCTGCGCGCACGCCGGGATTCACGGCAAAGAGGTCATAGGGCAGGACGTAGACGCGCCCGTTCTTCACGGCATCGACGTCCGCCCAAGCGGGATTCTCCTGCAGGTCATGGCGCATCTTCGGCTCGAGCGTCTCAACAGGCCCGTGCACGATGACGAAGATGAGCGCGGGATTCTCCCGCGCGACGAACTCCATCGAAAGCGGCAGGTATGCGCCGTCGCCCTCCGCGCGGTCGGCGATATTGCCGCCGCCTAAGAGGTCGATGAGCCCGCCCGTAAAGCATTTCGACGTTCCCATGTTGAAGCTGTCGGGCGCGCCGAAGACGAGCAGGTTCTTCGGTGGCGTGCGCCCCTCGGCGCGTGCCGTCAATTCGTTCATCTGCTCCTGCAGCGCATCCGCGCGCGCCTTTGCCTCCGCCTCGTGCCCCGTGAGCTGCCCATAAAAATCAAGCGTCTCAAAGAGGGATGGCACGTCGTCGAGCGCGCGGATGTAAATCGGAATCCCCGCCTCACCGAGCGTGTTTTCCAGATCCGTATGGAATGGCACGTTCGTCCCGATGACGAGATCGGGCTGCAGCGACAGAATCTTCTCGATGTCCGGCTGGTGGATGATGCCGACCTCCTCAGCGGAAGCCGTCTTCTCGCGCACCTCGTCCGAGAGCGCCTGCGACGTCGGCTTGCCGACGATTGCCTCCGCGCCGCCCGCCGCGACGTAGAGGTCGAGATTCGATGCATTGAGCAGGACGACTCGCTTCGGATGCGCGGGGAGCGTGACCGTGCGCCCCGTGCTGTCCGTGACGGTCAGATCCTGCGGCGCGGCGCGTTCCTCCGCGCGCGGGTAGAGCAGAAACACCGCTGCGCCCACGATACAGAGCGCCGCGAGCAAAAGACCAAATTTCCGCATAAGTACCTCCTATCTATCGCTATCAAAACTCCTGATAGCGCCGCATACGCCAGACTGCCCAGAAAAAGCAGAGTACCGTGATCCCCGCAAGGAGCGCGAGCGCGCCCCAAGTGTCTGCGTCCCATCCCGTCGCCTGCAAGAGCATATTCGTCTGTGCGAGCGGCAGGAAGCTCACGATCTCGCGCACGAGCGCGGGAAGGTTCGCAATCGGAAAGAACGAGCCGCAAAAGAACGTCATCGGCGTGATGAAAAAATTGATGATGACCGAAAACTGCTCCTGCCCGCGTATGGAGAGCCCAACCGCGACGCCGAGCGCCGCAAAGCAGAGCGCCGTGAGGAGCAGCCCGATAAGCCCCGGCATGGCGAGCAGGCGAATGTCGAAAAAGATCCAAGCCGCGAGGAAAATCGCCAATCCCGCGAAAAGCGCCCGCACCGCGCCCGCAAGCGCAATGCCGAGCACGATGTCCGTATCGCGCACGGGGCTCATACGCAGCACCGAGAATGTGCGGAAGTAAAACCGCGCCGCGCTGACGGAAATCGCCGTCTGCTGGAAGCCGTTCATCATCACGGTGATCGCGAGCATTCCCTTTGCGAGATAGGCGATATAGCCGCCCGCGACCTCGACCGCGCTGCCAAGCCCCCAGCCGAACGCGAGAAGGTAGATCATCGGAAAGAGCAGCCCCGAAAAGAGATAGCCAAGCCCGCCAATGCGGCGGACGAGCATCGCCATCTCGCGCAGGAATACCGCAGAAACGCCCGTCATACGCCCGCCTCCCCTTCTTTGGCTAGACGCAAAAACGCCTCCTCGAGGCTCGCGGCATTCGCCCGCGCCCGTATGCCTGCCGCCGTATCGACCATCAGAAGCCTTCCTGCACGCAAGAACGCAATGCGGTCACAGAGTTCCTCCGCTTCCTCCATATAGTGCGTCGTCAAGAGAATCGTCTTGCCCGATGCGCGGAGTGAGCGGACGAGCGCCCAAATCTCCTGCCGAAGATCGGGATCGAGTCCGACGCTCGGCTCATCGAGCAGGAACACCTCCGGGCTTGGCATGGCCGCGCGGGCGATGACCGCCCTGCGCTTCATGCCGCCCGAAAGCTCTTCGGGACGCTTGGCGAGGAAATCTTCAAGGTGATAGCGTGCCGCTGTCTGCGCCACCTGCTCGCGCGGATGATCCAGCCCGTAGAGGCGCGCGTAGGCGAGGAGGCTTCCTCCTAAGGAAAGCTCGCTCTCCAGCGTGTTCTCCTGCGGCACGAGCCCGATGCTGCGGCGAAACGCGACGCTTCGCCGCGCGGCATCTTCCCCGCGCACGCGAATCGCGCCGGCGTCCGGCATCGCAAGCCCCGCGATGAGGCGGATGAGCGTCGTCTTGCCCGCGCCGTTTGGTCCCAAGAGTCCGAGCACCGTGCCGCGCTCGACGGAGAGCGTCACGTCAGCTAAGATGCGCTTCCCTGCGCGCGAGCAGGAGACGCCCTGCACCGCAATCGCCGCCTCCCCCCGGCTCATACAGCGCGCTCCTCGGCGACGCGCTCGGGCAGGCAGAGCCGCGTCCTGCGCCCTGCGATCTCCACATCCTGCACGAGGGCGTCCACGCCGTAGAGCTCGCGCACGAGCGCCTGCGTGAATACCGCCTGCGGCGCGCCGTCCGCCAGGATGCGCCCGTCCCGAATAGCGAGGATGTGCTGGCTGTACCGCACGGCTTGGTTGACGTCGTGCAGGACCATGACGACCGTCAGCCCCAGTTCCTCATGCAGGCGCTCCACGAGCTCCATCAAGGCGAGCTGATGGCGTATGTCAAGATATGTCGTCGGCTCATCGAGCAGCAGCGCTTCCGGCTCCTGCGCAAGCGCCATTGCAAGCCGCGCGCGCTGCCGCTCGCCGCCGGAGAGTGCGTGCAGGGGACGCGCGGCGAGCGTTTCCATGCCCGTCTGCGCGATTGCCCGCTCCGCCGCCTCCGCGTCCGCCTTCGAGAATGAGTCCCAAAAGCCGCGATGCGGAAGCCGCCCCATGCGGACGAGCTCGCGCACCGTGAGGTCGGGCGGGAACTCCGCGCTCTGCGGCAGGAAAGCGACTCGCCTTGCGACCGCGCGCTCCGTGCTCGCCCAGAGATCCTCGCCAGCGAGCGAAATCCTTCCGGCGCGCGGCGCTAGCAGGCGGGCGAGCGCCTTTAGGAGCGTCGATTTTCCGGAGCCATTCGGCCCAATGATCGCGGCGATCTCCGCGCGTGCAATGGAAAGGCTCGCGTCCTTCACGATATCCGTATGCCCGTAGCCGAGCGTCAAATGCTCTGCCTGCAGAATGGCTGTCTCTCCCTGTCTCATCCCCTGCCCCCTCGCATTCCCTTTTTCAGCAGATAGAGGAAAAACGGCGCGCCTAAGAACGACATGAACACGCCGACCGGTATCTCGACGGGCGCGAACGCCACGCGCGCCGCCGCGTCAGCCCCGACGACGAGCGCCGCACCCCAGATTGCCGAGGCAGGCAGCAGGTAGTCGAAGTCCGAGCCAGTCATGAGCCGCACGATATGCGGCACGACGAGCCCGACGAAGCCGAGCATTCCCGCCGCGCTGACGGCGGATGCCGCGAGCAGGGCGGCGAGCACGAGGAGCACGAGCCGTGCGCGCGCGACGTGCACGCCGAGACTGCGCGCCGTCTCCTCGCCGAGCTGCAGGGCGTTGAGCCACCGGCTGCCGAGGAGCGTGCCCGCTATGCCGAGCAGCGTATAGGGAAGCACCATCTCGACGTGCGTCCAGCTCCGCCCCGCAAAGCCGCCCGCCATCCAGTTGACCGTTCCCTGCACGCGGTCGGCATAGAAGACCATGAGCGCCGTCATCGCGCCGCCGAAGAACGCCGCAATCGCGACGCCTGCGAGCACCATGCGCATGGGGCGCACGCCGTGCTCCCACGAGAGCGCGAATACGAGCGCGACGGCGACGATTGCGCCGCCGAACGCCGCGAGCGGCACGAACGCCGTCTGCGCGGGCAGGAGGATCATGATGCACATCGCGGCAAGGCCCGCGCCTGAAGATACGCCGATGATGCCGGGATCGGCGAGCGGATTCTTCAGGATGCCCTGCAGGATGCAGCCCGCGAGCGCGAGGTTTACGCCCGTCAGCGCGCCCGTCACAAGGCGTGGCAGACGGATGTGATAGAGGATGCGGTAATCCTCCGCTGCGCCGCTCCCCATAAGTGTCGGCACGATGTCTGCGGGCGCGATGGCGACAGCTCCGACGGCGGCGCTCACGACGAGCGACGCGAGGAGCGCGAAGATCCCCACGCCAAAGGCGATCTGCCGCCGCCGTGCACGCGGATGCTCCGCCGCGCGCGGCATCTGTTCCACTGCTTCCATTCTTCTCCTCCTACACTCCTTTACTGCAAGAAAAACTGCACGGGCACATCAAGCGTGATCGTCCGCCCTGCCCCGTGCGGGAACGGGCAGGAGGCGCGCACTGCCGCAAGCGCGTTCGCGTCGAGGTCCGATACGCCGGAGGAACTGGCTACGCCCGCCGAGACGAGCGCGCCATCTTCTGCAATCGTGACCGAAACCGTAACCGAGCCCTCCAAGGAGCGGCGCATCGCCATATAGGGGTACTCCTTGTTCGCCTCGACGCGCGCGACAAAGCGGCTTGCGATGGAGGACAAGCTCTCGCGCGGCGGCTCGGGCGCAGGCGGCGCGGGCGCTGCCTCATCTGCCGTTCCCGCTGCCCCCGCCTCATAGTGTCCCGTGTCGCCGCCCGCAGCGGCTGCGCCGACTGCTGCAGCAGTCGGATTTCCCGTGCCTACCGCTGGCGCGCCGTCGCCGCCTGTCACGGCTTCCCGCTCCGATAAGATTGCTTGGCTTCCCGCCTGCTGTGGCGCTTGCGCCGCGGAGCGTTCGGCAGGGCTTGACGAAGCCGTGTCTTCCGTCTGCGCCTCTTTTGGCGCAGGCGCGAGCACGTCCTTCCAGACGGAATGTTCTGCAAAGGGATTATAGGACTCCTTCAGCCGCGTCTCGCGCACGGGCATTTCCTCCGGCGAGACGGGGAGGACGACCTCCGCCTCTTTTGGCGCGTCCGCATGATGCGGCGCGCCGATAAAGAAAGCGAGCGCGAGGACGAAGAGGACGTGCAGGAGGCAGGAAAACGGCACGGGCGAAAGAACGCGCCGAAGGATGGTTGCTCCCATCTGCCTCACTCCTTCGCCGCGAGCGATATGCGCCCGATCCCCGTCTTTTTCAGCGCGTCCATCACGGCGATGAAGCGCCCGTAGTCCACATCGCGGTCCGCCCGCAGGACAACGGCAATATCCGCAGTCCGCGCTTCTGCCGTCAGGCGCGCGGCGAGCGCATCGAGCGGCATCGCCTCCGTGCCGAGGTAGAGCGCGCCGCCCGTGCCGACCGTCACATTCAGGCTCTTCACGACGTCCTGCTTTGCCGTCACGGCGGAGGGCAGGTTCACGGGGATCGTGCGCTGCTCCGTCATGTAGAGCGTGCTCATCATGAAGAACACGAGCAGGAAGAAAATGATGTCGATCATCGGGATGATCATGATCTCGGGCGCGTGCCCCATCCGCGCGTTACGCAACTTCATGGCTCTCGCCCCGCTTGCCCTTGCGCTCCGGGTCAGAAAGCGCATCGAGGAGCACCGTCCCGACCTGCTCCATGTCCGTCACAATCGCATCGACGCGATAGCCGAAATACGAGTGTCCAAGAAGCGCGACCGTCGCAACGCCGAGCCCCGTGACCGTCGCAACGAGCGCCTCGCCGACGCCGCCCGTAATCGCCATTGGCGCGCCCGACTGGAGGTTGAACACGCTGAACGACTCGATCATGCCGAGCACCGTGCCCATGAGTCCGAGGATTGGCGCGAGCGTCACGAGACAGCCGAGGAGAGGCAAGCCCTTCTTGAGCTTCGCCGCCTCGATCTGCGCCTCGCCCTCGACGGCAAGCTCGACGCTCCGATGGCGTGCCGCTGCGCGGAAACCTGCCGCGACGAGGCGGTCAAGAAGCCTGCCGCCCTTGCTGTACTGCACGGCAAGGTCCGCCGTGCGCGTCCCCTCCATATCCATGCGAAGCTGCGCGATGAACGCACGCGCAGACGATGCCTGAGCGTGGAAGTAGCGCGCCCGCTCCAAGATAATCGCAACTGCTCCGATGGACGCGAGCAGCAGCAGGTACATCGCAAAGCCGCCGCGCCCAAACCAATCCGCTATCGTCGCAAGAAATTCCATGTTCTTCCTCCTATTTAATCAAGATATTCATTCTCACTATATGGGCTAAAAGAAAAGTGGAATCTCCTCTTTTCGTCACGAGCCGGTGCCGCTGAGCATACGCTCCCGCATCATCGGCGGCATACCCGCCAGCATCTTTTTGAGTGCTTCGTACGAGCTAGAGCGAAGCATCATGCGCACGGACGCGGGAATGCGCGACGCTGCTTGTTCGCGCTCCTTTGCGCTCGCCGCAGGCATCAGCTCCGCAATCACGCGGTCGAGCGCGGAGGAAGCCGCTTTCTCGTTCCCCTCCGCGACTTCGCCGGCTTCCTCTAAGAGCGCCTGCGCGCATTCGACGAGGCTCTGCGTCATGCTGATGTACCAGAACTCGCCATCTGCCGTCAGGCGGTATATGCCGAGATCCTCGCGCATGAGATGGCGTCCTGTCCAAAGGGCGAGCAGCTCACTGAGCGATTCCAGGCGCGCGTCCATCATCGAGAGGCGGCGCAGGTCGACGAAACCCTTTTCCAGCCCCGCGATGATCTCGTCCGTCACCTGCAAAAGTCTCCGCTCCGCTTGATGCGCCATCATCATGATCGGCTTTTCGCCACGCGCGACTGCCTCATGGTACGCCGCGAGCTTGCGCGCGTGCATGAAGGACACGCTGCCGACATTCCCTCCTGCGCCGCAGCCGAACGGGTAGACGACCGCGCCCGTCTTGGCGAGCGTATTGTAGAGACTGCGCTCGCGCTTGTCACGCCGCCAGTGGCAGAGGCTCAGGCGCTCGACGCCCGCCTCCAAGAGGAGCTCGCGCGCCGCGTGATAGAGATCCGCCTGCCCCGCGAGATCTGCGCAGGGCGGCACAGTGCCATTTGCGACGGCGCGCGCGAGGTCGCCGCCCGGAAATACGTTGAGCTGATAGAGATCCATGCCGTCAATCGGCGCGCGCAGGAGCGTCCGCATATCCTCGAGCCAAAGCTCCATCGTCTGCCCCGGAAGCCCGTAGAGCATATCGACGATAACCGTCATGTCGTAGCTTTTTAGGAGCGCAAGGCGCGCGAGCACCTCCTCGCGCGCGTCAATGCGCCCGACACGGCGACGCAAGGTCGTGTCGAACGACTGCACGCCGAGCGAGACGCGGTTCACGCCGCCCGCCTTCCATACCTCGATCTTCTCAGGCACGAGGTCGTGGATGCGCCCCTCGAGCGTCAGCTCCGCATCCTCCTTCAGCGGCAGGTTCTCGCGAATCGCGCGCAGAAGCCGCTCCGCATTTGCCGCCGCGAGCGAGGACGGCGTGCCGCCGCCGATAAAGACACAGGAAATCCGCGCCGTTTTGAGCTGTGGCATCGCCGCGTCGCGCTCGATCTCCGCCACGAGGTCGTCGATGTAGGCATCCTCGACCTCCTGACGGCTCGCGTTCTGGAAGAAGCCGCAGTACAGGCACTTCGTCTGGCAAAACGGGATATGTATGTAGACGGCATAGGGGCGCGCAGCGTCCGCCTCCTCTTCCATCACGCGCCGCCATGCCGCCTGGTATTCCTCCTGCGCCATCGGCGCGCCGATCAGCCCCGCATGAACGACGCGCTTGCTCGCAAAAGCCGCATGGCGCACGTCCTTCGTCTCCTGTCCGAGAAGCGCCGCGCGCTTTTCCGCGTCCAGCCCGTCCCAATAATCCTTTAGTCGCATCTTGCCCCCTCCTAACGGAAACCATCATTCCATCCGCTTTCTGAGCGCGAATCAGATTCAAGTTTAAAGTGTTTTTAATTTTATGATATTGATTATCAATCATAGAAAACTCTAGCATATTGCGTGGATTTCGTCAAGGCAAAATAAAGGAAGCACTGATTAATTCAGCCGCCCATCTTCGCACATCTGCACTGTCCTTTCGTTGTCGACAAATCCGCGGCGTAGCACCACTACGCCTGTGGTTTGTCTCCTAGATAGGAACAGCGCATCTATGCAAATCTGGGCAACTTCATTTAATCAGCGCTTCCTAAACAGGCTCTTTGAGATAAAGAGCCCAAAGAGCCTGCGGTGCAGTCAATGATCTTTTCCTGTATGCGGTGTAGGCGTGAGAATGCCGAGCGAATAAAGCCGTGCGAAGTCGATTTCCGCCTTTCGGTGCGGATGGCGCGCGAGCACGTGCTGGTGCGCCTCCTCCGCCGCATCGAAGCGCATGAGGGGTGACGCCTTGGCGTAGCAGCGGCGCGCGAGATGCGCGTCGTGGTTCGGGTCGTTGACCGTCAAGCGTGCGTCCGTCACGGCAGGCGTCCGCCCACGGCTTGCGAGAAATGCCATGTGGTAGGCGAGCATCGGCTCGTCCTCCGCCGCGTCGTAGTAGACGCCGCTCTGGTACATCGCCCCCCTCGCCGTCCCCTGCCCGTCCTTTTCGTACGGACTGACGACCGCAAAGAGGATATCGAGGAGCTGCGACAAATCCGTCTTCTTCGGATTGTACGTCACCTCGACACCCATGACGGCCCGCACCCAGCCGCTCTTGACCGCATCGTAGCTCGGATCTGCCTCCGCATTGATATAGCCTGCGCGCGTCGCCGTGACGCCGGGCACGTGGTCAAATACCTCCTGCAGCTCGTGAAAGCTTCCGCCTGAGACGTAGATCCGCTTCGTATACACGGCTATCCCTCCTTCGTCGGGTGCAGCAGGTCAACGTGACGATCTGCCGCGCGGTGTATGTCAAAGAGATGGATGAGCTCCGCGACGCCCTGCGACGGCGAAATGCCGCCTGAGAGAACCGCCGCGCGCACTTCGGGCATGCGCCCCAAGATGACGGGGTCATCAAAAAAGAGATTGTGCAGGTGCTCGTCGATCATGCTGTTCATCCAGTCGAGGAGCTGCTCCTCGCGGCGGCGCGTAAACGCACCGCTCTCCCGCGTCGTCCGCTCGAACACGCGAATCACGTCCCACAGCTCCTGCAGCCCTGTCCGCTTGACGGCGGACACGAGGTAGGCATGCGTCTGCCAACCCTGCGTCGCGGGGCGGATGTAGGCGATCATGCGCTCGTACTCGCCGCGCGCGACCTTTGCCTTCAGCAAATTGTCGCCGTCCGCCTTGTTGATGACGATGGCGTCCGCCAGCTCCATGATACCTTTCTTGATGCCCTGAAGCTCATCGCCCGCGCCCGTCAGCACGACGAGCAGAAAAAAATCCACCATCGAGCGCACAGTCGTCTCCGACTGACCGACGCCGACCGTCTCGATCAGGATCACGTCGTAGCCTGCCGCCTCGCACAGGAGCATCGTCTCGCGGCTCTTGCGCGCGACGCCGCCGAGCGTCCCGCCAGCGGGCGATGGGCGTATGAACGCCTCGGGGCGGCGCGAGAGCGTCCCCATGCGCGTCTTGTCGCCGAGGATCGAGCCGCGCGTGACCGAGCTCGTCGGATCGACCGTCAGCACGGCGACGCGATGCCCCGCGTCGCAGAGCATATTGCCGAGCGCCTCGATCATCGTGCTCTTGCCCGCGCCGGGCACGCCCGTTATCCCGACGCGCAGCGCCCGCCCCGTCCGAGGCAGAAGCTCCTGCAGGACGCGCTGTGCCTTTGGGAAGTGGCGCGGGCAGTTGCTCTCGATGAGCGTGATGGCGCGCGAGAGAACCATGCGGTTCCCTTCCGCGACGCCGCGGACATAGTCCGCAACCGACAGGATGCTCCGCCCCTTTATTGGCGCGCCTTTCGTGAGTGCGGGATTCAGGTTGCCAACCGTCGTATCCCGAATCCCGTCAATCCCGCTCATCACGCTCGAGGCAAAGCCCTTTCCCGTCTCGTCCTGCGCCCATTCCGGTTTTGTGTTCGTGTAATTAGCCATAGCATCACCCTGCGGCGATTTCTTCCTTGGCGCGGCCGATCAGGAGCTTCAGCAGCTTGATGCCCGCCTCGGGAATGTTCGTGCCCGGCGCGAAGATGGCGACGGCCCCATGCTCATACAGGAAGTCGTAGTCCTGCACGGGAATGACGCCGCCAATGCAGACCATGATGTCCTCACGGCCGAGCTTCTTCAGATCCTCGACCAGCTCCGGCAGGAGCGTGTTGTGTCCCGCCGCGAGCGAACTGAACCCGACCATGTGCACGTCGTTATCGACCGCGTCCTGCGCCGTCTCCTCCGGCGTCTGGAACAGTGGCCCGACATCGACGTCCCAGCCCATGTCGGCGAACGACGAGGCGATGACCTTCTGCCCGCGGTCGTGCCCGTCCTGCCCCATCTTCGCGACGAAAATACGCGGGCGGCGGCCTGTCAGTCGCTCGAAGTCATCGGCGAGCGCGCGCGCCTTCTCAAGCTCCGTCTTATCGGTGAATTCCGAGGAATAGACGCCGGATATGGTATGAATGACCGCCTGGAAGCGCCCCGACACCTTCTCGACCGCATCGGAAATCTCGCCGAGCGAGGCATGGGCGCGTGCCGCATCGACTGCCGCTTCCAGCAGGTTGCCGTTGTCACGCGACTCTGCCGCCTTCGTGATGCCCTCGAGCGTGCGGCGCACGTCGTCCGCATTGCGCTCTGCGCGAAGCTTCTCCAGCCGCTCGACCTGCGCCTGCCGCACCGCCGTGTTGTCGATGGCGAGGATCTGCAGCGGGTCCTCCTTCTCGAGCCGATACTTGTTCAGCCCGACGATCGTCTCGTTGCCCGAATCGATCTTCGCCTGGCGGCGCGCTGCCGCCTCCTCGATGCGCATCTTCGGCAGGCCGGTCGAAATGGCCTTTGCCATGCCGCCGAGCGACTCGACCTCCTGGATATGCGCCCAGGCGCGGCGGATGATCTCGTTCGTCAGCGACTCGACGTAGTAGCTGCCCCCCCACGGGTCGATGATCTTGCAGACGCGCGTCTCGTCCTGTATGTAGAGCTGCGTGTTGCGCGCAATGCGGGCGGAGAAGTCCGTCGGCAGCGCGATTGCCTCGTCGAGCGCATTCGTGTGCAGCGACTGCGTATGGCCGAGCGCCGCGCCCATCGCCTCCATGACCGTGCGCGAGATGTTGTTGAACGGATCCTGTGCCGTCAGCGACCAGCCCGACGTCTGGCAGTGCGTCCGGAGCGCCATCGACTTCGGCTGCTCCGCGCCGAACGACTTGACGATCTTCGCCCAGAGCACGCGTGCCGCGCGCATCTTCGCGACCTCCATGAAATAGTTCTTGCCGATTGCCCAGAAGAACGAGAGTCGCTTGGCGAACGCGTCAATCGGAAGCCCCGCCTTGATGCCCGTGCGGATGTACTCCAGCCCGTCGGCGAGCGTGTAGCCAAGCTCGATGTCCGCCGTCGCGCCTGCCTCCTGCATGTGATAGCCCGATATGGAGATGCTGTTGAACTTCGGCATGTATTTCGTCGTGTACTCGAAAATATCGCCGATGATGCGCATGGACATATCGGGCGGATAGATGTAAGTGTTGCGCACCATGAACTCTTTCAGGATGTCATTTTGGATCGTGCCCGCCATGACCTTCTTGTCGACGCCCTGCTCCTCGCCGGACAGGATATAGAACGCGAGGATTGGCAGGACGGCGCCGTTCATCGTCATCGAGACGGACATCTGGTCGAGCGGAATGCCGCTGAACAGGATGCGCATATCGAGGATGGAGTCGATGGCAACACCCGCCTTGCCGACATCGCCGAAGACGCGCGGGTTGTCCGAGTCGTAGCCGCGGTGCGTCGGCAGGTCGAATGCGATCGAGAGGCCCTTCTGCCCCGCCGCGAGGTTGCGGCGATAGAAGGCGTTCGACTCCTCGGCCGTCGAGAAGCCCGCGTACTGGCGAACCGTCCACGGGCGGAACACGTACATCGTCGAGTACGGACCGCGCAGGCACGGCGGGATGCCGCTCGCGAAGTCCAAGTGGTTCATGTGCGCATAGGCATCGTGATTGTAAAATGGCTGGATGGGAATATGCTCCATCGTCCCCTCGGCAAGAGACGCATAGCGCATGCCCGTTTCCTTTTCGAGGCGGCGCTTCCACTCCCCCTCGCCTTGGGCAGGGGCATCCGCAAGGCTCATTTTCGTAAAGTCCGGATTTTGGGCCATCACTGAATCATCCCTTTCTTCTTCTGCAGAAACCGCAGGATCGCATAACAGTTCGCGCGCACGGAAATGAAGTCATCCACGCCCGCCTCGCGGTAGATGGGCTCTAAGTCCTTCGGCGCCGCGCCCGCGAGATAAATCGTCGCGTTGGGAAGCGCCGCGCGAAGCTTCGGCGCAAGCTCGGGCACGAGCTCCGGATACGTCGCGTCCGTCGAGCAGATGACGACGGCATCCGCGCCCGAGTCCTTTGCCGCCGCTGCCGCTGCATCCGTCTCGGCAAAGCCCTCGTTCGTCTGCACGTCGAACGCGCCGACCTGCAGGAAGTTCGCCGAAAAGTCCGCGCGCGCCTTGTGCTGCGGGATGGGACCCATATTCGCGAGGAAGATGCGGACATTATCCCCGTCATGCGCCTCGCGGTACGCCTCCGTCGTCATGCGAAGCGCCTCATAACGCTCGCTCCAACGGTGCGGCACGATCGGCGTGACCTGCAAAAGCTCCTCTGCCGCAGCGCCTGCATTCAGCGCTGCGCGAAGCTCTGCGAGCGTTGCACCCGCCTCTGCCGCTGCAATGGTGCACGTCACCTGCTCCTCTTTGCCCGCTGTGCGAAGCGCCGCGAGGCACGATGCTTTATGCGCCTCGTCCACGTCGGCAAGATATGCCGCGATGTCCTCTTTCCGCTGCGCGAGAAGCTGCGCCCTGTCTTCCGTGCGCGGGTCGAGCAGCTTTTCTGTCATGTTCGGGTACATATTGTTGCCGACGATGCGGTCGCGGCGAAGCTCCAGGTTCTTGAAACGCGCCTCGAGCGTCTTTTGCGTCCCCACCTGCACATAGTCCGCCTTCAAGGCGTCCAACATGCCGCCCTTGCCTTCGATCGCCTGGAACTCTGCCCAAATCTTCTCGCGCATCTCCTTCGTCAGGCTCTCGACCGCCCACGAGCCGCCTGCAGGGTCCACCGGCTGCAAGAGGCCAAACTCCTCTTGCAGCATGATCTGCACGTTGCGCGCGATGCGGCGCGAGAACGCGTCGCCCTTGCGGATTGGCTCGTCAAACGGGGCGTTCTCAAACGAGTCAATCCCGCCGACGACGCCCGAGAAAATCTCCGTCGTATTGCGAAGCATATTGACGTAGGGGTCGTAGACCGTCTTGAAAAAGAGCGCGGGGCGCGCGTGGATGCGGATGCGCTGCGCCTCCTCGCCGCCGCCGAACGCACCCACGATCTGCGCCCAGAGGGGGCGCACGGCGCGGAGCTTCGCGACCTGCAGGAAGAAATTCGCGCCCATCGAAAAGGCGAACTGGATCTGCCCTGCTGCCTCGTCTGCTGAGAGTCCGCGCGCCATGAGCGCCCGCATGTAAGCGACGCCCGTCGCGAGCGCGGCGGCGATTTCCTGCACGTCGTTTGCGCCGCCGCGCGAGAGCGCGTCACTCTGCACGAGCACCGTGCGGAGCTTCGGCGCGTTCGCGCGCGCCCATTTTGCGCACGCCGCCATCTCGTCGTAGAGCTGCCCGAGCGGTGCGTAAAGCTTGCCGCGCGCGGAGAGCTCCCCAAGCGGGTCGGCGGCGATAAAGCCGCTCAGATCCTTCCATGCGCCCCCGTCTGCGCGCACCGATGCCGCCGTGAGCGCGAGCATCGGGAGTGCGGACGCGCCCGCGTAGAGATACAGCGGACGCTTTTCGAGCTTCAGCCCGCAGAGCGCCGTATGAATATCCTCCGTCGTCGAGATGCTGCAGCCGATGTCCCCGATTGCCTCCGCATCCTTCGCGTCCTGATTGAGGAGCGAGGCGGTGTCAAGCCGCAGGTGATAGATCGTCGAGCCTTTTTCTGCCTCGTGGAGAAGCAGTTCATTGTTCTCCTGCGGAAGCGTCTCGTCACACACCTGCGCAATGCCCCACGGACGCTCGATGTAGCCGCCGGGACGCGTCCCGCGCCGGAAGTCCGCCAGTCCTGGATAGTCGTCCTTCGGCAGGATGTCCTCCGTCATTGCGCGCGTATACATCGGCTCAAAGGTAATGCCCTCATACGTCTTCGTATACATCTTCTTTTCAAAGGGCGCCCCCTTCAAAAGCGCGACGCACGCCTCCTTCCACTCCTCATACGTCGGTGGCGTGAACTCGTCGAGCGGAACGTCCGGGAAGTCCGTCTGCGCCTCCGCCTTCTGCAGGATTGCCTTTAGATCCAGCTCCTCCTGCACACTTGCCTCATTTGCCATGCGTTATGCCCCCTTTTTCCACGTTTTACGGAAACAAATAGACAAAGAAAACCGCCCCTATAAGGGACGGTCAAAAAGAGCACGACGGCGCGCAGGCAGGGCATCCTGCCAATAAAAAATCCGGTGCAAAGCGCCGGAGAGCCACTGCGTGCCGCAGTGCAATCCCCTTCCCATCGCTCGTAGGTACAGGCGCCATGCGCCAACGGTGATCGTAAAGCAGGCAGTTCTCCTGGCTCAGGTTCCTCATCCTCCATGCCTTCCCAGAGATGACCCCAGTGGCGTATGTATGAAGGACTCCCCTTACAGTGGCGGGACCGCTCCGGCTTCTACCGGATCCTCTATCAAGTCTTTCGACACCTGCTTCCGGAAGTGCGCGATCTTGCGCCCCTCCCAGTCCTATTTTGTTTTCATGCCTATCTTAACGCAAACGAACGTCCCATGTCAATGAAAGAATTCGTCTTTTCTGAAATTTTCACTAGAAGAACCGAGAGCACAAAAAATCGCCACAGCCAGATGACCGTAGCGACTTTTGAATTTAAGTTATCGCCTATTCGTAACGCAGCGCCTCAATGGGGTCGAGCCTTGCTGCCTTGCGCGCCGGGTATATGCCGAAGAATAAGCCGATGCCAACAGCAAAGAAGAACGAGATGAGAATCGGTGCGGCGGTGACGGTCGTCTGGACCGTGCCGAATGTCGAGATGAGGCAGGACGCGCCGATGCCGAAGACGATGCCGATGAGGCCGCCGACGATGCCGATGACCATCGACTCGATCATGAACTGCATCATGATGTTTTGGAACGTCGCGCCGAGCGCCTTGCGGATGCCGATCTCGCGCGTGCGTTCCGTGACGGAGACCATCATGATGTTCATGATGCCGATGCCGCCGACGAGTAGCGAGATGCCCGCGATAGCGCCGAGCAGGAGCGTCAGCATGGAGGTCGACTGGTTGACGGACTCGATGATGCTCGCCGTGTTCTGGATATTGAAATCGTTTTCCTTCGCGCCGCGCAGATGGTGGCGCTGGCGCAGAAGCGTCGTGATCTCGTCCTCGACCTGGTCGATCTTGTCCGTCGCGGAGACCTGGATGTTGATGGACTGGACGTAGGTAATGCCCATCATGCGCTCCTGCGCCGTCGTCAGCGGAATGTAGATCATGTCGTCCTGATCCTGCCCGAAGCCCGAGCTTCCCTTTGCCGTCAGAAGCCCGATGATCTTAAACGGCTGGTTGTTGATGCGGATGTTCCTGCCGACGGGGTTTTCCGCGCCGAAGATATTTTCCGCGACGGTCGCGCCGATGACGGCGACGCGGCTGCGCTTCGTCATGTCGTCCTTGCCGATGAACGATCCGCTGTCGAGCGTCAGCGAGCGGATCGCGAGGAGCTCCGGCGTCACGCCCATGACGCTCGTGTTCCAGTTCTGGTTGCCGTTGACGACCTGGTAAGAGCTGCTGACCGTCGGCGAGACGTAGTCGATGTTCTTGATCTTCTGCCCGATCGCCTTTGCGTCATCGTATTTGAGCGTCTTGTTCGAGCCCTTCGCGCCGCGCGGGCCGCCGCGGTTCGACGCGCCCGGCATGATGATGACGGTGTTCGCGCCGAGGCTTTCGAAATTCGACGTGATGCCCGTGCGCACGCCCATGCCGACGGAGACGAGCGCGATGACCGCGCCGACGCCTATGATGACGCCGAGCATCGTGAGGAGCGAGCGCAGCTTGTTCGCGCAGAGCGCCGTCAGCGCCATGGCGAAGCATTCCTTAAACAACATCCATGACCACGCCCTTTCCTTCGTCGCGCGTTATCCTTCCGTCGCGCACGAGAAGCTGGCGGCTTGCGCACGCCGCGATCTCCGGCTCATGCGTGACGAGGATGATCGTGCGCCCCTTCTCGTGCATGTCCTCGAAGATCTCCATGATTTCCTTCGTGGACTTCGTGTCGAGATTGCCCGTCGGCTCGTCCGCCATGATGATATGCGGGTCGTTGACGAGAGCGCGCGCGATTGCGACGCGCTGCCGCTGGCCGCCCGACAGCTCGTTCGGCTGGTGGTCGGCGCGGTCGCCAAGCCCGACTGCCTCCAGCACCTTGCGTGCGCGCTCCATGCGCTCCGTGCGTCCGACGCCCGCGTAGACGAGCGGCAGGGCGACGTTCTCAAGCGCCGAGATGCGCGAGAGCAGGTTGAAGTTCTGGAATACGAAGCCGATTTTCTTGTTGCGCGTGATGGCGAGCTTGTCGTCGGAGAGTCCCGAGACCTCTTCGCCGTCGAGCTTGTACGAGCCTTCCGACGGGCGGTCGAGGCAGCCGAGGATGTTCATGAGTGTCGACTTTCCTGAGCCGGACGGCCCCATGAGCGCGGCGAACTCGCCCTTGTAGATGTTCGTCGTGACGCCGTCGAGCGCGGCGAGCGTCTCGCCGCCAATCGTGTAGAGCTTGCGGATGCCCGTGAGCGCAATCGTCGCGCAGCGGCTTTCTTTTTTTTCTTGTTCGTCCATAGCATTTCACCCTTAGCCCCCGGCCTTTAGAACGGCGGTCCTCCGCGATCGCTCTGCTTCGCCGCCGCATTCTTCTTCGTAAAGGTGCTGACGACGTCTGCGCCCTCATCGAGTCCCGAGAGAATTTCCACGTACTCGTCGCTGTATATGCCCGTCTCGACGTAGCAATTCTCCTGCGAGCCGTCGGCGTTCTTCACGATGACATACGAGCCGTTCGCGTCCGTTTTCAGGGTCGAGAGCGGCACGGCGAGCGCGTTGTCGCGGTTCGCCGTATTGATCTCGACGCGCGCCGTCATCGCGGGCTTTAGGAGATTGCCGGGATCGTCGACGTCGAGCGTCACATAGTAGTAGATGACGCTTGCCGTAGACGTGGAGGATGCGGAGGATGTGCTGTTCTTCGTGTCCCAGGAGTTCGTGACGTCCGTCTGCGAGATCTTCGACACGCGCGCCGTGAACGTCTGGTCCGTGTAGGCATCGACGGTGAACGTCGCTTCCTGCCCGATCTGGATATTGCCGATATCCGTCTCATCGACCTTCGCGAGGATCTGCTTGGACGTGAGGTTCGCGATGCGCATGATGACGGTCGGGTTGTCGTTGCCTGCGACTGCCATCGTGCCGACGGTCTTCGGCTCGCCGACGACCGTGCCGTCCATCGGCGCGACGATGCTCGTCTCGCCCGCGTCGGACTCCGCCTGTGCAAGCGCGGAAACCGCCGTGTCGTAATTGAGTGTCGCGTCCTCGAGCTGCTGCTGCGTGTCCGCGCCGATGCTGTATAGGTAGCGCACGCGGTCGTACGCCGCTTTCGTATTCGTGACCTTGTAGCTCGCCTGGTCGCGCTTCGACTCGTAGTCCTTCGCGTCGAGCGTCGCGACGACCTGGCCTGCCGTGACGCTGTCATTCTCCTTGACGAGCACGCTCTTTAAGCGCGCCGTGATTTTCGAGCTGACCTCGACGCTGTCGACGGGGCGAATCGTGCCCGTCGCCGAAACGGTCGATTTCAGATTCATGCGGATCGCCTTCGTCGTCTCGACGGCCGCTGCCTGCTTTGCCGCCTGCTGGGACTGGTAATACTGCCAGCCGAAGACGCCAATGGCGGCGAGGACGATGATCGCCACTGCGAGTTTTATTTTTCCATTTATCTTCATCTTTCAGTCCCTTCTCCTGCCAGCTCACGCACGACCGCCTCGGACGAAGCCGATGTGCTTGCCGCCGCGCCCTGCGCGCGGGTCTTTACGTCCGCGGCGGGTTTCGCGTCCGCAGGTGAAACGATTTTCTGCTCGGGGATTGCTTCCGCGAGCTTTTTCTCCTGCTCCGCGCTCGTCTCGCTCGTCATCGTCGCCGCCGCTGCGCGCTCGCCGTCTGTCAGCGGCTCGCCCATCGCGTTTTCGACGGCCGCCTTGTAGCGCGCGTAGTCGTACTGCGCGCTGATGTAGTTGAGCCGTGCCGTCGAGAGCGAAGTCTGTGCGTCCGTGATGTCGAGCATCAGGCCCTCGCCTGCGCGGTATTTCTCGCGGGCGATATAGTAGTTCTCCTCTGCCTGCTTGATGGCGTCGCCCGTCGAGTTGAAGCGCTTCTCCGCCTCGCGCATATTGTAGTACGCCTCGCGGAGTGCAAGGTCGATGTCCTCCTTGTCCTTGTCGAGCGTGAGCTTCGCCACATCGACGTCGTTGCGCGCGGACTTCACCTTCGCGCGCGTCACGCCGCCGTCGAAGATGTTCCACTTCACGGAAACGCCTGCGCTGACGTCATTCGAGGAATCGCCCGCCGGCTCAAAGGCGTTCGAGTGACCCAGTCCCATGCTCAGGTCAAGCGTCGGCTTGTATCCTGCCTTTGCCTCCTTCAGCGACTGCTGCTTCTGCTCGTAGGCGTAGGTGTCTGCGAGGAGGTCGAGCCTGTGCCCGTAGGCGTAGGTGATGGCGTCTTCCATCGGCTCGGAAAACGGCGCATAGGCAAAGTCCGTCGTCAGGGAAAGCGGCTCCGTGCGGCTCATGTTCAGGTAATTGCGCAGCTTGGCGAGGCTGACCTCGTAGCTGTTCTCGCTCTTGATGAGATCTTGCCGCGCGTTGCTGAGCTCAACGCTGCTGTTGATGACGTCGATGCGCGCCTTCGAGCCCGCCGCGTAGAGCTGGCTGACGTTCGTCAAGTGCTCTTGGTACTTGTCGACGGTTTCCTGCCGCACGCCGACGGTCTTCTTCGCCTCAAGCGCGTCGTAGTACGCCTGTATGACGCTGAGTTTCAGGTTCTCGCGCTCGCGCTCCGTCTTGAGGCGCGCGGCGGAAAGTCCGAGCTCGCCGCTCTTGATTGCGGCCTCGTTCGCGCCGCCCGAGTATAGCGGAAGCGAGCCTTCGAGGCGCAGCGAATTGCTTGAGCTGCGGTCGCTGCCGCTGTTCTTTCTCGTGCGCAGGCTGTCGGACGCGGAAACGGACACGCCGTTTTTCCCGCGTGCCGAATGCAGCGTCTCCTCCGCCGTGATCTCTCCCTTTTGCGTGACCTTCAGCGCGGTGTTCTGCGCGAGCGCCATGTCGATTGCTTCCTGCAGGCTGAGGTCGGCGGCGTATGCCGATGCGCTGCTGGCGAGCATAAGCCCTGCCATCAGCAGTGTTGTCTTCCTGCTGTACTCCATTACATTTCCTCCATAAAAACATACGCAACCGCTCCCGAAGGAGCGGTCTCATGTCTGTATCAATCCATGAAAGTATGATAGAATAAACTTATTGCTTTATCTTTATGTATTGGTTAATTTCCAATTAAATTGCAAGCCTCTTTATCTTGCCTTAGAAGGAGTCCCTATGTCCAACCCGTATTTCGACCATGCCAAAGCCCTCCTGCGCGAGCACTACGGCTACAAGGATTTCCGCCCCGCGCAGAAGCCCGTCATCGAAAGCCTGCTCGCAGGGCATGATACGGTCGCCATCATGCCGACGGGCGCAGGAAAGTCGATCTGCTTCCAGATCCCCGCGCTCATCTTCTCCGGTCTTACGCTCGTCGTCTCGCCGCTCATCTCGCTGATGAAGGATCAAGTCGACGCACTCGTCGAGCAGGGCATCGCCGCGACGTACATCAACAGCAGCCTTTCTGCCGCCGAGGCGGACGCGCGCCTCGCGGCGATTGCGGCAGGGAAATGCAAGCTCGTCTACGTCGCACCTGAGCGCCTCGACACGAGCTATTTCCAGCATATCCTGGAGCACCAGCCACTCGCAATGGTCGCCGTCGACGAGGCGCACTGCCTCTCGCAGTGGGGCCACGACTTTCGCCCCAGCTATCGCCAGATCGCGCCCTTTATCGCCTCGCTCGCGCGCCGCCCGCTCGTCGCCGCCTTCACGGCGACGGCGACGCCGGAGGTCAAGGACGACATCGTGCGCCTGCTCGCGCTTCATGCACCCGCCGTCCACGTCACGGGCTTTGACCGCCCGAACCTCTACTTCGAGGTGCGGCGTGGCGAGGACAAGAAGAAGTTCGTCACCGCCTACGTCCGAAACCATCCGAGCGAGGCGGGCATCATCTACGCCGCAACGCGCAAGGAGGTCGACGCGCTCTACGCGCTGCTCTCGCGCCGCGGGCTATCCGTAGGGCATTACCATGCGGGCATGAATGACGCCGAGCGCGCAAAGGCGCAGGACGATTTCCTCTACGATAACGTGCAGGTCGTCGTCGCGACAAATGCCTTTGGCATGGGCATCGACAAGAGCAACGTGCGCTACGTCATTCACTACAATATGCCGAAGAATATCGAAGCGTACTATCAGGAGGCGGGACGCGCGGGGCGCGACGGCGAGCCGGGGACGTGTATCCTACTCTACGCGCCGCAGGACACGATGACACAGAAATACCTCATCGACCTTTCGACCGAGGACAAGGCGCGCAAGGAACAGAACCTCGGCAGGCTGCAGAAGATGGTCGACTACTGCCATACGCCAGAGTGCCTGCGCCACTTCATCATACACTACTTCGGTGACGATGGCTCTCCCGAGCGCTGCGAGAACTGCGGCAACTGCAAGTCGGGCTTCGAGCGCATCGACGTCACCATCGACGCGCAGAAGGTCTTCTCATGCGTCTACCGTATGCGCGAGCGGTTCGGTCTCACGCTCGTCGCGCAGGTCTTAAAGGGATCGTCCGACAAGCGCGTGCAGGATCTCCACTTCGACGCGCTCTCGACGTATGGGCTGATGAAGGAGCGGAGCATTGCCGACATCAAGCTGCTGATTCAGCGATTCGTCGCGACGGACTACCTCGCGCTCACGGAGAGCCAGTACCCCGTATTGCAGCTCAAAGAGAGCGCCTACGCCGTGCTTCGCGGCAAGGAGAAGGTCTACCAAGCCGTCGCAAAGGAAATCAAAAAGGAGGCGGCAGAGTCGACACTTTTCGACCAACTGCGCCTCCTGCGCCGCGAGATCGCCCAGCGCGAGCACATCCCGCCCTACGTCGTATTCTCCGACGCGACGCTGCGCGATATGTGCGCCGTGCTGCCGCGCGATGAAGCGGAAATGCTCGACGTGAAGGGCGTCGGGGAAATGAAGCTGCAAAAATACGGCGCGGCATTCCTCGCCTGCATCAAGCGGGAGCGCGAAACACCGCCGCGCGCCTAAAGCAAAGCCCCTCCCCCTAAATACGCATCAAACCGTCTGACGGCAGCTCTCTGGCGTAAAGACGAGGACGCGGTTCGCAAAGCTGCACTTCACCTTCATCTCGTCAAAGAGCGCGCCTTCCTTCAAAAACTCCGCCTTGCCGCGCAACAAGAAGCCCGTGCCCATGCCCATCTTGCCCTGCACCTCATGGCTTCCGATGACGACCTCGACAATCGGATTTTCCGCGGCGTTCTTCTCCGTCTTGTGGAAGCCGAAGCACGGCATGAGGATCTTTTCATCCGCCGTGATGATGATGTACTTGTTCCACGTGTTCGCGATATGCGCGCCGCCCTCTGCGTAGGCGCTCGCGACGGACACGATGCCAGCGTGCTTGACACATTCGTGGAAAATTTCATTTAGAATCATATTCGTTTCCTTTCTCCGTTTCCCCACAGGAGGCGGGCAGATTCTTTTGAATAAAACGTTTATCCTACCCGCCAGAGAAGGCGTAGATGAGCAGGTATACGAACCCAAACCCGATACAGGCGGCTAGGTATAGGAGCACGACGCCGCGCAAGGTGGCGCGCAGGCGGGCGCGGCGGTGTGCGATTGCAGCGGCGTTTTCTGGAGCAGCAAGGTCGTACACGGCGCGAATTACGCGACGCTCCGCGCCGTCGAGCAGCACGAAGAGCACTGAGACACAGAGCGCGAATAGGCCGAGCACGCCGAGAATGGCGAGGACGGATTTCACGCGTGCGGCTTCAAAGGCAACCGCCAAGGGAATCGGCAGAGCGGCAATCAAAAGGCGCAGCACGACGACAAAACCGTCCGGCCTAACGCACTGCGTCCCAAAGGGAATGCTTCGGACGCCCCATGTGACGGCGAATCCAGCATAAAGCGCAACGGACAGCCAGCTCCATAGCACATCATCCAGCAACGCACCAAAATCAGGAAGCAGTGCGTCAAGAAGGATGCTCGCGCCACTGAGCAGGAAAACAGCGCCAAAGAAGCGCATCATCATGCGCCCTATGCCGATTTTCAAGAGAACGGCGACGCGTTCTGCTGGCAGAAAGAGAAACCCTGCCCCAACGAGCACGATTCCGACGCCCGTGAGCGTCCCCATAAACGGCAGCGAACAGGCAATCGGCCCGCCATTCCATTCGGCAGCGAAAAGCAGCACGAGGTCTGGCGCGACGAGCAGCACAGCGCCACCGAGGAGCAGCCATTTTCCTGCTGCGTTACGATTCATTTGCGTTCTCCATCCGCTATCTTACTGCCCCAACTTTTCCTGCAGCACCGCTTCCGCCTTTTCGAGCTGCACATCCGTCGTCGCCCCCTGCGGGAAGCTTACCTCGACGTCAGGCGTGATGCCCGTCCCGTCGATGCTGCGCCCGCTCGGCGTGTAGTATTTCGCAATCGTCAGCTTGATGCCGTCGTCGTGCATGAGCGGCAGGACGACCTGCACCGAGCCCTTGCCATAGGACGTCGTACCGACGAGCGTCGCCGCGCCCGTATCTTGGAGCGCGCCCGCGAGGATCTCCGATGCGCTCGCGCTATTGCCGTCGATCAGCACGACGATTGGGTATTTCGATGCTTCGAGTGAGGAATCGTGCTCCTCCTTCGAGCCGTCGCGCTCGACGACGGAAACGACAGGGCCTTTCGGCACGACCTCATTTGCCACCGCGACGCAGCTCGTGATGAGCCCGCCGGGGTTCTGGCGCAGGTCGATGATGAGCCCCTTCATATCGTGCGATTCGAGTGCGGAAAGCTCCTCCTTGAATTCCTTGCCCGTATTCTCGGCAAACGATGCAATGCGGATATAGCCCATCTGCGTGCCGTCAATCATCTTGCCCTTTGCCGAGCGCAGCTTGATCGTCGCGCGCGTAATCGTGTAGTCGCTGTCTTCCTCGCCCGCGCGGTGAATCGTCAGCTTGACGTCCGTGCCGATCTCGCCGCGGATATGGAGCGCGACCTCCTCGGGCTGCCATGCGGATACGGGCGTGCCGTCCACGTCTACGATCTCGTCCCCTGCCTTCAGCCCTGCCGCCTCGCCCGGCGTATGTTCCAGAACCGAAATGATCGTGACCTTGCCGTCCTTGAAGCCCATCGTCACGCCAATCCCGCCGAACTCGCCCTCGGTCTGCTCGCGCAGCTCCTTGAACGTCGTGGCCTTCATGTAGAGGGAGTGCGGGTCGCCGAGCGACTGCACCATGCCCGAGATCGCGCCGTCAATCAGCGTGCTGTCGTCAACGGGCGTGACGTAGCGCATCTCGATGAGGCGCATGACGCCAAAGAATCGCGCCAAATCCGCCGCCTTCGCTCCACTCAAGCCGAGCAGGGCGCAAAGCCCGCCAATCGTCAGGACGACGGTCAAAAACGCCGTCAGCACAATCACCAAAAAAAGTTTTTTCTTCGTCATGATACTTCCTTATAAATACCCATACGGGTTCACTGGCTCGCCACCCTGCCTGACCTCGAAGTGGCAATGCGGACCCGTCGAGTTGCCCGTCGAGCCGCAGTAGGCGATCGTCTCGCCCTGGCTCACGCTCTGCCCGACGCTGACGGCGAGGGACTGACAATGGCCGTAGAGCGAGGAGACGCCGCCGCCGTGGTTGATGATGACGGCGTTGCCGTAGCCCGAGATCCAGCCCGCGTACTCGACCGTGCCGCTCTGCGCGGCGTGGATTGGCTGGCCGTAGTCGCCGCCGATGTCGAGCCCGCTGTGGAAACTCTGCGTGCCCGTGATCGGGTGCGTGCGCCAGCCGAACCCGCTCGTCACGGGGCCCGACATCGGCCAGATCATCGCGCCCGTGCCCGACACGGGCGCATTTATGATGCGGCTCGACTGGAGCATCTGCTCGATCTGCTTCGACGCCGCCATGAGCTCGTCGTACTGGCGGTCAATCGTCGCCTTGTCGCTCTTCAGCTTGTCGATGATCGCCTGCCGCTTGCGCACCTTCGCTTCCATATCTTCGCGCGCAAGGCGCGCCTTCTTCTCCTGCGCCACCTGCTTTTCTCGGTCCTCCGCGAGCATCTTCTGCTTCGTCCCGATCTCGTCCTTCTCCGCGATTACGACCTGCACGAGATCGTAATCCTGCTTGATGACGCGCTTTAAGAGATCCATGCGCGTCATGAGATCGCCGAAATCCTTCGCGCCGAAGAGCACATCGAGGTACGAGATCTGCCCATTGATGTAGATGTCGCGGACGCGCGTGCCGAGCTTCGCGCTCTGCTTGTCGTAGTCCTTCTGGAGCGTCTTCAGCCGCGCTTCGTTTTCCTCCATGCGGCCCTGCGTCTCCATGAGCTCCGCCCGCCGCGCCTTGTGCTCGGCGATTGCGGCATCCGCCTCCGCGTCGAGCTGGCGCTTTTCCTCTGAGACGGAGTCGAGCTTGCCCTGCAGAGCCGTGCTCTCCTTCAGCTTTTCCGCCGCCTGCTCCTCGTAGCTCGCCTTGTCGTCCTCCGGCGAGGCGAGGGAAAGCTGCGGCAGGACGAGCCAAGCGGCGAGCGCGACTGCCGCGCCCTTTTTCATCGTCACATTCAACTTCAAATCACACTTTCAGGAATCGTTTGAGCGAGATCGTCGAGCCAATGGCGCCGACCATCATGCCCGAAACGATGATCGCCATGCTGACGTAATTCATAAACGGGTACTGGGGCATGAGCGGGAAGAACGCGAGCGTGCTGTAAATCTTCGACGCCATTGCCGCGTAGAAACTCCGAAGCGCAATCGCCGCGACGATGCCGCCGACGAAGCCCATGACAATGCCTTCCAAGAGGAACGGCCAGCGGATAAACCAGTCCGTCGCGCCGACGTATTTCATGATTGCGATTTCCTTGCGCCGCGCAAAGACGGTCAGCCGGATCGTGTTTGAAATGATGAATACCGTCGCCCCCGCGAGCAAGACCATGAGCGCGACGCCGAAGAGGCGCATGAGGCGCGTGATGTCAAAAAGATGTTCGACGACGTCCTGCCCGTACTTCGCCGACTCGACGCCCGGCATCTGCTCGATAGCCTTTGCCGCCGTCTCGACGAGATCAGGCTGCATGACCGTGACCTCGAAGGCATCGGGAAGCGGGTTCTTGTCACCGAGTGCATCGAGGAGATACTTCTGGTCGCCAAGGCGCTCGGCAAGGCGCTCCTTCGCCGTGTCGCGGTCGACGTAGACGACGCGCTCGATGCCCTGCATCCGCCCGATGTCCTTTTCCATATCCTCGCGCTCGCTCGTCTTGACGCCATCCTGCAAATAGACGCTGATCTGCACCTGCGACTCGAGCGAGCTCGCCATGCGGTTCATATTGAGCACGAGAATCAAAAATACGCCGAGCACGAAGAGCGAGACGGCGACCGTGCCAATCGAGGCGAACGTCATCCAGTTGTTTCGCCGCAGCGAGCGCAGAACCTCCTGTATGAAGTATTCGCTCGTCCTAATTTTCATAGCCGTATGCCCCCCGTGCCTCGTCGCGGACGATGTGCCCGTCCTCTATCGCAATGACGCGCTTCTTCATCGTGTCGACGATGGCCTTGTCGTGCGTCGCCATGACGATCGTCGTGCCCGCCGCGTTGATGCGCTTGAAAATGTCCATGATGTCCCAGCTCGTCTCCGGGTCGAGGTTGCCCGTCGGCTCGTCGGCAATCAGAATGTCGGGCGCGTTGACAATCGCGCGCGCAATCGCGACGCGCTGCTGCTCGCCGCCCGAGAGCTGCGACGGGAAACAACGGTACTTCTCGCGAAGCCCGACGACGTCGAGCACCGAGTTGACGCTGCGCTGCATGATGCGGCGCGGCGCCTCGATGACCTGCATCGCAAAGGCGACGTTCTCAAAGACCGTCTTGTCGGGCAGCAGGCGGTAGTCCTGGAAGATGACGCCGAGCCCGCGGCGCAGGTATGGCACGTCGGCGCGGCGCATCCGCACGACGTCATGGCCGTTTACGCGAAGGTCGCCTTCCGTCGGAAGCTCCTCGCGAAACAGCATTTTGATGAACGTCGACTTGCCCGCGCCCGATGCGCCGACGATAAAGACGAACTCGCCCTTCTCTATATCCACGTTGACCTGATCGAGCGCCACGGCGCCGTTCTCATAGATCTTCGATACATTCCGCATTTGAATCATGCCGGATTCCTCCGCTAACTAAACAATAACGCTCCTATTGTAGCATAGTTTTATGAAAAAAGAAAAGGAACGAGCGCGTCAGGCTCTTTGTTAATCTTTGTGGAGAAATTTTTTAATTTCGAGAAGGGAAGTTGTAAAATAAATTGACGCAAAAGGTTCCATTTTGGAAACCGTTCAGTTAAACTTTAGTTGAACACCAAAAGCAACTGA
>ERZ772945.172-NODE-172-length-52597-cov-7.391382_pt1 | contig 52597 bp, 46 predicted proteins | sample MGYA00511681_ERZ772945 | MGnify/ENA primary metagenome ERZ772945 (study PRJEB29015, sample SAMEA2737943) | human oral metagenome | biome: human oral; feature: human-associated habitat; material: dental | place: China | collected 2143 ...
ATACACTTAGGGGCGAATGGAAACATCTATTCGCCCCAACATTTATTGTAGAACCAGATTTTTCAAAAGAAGTGTAGCTAGGAGATCCCCTGCGGGGCCACCTAGCTACACTTCTTTTTTGTCAGTACGCGAGCGGTCAAAGGCGAGGAAACGGATCCCCTGGCAGGATCCGGGGTTTTAGCGGCAGCCTTCTGAGAGAGAAGCCTCTGGAATCTGAATCCTCGTACTGATCCGCACCCGGCTGCCAGCAAGCGTATAACGGTGTATCCAGGGTGCCTGCCGATATCACTGGCAGCCTCCCCGATAATGATAACGCCTTATGCAGACTTTTTCAGCGTACGCTGGTTGTTACGCTTACGGATTACCATTATCTTCTGCCTATTGTCGTAGGCATCATTGTGTCAAAATATAAACATTCTTTCTTACGTAGGAGCCATGAAACAAAATGATACTAATTATTGAAGAAGGGCGACCTTTTGACATTGTGGAATAAAAAGGAATAATCCATCATTGAATTGTTGGAGTTGCACGAATCCGGGCTTATTTGGTTGAGAATAACTGAACAAATGACAGGGGGATAGCAATGCACAAGTCTATCTGTGTGAAAAATCCGGGAATGCCTGGATCGCGGCAATGCTGGGTAAGGCTCATTCCTCTGCACTATGTCGACGGTATTCCAATGGGGTGAGACTATACTCACGCTGAAACACTTTGTAGAATTGTGTTCTGTTCTCATAGCCCAGCGAAGCTGCGATTTGGCAGACCGGCAACTGTGTGGTTCTCAGAAGTCGCGCCGCCTCGCCCATCTGTATCTTTTGACAGTACGCCTTAAGTGTGTATCCGGTGTTCGTCTTAATGATGCGGGATATATGTTCGCAGGAATAGTTGAGTTCCGCTGCCAGATTGGTCCGGTGGATAGCACCGTGGTGGGCTTCAATGAGCTTCTTGACCTGTTCCACCGCCAGTGCCTCTTGACTGTGACTGAGCGAAATGTGTGTTGCTTTGTATATATCCGGATTTTCCAAGGCGGCAAACAGCCGGAGCAGAGAAGAATAAACGTCAAACTGATATCCGATCCGCTTGACCGAAAACGCGCGAATCAATTCTTGGGTGAGCTGCGGAATCGCATCTTCTCCTAAAAGGGTGAAGTCTAGGTAATCTTTTTTATAGATGGCGCGTTCCGACAGATTGTCGCTGAAAAACTGATTGAGAATGCTTTTATTCTGAAAGGGCGGCGGAAATGATTTAGGCCACTGTGTCAGCAGAGAGGCATTGATACCGATGTAAACGATATCCGCATTTGACATATCTGTTTCGCGATGCATGGTGTTTCGATTGAGGAGGCATAGGTTTCCTTGCGTATAGGTGGTCTCTGCCCCCTCGATCATCACCCGGACATAGCCCCGTTGCACATACATCAACTCAAAAAAATTATGTTTGTGCATATAGGTCTCATGAAAGAATTCGTGTTTGTTTGGGGTGTGAACACAAAAGGACCATGCATCCATATAGTTTGAGAACAGATATTCATGAGGCTTCTGGATGCTGGTTACGATCGACAACGGAGAAAAGTAGTCCCGTTCGGCCGTATGGTTGCGAAGATAGTTCGGCCAATGGTTGCCGATCTGGTTCCGCATTTCATCAATGCTGTTAAAAAACAGGTGTTCCACGCGAGCATCCCCCTTTCATAGCAGTATAGCATAAATTGGGAATTTTAATTTAAGGAGGAAGTGTCTATGAAGCGGCAATGCTATAATCCCTATCTCCCCAGTTGGGAATACATACCAGACGCTGAACCGAAAGTGTTCGGCCAACGGCTGTACATTTATGGGAGCCATGATCTGTTTGGCGCCAAGGAATACTGTGAGGGCGATTACGTATGCTGGTCGACCCCGACAGATGACCTTTCCGACTGGCGGTATGAAGGCGTAATCTACAAAAAACAGGATACGCCGTGGAATAAAAAGAAACTGTCCTACTATGCACCGGATGTGGTGCGCGGTACAGACGGACGGTATTACCTTTATTATTCTGTAGCCAATACGTCGATTACCTCTGTCGCCGTGTGCGATACGCCGGCGGGAAAATATCAGTATTTGGGCGATGTTCACTTCCCGGACGGGCGCGTATACGGATCAAAGCCGGAGGATTGGTTTATGTTCGACCCTGCTGTTCTAGTGGATAATGACGGCCGGGTTTACCTCTATGTGGGAAGCGGGCAGAAATCCAACGGACAATTTGGACACGAGATCAAAGGGTTGTTTGTGATGGAACTCAGCCAGGATATGCTGACCATTATCGGCGAACCGACCATCATTATGCCGGCGGATTTTAATCCCAAAAAGCCGAATTACTGGGAAGGACCCTCTATCCGTCACATTGGTGACTGGTATTATCTGGTCTATCCGGCCACGGACATCACCGGTCTTAATTACGCTATGAGCCTATTCCCTGATAAGGGATTTATCCACAAGGGACCGATCCATTCTTCAAGCGATATCGGTCTGAATGGGAGAAAACTCATGAACGCGGCGTATCCGATGGGAAACAGCCACGGCGGAATGGTATGTGTCCATGGGCAATGGTATATATTTGACCATCGAACGACCAATGGCGCCAAACGAAACCGGCAGGCAGTGGCTGAGCCCATAGAGATTCGTTCGGATGGGACCATCCGCATGGTGGAGTCCACAAGCTGCGGTTTGAACGGCGGACCGCTGAAGGGAACTGGGACCTATCCGGCTTACATCGCCTGCGTTTTGCATCATGCGGGGGTGTTTGGCCTGCGCAACCCAATGGGCGGACCCGAAATTACCCAGGACGGCCCGGACTATGAGCCGCCGGATGCTGAGGGGCGCGAAGTGAACATAGAAACCGAGCGGATGGCGCCGAAAGCTTATATTTCCAAAATGAAGAATGGCAGCATTGCTGGTTTTCGATATTTCGATCTGACAGCAAGCACCCACATCGCTGTAACGGTTCGCGGTGCAGGCGGCGTGCTGGAACTTTTGCCCGGAGAGAAGGGACCTGTTATTGCTTCCATCCCCCTTACCGGGACAGCCGACTGGACAACGGCCGGGACAGCATTCAACGCCAGCCGTCTGGCACTGGAGAGCAGCCGACCGATGGATTCCTGCCCACTGTATTTCCGGTATAAGGGCAAAGGCATGCTTGATATCTTGAACATTATTCTGGCATAAGGAGGATCACAATGGACTGGACACCAATCTGGCATCAGGCTACGGCCCCTGCGTTCGCGATGGGCTTTTTGGCGGGCAAGAAAAAAACGGTGGTGTATTCTGTGACATCCCAGGCTTCCGGTAAAAAGATTCGCGTTCGCTTCTCCAACCACTACGGTAAGAAACCTTACACCATCGGGGGATTGACCGTGTGGGCACATGGAGAGATGCATGCCGTCACGCGTGGAGGAAACCGTGTTTTCACGGTCCCTGTCGGGGGAAGCTGCTATTCGGACGAGCTGTCGCTCCCGGTGACGATAGGAGAAGAACTGGAAATCAGACTCTACTATGCGACCAAGGTCATGGACAGCAATATGATCGAGGAAAATGCAGTGAGCTACAAGGGGAATCATACGGCGGATAGAGAACTGCCTCCGCCCCGTCGGAAAAGCTATATGGAACAGTACAATCTCTATGAAGTGGTTCCCGGGATGGACCAGATCGAGGTGTTCACCAGCCGCCCTTCCAAAATCATTGTGGCGTTCGGGGACAGTATAACGGCGATGAACCGCTGGGTAAAGCCTTTACAAAAGCGCCTCTTCGATACGTATGGCGGCGGTTACGCGCTGATGAACTCCGGAATCGGCGGGAATTGTCTGCTATATGATATTCCGGGGCTGATGGGAGTCTCCTACGGGGAGAAGGGGGTATCACGCTTTGAACGGGATGTGCTCTGTTTCCCGGAACTTTGCGGGGTGATTTTTGCGCTGGGGGTCAATGACGTGGCCTATTATTCCAAAAAGACAGCTGCAACCATCTCACTGGAAAAATATAGCTCGGCCGTAACTGATATTGTGGACCGGCTTCATAAGGCAGGCGTCCGGGTGATCGCCCAGACGCTCCCGCCTCGAACTGGCTTTGCGAAAAAGGGATATACCCAGCAGATGGAAGAGCTGAGAGTTCGCATCAATGGTTGGATCAGGGACAACGTGATGTTCGACTGTGTGCTGGATGCGGATGCCCTGTTGCGCGATCAGAAGAATCCTTCGGTTACCGACGATCGTTACCACCAGGGGGATCACCTGCACCCGAATCAGGCTGGTGGCATGCTGCTGGCGCAGGCTTATGATTTGCAAAAATTGACGGGGGAGACGTAAGCATGGGAAAAAAGTATTTTACGCTCAGCTTTGACGATGGTCTGGAACAGGACAAGCGGGTGATCTATCTCATGAAGCAATACGGACTCAAAGGTACCTTCAACCTCAACGCAGGTCTGTTTGGAACCCGCGGGGAGGTGAAGGGACTAGGAACCTTTTCATTCCAGGACTGTCCTGAAGGCGTCAGGCACAGGTGGCCGTTTTCCTATGTGCCGCACAACCGAATCCCACAGGACGAGGTATGTCAGGTCTATGAGGGAATGGAGATTGCCACCCATGGCTTCCGGCATGAACCGCTGGGGGCTGTCAGCGAGGATGAAATGCGCGCATCAGTGGATGCGGACAAGAGCGCGCTGGAAAAAATCTTTGGCACCACGGTCGTAGGACACGCCTATGCGCAGGGTTCAACTTCGCCGGCTGTCCAGGCGTATCTGAAGGCGCGAGGGTATCGATATGCCAGAGTGATTTTTCCATCCGGCGGTTTTGCCTTCCCGGATAATCCGATGAACTTTCGACCTAGCTCCTCGCTTATTATGAAAAATGCCTTGAAGCTGGTGGAGCGCTTCAAACGTGAGGAACCCGGAGAAAAGGATCTGCTGTTGTTCCTATGGGCACACAGTTATGAAATGGACTACGAAAAGGGAAGCGCCAGTTGGTATTCCTTAGAAAGGCTTTTTGAATCTATCGCAGGCCAAAGCGATATCGTGTATTGCACAAACAGCGAAGCTTTTGCACATATTTAAGGAGAGCAGGAAAGTGAAAAAGAAAGATTTTAACCGAGGGTGGCTATTTGGCGCTGTGGGAAAGGAACAGTCTATGCAACCGGTCACGCTTCCACACGATGCCATGCTGTACGAGAAACGCGCGAAGGATGCGCCAACAGCAGGAGCGTGCGGATACTTTCCTGGCGGGTCCTATGTCTATGTCAAACGGATTCTTGTGCCTGAAGCGTGGCGGACGCAGTCCGCTATATTGGAATTTGAGGCGGTATATCAAAATGCGCAGGTATTCGTGAACGATACACTTGTAGCTGAACAACGGTACGGATATACTAACTTTTTTGTGGTGTTGGATCCTTACCTGAAGTATGGCGAGGAAAATGAGATCAAAGTAATTGCGGACAACTCGTCAGTACCAAATTCCCGTTGGTATTCCGGCAGCGGAATTTATCGCAACGTAAACCTCTTCTTAGGCGAAAAGAGTCATATCCGCCCGGATGGATTGCTCGTCTCCACCTCCGGGAACAATGTGGCGCATGTGAAAGTGTCGGTCACCGGTGGTGATACGCTCAGGCTCTCTATTTTGGATGGGGAAAAGACAGCAGCGCAGGCCAGGGCTGCAGTCAAGGGAGATGCTGCGTCGGCGGACATTCCCGTTTTCCAGCCGCGGCTTTGGGACGCGGAACATCCCGTACTGTACAAATGCAGAGCGGAACTGTTGAAAAATGGTGAGGTGGTGGATGAGGCGGAGGCCTGTTTTGGATTCCGCACCCTCAGCTGGAGCACCAGAGGATTTTTCGTAAACGGCAAGAAAACGTTGCTTCGCGGCGCCTGCGTCCACCACGACAATGGTATTCTGGGTGCATGTTCTTTTGAGGATGCTGAGTTCCGCCGTGTTCGTCTTCTCAAGGAGGCCGGTTTCAACGCGATACGTTCCGCCCACAACCCTGCCTCCAAGGAACTGTTGGATGCCTGTGACCGGCTGGGTCTGTATGTCATGGATGAATTCTGCGACGGCTGGCTGGTACATAAAACCCCCTATGACTATGCGGACAAGGATTTTCGCGCATGGTGGCAGCAGGATCTCACAGCTATGGTCATCAAAAACTACAACCATCCCTGTGTGGTCATGAACTCTATTGGGAATGAGATCTCCGAACTGGCTATGCCCGAAGGGCAGGAGTACTGTAAAAAATTGGCAGTCCTGGCACGAAAGCTGGACCCGGGCAAAGCAGTGACGATGGGGGTCAACCTGATGCTGTGCAGTATGTTGGCCAAGGGAGGCGGCATATACGGCAATAAAAAAAATGGGAAAGAGAACAAAAACGGCAGTCAGACGATGGACAACGTTCCAACCAGTGCCTTCTTCAACATGCTGATGAACCTGGCTGGGGGTGTGATTGAAAAAATGGCCGCCAAACCCGCCGCGGACGAGGCCACAAAGGTGAGTTTCTCCTATCTGGATATTGGCGGTTATAACTACGCCGCGTCCCGGTACGAGAAGGACGGTACGCTCCATCCTGACCGCGTCATTGTTGGGTCCGAGACCCTGCCCAGGAACCTGTATCATAACTGGCAACTGGTGAAAAGACTCCCCTATGTCATCGGGGATTTTATGTGGACGGGCTGGGATTATCTGGGAGAGGCGGGCATCGGTACCGTCCGTTACAGAAGCTTCAAAAACCCCGGTCAGGATGCGCCCATTATCTCCGCCGGCTGCGGCGTGATCGATATTTGCGGACAGCTCCGCCCCGAGGTGCAGTGGAACCGGCTGATCTGGGGGCTGGATCATACCCCTGGTATCGGCGTTGAACCGTACACCCATGCAGGGGAGACTGGCTCCGTAACCATGTGGCGTGACACAGACGCAGTAGCAAGCTGGTCCTGGGCCGGCTTTGAAGGTAAAAAAACGAAGGTCACGGTTTATTCTGACGGCGAAGCAGCGGAACTCATTGTCAATGGGCGCTCCTATGGCAGGAAAAAGACGAAGGAATACAAGGCTGTCTTTAAACGCATTGTCTATGAACCCGGTACCATCACCGCAATCAGCTATGATGGCGAGGGAAAGGAACTGAGCCGGACTTGCATGAAGACAGCTGTTGGGGCTACCGAACTTCGTGTGGCGGCTGACCGAAGCATCTTGCGGGCAAAAACGCAGGATTTAGCCTATGTCAGCATTGATCTGACGGGAGCGGACGGAATCACAAAATCTTCTGAGGATACTGCGGTTATTGTGGAGGTTGACGGTGCCGGGACGCTGCTGGCCCTTGGCTCTGCAAGGCCCAATATGGGGGAAAACTTTTTCTCCGATACCCACACGACCTACTATGGAAAGGCATTGGCTGTGGTCCGCGGCGGCGATATGCCCGGAAAGATTACGGTCACAGTGAAAGCAAAAGGCCTGCTTTCCAAAACGCTTGAATTGGAGGTGATCTGAGGAAAGGGCATAGGCCAAACGGCAGCTCCCGATGTCTAACCCAAAAGGCTGCAGTAAACAACCGCTCCGATTCGGATCGCAAGATTCTCGCTAACAGGATCATGGATCGGCTGAACCCTGAGAAGGCGTTCACATCTTCGATGAAGATCGTTCCCCGGATGGAATGTCCGGTCTGCCATACCAGTTCACATGCTGTTAGAAATGGTCACAAGCATGGCGAGCAGGCATTTCTGTACCGGGCATGCGGAAAGTCATTTGTTACAACAAGTAACACACTTCTGTCTGGCTCACATTACAGCAGTGATGTCTGGAAAACCGTCCTTGCTGATACACTGGGGAACGAGAAAAGATATAGAGCCATATGTGGATGAAAAGTTCCAAAACAATATCTTACTTACCCAAACAGAACGATTAACTATGAATGGCAGACCGGCAAATCCAAAGTATGCAAGAAATAAAAATGTACTTGTTATTGGCGGTTCAGGCTCCGGAAAAACAAGATTTTATGTAAAGCCAAGTGCGCCCGTAAGGGCGGTATAAATCCTACCTTGAGCAAGTAGTAGGTAAAAGTATCAAGCGGCATTGTGCCGCAACCTATCATTCCCCGTCTTACCCCAAAAGGGAAACCGGAGGGCGACCATAGCATGACGGAGGACACGGGGCGCTGGAACCTCAGAAGCGCCGGCGTGACGGAATGAAAATCCACGTATGAGGATGGAAGCTAAACTGCTTGAATGACAGCCTGAAATCGGGACCAAGAGCGTACCCCTGACGTAGAGAGGTTGTACTCGTCAGTGTTCCTGACAGTCGCATTGTTTGGCTATGCGGCTGCTGATACTCGGAGCAGGTTCAGCCACGGGAAACTGGAAAAAGGCGAACGTCACATACCGACAACGTGGAACGCTTGTTTATACCGTACTAAACGGGGATTGTCTAAAGTGAAATGCCAAAAGGCTATGAAAACGCTGAAATGCGGGGCTCTGAATATTCACCATGGCAACAGAGTTCCCATAGTAGTCTGCGGACGGGAAAGCCGTCTACATGGCAAAGGGGAACAGTGAATCATTTTCAAAACAGAAAGGATGGTGTGTGAGACACTATGAGAAATCCGATTCATGTCTTGAAAAGCCTTGAAGAAAAGGCAAGTGTAAGTAACTACAAATATGAAAGATTGTATCGCAACCTATACAATCCAGAGTTCTATCTCCTTGCATACGCGAACATTGCGAAATCGCAGGGGAGCATGACGCAGGGGGTAGACGGGCAGACACTGGACAACATGAGCCTGCCGAGAATTAACCGGATTATCGAATCCATACGCAACAGGACATATCACATATTTGGCGTATCAGAAGCATGAAGCATGTTTCGATATTCCATAGGCGTACATCCGTATTTCTTGCGGAACAGCTGAAAGAAAAAGCTGGTATTCTGATATCCGACGGCAAGGCTGATATCATTTGTGGAAAGTGCGGTGCTCCTTAACAGTTTTGCCGCCTGAGAGAGCCGCTGTGTCTGGACCAGCTCTTTGTAAGTGGTTCCGGTATGCTGGCGGATGTAGGCAGAGAGATAGTTTGGGTGCATATTAAAAAACTCAGCTGTAGAAGAAAGGGTACAATCCGCAAAGTTTGTTTCGATATATCGGAGTATGGTATAAATCTGATCCACAGAGGAGTGATCCAGAACCATACCATGCTGGAACAGATTGATCATCTCGCAGGTAATCAGCGTAAAAAGACTGTCTAAAAAAGGTCCGGATGTTACGGACGGAGAATAAAATTCACAGAGAAACTGGTTGGCAAGATCTGCCAGCCGGTTTTGTTTTTGTTCCGGGGAAAAGACAATATACCTGCTTTCCTGCATCGTGGTGTTCAGAGCCTCAATGAAAAAGTGTGTAAGGTAATTATCCTGAGACAGGCGTTCAAAAAAAGTACCGTTCAGATATTCGCGCGTCAGCAAAAAATTGATGATAATATCATTTTTTGAACATCTTTTGACAGAATGAGGTGCATTCTGGCTGATCAGAACCATCTGCCCGGCTTTTAGCCTGAATGTAGTCTTATTTATCGTCATTGTGCAGGAACCAGAATAAATATAACTCAACTCCAGCCACTCATGGATATGCAGAGGTACGTTTTCAAAACGATCCTGTTTTACAACAGCGAAGTTGTAATAACTCGGAAGAACTTTCTTTGAAAGAAATAAAGAACGCAGATCTTCAAGGTTCGTATCAAAACGGTAACAGGGTGTATCAAACTTACCTCTGGCAACAGGAAATTGTGAATAATCTTTCTTTACACCGTTCAGACGCTGGGTTTCTTCGGGAGTGTGCTGCTTCAGAAATTGATTCAATGCAGATAATGTCATCATATATAATCTCTCCTTTTCGAGGTATGAATGAACTGTAATTATAGTCATCAGCAGTTTATTTAACCTGTCTAAAATATACCATATTGGGGGCAAAGGTGTACAGAGTAATCTCGGATATTTATTAAGTTTGGTCGGTAAATCACTTATGTTTCGTTGATGTAATTTTAGTCTGTATAAAGTAAGATATCAGTAAGAAAAGGAGGCATAGGTTAGGATGAAGAAATTTTTTGCAGTAGTGGTGATTGTTTTATTATTTGTAATCGGTGCGACATTATATGTCTATCAAAAAAGTGCCATGTTTTTGCCGGCACTTCTTGGCATCTGCGGATTTCCAGAAATAAAGGAAAGCAGCTATTACGATGAAAACGGACATTTCCGTCCGGGAACGGGGGAGGACAAAGTTGGATTTTTCATGCAGCATCCGGTATTCGGCGGTTTTAAACATATGTTTTTCAATGTGGAGGACAACGTGCTGAAAGCTATTGCGCCTGTAAAGTATAAGGATTTTTTAAAGGCGCAAGGTCGTGAGGAACAATTGGATGTAGCCTTGGAATCTTTCCATTATCTAACCGGACTTGTTGAGAAAGGTCAGGCAAGGCTGGTGCCGGATCTGTATCCTGCGGAAGCAGTGAATAGTCATCCGTACAGGTCACATCTGACGGGAATGTTTTATCAGGGACAACAGGGAAAACCACTTGCCATTGTAGTTCCGGGAGGCGGATTTATCAGTAATGTAACTGATTGCGAGGGGTATCCTGCGGCGATGAAGCTGCATAAAATGGGATATTCTGTTTTCGTCATAAGTTATCCGGTCGGCAGGCAGCTGGGTGAGACAGAACAGGTGAAGCAGGGACAGGCTGCCGCGAGGGAACTGACACAAGTGATCCGATATCTGACGGAGCATCAAAAACAGTTTTCTGTAAACATGGATGATTATGCCATCTTTGGTTTTTCGGCAGGAGGACTTATGACCACGGCGTATTCATTTGCAAATTATGAGGACTGCTGCCACAAGAATCATCTGCCAAGACCGAAGGTGATCTTCCCTATGTATGGTCTGGACTGGAATATCAAAGTTTTGCCGGAGGACAAGGGACTGGCGGTATTTTCTATCGTAGGGCGGGATGATGAGTTCGGTTTTGCAAATGTGGAAGATAAACTGCCGGAATTAGAGAAGGTACTGGGCAAAGAAAATGTGTCGGTCAGAATCGTTGACGGACTGGGACATGGATTTGGAATAGGAAATGAAACAAAAGTGAAAAACTGGCTTCAGGAAGCAGTCATCTTCTGGGAAGCCCACAGATAGGAGCAGATAAGAATTTATTTAAGGAGGATTTCATAATGAGCAGAAACCTGAAAGAATTGATCAGACAGATGACACTGGAGGAAAAAGCAGGACTTTGTTCGGGAGCGGATTTCTGGAACACGATGGGAATCGAAAGGTTAGGGATTCCTTCCGTTATGATGACAGACGGCCCGCACGGCCTGCGCAAACAGGAAGGAGCGGCAGATCATCTTGGCCTGAATAAAAGTGTGAATGCAGTCTGCTTTCCGGCAGCCTGCGCCACAGCATCCAGTTTTGACGTGGAACTGATGGAACGTATGGGACAGATCCTTGGGGACGAGTGTCAGGCTGAGAACGTGAGCATGCTCCTCGGTCCTGCGGTTAATATCAAACGCAGTCCTCTCTGCGGAAGGAATTTTGAATATATGTCCGAAGATCCATATCTGACAGGAAAGATGGCGTCAGCATATATCCGGGGCGTACAGTCGAAAGGCATCGGAACCAGTATGAAACACTTCGCCGTGAATAATCAGGAAACAGACCGTATGCAGATATCGTCGGAAGTATCGGAACGGGCTTTCCGGGAAATTTATCTGCCGGCTTTTGAGGAGGCGGTGAAGAAAGCGCAGCCAAAGACTGTGATGTGCAGCTACAATAAGATCAACGGAGTATTTTCTTCAGAGAATAAGGAGCTTCTGACAGATATCCTGCGGGATGAGTGGGGATTTGAAGGATATGTGGTCAGTGACTGGGGAGCTGTAAATGACCGTGTGAAAGGACTGAAAGCCGGTCTTGATCTGGAGATGCCGGGATCAGAGGGATATAACACAAGAAAGATTATCCGGGCAGTGGAAAATGGAGAACTGGAAGAGGAGATTCTTGACAAAACGGTAGAGCGCATACTGAAAGTAGTCTTCTCCTACACAGATAACAGGAAAGATGAGACTGTATTTGACAGGGAAAAGGATCACAAAGCGGCGGCAGATATCGAAACAGAGTGCGCCGTGCTTCTGGAAAACAGGGGAGTGCTGCCGCTGAAAAAAGAACAGAAAGTAGTCTATATCGGGGAATTTGCAAAGAAACCGCGCTACCAGGGCGGGGGATCGAGTCACATCAATACGGACAGCGTAGTGTCAGCTCTGGAAACTGCGGTGAGAAAAGGCAGAGCAGTGGAGTATGTGAAAGGCTTCTCGTCAGAGCGTGACGAGATGACAGAAGAGGAACTGAAACAGGCGTGTGAAGCGGCAGCGGGCGCAGATGCAGTTGTAATCTTTGCCGGACTGCCGGACAGCTTTGAGTCGGAAGGATATGACAGAACATCCATGGAACTGCCAAAGTGTCAGAATCGCCTTATAGAGGCTGTGGCTGAGATACAGAAGAATGTGGTAGTGGTTCTTCATAACGGAAGTCCCGTAGAAACTCCATGGGCGGAGTCTGTAAATGCCATTCTGGAGATGTATCTGGGAGGAGAAGGCATTGGGGAGGCCAGCGACCGGCTGTTATTTGGGGAGGTAAATCCGGGAGGACGTCTGGCGGAGACTTTCCCATATCGCCTGGAAGACAATCCGAGTTACCTGAATTTCCCAGGAGACGGCAGGACTGTTCTCTATGGAGAAGATATCTTTGTCGGATACCGTTACTATGATGCGAAGAAAGTACCGGTGCGCTGGGCATTCGGCCATGGCCTGTCATATACGGAATTCAGCTACAGCAATATGAAGCTCTCTTCTGCGGAAATGAAAGATGGAGATGTTCTGAAGGTGAGCATTGATGTGGAGAATACAGGGAAGAGGGCAGGAAGTGAAGTGGTTCAGCTTTATGTTAGCGGCAAGAACAGCACGGTGCCAAGAGCAGTGAAAGAACTAAAAGGGTTTGCGAAAGTATTTCTGAATCCGGGTGAGAAGAAGACTGTTACAATGGAGCTTTGCGCGAGAGATCTTGCTTACTACGAGACAAAGATCCACGACTGGTACACTCCGTCAGGTACATATGAGATCCAGATCGGGCATGCCAGCGATGAGATCAGAGAGGCTGCAGAACTTATATTTACCACTAATGTGCTGCTGCCGTTCACTGTGGATATGACCACGACAATGGGGGAATTGATGAAGCACCCGAAGACAGCAGGGAAAATGATGGAGTATCTAGAGGGAATATCACAGGGAGAAGAACCTAAGAAAGAAGATGGGGAGGTACAGCTTGTGACTCCGGAAATTATAGCCCAGATGCCGTTGAAATCATTTTTAAGCGTTATTCCGGGTGAAGCGATTGAACAGATGATTGTAGAGTTGAATTCTCTGTGTGCAGAAGAGGGAAAGTGAGAATAAAATATGAATCAAGATAAGATAAAAATGAGAGAAAAGCTGTCATTTGCAATGGCAAACTTTGGAAACATTCCGGTTATGACACTGATCAACGGATATTTACTAATTTTTTATACCAATATATGCGGCTTGAGTCCTGCTGCATGTGCGACACTGTTTCTGATCGCACGCTTTCTAGATGCCATTAACGATCCATTAGTTGGATTTATACTCGACCATCTTCCGACCAGAAAGATGGGACATTTCCGACCAACATTGATTCTGGGAACAATTCTGTGTAGCGCCAATTTCCTTCTGCTTTGGTTTGGACCTATGTTATCAACATCGGGGAAACTGGCAATCGCATATGTATCGTATATTCTGCTTGGTGTGTTGTTCCCAGTCATGGATATTTCGCTGAACAGTCTTCTGCCGGTTATGACAGAAGATATGAAAGAAAGGAACAGGTTAAGTTCAATCAAAGGGCTTGCATATGTGATCGGGGCGCTTGTAATCGGTGTGGCAGCTCCGCTTATTCTTGGAGATGCTTCTAACAAACAGGGATATATTAATCTTGTTCTGATCATGACAGCAGTGATTTTTTTCTTCTCTATTATAGGAACCATGGGAGTAAAAGAACGTGTAAAACCACAGATGGAGAACAGCTATTCTGCAAAAGAATTATTCAAGATTCTCAGTCAGAAGCCGGTGTACATTACATTCCTTGCTGTACTGTTATATTCGATTGGAAGCAATATCGCGAATGCAGCAAATACATACTTTTATACATATATTTTTGAAGATCTGACGTTGGCGTCTATTATTACGCTTATTACATGTGTTACTGTTTTTCCGGCTACAATGGTCATTGGTAATCTGATTGGAAGGTTTGGAAAGAAGAAAATATATGCGATTGGACTTGCACTTGCAGGACTGGCACCAATCATCCGTCTGTTGAATGTGAGGAGCATTCCCCTTCTTATTGTCTCTGTATTGATTGCAGGAATAGGAGCTGGCTTTGCAGCACCTCTTAATTATGGAATACAGGCAGATAATACAGATTATATCGAAGTGTCTATGGGAATTAGGGCAGAAGGTGCTGTCGCATCTCTTTCCAGCTTTGTCTCCAAGTGTGCAATGGGAATCGGTGGTGCGATTCCGGGGTATCTGCTGCAGTTAGCAGGATTTGACAGTAAGGCGGCAGTACAGAATGACAATGTGATTAATGTGATCGTCCTCTGTGTGCTAATATTGCCGGCAATCGTAAATGTGGTGGCCATTGTGATCTTCTCAAAAGGTTATCCTATTACCAAGGAAAAATTGAATGAGCAGACATATCTGTTGAGGGAGAAACGGTCAAAAGCGGGTATAAGTGAATAAGAATGATAGAGAAGGAGTATCAGTATGGGAAAGATTTATGCGGCAAAAGCAAATCATATCACAAATCCGATAGGGTTTAATATGGATTCTATTGAATTTTCATGGAAAGTGAAAGGATGCAGAGGACAGGAACAGAAACATGCAAGGATTGTAATCAGCAAGAATAAAACCTTTACAGATATCTGTTACGATACAGGTGAAACAGAGTTGGATAGCCTCTCTACAAGAGTAGAATTTGAAATACAGCCGTATACAAGATATTACTGGAAGGTCATTGTGACAACAGATGTAGAGGAAGTAATCGAATCAGATGTACAGTTTTTTGAGACTGCCAAAATGGATGAACCATGGACTGGAAGATGGATTACTTGTGACAGCAGTCAGGAACGTCATCCGATTTTTTCAAAAAGGATTGAACCGAAAAAAGAAGTGAAAAGTGCAAGGTTGTACATTTGCGGTCTGGGATTGTATGAGGCATATTTTTGGAGAAAAAATAGAGAAAAAACGGAGAAAATCGGCGATGAGTATCTGACTCCGTATTGTAACAATTATGACCAGTGGATTCAGTATCAGACGTATGACGTCACGGAACAGATTGGAAAAGGCGGTGTGCTGTCCGTTCTGCTCGGAAATGGATGGTATAAAGGACGGTTCGGATTCAATGATCCGAATCGGAAAGCATACTATGGGGATGAATGGAAGCTGATTGCAGAGGTGCACATAGAGTACAAGGATGGATCGAAAGAGGTGATAGGTTCTGATGAAGACTGGTTGGTAACAAGAAGTAATCTATGGTTTTCTAATATTTATGACGGTGAGAGGAGAGATGATACATTGCTACCGGTGCCGGAATCGTATGCAATAATTGCAGGGGCACCGAAAGGGCGACTTATGGAACGGTTATCGCTTCCGGTCAAGGTGCAGGAGCAGATAAAACCGGTGGAACTAATTCATACTCCTGCCGGAGAAGAGGTATTTGATCTGGGGCAGGAGATCACGGGAATCTTCCGGCTGCGTGTACATGAGCCGGAAGGGACAGCTATCAGGATCCAGACAGGCGAGGTGCTTCAGAATGGGTGCTTTTATAATGAGAATTTGAGAACTGCGTTGTCGGAGTATGTCTATATTTCTGATGGTACGGAAAAGGTGATCACTCCTCATTTTACATACTATGGCTATCGATATGTGAAAGTGACCGGGGTTAAGGACCTTTCGTGTGAGGATTTCACGGCGCTTGTTCTTTACAGCGATTATGAGAGCATCGGGGCAATCGAGACAGGGAATGATCTTGTGAATAAATTGATCTCCAATATCGAATGGGGAATGAAAGGGAACTTTCTGGATGTGCCTACAGACTGTCCGCAAAGAGATGAGAGGATGGGCTGGACAGGGGACACACAGGTATTTTCCGCGACTGCAGGCTATCTGGCTGATACCTATGCGTTTTATCGAAAATATTTATACGATTTGTATCAGGAACAGCTTTTGGCGGACGGAATGGTTCCGGAGATTGTCCCCACATTCGGACCGACAAAATGTTCCTGCGTATGGGGAGACGCCGCATGTATCATTCCCTGGAACGTATATCTGTTCAGCGGGGACAAAACAATACTGGAAAGCCAGATTGAGAGCATGAAAGCGTGGGTCGGTTATATACGGAGGATTGACGGAGACCAACATGGATGGAGAGAGGTTTTCCATTATGGGGACTGGCTTGCCCTTGACCGTACAGGCGCCGCCGCGAACAGCGTGTATGGAGCGACTGATGAAGCATATATTGCAGACATCTACTACGCGGCAAGTGCGCAGACTGTTGCAAAAGCAGCAGAAGTGCTTGGACTGGAAGAAACGAGACAGGAATATCAGAAAATCGCAGACCGTCAGTGGCAGGTCGTGAAAGAAGAATATTTTACTGCCACCGGCAGATGTGCGGTGAAGACGCAGACAGGTCTTATCCTTGCACTGAAATATCATTTGTCTGAAAATGAAGAACTGACAAAGCAGATGCTGCAAAAGCTTCTCAGGGATAATAAAAATAAATTAAATACCGGGTTTGTAGGAACCCCGCTTCTGTGCAATGTCCTAACTGATCATGGAATGACAGACGCGGCATACCGGCTGCTCCTGAATGAGGAATACCCGGGCTGGCTTCATGAAGTGAAGCTGGGAGCAACAACGGTGTGGGAGCGTTGGAATTCACTGGATGAAAGCGGACATGTCTCCAGCACGGGGATGAACAGTCTGAATCATTATTCATACGGCGCTGTATTGGAGTGGATCTTCCGCCATGCGGCCGGGATTGATGTGACGGAACAGAATCCGGGAGGAAGGGTGATGCGGATCAGTCCTAAAGTGAATAATGGACTCAAATATGTAAAGGCTGCTTATGATTCGGCAAGCGGATGCTATCAGTGCGGCTGGGAGATATCAGAGGATAATAAAATCACGGTCACTGTTACGATTCCGTTCGGCGGAAGTGCAGAAGTGGTTCTTCCATATGCGTCGGAATCTGTATATGAAGATAAAGAAAATTCATTATTTGAAAAGGTAGAAAATGGAATCTGCCGTGTGAGAGCCGGAGAATATGAAGTCGCTTATGAGGCGTCACAGCCTTTAAAGAAGAAATACAGCATAGACTCGACAATGGAAGAACTGCTGAACCATCCGGATATCCGCGCGTTTCTTTCTCAAATTATGGAAGTGGATATGATTCCCGATATTGCATATGGACTTTCGCTTAGAGATGTCGCGAAAACATTCGCAGGAGAGATAAAAAAAGATGAGGCGCAGATGCTGGATATGACACTAGCAAAATTCTAATAAGGCGCAGAGAGATGAAGAAAGAAAATCAGAAAGTAAAATTATCTGAAAAAATGAGAGTATGAAAGTTTTTCTGTAAAAAAGAATTAAGCGATTCTTTCAGGGTCTCCTGTGATATACACTAATCATAGGAGGCCTTTACTATGGCAGGAAGAGAAAAGAAACCCGTCCACAAAGTCGTGATGACCGAAGGCAAGCGTCAGATCATCCAGCAGCTCCTGCAGGAATACGACATTGAAACCGCCGAGGATATCCAGGATGCGCTCAAAGATCTGCTCGGCGGCACCATCAAGGAGATGATGGAAGCCGAGATGGATAACCATCTCGGATACGAAAAATCCGAGCGCTCCGACTCCGACGACTACCGCAACGGCTACAAAGAAAAAACTGTCAACTCCAGCTACGGTTCTATGCGGATCGATGTCCCACAGGACCGCAAGTCCACATTTGATCCCAAAGTTGTCAAAAAGCGACAGAAAAACATCTCTGACATTGACCAGAAAATTATCTCCATGTATGCCAAGGGGATGACCACCCGCCAGATTTCCGACACACTCATAGATATCTATGGGTTTGAAACCTCTGAGGGTTTCATATCGGACGTAACGGATAAGATCCTGCCCCAGATTGAGGACTGGCAGAACCGGCCTCTCGATGACGTCTATCCGGTTCTCTACATCGACGCGATCCACTACTCCGTCCGGGACAATGGGGCCATTCGGAAGATGGCGGCTTACGTCATCCTTGGAATCAGCTGCGAAGGAAAGAAAGATGTCCTGACAATCGAGGTCGGCGATAACGAGAGCGCCAAGTACTGGCTGGCCGTTCTCAACAGCCTTAAGAATCGCGGGGTCAAGGACATCCTGATCATCTGCGCTGACGGGCTGACCGGGATCCGGGAGGCGATTCAGGCGGCTTTCCAGAAGACAGAATACCAGCGCTGCATCGTCCACCAGGTCCGGAACACCTTAAAATACGTGGCAGACAAAGACCGCAAAGCCTTCGCCAACGACCTCAAGACAATCTACAATGCGCCCAACGAAGAGCAGGGCCGAGCTAACCGGGATAGGATCACGGAGAAATGGTCAGAGAAATATCCGAACGCCATGAAACGGTGGGAACGCGACTGGGATGTCATCACTCCAATCTTCAAGTTTTCCGCAAATGTGAGGATCGTCATCTACACGACGAACGCGATCGAGAGTTTGAACGCCACATACCGCAAGCTGAACCGCCAGAGAAGCGTCTTTCCGAGCGATCGGGCGCTTCTGAAAGCCTTATACCTGGCCACCTTCGAAGCCACGAAAAAATGGAGCATGGCGATCCGGAACTGGGGGCAGGTGTACGGCGAGTTGTCGATCATGTACGAAGACCGGCTTCCTCTGTAAGGCTGAGAGCAGCAAAAACGGGCGGAAAGGTTCGCCCGCTGTTGACATGCCAACTGGCATCCGTTATAAAATAAGCAACCATCTGATAGCCGATAGCACTGCTTTTTCGGACTGTCAGGCATAAATCTTATCACAGGAAATCTTATTTACAGAAATCTTTCCACACGCTCCAGCTTGAAGCTCCTGATCGAATAAATGCTGCATGTTCAGGTATCGTTTGCTTCCCCAGGCAGATCCGGCTACATGACGCAGTCTGGCGCAGACGAGCATTAACGCACTTTGGCCGTCAGGAAAGGCTCCGATTGCCCTGGTCCTACGTTTAATCTCGCGATTGACGCGTTCAATCGTGTTGTTCGTCCGGATTCGAAACCAATGCTGGCTTGGGAAGTACATATAGGCAAGCGTCTCATCAACGCCGTTTTCGACGATCTCGGCAGCTCTGGATAGTTTCAGTTCCTTCAAGCGATCAGCGACTGCCTTGGCTTTCTGAGCCGCAACTTCGTGGTTCTCCTGCGCATGAATGGCCTTAAGCATCATGGATACTTCGCGCATCATTTTTCTCGGCGTTGCCGAGAATACGTTGCGGTAGAAATGAACCGTACAGCGCTGGTATTTAGCTTCTGGATAGACTTCACCAAGCGACTCCAACATACCGAGACATTTGTCGCCAATGACGAGGCGGACACCTGTGAGACCGCGTTTTTTAAGGTCGATGAAGAAGTTTTTCCAGCTTTCTTTGTCTTCTTTCATGCCTTCACAAGCGCCTATGATCTCGCGATAGCCATCATGATCAACACCTATGGCGACAAGGATGGAAACGTTCTGGACCTCGCCACCCCAGCTGCGTTTCAGGAAAACGCCATCCACATAAACATATGGATAATCACCACTAAGAGGTCTAGTGCGCCATTCCTCGATGTGTTCGTAAGCCTTCTTGTTGAGGTTACTGATCGTTCCCGGTGCGACCTTCGTTCCCCACAAAGCTTCGGTGATGTCCTCGACGCGGCGTACTGATACACCGGCCAGGTACATCTCGATCAGTGCTTCTTCCACGGAGCATTCACGGCGTCGATACCGTTCAATGATGGCAGTCTCGAACGGAATCCCCTTCAGCTTCGGGACATGGAGAGTAACATCGCCCGATGTGGTCGTAAAGTTTCGGTCATAGTGCCCCGAACGATAGCCTTTACGATCGCCGCTTCGCTCGTATTTCTCGGCATTCACGAGTTCATTGGCTTTGTGATCAAGCAGGGCATTGAGGGTCTCTTCGACACTGTCGCGGACAAGATCTTTGAGATTATTCTTTATGAGATCCTCGTTCAATTGTATAATGTTACCAGACATAGTTATTGCCTCCTTTCGGCGATTAGAGCTGTGGTAACTTAATCATACCGATGGCAAGAAGCTATGTCTATTTAATTGAATTTGCGAAATTTACTTTTTGATATGGTCTGAGTGTAATTCTGATTTTGATGTTGGAAGTTCTGGGGGAATATGGTATAGCCTTCTTGAGGTCGCGGCCGTTTGAGGTCGCAATTTGCGACCTCAAATTGAGGAAAATGAAGATGAGTGAAAATAATGCTATAAAATCAACAGATCCGCTGGTCGTAAAAACGGATCTGGAAATTCGGAATATGATTCATGTGGTTCGTGGTCAGCAAATCATATTGGATTCCGATCTGGCATTGCTCTATGAGGTTGAGACAAAAAGACTAAATGAACGTGTAAAAAGGAATTCAAACCGTTTTCCAGAGAATTTCTGCTTTCAGCTGACGCGTAAAGAATTCGATGACTTGAGGTCGCAATTTGCGACCTCAAGTGAATATGGTGGGCGCAGATATCTTCCATATGCTTTTACAGAACAAGGTATAGCAATGCTGTCAGCAGTTTTAAACAGCGATACCGCAGTGGAAGTAAGCATTCGTATTATGAATTCGTTTGTGACGATGCGACGGTTTATTGCAAGCAATGGTTTGATGTTTGAGCACCTTAATGCTATAGAATTGAGGCAGATTGAATATCAGAAAAAGACTGATGAGCGGTTTGACGAGGTATTTGAATATATTTCTGGCCATTCGGAACCAGAGCAGAAAATATTCTTTGAGGGACAGATATATGATGCCTTTGAACTTTTGACATCACTTGTGAAAAAAGCAAAAAAAAAATAGTGCTTGTTGACGGGTACGTGGATCTGGGAACACTGAATATCTTGGCAAAGAAACAGAAAGGCGTAAAAGCTGATCTCTATACTTTCAAAAATACAAAGCTTACAAAAGGGGATATTGATAAATTTAATGCGCAATATCCTGACCTCACATTGAACTATATGAACATTTTCCATGATCGATTTATCATCCTTGACAAGAAAGAAGGATATCTGATAGGAGCATCACTTAAAGATGCAGGGAAGAGATGCTTTGGAGTTACCAAACTACAGGATTCTGATACAATAAAAGGCATTCTTGAAAGGTTGAAAAAGTAATTTGAGTAGATGACAAAGAAGCAATCGCTATATGGTGTGAGCAAATTTGAATTTTGTGGAGAAAGGTTTATGGGAACTTGGAATGCGACCATTTTTGGTAACGATACTTCGTGCGATACAAAAGATGAATTCTTTGAAAGATATAATCAAGGCGAAGAGCCGAACGATATCAAGAATGATTTGATGTTGGATATAGATGATGAGGATAGATTTGACGTGATGTTCAGTCTGGCGTATTGCATGTGGGAAACAGGCAGTTTAGATGATGATTTTCTTATTGAGGTGAAACAAGCGATTCAAAGTGGGGAGGATCTATACATCGCAAAAGGACTTGGTGCGGATGATGATTTTTTGAAGGAAAGAAAGCTTGCTTTGACAAAATTTTTAGAGAAAATCAGTGTGAAAAAGCCCAGACCGAAAAAACGAGTTGCGCCACCTGTTCCTGTAGAGAGCAAGTACAGAAATGGAGCGGTTATGGTCTTTCAATATCAAGATGGTATGTGGGGGAGTTTAATTGCATTAAACGGAAAATTTTTCGATAAAGAAACTCATTATGCCTTTGTGCAAACGACCGTGAAGACGATAGATAAACCTACAATGAATGATGTACGTAAGTCATACATCATAGATCACAATTTTCATAATGCCGAGCAGAACTCCGATCCATGGCGTGCTAAGTTCTATTATTGCTTTAACAACTGTATCGCTCAATATCTGACCGCAAGATCAACCAGGAAATTTGAACCATACAATGATTCTTTTTTTGAGATCATAGGATATTTATCAGACTGGGGAGAATGTAATTCCGGAATTTATAATCATTTTGAGTATGATAAAAAAGTGGAGGAGTTCCAATTGTATGCTAAAAAAATGTTGACAGCGGTATATGATACAAAATCAGATAAGCACACAGAAATGACGGTGGAAGAAATTGAAAAGGAGTTTGTTAGTCGCGAGGATATAAGATGATGAAATAAATCCCAGTTTGTAGGTATGCAAACAGGCTCCCACACTGCCATCACCGGCGGTGGGGAGCGCATTTTTCGGACTCAACCGGCGGCAGAAAAGATGGGAATCAACCGCGGGTTCGTGTAATGATACTTTGCTTGCAGATATGCTTGAGCCATGAGGAGGTGCCCGATAGATAGAGTACAATCCTCAGCATACCAGTCCAGTACGTCAACTGTTGAAACCGCCGTGTAGCAAACGGTACGCACGGTGGTGTGAGAGGACGGCGGCTAATCACCGCCTCCTACTCGATTAAAAAATATTCCCAACTTTATTCCCAATGTATTATAATGGCTTTAGTTGGGAACAAACCTGAGAATAAAACGGGTGTGATGATATGGATATAAAGAAAATTGTACAAGACCTTTGTAAATATAAGGATGAACAGGAGTGGTTTGAATTTAAGGTCAATTGGTTCGAACCAGTAGCTTTGGGAGAGTATGTGTCGGCATTGTCTAATGCTGCTGCGTTTCATCATCGCAAGTGTGCTTTTTTTGTTTGGGGCGTGAATAATGATACGCACGAAATTGAAGGAACAGACTTCAATCAGTATTGTGAATATAAGAAAGAACCTTATCAGAATTATCTTGCCAGAAATCTGTCGCCGAGCATTAATTTTGTGTTTGATGAAGGGGAGATTCAAGGTAAAAGGGTTATATTATTAACGGTTCCGGCGGCTACAGAACTTCCGACTGCATTTAATGATAACAGGTATATCAGAATAGGATCATCAAAATGTAATTTGAAAGATTATCCAAAGAGAGAAGTGGAGCTTTTTAAGATCCTCAGCAATCGGATTGATACAATCGAGACAATGTCGGCAAAGTACCAGGATCTCACTTTTGCAAAACTGTTCGGATTCTACGGATCCAGAGGGATTGTCCTTAATGAGAAGACATTTATAAAAAATCTTGGCTTAAAGAACGAGAATGGAGAATTCAACATGATGGCACAGCTGCTTTCAGATGATTCCCATATCCCTCTTCGGGTATCGATATTTGAGGGTAGGACAAAAGGATCAAATCTCTTTTCCGTTCGCGAATTTGGAAACAACTGTCTCCTGTATACTCTCGACGAACTGCTCAGATATGGGGATGTTTTGAATATTATTCAGGCTGATGAGAGGAATCGTGTAGTAGAAAGAAAAGAAGTACCTCTTTTTGATAACAAGGCATTTCGTGAAGCGGTCATAAACGCTGTTCTTCATAATCAGTGGGTAAGTGGGAATGAGCCTATGATATCGGTCTTTTCCGACAGGATAGAAATATTGTCGAGAGGGACGATTCCTCCTGCTCAAACGGTGGAAGGATTTTATCTTGGTGAATCTGTTCCGGTAAACGAGAAGCTTTCCGAAATATTCCTTCAATTGCATATCAGTGAGAAGTCAGGACGAGGTGTACCGAAAATTACTGAGGTTTATGGCAAGGATGCTTTTACCTTTAGGGAAAACTCAATCGTTGTAACGATTCCCTTCACTCGTGTTGGTGATCAGCAGGTTGGTAATAAAGTTGCGAATGATGTTGGGAATAAAAAACCGCTCAATGACAGAAGAAAGAAAATTATCGCCGAGATGCGGGATAACCCCAATGTGACGACAGCTGAGCTTCATAAAATGCTTGGGATAAGCGAGACGGCAGTAGAAAACAATATTACTTTCCTGAAGGCAAATGGATATGTAGAACGTGTAGGCGCAAAGAAAAACGGATACTGGGAGGTGCTTTGATGTGAAAATTACTGGTCGCCAATATTGATAATATCATTACTGTGTGAAACGAATCTTAGATGTTGTCCGAGAAGTAAAAGTGCTGAAGATTAGTGAGGTCGATTGCAAAACGAACTTCCAGTTTGAAGCAGTGACTTCCAGCACCCCCCTTCTGCATCTGCTTGCAGACAACTTTAATATAGATGAGCACATGTTCCCCAAAACGATCTTGGGAGTTGAGAAATGATATGATAAATTATAGGTGCAGACGAATTTAAGAAGGTCCGGCAGAGATACTGCACAGAATAGATGATTGCAAACATTAGCGGATAAAAATAATGGCATCGTCCGTCCTGTGCAGAGATATTTGATTTGTTGGTATAGAGGTCGATCGTGTTAACTTATAAATTCAAATCAGGAACGTCAAAATCTGACATGATCATGGGATTAGGGCTTCCGGCAATTGTTGGGATGCCGGCTTTGATAACATATCTCATCTTGTTTTACACAAGAGGGAATATGTTTTCGGAACACAGACTGTCAGGGTTTATTGCGTTTTTACCGGGATTATTTGTGACATGTTTTCTTATGAAAAGAATGCGAAATCACCTGGTGAAAGACTATGTAGTTGAACTTGTCGGTGCCGATATTAAGATTTGGGAGAATGGAAGGCAAATTGTGTCCGGACCGATTTTGCATTGCAGAATGAATACCGTCCGGGACAGGGTGATTAGAATAGATATATTTTCTGATGTTGGCAAGATATCCTTTCGAGCCAGACCAAAAGAGTATAGGACAATCAACGGATTTTCATCGTTCAATCCCTTTGGTACAAGCAGTTCAAGCGACATGGAAACTTTATTATCACTGGGCATGAAAATACGGAGCGCTGTCTGATGGTCTGTCGGTAATCTGCTATGATAGGAAAGAGGGCATGGAGGGAGGCGAGACGCATAGGATATCCCGGGAGGAAACAGATGAAAACATATATATTCGACTTGTATGGAACTTTGATTGATATTCATACCGAATTACAGAATGATAAGATATGGAAAATACTATCAGACATGTATGCATGCTATGGTGCCATCTATGCACCGGAAGAGTTCAGACAAGCATATTTGAAGTTTGATCAGGAAGAATGGAAACGTGTTGAAGCGATTCATCCCGGCACATATGTTGATATTCAGTTTAAAAATGTATTTCAGCGTCTGTATGATGAAGCTCCTAGGCGCGAAGAAGACCGATTACCGATTCGAGATTTTGATACGTGGCTTTTATTTGTAGAGACAGAGTTCAGACGTTTGACAAGAGTTCGCTGCAAACCATATAAAAATACAGTACGTGCGCTGCAAATGTTGAAGGAAGGGGGGAATCAAGTGATCTTACTGTCCAATGCCCAGCGTTCCTTCGTCATAGTAGAGATGGGAATCTGTGGATTGACACCGTATTTTGATGATATGTATATATCTGCTGATTATGGAATGCGTAAGCCGGAGAAGGCGTTTATGCAGAAATTGCTTGATGACAATGCGCTGAATGCAAATAATTGTATCATGACTGGCAATGAGGTTGCCAGTGATATGCAGGTTGCGGCATCTTGTGGCATTCCCGGTGTATTATTGAATACAGCTCATCGCAAAGAAAAAGAGATTCAAAAAGAACTAAAAGAAATAGAGCGGGAGTACCCAAGGTTTCAGTATCAAATTATCCTCTCGGGAGATATTTTAGAAATCGCAGGGAAATAAGTTATGCCAACACGGTTGACAGAGACGGTATTTTACGAGTTTTGTCTACAGTCATTCCATGATATAAATGGCGACAGTATCGGGGATTTCGCAGGTGTGATTTAAAAGATACAAGCGGTGTCACAGAACCGGATGAGGAGTTGTTGATAAGATTAGAAAAGTATCGATAACGTTAGACATAGTCGGAATATAACACAGCGACGAGAGAAGAAATAAATCCAGGTTTACAGGGACAAAAAGAGGAGACGAATGGATAAGCTGATTGATTTTTTGAAAAATAAAATAACGGAGAGAAGTTCATTAGAGGAAATCGTCAATGTATTTGAGCGGATGTGCAGCATACCGCTTGAGGAGGATATGATTTTGTTTGAAACAGGAACATTTACATCCTTTGCAGATGAGCCCATGTTTCAAATTTCCCTAGTCAGACAATTTCCAAATGAAGATGAAGAATTTTATCAAGTCCATGTCGATATTTTCTATGAGACGGATGATGAGAATAAAAAGATGAGTGAGTCAGTATGGGATGAGGATTTAAGCGAAAACATATTTGACTTTATTCGAAATTCAAAAGTCTTTGCCTACGCCAAAAGCAAAGAATATCGTAAGGTAAAAATATGGTGTGATGAAACATAGATGGGTAACCCGCTTTATCGGGGCAGGAGGCCGGCTCCTTCGCTTGACAGGGCAAGAAGAAAGAGTATATGTATTGGGCTAAGGAGGAAACGCAAATGGAAAATTATCATATCAATACAATCTGTGTACAGGGAGGTTATGAGCCGAAAAATGGAGAACCCAGAGTCCTTCCCATTGTGCAGTCGACAACTTACAAGTACGAGTCATCGAAGCAGATGGGTGACCTCTTCGACTTAAAGGAGTCGGGATATTTCTATACAAGGCTTGCCAATCCGACAAATGATGCGGTTGCGGACAAGATCTGCAAGCTGGAAGGTGGAGTGGCGGCCATTTTAACATCATCGGGCCAGGCGGCGAATTTTTATGCCATATTCAATATCGCGGATGCGGGCGATCATGTTATTGCGTCTTCCGCCATTTACGGCGGGACCTATAATCTGATTGCGAACACGATGAAAAATATGGGCATCGAGGCCACTTTTGTGGATCCCAATATTTCCGAAGAGGAACTGGAGTCCAAGTTTAAGCCCAACACCAAACTGGTCTTTGGAGAAGTGATTTCGAATCCCTCTCTGCAAATCCTGGATATTGAGAAATTTGCGAAAGCGGCCCATAAGCACGGGGTGCCGCTCATTGTAGACAACACCTTTCCTACGCCGGTCTTCTGCAGACCCTTTACATGGGGAGCAGATATTGTCACACACTCCACGACAAAGTATATGAATGGCACAGCGAATGCTGTCGGCGGAGCCATTGTGGATTCCGGCAATTTTGATTGGACGAAGTACAGTGAGAAATTTCCCGGGCTGACAAGTCCCGACGAGACATACCATGGAACTGTATATACCAAGAGCTTTGGAAAGGCGGCATATATTGTCAAAATGACAACGAACCTGATGCGCGATCTGGGATCTATCCCCTCTCCGCAGAATGCCTTCTACCTCGGTGTTGGACTGGAAACCCTACACTTGCGAATGGAAAGACACTATGAAAATGCCCTGGCTCTTGCCCGGCATTTAAAAGAGCATCCTAAGGTGTCTTGGGTTTCCTTCCCCGGTCTGGAAAATGACAGCCAGTATGCCCTGGCCAAGAAATATCTGCCCAAGGGATCCTGTGGTGTGATTTCATTCGGTATTGCGGGCGGCAGAGAGGCAGCGGTTCAGTTCATGGATTCTCTTACGTTAGCCGCCATTGTTACCCATGTGGCGGATACGAGAACCTGTGTCCTGCACCCGGCATCTACGACACATCGGCAGATGAATGATGAGGAACTGATGGCAGCCGGTGTGTCCCCGGATCTGATCCGTATGTCTGTGGGGATTGAAGATATTCGTGATATCATTGCGGATGTCGATCAGGCTCTGGGAAAATAAGAGGAGCATATGTCCGGTAGCCTTGGAGGGAAAAAACAATAAATACTCTCAACGACTTAAAAGCGAGTATGTCTTTCACAAATTTCGGCTTCTGGGATTACATTATTGATTTCTTCTTTTAACATTGGATGCTGAAAAACTGAATCTGGGGATCTGGGGGAAATCGAAAAAAAGGAGATGCTGCACCAAAAAGATACAGCATTTCCTTTTTTTAGTTGTGAGACTGGACAGCAAAAAGCCATTGAGAAGTGAATCTGGGATCGTTATACTTAGGAAAATAGTATCTCAGACTGCTCTGTGTTTATCATGATTCGAGAGCAGGAGAGGTTACAGTTTTAAAACGTTAACGATTCTGATTTTTGCTGGGAGAAGTCATGGAAAATAAAGACAGGGAAGTGACCGGTTTTGATTATCTGTGGTGCGCTTTATATGCCTCGGCAGCTTTCGCAATTGAATTGTTACTTCTTGCCATTGAGGGAAAGATAGGATTTAATACTCAGAACCTGACAACGGCTCAGCATATTGGTCACTGGACCCTCATTACGATCCTGTGGATTATTGCCGGAGTTATTATTATTCTGATTGGCAGAAAAACGACAGGACATGACCTCTGGAAGCCTTCTGAGAAGAAGATGAAGGGATGGCAGTATCTGGCACTCGCAGCATGCTTTCTTGTCAATATCGTTTCAAAGTATTTTGAATGGAACGGTTTTAAGGTAGTCATGGAATGGAATTCCAGAGGGCCGCTTCTTTTTGTTTTTCAGTATATTTATTATCTTGCAGAAGGATTTCTGATCTCCCTGGTGATTGTCTATGGTCAGCTGGCGTGTGAAAAATGGTTTCGCAACGATAAGATTCCCTATGGCGGCATTGTGCTGGGACTGACCTGGGGACTTATGCATATTGTGTCAAAGGGAGATGTATGGATCGGACTACTCTCTGCATTTGCCGGATTCCTTTTTGGGGCGGCTTATGTCATTGTGAACAAGGATTACCGAAAGGCCCTGCCGGTGATCACACTGTTGTTTGTTTTATAACTCAAAGTAATTGGAATCAGCATCGGTGGGAGTAAACCCTGCCGGTGCTTTACTTATGCCATTTCTCAAGTGTGGTCAGGTACAAGAGAGAATGTATTAAGAGTATTAAGTTTTGTTGTGAAGTTATTAAATTCTGTTTATGGAGGAGCATTTTGCTGCTTTTTAGTTGAAAATTTCATCACCGATCTTGCGTGATTCTGTGGAGGGAAAGGATGAAACTGTCAGCGTCTTGCTCTTTCTGTCTCAGCAAAGAATGATTTAATCAGTGGTTAAGAAAATAACCTCATAATTAATAACCGCTCAATATAAATGCGGTCTTTACCGCTATATAATTGAGACACAAGGAGGTCGATGGTATGCAGATCAACGAACAAATCAGGAAATACAGGAAGAATGCTGGCCTGACCCAAGAGCAGATTGCAAATTATCTGGGCGTATCTACACCTGCCGTCAACAAATCAAATCAGTGAAATGATTGAGAAGATGATTTCTCAATTTGGACTGTGGCAGTATGGGAGCGCCATACCCCGCCTGCAAATAGCACTCTATGAGAAAGACAAGCAAAAAAGCCTTGCCGCAATAAAAGAAATTATGAGAGCGGGAAACACTCCGTGGGCCATGTCGGATTCCCCGGTGTTCTATCGAATTGCGCATGAAACCGTCAGGAATGTTTGGAAATCATTTATTCCGATGTTTATTGCTGAATTAAGAACCAGCGCGGAGTACGATTTTTTACGAGATGACTCGGAGTTTCAAAAGTATCTGGCAGACTTTGACGAAGATAAGGTCATCCTGAATGACAAATAAATAGTTGTGCCTGACACAACGGCATATAAAGCAGTAAGCCGGAAAAGACCTATCGGATGATCTGCTGATTGTAAGGAACATGATCAGATATTCATCTTGTTAGTGTCATTAATTTTTGCCTTGCATGTGCAGAGAATCCAGTAGCTTAAGCACATGGCTGATGTCCTCCTTGCGCTTCCTTGTTTTTTCTCTGTGGATGGCCCTTTTATAGCGATTTGTCCTTTTTGGGGGACAGATTTTTCTGCGTGTAAAGCAGATCTTTGGGAAGTAATACAATCCTCACCATAGGACAGGAGAAACTGAAATATGGCGCCAAAGAGTGTTTTATCAGTCATTGTCAGAGTATACTAACAACATAAGGGATCAATAAAGGTTTTTATTAGAAATCAACGCAGAAGGGTGAAGGGGGATTTACAAATGGCAAGGAAGGATTCGGAGAAACAGAAGAAATTCATGAGCCGTGTGTTTCGCGGTAAGGAGATTTTTAAACCGCTGAATACAGGCTGGATCGATGAGCATGTTGCCTGCGTGAGGGAATGGGTTGCGAATGTTTTCTTCTATACGAAGAATGGCAGGACAATTATGATTGATGCCGGATACAATTACGAGCGGTTGGGTGAAAAGATGGGATGGCTGGATATAGATCCCGCGTCCATTCGAAACATTCTCATCACCCATCAGGATACGGACCATGTTGGCGCCCTGGAAGAGGACAGTAATCTTCTGTTCAAAGACGCAACAGTATATCTCAGTGAGATAGAAAACCGCTATCTGACCGGCCGAGTAAGACGAAAAGTACTCTACGGCTTTTATAAACTTCCCATGGTAAAAATGAATAACAGGCGGGTTCTGCTGACGGACGGACAGGTCATTACGATTGACGGAATCAAGATCGAATGTATTCTGGTTCCCGGTCATACCTGGGGGCACATGGTCTATCTGATTGATGATCAGTACCTGTTTGCAGGCGATACGATCTGGTTTGGCGCGGACGGGGGCTACAGCTTCATCAGTACTCTGGCGGAGAGCAATCAGCTCTCGGTCAAATCGCTGGCTGCGCTTGAAAGAAAGCTGAAAAGAAGGACAGGAACCATAAAGATTATCACCGGTCACACGGGCTGGACGGACGATTTGGAATTTGCATTCCGGCACAGGACAGAACTTTGCGCTCCGTTCAGGAAGCGTATGCATGACCCAAATGCACCCTATGACGGATTCGAAGAGGAAGGGGATACGGAGCAAAACGCGCGCGGAATAAGGCTTATCAAACAAATGGATTATGCGGCAAAGCGGTAGCATATATTCATCTTTTCCCATTGTTCGTCTTCGATAAGAAGATTTCCATCTTCTGTGGAAGCGAAGCCGCATTGAGGACTCAATGCAGGCTTTAAAAGATACAATAATAAAGAATGAAATGCACTGAAGAATATGCTTGACCCTGTACCTGGTTCATGGTCTATTCTTCAGGGGAAAAGAGGAGGAATCAGCATGCTTGAACGCAGAAAAAGGCGAATCGAATTGACGTATGAAGTGACTTCTTTTAATCTGTAAGATCTAAAAAGATGAGAACATCTTAAGAATATGTATTACCATAGAGGCGGAGGAAAACGAAAAAATGATCTTATACATCGCTACCGGAGTTGCTTTTCTGCTATTGCTTCTGTCGATATGGCGGGACAGCCGCAGCCTTTTAAATCCTGCCCTCTTGATTATCAGCCTGCTTTTTGCTCTTGTGTCAGTAATACAGCTTAGCTATCTGTCCGGGAACAGCAATTCCTATATGCTGGCTCTGATGGTCTGCTTTTTGGGAATTCCCTTTTTGATTTTTCTCAGCGGCATATTCCTCGTTTATAACGGGATTGTCCTATTGAAGCGTGAGGGTAAATCCAAGGCGAATTTTCTTTCGCTTATTATGGGGATTCTGATCTTCGCCTTTTTTGGAGTGATACTGATTCGGGCATATGGGAGCAATTTGTATTTTTATCAGAATCACTGGATCAACATTTTCTTTATCTTCTTTATTTATTCTTATCTGATTTTTGGCTTTGCATTTGCCGGTTTTATGCTTTATTCCATTTTGTACCTGCTGATTCCAAAGCGAAAGCACTATGACTTTATCATTATTCATGGCGCAGGTCTCTTGGACGGAGAAAGAGTGACGCCTCTCTTAAAACGCAGGATCGACAAGGCGGTAGAGGCATATAAGAAGTCTAACAATCCCAATATGAAGCTGATTGCGAGCGGAGGTCAGGGGCCGGATGAGAAGATTTCGGAGGCGCAGGCGATCTTGAATTATTTGCTGGAAGAAACAGACATCCCGAAAGAGGCGGTTTTACTGGAGGATCAATCAAAAACAACCTATGAGAACCTGCTGTTTTCCAAGCAAATCGGAGAGAAGCTGGTGGATCAGCCCCGCTTTTTATTTGTGACCAATGATTATCACGTGTTTCGCACGAGCACTTATGCCAAGAAGATTGGAATCAAGGGAGACGGCCTGGGCTGTTCAACGGCAGGCTATTATATTCCATCGGCATTTATTCGCGAATTTATTGCTCTATGCGTGAAAATGAAATGGATGTTTGTCGCTTTTTATGCGCTCCTTTTTGTGGCACTGCTGATTTCCTATCATGGGATTTTGTGGTGAGATGTTGGCCTGTCTGTAAGGTTCCGAAGCATTGACTGCGGCTGTGTGTCTGACCTTTTAAGGAAACGCTGAGGGTGACAGAATTTCATCGAAATGATATGATGAGCCTGTAACAAAGGGGATAATGGAATGATACGGAAACGGATATCAGGATATCAATGATCATGTATGGTATCTGGATTGGATTGCAGCTGTGATATGTGAGTGATATCTGACGTTTTCTTACATTCCTGCTCATGCAGGGAGGTTTCTATGCTGCTTACGACAACAGAGGCTATTGAAGGCAAGGAACTTATGACGCTTGGTATGGTTAAGGGTTCCACCATCCAGACCGTCAACGCTTTTAAGGATATCGGCGCCGGTTTTAAGACCCTGGTTGGCGGAGAACTCAAGAACTACAACAAGATGATGGCAGAGGCGAGAGACAAGGCTGACAGCAGAATGATTGAGGAGGCAGAGAAGCTGGGGGCAGATGCAATCGTCGGAGTTCGCTATGCTTCTTCTTCGATTATGCAAAGCGCGGCAGAGATTATGGTTTACGGTACAGCTGTAAAATTCAGAGTCTGATTCTGCCGCCTCCCAGCCTTGCCTCTGGCTGGCTCCGGGCCTCGCGTGTACAGGATTGCCATGAATATGAGGGCTGACTCCATACTCTGTCTGCATGTTTTGATGTATGCACAGAATGTGGGGTCAGCTCTTTTGCTGTAAAAGGTTAGAAAAAATATAGCAATGAGAATATGATGTGGGAGACAGAGGGCAGAGATGAGGTGAGGACAAGAGAAGATGCAATCCGATATGGTCTGACCTTTGATGAAGCCTATACGGACAAGCCCTTTCCAAGGGCGGACTGGCAGCTGGTTCGGGTCAGGGGGAGCAAGAAAGGGCAGAGGAGAAGATCTGGCCCTGCGGGATATGCAGACAGGTTCTGGCCGAGTTCGCAGATGAAGAGATGCAGGTGATTGCGGCCAAGAGCGAGAGCGACTATCAGATCTGCTCTTTTAAGAGCCTTCTCCCACACGGCTTTTCTCGGGAGACCCTGTTTGAATCGACGAAATAGGAAGCCAGTGACCATCACAGATCAAAGCCGTGGATAAGGGTACTTGCGAGAAAGTGAGAAGAGAGAGGGAGAAAAACGTGCATCCATATTATGCTGAAAACAGGGATAAGCTGAAAAAAGACATGAATAAGCTGCTTTTTCTGATCCGCCCTGAGCTGGAAGAAGCCAGCAGAAGAAAATATGGTGATTTGTTTGCCGAAATATGGACCTATTATGAGACGAAACTGCTGGAAAGGTTTCCGTATATCGGCGGAGAGCATGTCAGCGGCACACGTAATCTGACGGGTGCATACTGCTTTGTTGCCATGGGTGAAGTACTTCAAAAATACGGCGTCGATTCGGAAGAAACGGGACATCTCATGGTGATGAGCTATGAGCGTATGACTATGAAAATGCCGTGGATCGTTCGGAAAAGCATAGGTAAGTTATGCGGGAATACAAGGCTTTTGAACAAGATATTTAGGAAAAAGGACGCCAAAAATGCTGCCAATGCAGCGAAAAACCCTGGCAGCTTTGAAACAAAGACACAGATCCCGCCGGAAGAGGGATCTGATTTCAGCCATCACAACCTGGTCTGTCCGCTGGCTGATTTTGCAAAGCAGTACGGATATGAAGCATATATGCCCTATCTCTGTAATCTGGACTATGTCATGTTTGGCGTTCTCGGTGTGCCGCTCTTTCGCGAACATACCTGCTTTGAAGATGGCGATTTCTGTGATTTCAGAATAAAGCTTGGCGAAAAGCCGATGGAATATTGGCCGCCCGTATTCACACAGGGAAGGGGGTATAAATAAAGATGTACAGTACTGGTGCTGAAATCAATTATCATTTGAATGTAAAAGCTTTTTGACATGTTTTTCAGAGATGTCCAGGCAATTTGATAGATGTCGGAGGATGACTGCTCTAAGATTTATATAACAAGAGGGGGTGAGGCAGATGGATATTGGGAGCAAAATTCGAAAGTCGCGAGTGGATGCAAAGCTCACACAGGAGCAGGCGGCAGAAGCCCTTGGCATCAGCAGACAGACCATATCCAACTGGGAAAACGAGAAGTCGTTCCCGGATATTGTCAGCGTACTGAAGATGAGCGATCTCTATCAGGTCAGCCTTGATTATTTATTGAAAGGAGAATCCTCAATGAGCAGTTATATGGACTATCTTGACGAGAGCACAAATCAGGTAAAAAGCAGACGTCGCTTATCAGCATTGATAGTGGTTTTATCTTATTTGACTATCTGGACCCTGGCGATCTTATGGTTCTGGTTTTCGCCGGATGAAACGGGAAAAGCCATGGTCTATGCCTTAGGTGTCATATGGATTATCATTCCGCTGACGACCTTTATTCTCTCTCTCCTCATTGGCGAAATGGACTTATGGGGAAGGTGTAAATGGTTTGCATCGATCGCCTTCGGCATCATGTACATGCTGCTGGCATATATGAGTTTTAGCTTGGCGAACAATATTGCGACTGGAAAAGTGAATGAGCCAAATTGGACGCTGCTTCTTGTCGGAGCGGTTATTTCTCTTCTTGGCATAGGGGTTGGACATCTGATTTCTGTCCTAAAAAAATAATATGAAGGGTGAACTTTTGGCAATTGCCTATGACGCGTCAGGGAAAAGATGGATCAGTATTTGTGGCAGGCGCCCACAAATACGAGTAGGATTGCAATTCACCACCATCTAAAAGAGGATAAGGAAGGTCTAAGGTCATCTCCCCTCATAGAGATTGTCTGTTATAATGGGATCGTCTGTTACAATAGATGCTTACAAGGGAGAACCAATGGAAGAGCAGAAGAAGAGAAAGACCAGAAGAATCGGCGGAATACTCAAGAAAATACCGCTGACTGTTAGGGTTGTCATTTTTTTATTTATCATGGTTTTATGTATCGGGATAGGGGCCTTGGTTCCCACGAAATTCATGCACAGGGAAACGGTGTTGGATTTTGGCTTTAAGGATGTGGGCTTTCTTGTGACGCAAGAGTGGTATGGCAGAGTTTTAGAGGATGGTTCCAAGGAAAGAAAACTCTTTGATTCCATATCAATCCCCTTTACCAAAAGCTATCTGATATTCAGTCTGGATGTTGAGGTCTTGGCAGGGACGAATTTTGAGGAGATCGAGTATACAAGCAAAAAAGATGCAGAGGGGAACAATATCATAAGCATAACTTTGCCCCATGCAGTGCTCTATAAATCATATGAAGTAAAGGATTCCTTTGTAAGCTACCTGGATCAGGAGAGCTGGTTTACAAATATCAGTGCTGAAGAACAGCAAAAGCTAAAGGATGCCATTGTCAAAAAGGGAGAGGAACAGGCATTACAGTCAGGGGTATTGGGGAAAGCGGATCAGAATACGCAGAAGGTGATTGTCAACATGATCAAGAGCAATGAGTTGACAAGAAATTATAAGGTTGAGTTTGAATATAAATAAGGAGAATCATATGGATAAAATAAAGGGAATTCTGCTTAAAATACTGCTTGCTGTAGGTGTGGTGGCAGGTTTATTTTACATCTTCTTGTTCCTGACAAGATGAGAGAGAAAGCTTAGCAGATTCGGAGAAATAATCGAGAAGAAGGCTATAGCCGAGTATCATTGCGAGAATATACAGCAATTGGAAGATAGCCCTTTGAGAGGGAAGAGAATCCTCTTTCTGGGTTCTTCCGTGACAAAAGGGGCCTGCGCACTTAATCAGTCTATGGCGGATGATATTGCTGCACGCGATGGTGCGGTAGTCACAAAAGAAGCCGTAAGCGGTACAACACTGCCAACAGTAAAAAAGAACAGTTATTTGGAGAGAATTGGAACAACGAGGATATCGATTTAAAAACAAGAAGTATTATCACAGTCGTAGCGCTGATGGCGCAGGGAATCACGGACTCTTCTCTGAAGTTTCATCTTCAGAATGCAAAGAATCATGGTGTGACGAAGAAGGAAATCGCAGCCATCGTCACACATGTTGCATTTTATGCAGGATGGCCGAAAGCCTGGGCTGTATTTCATCTCGCAAAGGAAGTATGGACGGAGGAATAAATAATGCCCCGGCGTCGGAAAAGCGCATAGAATGATATCCTCAATTGGTGCATAATCGTCAATATAGAGGAGACGAGGTCATTTTGTACCGGAGTCATAGTATCCACGCTCAGGTAGCTGCTGTTCATGTATAGAGATGAGGGCGGGCGATGAAATATCGAGGGATCTATTGGACGCTGTTTGCGCCGATGATAAAAAAGAGTATTGCAAAGCGCTTTGACCGAAAACTGGCTGATCGGTCAATCCGCCAGGGCAAAGAGGAATACAGGAGGCTTCTCTCCCGCGCGGACGATCTGGGCCCCGGCAACCCGATGGCGGCAAACGCGTACTTTGCCTATGCTTTCGCGGCGGCATGGCTGGGAAGCGGCAAAAAGATCAGCCCTGATGAAATGGCTCATGTGATGATAGACGTGCTGACAAGTCCGCTTCTTCGAACTTTATTCGGAATGATAGATCTGAACAAGTCACCGAAAAAATGGTACAGGAGCATGAAGAAGTATGAGACATGGTATCGGGAAAGGGGGAAAGAATATCCGGTCAATTGGGTCGTACACTTCAATGAGGGACTGCACAGAGATGGCAGTTACTATTATTTTTCCCGCTGCCCGATCTGCGAATTCTGTGAGAGGGAGGGAATTGGTGAACTGATGCCCGCTCTCTGCGCGACAGACGAGGTCATGCTGCGGCTCCAGCATGGAAGGCTTCATCGGGAACACACGATCTCAAATGGTGACGGCATCTGTGACTATTGGATTGTCGGAGATAAGGTCACGGATGAAAAGTGAGGATACCGAAGGAATGGAATTTGATGCTTTTTGAAGAATAAACTTGACCCTCCACCTGGTTCATGGTCTATGTTTTAAGGGAATCGAGGAGGTATCAGCATGTTTGGACGCCGAAAAAAGAGAATCGAATCCATGATCAGAAGACAGTGGGGCTGTGATCCGAGGGACCTGCCAACAGCTTATATGATAGAGGATCGAATGAAATCGATCCGTATGTATCAAGAGGAGTATGGACAGGACGGGATCGATGCGATCACATGGTCTGATCTTGAAATGGATGAGGTCTTTTACAGAATTAATAACACACGAAGTTTTGTCGGAGAGCAGGTGCTCTACCGACAATTGCATGAGCCCGGGACAGGGGAAAGGCAGCAATTATTTTCAAAATTGGTTTCCGCCTTTGCAAGGGATGAGAAAAGGAGGCTGGTATTTGAGAGAAAATTCTGCGGAATCGGGAAAAGACAGAGTAGCTACTTCCTCCCATCGATGTTAAAAATGTTGGACGACCGGGGATGGGCCGAATTGGTATTTTATCGACTTCTGCAGCTTTTATTCATCTGCGCTATTTTGGGGACGTTTCTTTTTCGCCTTCCACAGGCAAGTTTTTTTCTGATCCTGATGGTGAGCTGCAACCTGACCATTTATATCATAAAAAAGGAAAAGCAGGAATATACATTTTACAGTCTGTATGATGTGTGCGTGATTGTTAAATTTTGCCGGTATCTTGAGAAAAACTGGCCATTGGATGACGTTTCATGTGCAGAAGAAATCAGAAAGGACTTAAAAAAAATGAGGAGGGTGGAAAAGGCGGTAGGCGGTTTTTCGGTGCGAAAAGCCTTTGAACTCAACGATCCAAATAATTTCCTGCTCGATTATCTCTTTGGGATCACGCTGATCGATTTAGTAAGCTACATTAAGCTGTCGCGGGCTATTTTAGGAAATGAAGAGGCGATTCTGCATTTATTTGATCTGGCGGGGACGGTGGATTCTGCCATCTCTTGCGCTTCCTTTCAAAAGGGAATGAAATGTGGCTGTCATCCGACTTTTACAAAAAAAGAGGAGATTTGCTGTGAGGATCTGCTGCATCCGCTGCTCAGAGATGCGGTTGGAAACGACCTTGTATTGACAAAAAACACAATCATTACAGGGGCAAATGCGTCCGGGAAATCAACCCTGATGAAGGCCCTGGCAGTCAATGTGATTCTCGCGCAGACAATTGATTTCTGCACCGCTTCGAAATTTGAAATTCCCGAAATGGATGTGATGTCATCAATGGCGATTCGCGATGATCTCATCTCAGGGGAAAGCTATTATGTTCGTGAAGTCAAATACATGAGGCGAATGGTAAAAAGATTAGAGTCGGGTAAAATGGTTTTATTTGTCGTAGATGAAATCATGAAGGGGACCAACCAAAGAGAGAGACTTGCCGTATCAGAAGCCCTATTGCATTTTTTCTCAGATAAGACTTGTTTTATCATAGTGGCGACGCACGATCATGAACTGGCGGAGAGAGTCCGCGTTGCATACAAGTGCTATTATTTTGATTGTTTTTATGATGAGGGAACGATAACATTTGACTATAAGATAAAAGCGGGGCTTGGGGGAGAAAGCAATGCGATCCTCTTACTGGAGCAGTTTGATTTTCCTGAGGAAGTCCTTAGTGACGCGAAAGAGATCCTGAGCCATGAGGGGGATTTATGAAAATAGGAGAAGTGGCAGAAAAAACGGGATTGGATATCAGCACCATCCGTTTTTATGAGAGGAAGGAACTGATTGCACCTGCAAGAATAAGCACTAACAGCTATCGATCTTATACACAAGAAGATATCAAGTTCCTGGATACGATAGTACTGTATCGGAAAATGGATCTTTCACTTGAACAGATTAGAAATCTCCTTCAGAAAAATGCCAATTTGCAAGGTGTATTAAAAGAGCAGATAAATACACTCAAGGAGGAACGAGAGCACTTGGATGGAGCACTTAGTCTGTGTCAAAAAATGATTGATGATCAGGCAGATATATCATTTGATGTAAAATACTATCTGAATTATGTCAAAACAAAAGAGGCAGAGGGAAGAAAATATCCTGATATCATGGGAGTTATCGATCGTGCGGTTGAGCAAACAGATATTGACGGATATCTGGGTCTTCCAATTTCGGTGTATTTCATGAGATATACATGGGTGAGACGTCTGTTCGGAATGATCTCTATCTTATTCTTGACTGTTTTCCCCCTGGTTATGATTGCGGAGTGGTGGATGAGATGGAGACACAATCAGACGGGACTTCTCTCGATTTTGATTTGGGTTCTTCTGATGATTTTCTTTTGGGGGATTTCAATTGAAATTGTCCGAAGAGGAAAAGGTAGCAAGCCCTGAAAAGATGTGTGTTTTTCTGACGGGGTTATTGTGCTGAGATGATTGAGGCAGATCTGAGATGAGAACAAGAGAAGAGGCCATACAATACGGACTGACCTTTGACGAAGCCTATGCGGATAAGCCTTTTCCCAGGGCGGACTGGCAGCTGATCCGAGTGAAGACGAGTAAGAAGACCTTTCTGGCTGTCTACGAGAGAAATGGACTTGTCAACATCAACGTCAAGGTGGATCCGAGCTGGCGGGATTTCTGGAGGAATGCCTATGCGTCAGTTCTGCCGGGCTGGCACCAGAACAAAGAGCATTGGAACACCATCCTCCTGGACGGGAGCATTCCGGAGCAAGAGATCAAGCGGATGATCGCGGAGAGCTATGACCTTGTGACGGATTCTCCCGCAAAACGTATTTATCAGGCGGTCAGGGAGATTCCCGCGGGCCATGTGGCAACTTACGGACAGGTGGCGCAGATGGCGGGAAATCCTCGGATGGCACGGGCGGTCGGAAATGCCCTGCACAAAAATCCAGATCCGCTGGGTATTCCCTGTTTTCGCGTGGTCAATGCCCAAGGTGAGTTGGCAGGAGAATTCGCCTTTGGCGGGGCAGGACAGCAGGCTAAATTGTTGGAGAGAGAGGGAGTGCGTGTAAAAGATGGTCGGGTCGATCTGAAGAAGTATGGAATTCAAGTGAAGAGAGACCTGACTTGACAGTGCGATACAATGGTTCTATCTTTTTCTTTGCATTCGTAGAATGGGTTTTTGTGAGCAGTGACCGGCGGTCCGGATCGCAGAGATGCAGAGGCGAAAAGTCGGATGGATATGAGTAGATAGTGTGGAGGAGAGGACTGCTTGTGACGGAATATCAAGTGGAAGATCTGATTCATGAGGCGATGAAGGCCAGAGAGAGGGCCTATGCTCCTTACTCGAAGTTCAGGGTCGGAGCTGCCCTTCTCGCGGACGGAAAGATCTACCAGGGCTGCAATATTGAAAACGCCTCTTATGGCGCAAGCAATTGCGCCGAGAGAACCGCTGTCTTTGCCGCGGTCGCTGACGGAGCCAGACATTTTCAGGCAATTGCGATCACGGGGGGGGGGAAAGAGGAAGAGGCGGATGATGCAATATGGCCCTGCGGGATCTGCAGGCAGGTCTTAAGCGAGTTTGCGGATGAGAATATGCAGGTGATTGCCGCAAAGAACGAGAGGGACTATCAGGTCTGTTCCCTGAAGAAGCTTCTTCCCCATGGTTTTTCTTCGGACGCCTTATCCGAATCGGCAGAGCGATAGGTGTTTTCGGGAAACGTCAAGAATCTATATGAAGCGATAGGTATTTTTATGAAAAGACAGGCATCTATGCGAAGTGACAGGTATTTGCAGGAAACAACAGGTATCTATGAGAAGAGATCAGTTTTTGTATGAGATGCAGGCACTTGCCTGATTGGAAGAAAAGAGGATCAACTGACAGATGTATCAGGAAATCATACAGGGACTTTCCGTCCCTTTTATTGGAACAACTGCCGGTGCGGCAATGGTTTTTATCTTAAGGGGAAGTATGACAGAGCGGCTCCAGAAGATTCTGACCGGTTTTGCCGCCGGGGTCATGACGGCAGCCAGTTTTTGGAGTCTTCTGGCTCCTGCCATTGAGCAGGCGGAGTATTTGGGAAAGCTAGCCTTTCTGCCGGCGGCGATCGGCTTCATGATTGGCGTCGGCTTTCTGCTTTTGCTGGATTATATCACACCGCATATGCATATGGATCAGGTGGAGGAAGGACCAAGAACCGGCTTAAAGCGCACAACCAAGTTGATCCTGGCGGTGACCCTGCACAATATCCCGGAGGGGATGGCGGTCGGTGTGGTCTATGCCGGCTGGCTCTACGGAGACAATCAGATTACGGCGGCAGCCGCTTTCGCCTTGGCCCTTGGCATTGCCATCCAGAACTTCCCGGAGGGAGCCATTGTCGCCATGCCCCTTCGGGCAGAGGGAATGGGGAAGATAAAGACCTTCATTTATGGGACTCTCTCCGGCATCGTCGAGCCCATTGCGGGGCTGATTACTCTTGTCGCGGCCGGTTATGTGGTTCCGGTGATGCCCTATCTGCTCAGTTTCGCCGCGGGGGCCATGATCTATGTCGTTGTCGAGGAACTGATTCCGGAGATGTCCGAGGGAAAACACTCCAATCTGGGAACGGTTTTCTTCTCCCTTGGTTTTGTACTCATGATGATTCTTGATATTAGTTTTGGATGATCCGAAGAGATGGATTATGATGTATCGATCAGGAATATGAAGTTTACCTGTATTTCTGTCTGAGGAGGGAGAAATGAAATTTACAGTTACAGCGCTGGTCTTTGTTCTTATCACGCTCGCAGGCGCGTTTTTCACCATTTATCTCTATTTTAAGCTCCTTGGCACAGCCAGACGGGGCGGAGACTTGCCCCGATGGTTTTATCAAATCGGACACGCCATCAAGGGGCGGGGAATCGAGTACTCGGAAGATCTGCTCGACGATTGTGCCGTTAAAGAGGCGACCTACTATATTCTCGCTTTCCCTCTGGGAATGGTTCTTGTCGTCGGCTTTCGTCTCCTGCAGGGAAATCATCTGTATGAATCCATTCTTTTTGCCCTGCAGGCATCCTTCATTATTGCTATTGTCATTCAGATGATGAAGTCCGTCTTTTGCCTAATGCTGTTTTTGCTGGGGCGTAATAACTCTGACCATGTTTATGCTTCTTCCAAGGCTGTCTGGGGCATGGGGTTTATAGCTTCCTTTACTCTGACCCTGACCATGTCCATAATCGGCCTTCCTGCGAAGCCGGTGCATTTTCAGTTGCAGGACAAAGACTATACGGCAGGACTTTCCAGGGGGGCTGACCTGCTTAACGATGGGTGGACACTCATGGACACGCACAGCAAGACGCAAAGAGGAGCCGAGGATATCATTCGCAATGAGCGAAAGGATCATTTCTATTATGGACAGGCAATGGAAGTCCTGCGGGACGGTAAGAGTTACGGGGTTGTCAACCTGACACCGCCCCTGTCTGATGCGTCTCCTCTTAAGGATTGTCTGCTGACCTCCTACATCGTCCGTCCGGAAAATGGCGGATGGGAGGAGGTTTCGATTCAGGGAAGAAAGATTGCGGAGTTGAGGCAGACAGATTATCAGGAGAAGTCACTGGCGGACTTCTTTCATGTGGAGTCGGCGGATACCAAGAGCCTTGTGCGTGAGGGAACTGTTAATGTATCCATGCAGAATCATGACTATGTGCTTTTTCCAAGATATACGATCAAGGGCAGCTTTCAGGAGGACGGAAGCCCTTATAGATATACGGTGTACTGTCAGCATACGATCTGGGAATGAAGAATGCAGATGACAGTCACTGTCGGCGCCGGATATTGCATTGAGATTGGATTTGACGATGACTTTTTCGTAATACGAGCAGTGAAAAGCGGCTGGCCGTTTATTCCATCCATCAAAGATCATGGCTGCTCCTGTCGGCGGTTGTTGTTTTCAGATAATGTTAAGATAAAGAAAGCCTTCGCTTAAACTTCGGGGCTTTTTCTTGCGTTATACTAACTGACAGTGTGGCGAGAATGAAAATATCAAATCCATTGGGGAAATGACATGTTGCAGGGAATCAACAGAAAAAATAAGCAGGATAAGGACAGGAGGGAAACGGTCAAAGAGAGTGAGAGCCAGGGGGAAGAACTCTCCTCAATCGTCGGGAAGAAAGTCAAGAAGAAGAAACAGCATTTTTCCTCCTATCTCAGAGTTGTCCCTCAGCTCCTGGAGTACAAGCTGATTGCCTTTGTTCTCCTGCAGGTGATTGTATTTGGTCTGAAGAAGCTGGGAATGCTCCTGATCTATTCAACCGGCCGTGTCGCGGTTACCAGCGGAGATTACCACTTTCTTTTTCGTACCTGGCAGGGCTGGCTGATTATGCTGATTACCTTCCTGGCATTTTTCTTTGCCATGTCTGTAGATATCAATGGGACTTTCCTTCTGTCCGCCAGACTTCTGCGCAAGGAGAAGGTGCAGATGCTTTCTCTTATAAGAGAGACTTTCGCGTCAATCCCCAAATTCATCAATAAACATGGAATCCTGCTCTGTCTCTACGTCGCTCTGGGGGCCCCTTTTTTAGGTGTCGGATTCAATCTGACGCTGACCAAGCACTACTATATTCCAAGCTTTGTGGTGGATGCCATTCGGACAAGCCCCCGCTATATGTGTATCTACGTGGCGATCATGGCTTTTTTAGTCTTCTTTGGGGTGAGAAATACGCTGGCCTTTCCCTATATTCTAGTGGATGGAAAGACAGCCCATGAGGCGACAATCCTGTCACATCGAATGATTCGGAAGAAATGGAGGCCGATTGCCAGTCGTCTGCTGATCTTCACTCTGCAGCTGGTGGCCTTGCTTTTGCTTCTCTCTTTTTTGATTGCCCTGCTTGGGACACTGGTGACCTCGATTACTGGTTTACCGCGCTATCTTAATCGTTTTATCTTCATTTTTACATATGGGGGAGGCGTGCTTTTGCTCATCTTTTTCGTCTTGTCTTTCCCGGCCATGGAAGCCCTGGAGATCACCCGGATTTTTATGAACTTTGACGCGAAAGAGGAGATTTTCTTTGAGAAAGAGCTTCCAAAACGCTCCTTCCTGCCACTTCGCGTATGGAGTTGCTGTCTGATAGCTTCTATGCTCTTTCTTTCCTTCCTGGGGACGCTCTTTTTCGATGAGCTCTTCCCGGCCAGAACAGACACGAAGATTGTGGCGCACAGGCTTGGCGGATACGCAGCGCCGGAGAATTCCATTCTGGGCTTTGACAGCGCCCTCAACCAGTCTGCGTATGGGTTTGAAACCGATATCCAGAGGTCAAAAGACGGGGTCTATGTGATCAACCACGATAATACTTTCGCCAGGACATGCGGGGTCAACCGCTTGGTCTCCGATATGACCTGGGAGGAAATTCAGCAATTGCGGATTACAGATCCGACAGGCAAACCATCTAATCAGCATCCTCCATCACTGGAGGAACTTCTGGATCACGCCAAGGGCAAGGGGAAACTTTATTTGGAATTAAAGGGGCCGACAGCGGATCTGAAGATGGCGGATGATGTCAGCCGCATGGTTCAGGAAAGGGGAATGACGGATCAGTGTGTGATCACCTCGCTCAAATACAGCCTGGTAGCTCATGTCTATCACAAATACCCCAAGATCGAGACCGGCTATATTTATTATTTTTCTTTTGGGGATAGGGCTGCTCTGGACTGTGACGATATGATTATGGAAGAGGAGGCGGCCACAGAGTCCGCGATCAATACCGTCCACAATGCGGGGAAGAAGGTGCTGGTCTGGACGGTAAATTCGCCGGAATCGGCCTACCGCTTTATGGATTCTGATGCAGATGCGGTGATTACAGATCAGGTCTCTATGTGTAAGGATGTCGAGAAGGGGCTTGAGGCCCGTTCTGATACGGAGAGGGTCATTGATTACTTGTCCAGAAATCCGCTCTTCGGGGTCAATATCTCTCAGCCCATTAAACTGGGAGGGATCCTGCAGGCAAGATAGCAAGCCGGGGCAGACAAGAGAAGACAGAGGATTTTATGGGCTGAGCAAGGCGAAAACGGACCCTGGATGAAAGCAGAAAATGTATCGGAGTGTGAGGCAAAGACTGGAGCTGGTTCTAGGCTTTGCCCGCACTTTTTTTGCCCTGTTTTCTCTGATAGAATAATAGCCGCGCGCCGCTTGTATCTGTCTGCCGGATCCCTTGCGGCAGACAATGTCGGGACGGCTTGAACATAAACAGATCAGTTGAGATCAAAGGCGGGTGATCACATGGAGCAGGTAACATTGGGACCGCAGGATCGATCCGAAGTTCTGCGCTATCTGGAGTACCGGGGACAGGAGCTTCCGGCAGAGCTGACAGACCAGGTGGATTACTGCATGGATCAGGTCAACCGGGCAGCTGATCCCCGTTGCCTGATGAAGATCTTTTCAAGGAAAGACAGGGATGATTACCCTCCCGAACTTGCATTTCTGACCGGCGAGGATATCAGGCGTCATCTGGACGGCTGTGAAGAGATTATCTGCCTGGCGGCTACGCTGGGAAGCGGGATCGACAGTCTGCTCCGAAAGATGCAGATCAGAGATATGGCGGATGCCCTCATCATGGATTCCTGCGCTTCTACCCTGATAGAGGCAGTCTGTGACTCGTTAGATGCAGAACTTCGAGCTCAATATAAGAAGAGGGGGAAGTATCTGACATTTCGCTTCTCACCCGGATACGGAGACCTGCCCATCGGCATCAATTCTCAGTTCGCGGCTCTGATGGAGAGCCGACGGATCGGCCTTACAGTCAGTGCTTCCGGGATTATGATCCCACACAAATCGGTAACGGCGATGATCGGTGTGTCCAGGCAACCGAGAGAGAAGAAACAGAAATCATGCGCGGCCTGTAACCTGAATGGTTCCTGTCGCTTTCGAAGGAATGGAGTGACTTGTGGACAATAAGATCATTGTATTGGACGGAGGGATGGGGACCATGCTGCAGGCGGCCGGTATGCCCGCCGGTCAGCATCCGGAGGTCTTCGGTCATCAGCATCCTGAGATCGTTGAACAGATTCATTGCCAGTATATTGAGGCGGGATCCGATGTCATCTATGCCAATACCTTCGGGGCGAATGCCAGAAAGCTGCAGGGCTGTTCGATAGATACGAGGAAAGCCGTCTTTTCGGCGATCCGGACGGCCAAAAGGGCGGTCCAAAAGGCGGCAAAAGAGACGGTCAGAGTTGCTCTGGATCTCGGCCCGGTCGGAGAACTCTTAGAACCCTTGGGCACGCTCTCTTTTGAGGAGGCTTATGAAATTTACAGAGAGGCAGTTGTCGCCGGCTATGAGGCGGGAGCCGATCTGATTGTCGCAGAGACATTCACAGATCTGTTAGATATCAAGGCTCTGGTTCTGGCAGCAAAAGAGAACACTCCTCTGCCTGTCTGGACGACAATGACTTTCGAGCGGTCCGGACGAACCTTCACAGGGACAACCATTGCTTCCATGGCTCTGACTTTGACCGGTCTTGGCGTTGATGCCGTCGGGGTCAACTGTTCTCTGGGGCCTACGGAGATTCTTCCGCTGGTTGAAGAACTGAGGGAGTGGACCCATCTTCCTGTCATCGCAAAACCCAATGCCGGTCTGCCGGATCCAAGAACAGGGGTCTATGACCTGACAGCGGAAGATTTCGGAAAACAGATGCAGGCTTATGCCGAACTTGGGGTAAGCGTTCTTGGGGGATGCTGCGGTACAGATCCTGACTACATTCGCTGTCTGGTCAGTCGCCTGAGAGAGGCCGGGTATATCAGTGGATGGCAGGATCTAAGCCAGGCATCTGCCGGGGCAGATCGGTCGAAAGTCAGAAAGGGAATCTGTTCCACGACAGATGTCTGTGAGTTCGGTGGGGTCAGAGTCATTGGAGAGCGAATCAACCCCACGGGGAAGAAGCGCTTTCAGCAGGCCCTGCGTGAGCACAATATGGAGTATATCTGCAAGATGGCTCTGGACGAGGAGGAGGCCGGGGCAGATCTGCTGGATGTCAATGTGGGATTGCCCGGCGCCGAGGAGAAGCCGCTGATGCTGGAGGTCGTGCGGGCTCTGCAGGGGGTGGTGTCTGTTCCCCTGCAGATTGATTCTTCGGATCCGGAAGTGATTGAAGCTGCTCTGCGCATTTATGCCGGTAAGGCAATTATCAATTCAGTCAATGCAGATGATGCTAAATTGGCGGCTATCCTTCCTGTTGCCAGGAAGTACGGTGCGGCGGTGATCGGTCTGGCTTTAGACGAGGGGGGGATTCCGCAGACGGCCCGGGAGCGTTTTGAAAAGGCGGCCTACATTAAGGAAAAATGTCTAAAAGCGGGCATGGAGGCGGATGACATTATCATTGACGCCTTAACACTGACAGTGTCTGCTCAGCAGGAACAGGCCAGAGAAACCCTGGAGGCGGTTGAGAGAATCAACAGAGAACTGGGGCTGCACACGGCGCTGGGCGTCAGCAATATCTCCTTTGGCCTGCCTGCCAGAGAACATGTCACAGAGAATTTTCTCATTCAGGCCATGTACTGCGGTCTGGATTTTCCCATCATCAATCCCAACATCCTGTCCCTGATGGATGCAGTGGCTTCTTTCAAGGCCCTGTCCGGGGAGGATATTTCCTGCATGCACTATATTGACCGTTTCGCCGGACGCAAAGTGATTAAGACGTCTGTTTCAGACAGCAGGCCTCAGGCTGAGCCGGCAGAAGGAGCCGTCGCCGGGGACGCTTCGAACGGGGAGAGGGGAATATCAGATCAGGGGAAGTCCTCTGTCGGATTGTCCGGCAAAAAAGAAGAGGATCCTTTTAAGACAGCCATTGATCAGGCGATCTTAAAGGGTCTGAAACAGGAGACCAGAAAACTTGCCGAGGGACTGTTAGAGCAGGGCCTGACCGAGGTGGAGGTCATCAACCGTTATCTGATTCCGGCACTTGACCTGGTGGGAGATCAGTATGAAAAGCAGACCATTTTTCTTCCTCAGCTGATGAATTCGGCCAATGCGGCCTCAGCTGCCTTCGACATGATCAAGGACCGCATTGCAGCCAGAGGTCAGGGAGCCTCCGGCAAAGAGGACAAGAAGATTGTTGTCTGTACAGTCAAGGGAGATATTCACGATATTGGCAAGAACATTGTCAAGGTCATCCTGGAGAACTATGGCTACAAGGTATTTGATCTGGGCCGGGATGTCCCTGCCGGGAAGGTGGTTGATACAGTGGTCGCAGAAGACGTCCGGCTGGTCGGTCTGTCAGCCCTTATGACGACAACGCTGCCCGCGATGCAGGAGACCATTGATCGGCTGCGCGAGGCTTCCCCCCATACCAAGGTCTGGGTCGGCGGGGCGGTTCTGACCCGCGAATACGCCAGGGAGATCGGGGCGGATTTCTATGCGGATGATGCCAGGGAGTCCGTAGAAATTGCCCAGAGGGTGCTGGGCGAGGCTTAAGAGAAGGCCGGGGAATGATCGAGGAAGACACAGCAAGTGAAGGCCGGGAGATGATCGGGGAAGACACAGCAGGTGAAGGCCGGGAGATGATCGGGGAAGACACAGCAAGAGAAGGCCGGGGAATGATCGAGAAAGACACAGCAAGTGAAGGCCGGGGAGATGATCGGGGAAGACACAGCAAGTGAAGGAAGACAGGAGTGCGCCCATGCAAATCAGAGAGTATCTAAAGGAACACACCCTCCTTTTTGATGGGGCCTTTGGAACCTATTACACAAAACAGTTTCGTCCGGAGAAGGAGGAGAGCTTTTTCCCGGAGTACGTCAACGTATCCAGACCGGACCGGGTCAAGGCGATTCATCGCAAATATCTGTCAGCAGGTGCCCATGCCATCAAAACCAATACCTTCGGAGCCTATCCCGGGATTCTAATGAAAGACGCCGGGGAAACGAAAAAGCTGATTACAGCTGGCTTTTCTCTTGCTGAGGAAGCGCTTTTGAATCACCTGAGCAAGGATGTAAAAAACCGCCCCGAGACGACCGGAGAATTTGCAAAGAGAGCCGGACAGGAGAGACCTGCGGAAGCTTCGGGCGAAGAGGATTACTTTATCTTTGCGGATCTGGGTCCGGCGCCTGGCGAAGAGGAAAAAGAGCGAATTCTGGCTTATCAGATGGCGATTGACTCCTTTCTGGAGACGGGGGCAAGGTATTTCCTCTTTGAGACCCTGCCCGAGGAGAAAACCGTTTTAGAGGCGATCCGCTATTTAAAAGGCCAATGCCCCGGGGCTTACGCGATCAGCTCCTTTGCAGTGATGCCCGACGGATTCAGCAGCGAGGGCCGCAATTACAGAGATATGCTTGCGGCGGCCGCAGGGGAGAGCGCGGTCGACGCGGTCGGTCTCAACTGCATGTCCTCGGTCTGGCATATGGATCATCTGATTCGACAGATCCCGGATCCGGGGAAACCTCTGCTTCTGATGCCCAATGCCGGTTATCCGGTTGTCCGCGGATACCGGACGATTTTCGAGGGCAATGCCGATTACTTTGCCAGAATTCTGGCAAGAGATGCCGGCCAGGGAGTCGCTATGGTGGGCGGCTGCTGTGGAACAACCCCCGATCATATCAGGCTTCTTGCGGATCGCCTGAGAGAGAATCCGGTCAGACATCAAGGGGGACAAAGACCTGTTTTCAAGGAGCCGGATCCTGTCCTTGGGCTGGATCATGGCAAGAGAAGCGATCAGCACTTATATGCTGTTACAGGAAGTGACGGGAATTCAAGTGATAAGGGCTCAAGAGACAGTGGTTTAAGCGACAGGGGCTTGTCTGTGTCAAAAGATCAGGATGCCTTCTATCAAAAGCTCATGTCTGGCAGGAAGGTCGTCGCGGTGGAACTGGATTCTCCCAGGGGCTGTGACATCACGAGGTTCATGGAGGCGGCAGAGAATCTGAAGGAGGCCGGGGCAGACATTATTACCATTGCGGATAATCCGATTGCCAAGGCCCGCATGGACTCCTCCATCGTGGCGGGAATCATTCGCCGGCAAATCGGTCTGGACGCTCTGCCACATATGACCTGCAGGGATCGCAACCTCAACGCGACGAAAAGTCTGCTCCTGGGAAACTACGCGCAGGGAATCCGCAATGTTCTGGTGATTACCGGGGATCCCATTCCGAGCGCCCGGCGCGATGAGGTCAAGGTCGTCTATCAATTCAACTCCCGTAAGCTGATGGCCTATATGAAGGCCCTCGGACAAGAGGAGGGGACCTTTCCAAGTCCCATGCATATTTTCGGAGCGCTCAATGTCAATGCCAGAAATTTTGAAATTGAACTGGACAGGGCCCGGGAGAAGGTGCAGGCCGGAGCGGTCGGTTTTCTGACCCAGCCGGCGCTGACCACAGAGGCAATCGCAAATATCTGCAGGGCCTCGGAGACTCTGCGAGCAGAGAATTCAAGGATTAGACTTCTCGGGGGAATCATTCCCGTCATCAGTGAGAGAAACGGGCGCTTCATGCAGTCAGAGATTTCAGGGATCGATGTGCCGGACGCGCTGATTGAGCGATATGTGGGAAAGGACCGCGCAGACTGTGAAGAGATCGCGGTGGACTCCTCGCTGGAATTGGCGAAAACGATGGAGGACGCGGTGGACGGCTACTATCTGGTGACGCCCTTTATGCGGGATTATCTGATCCGACGGATTATGGAGCGCCTTCCGGGACGATAGGGACGGAGTACAGGAAACGCGCGAGCAGAGGACAAGAAGGTCGCGGAGAAAAAGATAGCTCAGCGGGCCATAGGAGGCAGAAGTGACTTACATGTCGGAAGAGTTTTCCAGGACCAGACTTCTCTTTGGAGAGGAGAAGATGAAGAAGATAGCTGCGTCCAGAGTCGCTGTCTTTGGAATCGGCGGGGTCGGCGGATATGTAGTTGAGGGGCTGGTCAGATCCGGAGTGTCCCGGCTTGCTCTTGTTGACAGCGACCGGGTCAGCCTGTCCAATCTCAATCGGCAGATCATCGCGACTCACGCCTCCTTGGGCAAATACAAGGTAGACGTCATGCGTGACAGGATCTTAGACATCAACCCCAAGGCTGAGGTAGAGACCTTCAAGTGCTTTTATCTTCCAAAGACGGCGTGGCAGTTTGATTTTTCCGCCTATGATTATGTCGTGGACGCAGTGGATACAGTGACCGCCAAATTAGAGATCATCGCGCAGGCGAGGCGGTGCGGAGTCCCGGTGATCTCATCGATGGGGGCGGGTAACAGGACAGATCCCGGATGTTTTCGGGTGAAAGATATTGCGGAGACCAGCATGGATCCCCTGGCCAGGGTTATGCGCAGGGAGTGCAGAAGGAGGGGGATTGACAGGCTCAAGGTCGTCTGCTCCGATGAGAAGCCTATAAAAACCTGTGCATCTGTTCCCGGATCAACGGTATTCGCCCCCTCTGTCGCCGGAATGATTCTGGCGGCAGAGCTGGTGAAAGATTTGATGGGCGATCGTGTTGATGAAAGGGCTGATTTTAGAGATTGAGGAAAGATCTGATTTTTGGTGACAAATTTTTCTGATACGCTTATAATGCATGTGTCGTGCACGTGATCATTGTTTGAAATTATTGTGAAATATTTTGAATTAGAGACGCAAATTGGAGAGCATTGATTTAGGAAAGGAGACGAAATGAAAAGACACAAGAATATTCTGGCAGGTCATTTGCCTGGGTTACGGCTCTGACCATGGTCGGAGGATTGCTTTTGCCTGGGGTAAGGACCGTAGAGGCAGCCGAGAATGTGACACAAGCGGTCGATATTGACGCTGATCTGAAGCTGGGCAGCGACACCGGAAACAATACGATCACGGTTCAGAAGGCGGACAACATGGACTTCGTCGGTGTGATCAATGCCAAGACCATCAAGGATCAGATGGCTCAGATTGAAGCTAATTACGGTACAGATGCGGACAAAATCGCCCTGTCCAACCTCAAGACGGGTTTACGGCCAAGATCACGCTTCCCAATGAGCTGACCTTCGCGTCTAAGAATGCCGTTTTAGACGGAGCCAACGGTTTCTTTAAGATCGAGAGCGTTACGAGAGACGACCACTCCGCTACTGTGACCTTCCGTCTGGTCAATGACGATCAGATCGATACCTTTGCCAAGCTCAAGGCTGCTGTCAACAAGGTGGACGACGAGCTCAAGGTGACCTTTAAGACCGCGAAGTTCAATGGGAATGCGCAGGCTAACACGGACTACGAGGTCACAGGCAGCATCTCAGGAGATCTGACGGCGACGGCGACCAACAAGGTCAGCGGCAGGCAGATCAATTTTAACCTGACCTGGAACGGCAAGCAGACCGAGGCAGGTAAGAGCGTGCATAATC
>ERZ772945.173-NODE-173-length-52596-cov-42.746826_pt1 | contig 52596 bp, 42 predicted proteins | sample MGYA00511681_ERZ772945 | MGnify/ENA primary metagenome ERZ772945 (study PRJEB29015, sample SAMEA2737943) | human oral metagenome | biome: human oral; feature: human-associated habitat; material: dental | place: China | collected 2143 ...
GTGCTTAGCGGTCGCTTATGCAGGGCTGGGCGGCTGAATGAATCAGTGCTTCCCTTATGGTACGCGATAAAGTTTTTGCAAGTAGAAGGATTTTTCTAAGAAAGAGGGAATTTAACTACTATTGAATCTAGTACAATTAGGAGGACGTTATACATGATGGACGACAAGGACTGGGGCGTGTTCAAGCAAAAGCTCAAGATGAAGACCGAGATCGACCTCGATCTATACAAAGAGCCGCAGATGAAGCGCCGTATCGGCAATCTCGTCACGCGTGCGGGCATGGACTCGTATGCGGCGTACTTTGACAAGGCGGCGCAGGACAAGGACGATTTCGCGGCATTCATCGAATACCTGACAATCAACGTTTCCGAGTTCTTCCGCACGCCGGAGAAGTTCTCGAAGCTCGAGACGGATGTCATTCCCGATCTCTTAAAGCGCTCGCCGCGCCTCAATATCTGGAGCGCGGGCTGCTCCATCGGCGCCGAACCGTACTCGCTTGCCATGATTATGAAGGAAATGACGCCAAATGTGCATCACCGCATCCTCGCGTCCGATCTCGATGTCGAGATTATCGCCAAGGCAAAGAAAGGCGTCTATTCGGATTCGGAGCTAAAGGCGATTTCGCCGAAGCGCAAGGAGAAGTATTTCGACAAGGTCGGCGCGGATCAGTTTGCCGTCAAGCAGGAGATCAAGGATTGCATCGAGTTCAAGCGCCACAATCTCCTAAAAGACCCGTTCGAGAAGAATTTCGATCTCATTCTCTGCCGAAATGTCGTCATTTACTTCACCGAGGAAGCAAAGGCGAAGCTTTACGTCAATTTCTTCAATGCCTTGAAGCCGGGCGGCATTCTCTTCGTCGGCGCGACGGAGGCGATTCTGAACTTCCGCAAGATGGGCTATACGAGCTTCCAGCCGTTCTTCTATCAGCGCCCCTTGGCGTAAGAAGGGCAAAACAGAGGGCAGGTCAGGAGCTGTCGAATGTACGCGAATCAGCAGATGGAACAACTGAATCGGGAGCAACTGGCAAGCCTGCAGCTTGATTGCCTGAAAAAGCAGCTTCGATGGGCGCAGGAAAAGAGCGTGTTCTATCGGGCGCACTTCGCGAGGGCGGGCGTTTCGTATGAGCAGCTGAAAACGCTGGCGGATCTCCATCGCTTTCCGTTTCTCGAGCACGATGCGCCATGGCATGGGAGTCGCCTTGACTTCCTCACAATGCCGTTTTCGAGCCTATTGCGCTATGCACTCGTGCGCGAGCCGTCCCGCGAGTTTGCCACATTCTACACAAACGGGGATATTGCGCACAATGTCGAGATGATGGCGCGCGCGCTCGTTGCGGCGGGCGTCCACTGTGCCTCGGTCGCCGCCGTGCTCGGCGATCTCGCTGACAGCAGGCTGCTCGATGTCCAGTATGCGCTGGAGGCGCTCGGCGCGACGGTCGTCCCAATGGGGACGGACTATCGGCAGTGGCTGTTGCTGATGGAGCAGATCGGGGCAGATACGCTCGTCGCGCCGCAGCCGCTCGTCATGCAGCTCATCATACACCTGCAGGCGGCAGGGAAGGATATTTCGGACTACGCGCTCGCACGCGTGCTCTGCATCAATGTGAACAGCATCCAAAATCCCATGCAGCGCCATATCGAAGCTAGGACGAAGCTGCCCGTCTGCAATCTCTACGCGCCGACGGAGCTTGGGACGGCAGGCCTGCTCTACTCCTGCGAAGCGGGGCGCGGGCAGCATATAGCGGAGGATTATTTCTACCCGGAGCTCATTGCCTTTGGAAGCGATACGCCCGTCACGGAGAACAATCAGATGGGCGAGCTCGTCATCACGACGCTTCGGGCGGAGGCGATGCCGCTCATCCGCTACCGGACGGGGCAGGCGGTGAGCCTGACCGATGCACCGTGCGCCTGCGGCAGGACGCTCGCGCGCGTCCTGACCCCATTTTCTGCGGTTTAAGGACAGGGAAAAGTAGCTGCGGCGAGGCGTTTTTGCTTTGCCACAGCTTTATTTTTCCCTGCGGACGGCAATCCCCGCGCGCAGTGGCTTGTCTTTCCCCATTCTTTATGGTATAGTTAACTCTAAGTGGCACGATTCCTACGGGATTCGTGCGCGTTTGAAGAAAGAGAACACAGGAGGTCATTTCATACAATGAAAGTTACGGCAGAACACGGCGAAAATCAGCAGGTCACGCTGACGATTGAGGTAGAGGCAGAAAAGCTCGGAAGCGCAGTGGAGCGCGCTGCAAAGCAGCTCGCAGGCCGCGTGAATATCCCCGGCTTCCGCAAGGGCAAGGCGCCGCGCAAGATCGTGGAACGCCACGTCGGCAAGGACTCCCTCATGCAGGAGGCGTTTGACCTTCTCGCGCCGAAGGCATTTGGCGAGGCGCTTGATGAGCAGAAGATTGAGCCGGTGACGCGTCCGGAGATCGACATTGTCACGCTCGAAGAGGGCAAGGACCTCGTGTTCAAGGCGACGGTCACGCCGCGCCCGGAAGTCACGCTCGGCGAATATAAAGGTCTTTCTGTCGAAAAGGCAGCAGTCGATGTGACCGATGAGGAAGTCGAAGAGCGGCTCAAGACGTTCCAAGAGCGCCAGGGCACGATGGTCGACGCACCGGAAGGCGCGAGCGTGGAAAACGGCGACTTCACGACGCTCGACTTCGAGGGCTTCGTCGACGGCGAGGCATTCGAGGGTGGTGAGGGCAAGGACTACCCGCTGCAGATCGGCTCTGGAAGCTTCATCCCCGGCTTTGAGGATCAGCTCGTCGGCGTGAAGGTCGGCGAGGAGAAGGACGTAAACGTCACGTTCCCCGAGGAGTACCATGCACCGACGCTCGCAGGCAAGCCGGCCGTATTCAAGTGCACCGTTCGCAGCATCAAGCGCAAGGAGCTTCCTGAACTGAATGACGAGCTCGCAAAGAAGGTCAGCACGTTTGAGACGCTGGACGAGCTGCGCGCCGATATTCGCAAGAATCTCACGGAGACGGCAGAGCGCAAGGCGGAGAACGACCAGAAGACGGCAGCCATTGACAAGGCATCGGAAAACATCACGGTCGACATCCCGGAGGTCATGATCGAAAACCGCATTTCGAGCATGATTCAGGAAATGGCAATGCGCCTTGAGCAGCAGGGCATGAAGTTCGAGCAGTACCTGCAGTATGCGAACACGGACATCGCCAAGCTCCGCGAGCAGTATCGCGAGGCGGCAGAGAAGAATGTCCGCACGGATCTCATGCTCGAAGAGGTCGCAAAGGCCGAGGAAATCAAAGTCGAGGGGGCAGACCTTGACGCAGAGGTCGCCGGCATGGCGGCTGCCTACGGTGCAACGCCGCAGCAGGTGCAGAAGATTATCAAGGAGCAGGGACGCATTGGCGACTTGGCTGCGACGGTGCTCCGCAAGAAGACGGCGCAGTTCATCATCGACAACATCGCGAAGTAATCCTGCCTTCCGATTATGGGGGTAAACCGAATATGAGTTATGTACCAATGGTCGTCGAGCAGTCGAGCCGCGGGGAGCGGGCGTATGACATATACTCCCGCCTCCTGAAGGACCGCATCATCTTTTTGGGCGGTCCGATTGACGACAACGTCGCGAACGTCGTCGTCGCGCAGCTCCTCTTCCTCGAGTCGGAAGATCCGGACAAGGACATCCATCTCTATATCAATAGCCCGGGCGGCGTCGTGACGGCAGGCCTTGCCATCTACGACACCATGCAGTATATCAAGCCCGACGTTTCGACCATCTGCATCGGGCAGGCGGCGAGCATGGGCTCGCTCCTCCTGACGGCAGGCGCGAAGGGCAAGCGCTACGCGCTCCCGAATGCGCGCATCATGATCCATCAGCCGCTCGGCGGCGCGCAGGGGCAGTCGACAGACATCCAGATCCAGGCACGCGAGCTCCAGCGCATCCGCGAGGTCATCAACGAGATCCTCGTCCATACGACGGGCAAGGACGTCGAGACGGTCAATACGGACACCGAGCGCGACAACTTCATGACGGCAGAAGAAGCGAAGGCTTACGGGCTCGTCGATGAAGTCATCGTCCGTCCGAAGAAGAGCAAGAAAGACGCGAAAGAGTAAGGGGTGGGGACATGTTAAAGTTTGGGGATGAAAAAGGTCAGCTCAAGTGCTCGTTTTGCGGCAAGACGCAGGATCAGGTCCGCAAACTTGTGGCAGGTCCTGGCGTCTACATCTGCGACGAGTGCATCGCGCTCTGCAACGAGATCATCGAGGAAGAATTCAGCGAGGACACGGAGATCGAGCTGAAGGACGTCCCGAAGCCGAAGGATATCCGCGCGATTCTCGATGATTATGTCATCGGGCAGGACGAGGCGAAAAAGACGCTTTCCGTCGCCGTCTACAACCATTACAAGCGAATCAACCTGGGGCAGAATGCCAAGAGCGAGGACGTGGAGCTGCAGAAGTCAAACATCCTCATGCTCGGCCCTACGGGCAGCGGCAAGACGCTGCTCGCCCAGTCGCTCGCGCGCATTCTGAACGTGCCGTTTGCCGTCGCGGACGCGACGTCTCTGACAGAGGCAGGCTACGTCGGCGAGGACGTCGAAAACATACTCCTGAAGCTCATTCAGGCGGCGGACTACGACATCGAGAAGGCGGAGCGTGGCATCATCTACATTGATGAGATCGACAAGATTTCCCGCAAGTCGGAGAATCCGTCGATCACGCGCGACGTGTCGGGCGAGGGCGTGCAGCAGGCGCTCCTGAAGATCCTCGAGGGCACGACGGCTTCCGTTCCGCCGCAGGGCGGGCGCAAGCACCCGCACCAGGAGCTTTTGCAGATTGACACGACGAATATCCTCTTTATCTGCGGCGGTGCGTTCGACGGGCTGGAAAAGGTCATCGAGGCGCGCATCGGCCAGCGCCAGCTTGGCTTCGGCGCGACGGTGAAATCAAAGCGCCAGCGAAACGTCGGCGAGCTCCTGCGCAAGGTGCTTCCGGAAGACTTGCTCAAAAACGGGCTGATTCCCGAGTTCATCGGGCGTCTTCCCGTCGTCGTGACGCTCGACGCGCTCGATGAAGACGCGCTCGTCTCCGTCCTCGTCGAGCCGAAGAACGCGCTCGTCAAGCAGTACCAAAAGCTGCTCGAAATGGACGGCGTCAAGCTGACCTTCGACGATGACGCACTGCGCCAAATCGCAAAAGAGGCGATGAAGCGCAAGACGGGGGCGCGTGGCCTTCGCTCCATCATCGAGGGAATCATGCGAAACGTCATGTACGACGTGCCTTCCATCGAGGGTGTGACGGAATGCCGCGTGACGAAGGACGTCGTCGCGACGAAGAAAGACCCGCTCCTCACGTTTGAAAAGAAAGCGAAGAGCAAAAAGGAAGAAACCGCCTGACCCGCTCTGGGCATGACAGGCGTGACAGACTGAATCAGGCGCTGCAATCGCAGCGCCTTTCCTACATATAGACAGCAACAAAAGAAGGAGAACGTATGGCAGAGCTGAAAAAACTGCCCGTGCTGCCGCTGCGCGGCATGGTCGTATTCCCGTATATGCTCATTCATCTCGATGTGGGGCGCGACCGCTCCATGGAGGCATTGGAAGCGGCAATGGTGCAGGAGAGGGAAATCTTTCTGATCACCCAGATTGACCCCGAGATTGAAGAGCCGGAGGAAAAGGATCTCTATCCCGTCGGCACGCTCGCCGAGATACGCCAGCTCATCAAGCTGCCCGACGGATCAATCCGCGTCCTCGTCGAGGGCAAGAAGCGCGCGCGCAAGGAGGCGTTCCGCACGCTTGAAAAATACGACGAGGTCGACGCTGCAATCTGCACCGACCCGATTGACACGTCGATGGGCATGGAGGCGCTGACGCGCGCCGTCGTCCATGAGTTCGAGCAATGGGTGCGTCTCTCGAAGAAAATCCCTGCCGAGACGTTGATCTCCGTCGCGATCATCGACGATGCGGGAAGGCTTGCCGACCTCATTGCGAGCCACCTGAACCTCAAGGTTGAGACGCGGCAGGAGCTCCTCGCCTGCATCGACGTGCGCGAGCGCCTTGAAAAGCTCTACGAGGTCGTCGCGCGCGAGCTCGAGATCCAAAAGGTCGAGCAGAAAATTGGCATCCGCGTGCGCAAGCAGATGGATAAAACCCAGAAGGACTACTACCTGCGCGAGCAGATCAAGGCGATACGCAAGGAGCTCGGCGACGCCGAGGTGACAGACAGCGCGGAGTACCGCGAAAGGCTCGAAAAGGGCGATTATCCCGATGCGGTCAAGGAGACCATCGAAAAGGAGCTGAGGCGCCTCGAAACGATGAATGCCGTGAATGCCGAGGTCGGCGTCATACGCAATTACCTCGACTGGCTGCTCGACCTGCCGTGGCGCACGGAGACGAAGGACACCGAGGACATCACGGCGGCGAAGAAAGTCCTCGACCACGACCACTACGGGCTGGAGAAGGTAAAAGACCGAATCCTCGACTACCTCGCCGTCCACCAGCTCGTCAGCGACCGCACGGCGCCGATTCTCTGCCTCGTCGGGCCTCCTGGCGTCGGAAAGACATCGCTCGCGGCGTCCGTCGCGCGCGCGATGGGGCGCGCATTCGTCCGCGCCTCCCTTGGCGGCGTCCGCGACGAAGCGGAGATTCGCGGCCATCGTCGCACCTACGTCGGCGCGATGCCGGGGCGCATCATCGAGGGCATCCTCCATGCGAAGGCGCGCAATCCCGTCTTTCTGCTCGACGAGGTCGACAAGCTCGCGACAGACTACCGTGGCGATCCGACCTCGGCGCTCCTCGAAGTTCTCGACCCCGCGCAGAACAGCACATTCAGCGACCACTACATCGAGCTGCCGTTTGACCTCAGCAAGGTCCTCTGGATTGTGACGGCGAACAACCTCGGCGGCATTCCGCGCCCCTTGCGCGACCGCATGGAGATCATCACGCTGTCGAGCTACACCGAGATCGAAAAACTCGAGATCGCGAAGCGCTATCTCGTCGCGCGCCAGCGCGAGCAGAACGGCCTCGCGGCAAAGGATATCCAGATCGGCGCGGGCGTGCTCCAAAAGACGATACAGGAATACACGCGCGAGGCGGGCGTCCGCGAGCTTGAACGCGCCATCGGACGCCTCTGCCGCAAGGCGGCGCGCCGCATCGTCGAGCACGAGGACACGCCAATCCGCGTGACGAAGAAAAATCTGCATGAATTTCTGGACAAGCCGAAATTCCTCGAAAAGAAAGCGGAGAAAAAACCACAGGCAGGCGTCGTCACGGGCATGGCATGGACGGAAGTAGGCGGCGACATCCTGCCGACCGAAGTCACCGTACTAAAGGGCAAAGGGAAGCTCATTCTGACGGGGCAGCTTGGCGACGTCATGCAGGAATCGGCGCAGGCGGCACTCTCCTACATCCGTAGCCGCGCGGAAAAGCTCGGTCTGGAAGCCGACTTCTACGAGAAGGACGATATTCACATCCACCTGCCAGAGGGCGCCGTGCCGAAAGACGGCCCGTCGGCGGGCATCACGATGGCGACGGCCATGATCTCGGCGCTGACCGGGCAAAAGGCGCGTACCGACGTCGCCATGACGGGCGAGATCACACTGCGCGGCAACGTCCTTCCAATCGGCGGGCTAAAGGAAAAAGTCCTCGCCGCCTACCGCGAGGGCATAAAGACGATCATCCTGCCGAAGGAGAACGAGCGCGACATTGAGGAAATCCCCGAAACCGTCCGCGAAAAACTCGAATTTATCCCCGTCGAGCACATGGACGAAGTGATTCATGCGGCACTTCTAAGGAAGTGCTGATTAAATGAAGTTGCTCAGATTCACACAGATGCGCTGTATCTATCTAGGAGACAAACCACAGGCGTAGTGGCGCTACGCCGCGGATTTGTCGACGACGAGAGGACAGTGCAGATGTGTGAAGATGGGCGGCTGAATGAATCAGTGCTTCCTTAAAATGAGAAGCAAAGCGACAGCCTTGTTTTTGGGTAAAGAAAGGAGATGAACCCGTGGCAGAAAAAGAACGCGTCATCATCACGCAGGGGCAGTACGTCGCCTCTGCCGTCAAAAAAGACCAGTACCCCGAAAAGGAACTTCCAGAAATCGTCTTCATCGGGCGCTCCAACGTCGGCAAATCCTCGCTTATCAATAGCCTGACGCGCGTCAAAGGCCTTGCGCGCGTCTCCTCCCAGCCCGGCAAGACGCAGACGATCAACTTCTACGAGCTCGGCGTGAAAATCCACGCCGTAAGCGAGCGCAAGCCGCTCTACCTCGTCGACCTGCCGGGGTATGGCTACGCCAAGACGGGAAAGGAGCGGCGCAAGCTCTGGGCAAAATTCATCGAGGAGTATCTGACGACCTCGCCGCGCCTGCAATTCGTCTGCCAGCTCATCGACATACGCCATGCGCCGATGGCGTCGGATATCGAGATGTTCCACTGGCTCGTTGCGCGCGGCATCCCCGTCTTCATCGTCGCGACGAAGGCGGACAAGCTCGGCAAAAACGCACAGGGGAAGCAGGTCGCCGCCATTCGCCGCGCCTTCGGCGTAGCGGAGCTTTCCGTTCTTCCTTATTCCTCGCTTAAAAATGAAGGGCGTTCAGATTTACTTGACGTTATAGGGGAAACTTTGGTACAATAATAAAGATGGCGTATGAGTACGATTCATATTTATTATAAGGATTATTGTATCATTGGGAGAGATGGCGCATGATGGAACTGACCTCTTTTGACAAGGAATTGCTGAACGTATTGCAGGCGAATTTGCCCGTCTGCAAGCATCCTTTCGCAACGTTGGCAGAGCGGTTGGGGACGGACGAGGAAACGGTGCTAAAAAGGCTGCGCGTCCTAAAGGACGAAGGCTATCTGCGCCGCATCGGCACATTTTTTAATTCCGACCGTCTCGGCTATGGCGGTACGCTCGTCGCCCTGCGCGTCGACCCCGACAAGATGAAATCCGTCGCCGAGGCAGTCAACCGCTATCCGGGTGCGACGCACAACTATGAGCGTGAGGGGAAGTACAACCTTTGGTTTACGCTTCTGACGCCGAGCGCCGAAAAAGAGAAAGAGATCTTGTCCGAGGTCGAGGCGCTGCCGGGCGTTGAACGCCTGCTGAACCTGAAGACGACGAAGAAGTACAAGATCAATGTGCAATTCAAGCTCGCGTAAAGCGCCTGTGATAAAAGGAGAATCCCGACCATGGCAGAACCTACTATATCTGAGCTGGACAAGAAAATCGTCCGCGTCCTGCAAAAAGACTTCCCGCTCGTAGCAGAGCCGTATCAGCAGATGGCGGACGAGGTCGGCGTCAGCGTCGACACGTTCCTCGCACGCGTGCAGGCGATGCGCGAGGAGAAGAAGATCCGAAAGATGGGCGCTGTCCTGCGCCACCGTGAAGTCGGATTCAAGTCGAACGTGCTGACTGTCTGGCAAGTGCCGGAAGGCCGCCTCGACGAAGTCGCGCGCAAGATGGCGGAGAGCCCGTCCGTCTCGCATTGTTACGACCGCACGACGTCCCCGGACTGGCCGTACAATCTCTATACGATGATCCACGGGCAGAGCCGTGCCGAGTGTGAGGCCATTGCCGAGGACTTGGCAGAAAAGACGGGCGTGACGGAGCGCGCGATGCTCTACTCGCAAAAGGAATGGAAAAAGACGTCCATGCTCTACTTTATGGAGTGATATGGCGTGAGAAGAAGGAAAAGTTTTCGCCGTGCGCAGCTTTTCCTTTTTTTATTGCGGCAATATGCTAAAATAGACGTGAGATAAGATTTACAAATGAGGTGTAAGATATGATTTCGCAGAACATGTATGAGCTTGGCACGAAGAAATCGACGATACGCACGATCTTTGAGTTTGGGCGCAAGCGCGCTGCCGAAGTGGGCGAGGAGAACGTCTTTGACTTCAGCCTCGGCAATCCGAACGTTCCGACGCCGGAATACATTCGTCAAGCGGCTATTGACATTCTGACGAATGAAGAGCCGAGCACCGTGCATGGCTACACGGTCGCGCCCGGACTGCCGAAGACGCGCGAGGCGATTGCCGCGAGCATTAACAAGCGCTTCGGCACGGACTATGCAGGGCGCAATATCTTTGTGACAGCAGGCGCGGCAGCGGCGATCACGATCACGTTCAAGGCGCTCTGCGAGGAGGGCGACGAGTTCCTGACGTTTGCGCCGTTCTTCCCCGAGTACCGTTGCTTCGTCGAGTCGGTCGGCGCGCGGCTCGTCGTCGTACCTGCGCGCCCCGCTGACTGGCAGATCGACTTCGATGCCTTCGCCGCGTGCATCACGAGCCGTACGAAGGCCGTCATCGTCAACTCGCCGAACAATCCGAGCGGCGCAGTCTACTCCGAGGCGACGATCAAGCGGCTTGCGGCGCTCCTGCGCGAGAAGGAAAAGGAGTATGGCCATCCCATTTTCATCATTTCCGATGAGCCATACCGTGAGATTGCTTACGAGGGCTTCACGGTCCCGTACATCCCCAATTATTACGATAATACCATCGTATGCTACTCGTACAGCAAATCGTTCTCCCTGCCCGGCGAGCGCATCGGCTACATCGTCGTGCCCGACAAGGTCGCGCGCTATGAGAAGGTATTCGGTGCGGTCGCGGGCGCGGCGCGCATCCTGACGCACGTCAATGCGCCGTCACTCTGGCAGCTCGTCGTCGCGCGCTGCGCGGATCGCCCATCGGACATCAGCACCTACGTCAAGAACGGCCGCCTGCTCTACGACGGGCTCATCGCGGCAGGCTTCACCTGCGTCCAGCCGCAGGGCGCATTCTACCTCTTCCCGAAAGCGCTTGAGGCGGACGACTACGCCTTCTGCGAGCGCGCGAAGAAGTACGACCTTCTGCTCGTGCCGGGCACAGACTTCGGCTGTCCTGGCTACTTCCGCGCCGCCTACTGCATCAAGACCGAAACGATTGAGCGCTCCCTGCCGCTCTTCAAAAAACTCGCCGCGGAATATAAGTAGGCGAATGTACAATCTAAGTGCAACATCCGAAACTTCCAGCGCGACGAGAAAGGCCCGCTCTACATCCTGACGGGCGTGGCGGGCAATGTGCGCTATCCGGGGCTTTGGGTTGACCATGCGCTCGACCAGAAGGTCGCACCGCAGCCCGAGACGGACAATTACTTGACGCTGAAGGCGAGCCGCGATACGCTGGCGATTGGCTGCTATTTGCCCGACGGCACGGAGCTTGATGCGCAGACGCTGCATTAAATATCCCAGTGCAGGCTGTCGGGGTTCGGCGTCGCCTTGTCGATGGCGGCGAGAATCCATGAGGCGTTGTCGTGCGTCGCGGCAAAGGCGGCGTTTATGCCCGCTTCGTTTTCGGGCGGCACGTCCATGGCATGGATTGCCATGTGCATGTAGTCCTTTGCGATGAAAGTATCGCCGCGCTCGGCGGACAGCTGCGCCTTGAAGCGGTAGCCGTAGTAGATGTAACTGTTGTGCAGCGCGGGGAGATCCTCATAGACGGCGATGCGCTCGTCGACTTCCGCCTCCGCTTCCTCGGTGTTTCCCATGCGGTGCAGGAGATTCCAACGGTCAGCCCAAAGTTCGCCGCGCAGAATATACTTGTAGAGGAAGTCGGTCGACTCGGCAAGCTCGATGGCGAGGTTGATATAGCGGAGCGCCGCGTCATGTTCGCCGCGTTCTTTTTCAAGCGCGCTGAGGCGTTGGAGGGCAAATGCTTTTTCCTCGACATCCTCGGCATTCTCCTCGTCGGCATCTGCCTCGACGACGCTTTGAAACAACTCGCGCGCTTCCTCCTCCTTTTCGATTCCGGGCATGGCGAGGAAGTGGGCGAGGCGCGCGCGGGCGTGCCAGTCGTCCATGCCGCCTAGAAAGAGCGTCTCGGGCGGCTTTGCTGGCGAGTCCATTACGAGGTGTACGAGTTCGTGAAAGGTATCTTGTGTCATGTAGGCAGTCTCCTAAATTCTATGCTATAATGAAGCCATTATACCACAGAAAGGAAGGTGTGGGAATTTGGAGCGAATGAAGCGCACTCTCTTGTGCGTCTGGGCGCGGGGAGCGCAGACGGTCGAACGGGAAATCTTCCTGCTCGCCGCACTCTATGTGCTGAATTTCTTCCCGATCGCGTGGCTCAATATCCATCAGTATGGGGGCAGCCAGATCCCAGTTCTTGCGGTCGACGCGCTCTTTTTGCTCGGCGCGGTGCTTCTATACATACTACTCCTGGGCTTCGTGCCGATCGCGCGCCTTCGGCGGGGGCTTTTTCTCGCGTCGTTCGCGCTCTCGGCGCTGCTCGGCGCAGCGGAGCTTTTTTCCATCGGGCAGTATGAGGCGCGCGTTGGCGCAGGGATCATCACGGCAGTCCTGCAGACGAATCCACATGAGGCAAGGGAGTTCTTCTCGATGTACGTCGGCTGGCGCGGAATTTTTGCGGGCGTGCTCTTAGTTGGCGCGGTGGTCTTTTGCTATCGCCGCTTTTCGGACGCGCGGCTTACGCTCGGCAGCCGCCACATGCGCACGCGCCTCCTTCCGCCCGTGCTCGCGCTTGGCGGTATCGCCGGGGCGATTCTCTGGCAGTCGTTCCATTCCTTCGTCATCAATAACTCGCTCGATGTGCCCGCCGTCAGCGTAGCGCGGTCGACGGACACGGCGGTGCGCAATATCGAGGCCTTTGAACGATTGCGCAGCGAGGCGGCGCACGATGTCACCTTGACGGCGAACGCGAGTGATACGCCGTATGTCGTCCTGATCCTCGGCGAGTCGACGAGCCGCGCGCGAATGCACCTCTACGGCTATCCGCTCGAAAACACGCCGGGGCTTGACGCGATGGAAAGGAGCGGCGAGATCGCCGTATACCGCGACACGATAAGCCCGGAGGCGGCGACGGTCGCCGTCCTGCGCAAGCTGTTGACGTTCGCCGATGCGGAATCGACGCAGGAATGGTTCACCTATAACAACCTCATCGACGTCATGCGCGCGGCAGGCTATAAGACGTTTTGGCTCTCGAATCAGGAGAGTTCGGGGATATGGGGAAACGTCGCGCAGCTCTTCGCCGAGCGCAGCGACTATCGAAAGTATACGCGCCTGCGCGAATCGCACGAGGACATGGGACTGTACGACGAGACGCTCTTCCCCCTCGTCGACGAGGCGCTTTTGCAGAGCGCGGAGAAAAATTTCTTCGTCATCCACCTGATGGGCGGGCATGGGCTTTACTACATGCGCTTCCCGTACCGCTTCACGAAATTCACGCCGTCCGACGTGCCCGCGCCGCAGGACACGCTTTCGGAGAAGAAGCGGACGGAGATCGCGCAGTATGAAAATGCGCTCTTTTACAACGACTTCATCGTGATGAGCCTCATGGGAAAATTCGCCGATAAGGACGCGCTCATCATCTACCTGCCCGATCACGGCGAGGCAGTCTACGACAACGGCATATTTTCCGGCCACGTCGAGGAGCATCCGACAAAGGAGACGCTTGAGGTGCCGTTCCTTTTTTGGGCGTCGCCCGCATACCGCGCGCACCATCCGGAGAAATGGGCGGCGATCCAGCAGGCGAAGGACCGCCCGTATATGACGGACGACTTCATCCACACCTTGCTCGACCTGCTCGGCATCGCGACGGCGGAATACGACCCGACGAAGAGCGTCGTGAATCCTGCCTTCGATGGTGCGCGCCCGCGCATCGTGCAGGGGCATGACTACGATAAGGAGTTCAAGGGCACCGAAAAGGGGGAATGAAAATGAAACTGGCAATCCTCGGAACGGGCATGATCGTCCGCGACGCGCTCGCGGCGCTCGAGGCCGTGCCGGAAATCGAGCGGACGGCGATATGGGCGCGCCCGCACAGCAAGGAAAAGGCAGAAGCGCTTGCGAAACAGTATGCGATTCCGCAAGTCTATACCGACTATGCGCCTCTCCTTCAAAAGGCGGAGGCGGATTTCATCTACATCGGCCTCGTCAATACGGCGCATTATGATTATGCGAAGCAGGCGCTAGAGGCAGGGCGGAACGTCATCCTCGAAAAGCCGTTTACGGTGCGGGCGAACGAAGCGCGCGAGCTGAAGGAACTCGCGGAGTCGAAGCATCTCTTTCTCATCGAGGCGGTGACGACGCTCCACCTGCCGAATTTTGGGGTCGTTCGCCGCCTGCTTCCGAAAATCGGCAGAATCCGTGCCGTGCAGGCGAATTTTTCCCAGTATTCGAGCCGCTACAATGCGTATCTTGCAGGCGACGCCATGCCTTCGTTTGACCCTGCTTGCGCGGGCGGCGCGCTCTACGACCTCGGCAGCTACAATCTGAATTTCATCGTCTGCCTTTTCGGCATGCCGCGCGCCGCCGCCTATCAGCCGAATCGCGGCTTCAACGGCGTCGATACGTCGGGCGTCGCCGTGCTATGCTACGATGGCTTCACTGCCGTTGCCGTGCAGGCGAAGGACTCAGGCAGCCCGAGCGGGATTCTCATGCAGGGAAAGAAGGGCTGGATTCGCGCGAATGGCACGCCGAACCAGCTCGAATCCGTCACATTTTGCGTAGATGGAAAGATGGAGACGATAAACGAGAATCGGTACGCACACCGCATGGTGCATGAATTCCAAGCGTTTGCGGCGGCATACGCGGCAGGCGATTACGATTTCGTGCGGCAGGGGCTCACGCAGTCGCTTTCTGTCGTAGAGCTGTTGGAAGAGCTGCATGACGAAAACGCTTTATTGGATTTGATTGAGTAAAAGAATAGGAGAGCTTCGTATGAATAAGAAATTCCAAAACCTTCCGCTTGCCATCCCTCTCGCTGCCGCCACGGTGGGGACGGTCCTGTCGCTCTACGTAGGGCGCGGACGCCTGCACACGATCTGCGGCGCGGCGCTCGTCGCACTCTCAGCGGCGCATGGCGTCCAGCATTTCGCCAAGATGAAGCACGACGCAAAAAAATTCTTCTGCGCCAAGGGGCAGAAAGAAGGGGCGCAAGAGGGGACATTCATCCCGCTCAAATCATTTCTGGATCGGCTCGAAGTGCGCAGCTTTACGGCAGGGCGCGTGCGCGTCGCAAATCCGCTGCTCATCGGAAATGAAGCATTGGCGGCGCAACTTGAATCGTATGTGAAATCCTTCCAAGGCGTGCGCGAGGCAAAGGCAAATCCCGTGACGGGCAGCCTGCTCATCGTGTACGTGCCGGAGGAAGTGCGCCGCGTGCCGGGATTGAAAAAACTCGAAGCGCGCTTCCTGTCCTGATCGCCATCCCCTTTGAATCCGCAAGGCATGACAGCTCGCCCAATCCGCAGAGGATCGGGGTGGGCTGTTTGCGTTTCGGGGAAAAGATGGGCAAAATGATTGTCTATAACCGTAGGCTATGGTAAAATGGAAAGGCGGAATGAATTAGAACGTCAGACATCGCGTATGAAATACATGGGGGTCTATATGGAATTTCGGCAACTGGAGTATTTTTGCACGATCAGCGAGCTTGAGAATTTTACGCGGACGGCGGAAGTGCTCCACGTCTCGCAGCCGTCGGTGACGAAGGCAATCAAGGCGCTCGAAGCAGAGCTCGGGCTTACGCTGATCGATCGCAGTCAAAAGCACGTCGAGCTGACGGAGGAGGGCAAGACCTTTCTCCTTCATGCGCAGAAGATCATGCGCGACGCGGACGAGGCGAAGCGCGACATGATGCGCTTTCACCACGCGTGCAGCGGGACGATTCGGTTTGGCGTTCCGCCGATGGTCGAGGCGTATCTTTTCCCCGACCTCTTTATGAATTTTCGGCAGGCTTTTCCGGACATCAACCTCGATGTGCAGGAATTGGGCGATTCGGACGAGGTGCGCCAGCGCGCCGACATCGGCGAGCTTGATTTTGGCATCGTGCTGGGCAATCCTGCCGACCACGATGGTCACATCATGCCCATCATGCATGATACGATGCGCCTCTGCCTTGCACTTGGGCATCCGCTCGCTGAGCGGGACGAGGTCAGCTTCTGCGATTTGAAGGACGAGAAATTCATCCTTCAGCAGCCGCGCACCTACCAGTACCGTGAGACGTTTGCGCGCTGCACGGAGCAGGGGTTCACGCCGGAAATCGTCCTGAGCACGTCGCAGATCAAGACAATCAAGCAGCTCGTCGCGAGTGCGATGGGCATATCCATTCTGCCGAATTTCGTCGTGCGCGCAGAGCGGAATATCCTGCACAAGAAGCTCGCGCCGCCGATGGAGCTATGCGTATTCCTTTACTGGAACAATCATAAACGGATGAGTGCGGTAGATGCGCAATTTATGGAGTTCATCCAGCAGTATACGGCGTCGCCGGAGTACAAGCATCATTTTAGGCAGGTGTAAGCGTGCAGCTAAAGCGTTTGGAAGCATACGGCTTCAAGTCCTTTGCCGACAAGATTTCCATCGACTTCGACAAGGGGATCACCGCGATTGTCGGACCGAATGGCAGCGGCAAGAGCAACATTACGGACGCGGTCCGCTGGGTGCTCGGCGAGCAGAACATCCGCAACCTGCGCGGTACGAAGGCGGAGGATATCATCTTCACGGGTTCGGCAGAGCGCCAGGCGCTCGGCGTGGCGGAGGTGTCGCTGATCCTGTCGAATGACGGGGAGCTTCCCGTCGATTTCCGCGAGGTCGTCGTGACGCGCCGCCTCTATCGGAGCGGGGAGAGCGAGTTCTACATCAACCGCTCGCGCTGCCGCCTGAAGGATATTTACGATCTCTTTGCCGATACGGGCATCGGGCACGACGGCATGAGCATCATCGGGCAGAACCGCATCGACGATATTTTGAACAGCCGCCCCGAGGAGCGGCGCGTCTTCTTCGAGGAGACGGCAGGCATCACGAAGTACCGCAACCGCAAGCGTGAGACGGTGCGCAAGATAACCGACACGGACAACAATCTCGTGCGCGTCCGCGACATCATCCACGAAATTGAGAACCAGCTGGAGCCGCTCTCACGCCATGCGGAAAAGACGCGTTCCTACAACGCGCTCCAGGAATCGTACCGCGCGTGCAAGCTGACGAAAATCGCGGGCGATTTCGCGCGCGAGAGCGCGAAAAAAGCAGAAAATGACGCAAAGCTCGCCAAGGCGCGCGACGAGGAAATCGAGGCGAACGCGCAGATTCGGACGGCAGAGGCAAAAAAGGAAGCGATCGACAAAGAGATCTTGACAATCGAAGCCTCCATGCAGGATAAGGCGCAGGAAAATGAGCGAGAGCGCCAGAAAATCGAGCGTGGCGAGCGTGAGGCGGCGACCCTGCGCGAGCGTCAGAGCCAGAGTGCGGCGTCACGGGAGCGCATCTTGGAGCGCCGCGCAGAACTGACGCACGAGATTGCGGAAATCGTCGCGGAGATTGGCAAGCTCGCAGGCTTGGAGCAGGAGCAAAAGGCTTCGCTTAGCCAGAGCGAGGCGAAGCTCAAGGAAGAAAAGGAGCAGGCGGGCGCGCTCGCCGCTCTCGTCAAGGCGCGAAAGGAAGCGGAGCGCGAGGCGCGCGAGGCGTGCGACGCAAAACGGGAAATCCTCGTGCAGAAGCAGCAGGAGCTCGCCGTTCTCGACCGCGATATCGCGAACGAGGAGGAGGGCAAGGAAAGCCGCGCGCAGGAGCTTCACGCAGCAAAGGAGCGGCTGCAGCAATACGAATCGCTGGCGGAAAAACTAGCGCGGGAAAAGGAAGAGCAGGAGAAAGCGCGCGATATGGCGCAGGCGCGGCAGGCGGAAGCCACAGCCGCCGTGCAGGAGAAGCGGCGCGCTATGGAAGAGGTGGACGCGCACCTCGGAACGCTGCGCCAGAAGCAGACGGCGGCAGAGAGCAAGGTGCAGATCCTCACGCGTATGCAGCAGGCATATGAGGGCTTCGGCAAGGCGACGAAGGCGGTGCTGAAGAGTGAGGAAGCTTGGCGAGGCGGCGTCTCGGGCGCAGTCGCGGAGCTCATTGACGTGCCGCGTGACTACATGACGGCAATCGAGATCGCCCTAGGCGGCAACCTCCAGAATATCGTGACGGAGGACACCGATACGGCAAAGGCCGCGATTGCGTTCCTGAAACGCAATCGGCTCGGACGCGTGACCTTCCTGCCGCTCTCCTCACTCGTCACGCGCCGCCCACCCGATGAATCTGTGCAGGGCGAGGCGGGCGTCATCGGCTGGGCGAGCAAGCTGACGAAGACGGAGACGGCATATCGCAAGGCGATTGACTTCCTGCTCGCGCGCACGCTCGTCGTCGATACGCTCGATCATGCACTCGCAACCGCAAAGCGGCATGGGCAGCGCCTGCGTATCGTGACGCTGGATGGCGAGCTCTTGAATCCCGGCGGATCGCTCTCGGGCGGCAGCCGCCAGCATCAAGAGGCGAGCTTCCTCAATCGAAGCGGAGAGCTTGAAGCGCTGCGCGCCGCACTTGCCGAATGGCAGGCGGAGCGCCGTACACTAACACTGGCGAGGGGGGAGCTAGAGCGCGATCTGGCAGAAGCATCGGCACGTCAGAAGGAGGCAGAGGACGCCTTCCATGCGGCAGGCGTGCTGTGCGCCGAGACGCGCGTCAGCCTCGAACGCCTCCATGAGAACCTCACTGGGCAGGCGGAGCAAGTCGAATCCCTGGCGCAGGCGGAGGCACGTGCAGGTGAGACGTTTGCGCAGGTGCAGAAACGGCGCGTATTGCTTGCGCGCGAGCTGCGCACGGCGCAGCAGGAAGCAGAGCAGCTCTCCCGTGCGGAAGCAGAGCGGCGCGAAAGCATGGCAGAGGCCGAGCAGGACGCAGAAGACCTCGCGGCGTGTATACAGGATCATGAGCTAAAGCGCGCGATTCTCGAACAGGAAGCGATGCGAAGCCGCGAGCATATCCTCCTGCGCCAGCGCGACAAGAAGCGGAGTGAGCAGGCACTCATCAGCAGTGAGCAGGAAGAGCGGGATCTCGCAGCACATAGCGCAGAGAGCGATGCGCGCCTCACGGCACTCATGGCGAATATTGAGCAGGTCAAGGCGGTATTCCATGCGGGGCAAAAGGCGCACGAGGCGCTCTATGAAAAGCGCATGCACGCGCTTGCGCTCGGGCAGGAATCCGATCAGGCGGCGCGCGTGGCAGGGCGCAGGCGAAACGAGATACAGGCGAAGATCCATCAGCTTGAGCTTGCGGGCGTAAAGATGGAGCTTTCCCTGTCGGAATGGCAAGAAACCATCTTGCAGGAATACGGGCTGACGCCGGAGCGTGCACTAGAGGAATCGCTCGATATGCTGCCTGCGGACCTGCGCGCGAAGATGAAGAACCTCGAGCAGCAGATCGATGCGCTCGGTCCCATCAACCCGAACGCCGTGCAGGAATACGAAGCGCTGCAAGCGCGCCATTCCTTCCTCGACAAGCAGGCGACCGACCTCGAGACGGCAAAGGGCAATCTGGGGCGCATACTCGCCGAGATGGACGCCGTCATGACACGGCAGTTCAAAGAGGCATTTGCAAAGATACAGGAATACTTCGCCGCGATATTCGTGCGTCTTTTCGGCGGGGGCAAGGCGGAGCTGAAGCTTCTCGATGAAACGGATGTCTTGAATACGGGCGTCGACATCCTCGTCGTCCTGCCGCAGAAGAAGCGGCAGAACCTCTCGGCGCTATCGGGTGGCGAGCGCGCGCTGACCGTCATCGCGCTGCTCTTTTCCTTTCTGCAATATAGACCCTCGCCGTTCTCCGTGCTCGACGAGATCGACGCGCCGCTCGACGAGGCAAATGTTGCGCGTTTCGGCAGCTTCTTGAAGGAATTTGCCGAGGAGACGCAGTTCATCGTCGTCACGCACCGCAAGGGAACGATGGAGGCGGTCGACACGATGTACGGCGTGACGATCGAGGACGCAGGCGTGTCGAAGATCCTGTCGGTCAAGCTGGGCGACTTAGAAGATGTACAAGACGTGCAATGAGAATCAAGATTGAATAGATAGAGTGGGAGAAATGCTTCATGGGATTTTTTGACAAATTGAAAAAAGGCCTGAACAAGACACGCGAAAACCTGACCAATAAAATTGAAAAGCTCGTCATCGGCTACGCCGACATCGACGAGGAACTTTTAGAGGAGCTGGAAGAAACGCTCATCATGGCAGACGTCGGCATTCAGACGACGGAAACGCTCATGCAGGCTGTTCGCAAGGGCATCAAGAAGAAGGAAATCAATAGCCCCGAGGACTTGAAGCCATTCCTGCAAAAGGAAATCGCCGCTATCCTTGGAAAGGGTGAGGACACGACGCGCACGGCGGAGACTGGCCCGACCGTCCTTCTCGTCATCGGCGTCAACGGCGCGGGCAAGACGACGACGATTGGGAAGCTCGCCGCTTTTTACAAAGGGCAGGGCAAGAAGGTCTTGCTCGCCGCCGCCGATACATTCCGCGCCGCCGCCATCGACCAACTCGAAGAATGGGGGAGGCGCACGGACGTCCCCGTCATCAAGCACGCGGAAGGCTCCGACCCTGCCGCCGTTGCCTTCGACGCTGTCAAGGCGGCAGTGGCACGCAAGATGGATCTCCTCATCATCGACACGGCAGGCCGCCTCCAGACGAAGTCAAACCTCATGCAGGAGCTCGAAAAGATCAACCGCGTCATCGGCAGGGAAATCCCCGGCGCGCCGCACGAGACGCTGCTCGTCCTCGACGCGACGACGGGACAGAACGCTATCAGCCAAGCCGAGCTCTTTACGAAAGCCGCGCCGATTACAGGCGTAGTTCTGACGAAACTCGACGGCACGGCAAAGGGCGGCGTCGTCATCGGCATCAAGAGCCAGCTCGCAATGCCCGTCAAATGGATCGGTGTCGGCGAGGACGTGTCGGATCTGCGCCCGTTTGTCGCAGAAGATTTCGCGAAGGCGTTGTTTGGGGATTAATTGTTTGGCAATTATATGCAGGCTCATGTGTTGTAGATGAGCTTCTTGGTACAGATGAAGGGCGTGCTTATGAAGTGGAGGAATCGCATATTATGCAAAACGATGCGGTCAGAAGACCGCCGCAGGCTGGTGAGCTGTGGCGGCACTTTAAGGGCAAGGCGTATATGACGCTCGCTGTGGCTACACATTCGGAGACCGGGGAGCAGATGGTGGTCTATCAGGCACTCTACGGAGATTTCGGCATCTTTGTCAGGCCGCTTCCTATGTTCATGAGCGAGGTGGATCATGAGAAATACCCGAAAGTGACGCAGGCATACAGATTTGAGCGCATGGGCGAAGCTGGGGATTTGAATAAGCAGGGCAGGAATTCTTTCTGCCAGTGTAGTGCTGACCTAGGAATCAATTTGCTTGCCAATAGGATTTGAACAACGGCGCGCACTGTGGTACAATAGAGCCTGTCAAGTTGAAACCGTAAAATCGAAATGCGAGGATGGAGAGAGTAGGCTGCGCCTAAAGTGAAAGCGAACCGGGGATGGTGAGAGCCGGGCATGAGTAAGGGCAGCGGAAAATCACTTCGGAGCAGCGGGCTGAATCGAGTCAGTAGGCCTTGCCGGCGCTTCCCGTTACGAAGCAGCGCATGATGGTGCGTGAGAATAGGTGGTTTGCTGTGGGAGTTATGCCCGCATCCTGTTTGGATGCGGGTTTTTCTATTGAAGGAGGAATTTGCTTGTTATACAGCAAGGTATCGACGAATCTCAATTTCGTGGAGCGTGAGAAGGAAACACTCGAATTTTGGAAGGAGCACGCCATTGCGCAGAAGGCGATCGATCAGCGCGAGGGCTGCGACACCTTTACCTTCTACGATGGCCCGCCGACGGCAAACGGCAAGCCGCATATTGGGCACGTGCTGACGCGCGTCATCAAGGATATGCTGCCGCGCTACCAGTCGATGAAGGGCAAGCGCGTCCTGCGCAAGGCGGGCTGGGACACGCACGGCCTTCCCGTCGAGCTTGAGGTCGAGAAGGCAATCGGCATCAACGGCAAGGAGCAGATTGAGAAGTACGGCATCGAGCCGTTCATCAAGAAGTGCCGTGAGTCCGTCTGGAAGTACAAGGGGATGTGGGAGGAGTTCTCCGATGTCGTTGGCTTCTGGGCAGATATGGATCATCCGTACATCACGTATGAAAATGACTACATTGAGTCGGAGTGGTGGGCGCTGAAGGAGATCTGGGACAAGGGGCTGCTCTACAAGGGCTACAAGGTCGTCCCGTACTGCCCGCGCTGCGGCACGCCGCTCTCCTCGCATGAGGTGGCGCAGGGCTACAAGGACGTGACGGAACGCTCTGCCATGGTCAAGTTCAAGGTCAAGGACGAGGATGCGTATTTCCTCGCATGGACGACGACGCCGTGGACGCTGCCGTCGAATCTCGCGCTCTGCGTCAATCCGAGTGTTGACTACGTCAAGGTGCGTGTGGATGGCACGGTCTATTACCTCGCGGCGGCACTCGTCGACACGGTGTTTGAGGGCGTGGCGGGCGAGCGCGAAGTGCTTGCGACGTATAAGGGCAAGGAGCTCGAATACCGCGAATATGAGCCGCTTTACCCGTATGCGATCGGCAAGATCAAAGCACCAAAAAAGGTGTTCATCGTGACGTGCGACGACTACGTCACGACGGAAGACGGCACGGGCATCGTCCACATGGCGCCGGCATTCGGCGAGGACGATAACCGCGTCTGCCAGAAATACAATGTCGGATTCGTGAATTTCGTCAACAACAAGGGCGAGCTCACGGAAGAGACGGATTGGCCGGGCGTGTTCGTCAAGGAAGCCGATCCCTTGATCCTCAAAGACCTCGAAAAGCAGGGCAAGCTCTTCAAAGCGCCGGAGTTCACGCATAGCTATCCGCATTGCTGGCGCTGCGATACGCCGCTTCTCTACTACGCGCGCGAGACGTGGTTCATCAAGATGACCGCGGTGCGCGATGAGCTGATTGCGAACAACAATACGGTCAACTGGATTCCGGAGAGCATCGGCAAGGGGCGTTTTGGCGACTGGCTGGAACACGTGCAGGATTGGGGATTGAGCCGCAACCGTTACTGGGGCACGCCACTCAATATTTGGGAATGTTCCTGTGGGCATCAGCACGCAATCGGCTCAATCGAAGAGCTCAAATCCATGAGCGGCAACTGCCCGGATGAAATTGAGCTGCACCGCCCGTACATCGACAAGGTCACGCTCAAGTGCCCAAAGTGCGGCGGCGAGATGCACCGCGTCCCAGAGGTCATTGACTGCTGGTTCGACTCTGGATCGATGCCGTTCGCGCAGTGGCATTATCCGTTTGAGAACAAGGATATTTTCGAGCGTCGCTTCCCCGCCGACTTCATTTCCGAGGCGGTCGATCAGACGCGCGGCTGGTTCTACTCGCTGATTGCGATTTCGACGTTGCTCTTCCATAAGGCGCCGTATAAGAATGTCATCGTCATGGGACACGTCCAAGACAAGGATGGCCATAAGATGAGCAAGTCGAAGGGCAATGCCGTCGATCCGATGGCAGCACTGACGAAGCACGGTGCGGACGCAATCCGCTGGTACTTCTACGAAAACAGCGCGCCTTGGCTGCCGAACCGCTTTCACGACGACGCAGTGCAGGAGGGGCAGCGCAAGTTCATGGGGACGCTTTGGAACACCTATGCGTTCTTCGTCCTCTACGCAAATATTGATGACTTCGATGCGACGAAGCATGTGCTGGACTACGACAAGCTCCCCGTCATGGATAAGTGGTGTCTCTCACGCCTCAATACGATGGTCAAGGCAGTCGACTATGACCTTGGCAACTACCGCGTGACGGAGGCGGCAAAAGCGCTCCAGCAGTTCGTCGATGAGCTCTCGAACTGGTACGTCCGCCGCAGCCGCAGCCGCTTCTGGGCAAAAGGCATGGAGCAGGATAAGGTCAATGCCTACATGACACTCTACACGGCGCTCGTGACGACGGCGAAGGCGGCAGCGCCGATGATCCCGTTTATGACGGAATCCATCTATCGCAATCTCGTCTGCAGCATCGACAAGACGGCGCCTGAGTCCGTGCATCTTGCGGACTTTCCGACGGCAAATGAATCGTATATTGATGAAGAGTTGGAACGGAACATGGGCGAAGTCGAATCCATCGTCGTACTCGGCCGCGCAGCGCGCAATGAGGCGAACATCAAGAACCGCCAGCCAATCGGCAATATGTACGTCAAGGCTCCTGCAGCGCTCCCGGACTTCTACCGCGAGATCGTGGAGGAAGAACTCAATGTCAAGCAGGTCACGTTCAAGGACGACATGGAAGCATATCTCTCGTATAGCTTCAAGCCTCAGTTCCGCGTGCTTGGCCCGAAGGTCGGCAAGAAGATGGGCGCGATCCAAGCCGCACTGAAAAAGGTCAACGGGCACAAGGCGAAGGAAGAGCTCGACAAGACGGGCAAGCTCCTCGTCGCGCTTGCAGACGGCGATATTGCGCTCCTCCCAGAAGATATTGAAGTCACCATGTCACAGACCGAGGGCTACAACTGCCAGCGTTATGGCGACGTGACCGTCGCGCTCGAGACAACGCTTTCAGAGGAGCTTCTTGAAGAGGGCTTCGTGCGCGAGATCATCAGCAAGATCCAGACGATGCGCAAGGAAAATGGCTACGAGGTCACGGATCACATCGCTGTCGGCATGGCAGGCAATGAAAAACTCGAGGCAATCGTTCGGAAAAACGAGGATTTCCTCAAGGGAATCACCCTGGCCGATACGGTCGCATACGGATCGCTCGCTGGCACGGAAAAGGCGTGGAACATCAATGGCGAGCAGGTGACACTCTCGGTGAAGTAAGCTTAAAATAGAAAAGAGGAGAGGTATTCTCCTTGGAGCAGTTTAGGACTGTGGATAAAATGACTCATTTTGTCCACGGTCTTTTTATTGTGGGGTAAAGCATATGTTTTTATCGATAAATCTTATTATTGAGATTAAAGATTGAAAAATATCTTTTTATAAAATAAATAATGATATAAAACTTGCAAATAAGACAAAATGATGATATACTTGCATTACAAAACTTAATAACTGAGTAATAACTATCAAACTTTGGACTGAAAAGGAGGCTATGCTCCAAAGTATCGGCGTTCAGTAAAGCGAAAGCAAAAAGGAGGAGTTAATTATGCCACTTATCATATTGGCATGCGGAATTGTTCTGTTGTTCTTCTTGATTGTCAAGGTAAAGCTGAATAGCTTTATCTCACTGCTTCTCGTTGCAGGGATTGTGGGCTACGCAGAAGGCTTGCCGATTGGTCAGATCATACCTGTCGTAGAAAAAGGCCTTGGCGGAACGCTCGGCGGATTGGCTATTGTCGTTTCGTTTGGCGCGGTGCTCGGCAAGCTGATGGCAGAAAGTGGTGGCGCGCAGAGGATTGCGACGACACTCATCAATGTCTTTGGCCGCAAAAATGTAAAGTGGGCCGTCTGTCTGACGGGCTTCATCGTTGGCATCGCCCTGTTCTATGAAATCGGATTTGTCCTGTTGATCCCGCTCGTCTTTACAATTGCAGCGGAGGCGAAGATTCCTCTGCTCGAAGTCGGCATTCCAATGGCCGCTGCACTTTCGGTCACGCATGGCTTCCTGCCACCGCATCCCGGTCCAACGGCAATTTCTGTTATTTATGGCGCAGATATTGGTCTGACGCTCGTCTATGGGGCGATTATTGCCATCCCGACGGCTGTTGTCGCCGGGCCGCTTTTCTATAATACGGCAAAGAGCCTGAATCCTGCGATTCCTCAGGGGCTGTATAATCCACGCGTATTCGAAGATGATGAAATGCCGAGTTTTGGAATCAGCGTGTTCACGGCACTTGTACCGGTCTTTCTGATGGCTGCGTCGGCCATTGCCAAGCTTACGCTGGCGAAGGATTCGATGCTGTTCAACGTCCTTACGTTCCTTGGAACGCCGGATATGGCGCTTACGATTTCGATTGCGATTGCGTTTTATACCTTTGGCCTTTCACGTGGCAAAAGCATGCCGGAAGTCATGAAGGTCGTTGAGGAGGCAATTCTCGCGATTGCGATGATTCTCTTGATTGTCGGCGGCGGCGGCGCGCTGAAGCAGATTTTGATTGATAGTGGTGTTGGCCGCTATATTGGCGAGGTTGTCGGTGGATCGCACCTTTCCCCGCTCGTATTGGCATGGGTTGTAGCGGCAGTCATTCGCGTCGCTTGCGGCTCGGCAACGGTTGCCGCGCTTACGGCAGGCGGAATTGCCGCTCCGATTGTAGCTGTGACGCACGTCAGCCCCGAATTGATGGTTCTTGCAACAGGCGCTGGCAGCTTGATCATCAGCCCGCCGAATGATCCTGGGTTCTGGCTTTTCAAAGAATTCTTTGGGCTTTCGATCAAGGAAACGGTTCGCACATGGTGCACGATGGAAACGATCATTTCTGTTATGGGCCTGATAGGCGTCCTCATCATCAATATGTTTATTGGCTGATGCGGCTTTTTTCTAAGCGATGGGCTGTCTTATGGTGATTTAGCAGGCTATCTGTTGTAGAAAAGAGGGATACCATGGCATATTTAATTGGCATTGATGCAGGATCGACGAATTACAAGGCGATTGCATGTGATTTCAGCGGACATTTCCTCGCATCCGCCAAGCGTCCGGCTTATACGGCTTATCGGGAACATGGCTGGGCAGAGACCTTGGCAGAAAAGATTTGGGAGGGAGTTGCGGCCTGTGTCCATGAGGTCGCAGAAGCCCTTCCTGATGAGGAATGTGTTGGCATTGGAATTGCAAGCAGCGGGGAAGATGTTCTCGTTGATGAAAATGGCAATTCCGTGCATCCTGCCATTCGGTGGTTTGATACCCGTACCGAGGGAATCGCCAAGGAATGGGAGTCGTTCGGGCGTGAACGGGTCTATCAAATTACAGGCATCAATCCGAATCCCGTCGCAAGCATTACCAAAATGCAATGGATTGCGCGTCACGATCCGGAGGCGATGAAAAAAGCACGGCATTGGATTCCGATAGCTGGGTTTGTCGCTTTGAAAATGACGGGCAATGCACGCGCTGCATGGACAAATGCGTGCAGGAGCATGGCGTTTGATATCAATACACGATCATGGTCAGAGCCGATTGTTGCAGAATCCGGCTTGCGTCGGGATCTCTTGCCAGATCCGATTCGCCCAGGCGAGGAAATTGGCCGGTTGACGGCAGCAGCTGCTGAGACGTTAGGACTCCACGAGGGGATTCCTGTCTATGCTGGCGGCGTGGACTATGCTTGTGGCACGTTTGCGACCGGAATCATTCATTCGGGGCAAATGCTGGATTCGACAGGGACGAGCGAGCAGCTTGTCGCGATTGTCGACAAGCCCCGCGTCGATCCGGAATTCATCTCTGAGAATTTCACATCGGTATGTTATGTGGTAAATGATAAATACTACATGATGGGGATGATCGTCGCGTCCGGCGGGATTTTTGAATGGTTCAAGCGGCTGTTCGGCGATGTGTCTTTTGACACGTTGGTCGCTGAGGCGGCGTCACGTCCGATTGGCGCGAATGGATGCATGATCTTGCCGTATTTCTCCGGGCGCTATACGCTCGGAAGCGATCCTTCCTCGCGTGGTGCATTCGTTGGGCTGACACGCGCCACGACGCGCGGTGATATGGTTCGGGCAATTCTGGAAGGGCTTTGCTATGAGATGCACAGCATTGTGGCAGAGATCGAAAAGCTCTCAGGAGAGCCAGTCGATTCCATCTATGCGATTGGCGGCGCGACAAATAGCGCATTTTGGCTGCAGATGAAGGCAGATGTGACAGGAATCCCCGTTCGGAGCAAAGCCGTTCCGGAGGCGGCCGCTCTTGGCGCTGCCATGCTTGCCGGACTGGGAAATGGAATCTATGACAGTCCGGAGGACGCGATTCAAAAAGTCAGTTTCCCTGAAAAGGAATATAAGCCGGATATGGCGAAACATGAACGGTACATGAAGATTTACCATGAATTGAATCGTGGGCTTTATGGAGCACTCAAGGAATTCAATGAGTGCGTGTCGAAAATGCAGGAAGAAATGGTATGAGGCAGGATGGTCTCATAGGAGGAAGAGACAATGAAGTATGATGTTACCGTTACGAATATAGGTGATTTCGTTCTGCAGTTCATGCAGACGCGCGAGTCCGTGATCATCTTCAATAAGAATGTGCCGTACGAGTACATGAATATGGTCGTGGCGCATACGATTGGCGATCTGAAAGAAGATGTTGTGGTAGGCGACAAGCTCTATATCGCTGACCGCGAGTACACGGTGACGGCTGTAGGCGACGAGGCGATGAAGACGCTCCGCAAGGATGGGCATTGCACGTTCGTGTTCCGTGAGGCGGACGCAGTGGAGCAGCCGGGGCAGATTATGCTTGCAGGCGACGGGATGCCGCGTTTCATGGTCGGTGACACGATTCGTATTGAGTAAGAAAGGACGTTTGGCATGAAGGTCTTGGTTATTGGCGATCCGCTTCTCTCTGCAGAAAAGTTGGAGCTTGCTGTCGAAAAGACGATTGGCAAGCAAGAGGTTTTCCGTGTCGACTGGAAGCCTGCAAATGATGAGGAATTCTGGTATCTGCGCAGCATCGTGGAAAAGAATGGCCCGTCCGTCGGCAAACCGCCGAAAGAGATTTTTGACTATGTAGGTGAGGCTGAGATGATCATCACGCAGCATACGCCGCTCAATGCGGAGATCATACAGGCCGCGAAGAAGTGCAAGGCGATTGGCGTGTGCCGTGCTGGTGTGGAGAATGTCGATGTTGCAGCAGCAACAAAGGAAGGTATCGCCGTATTCCATACGATGGGGAGAAATGCGAATGCCGTTTCGGACTACACAATCGCGATGATGCTATGCGAAATGCGCAACGTGGCACGCGCTCATGCGGCGCTTCGTCAGGGCGAGTGGAAAAAGCAATATTCCAATGCTGCTTTTGTCGGCGATATGTACGAAAAGACAATAGGCCTTGTCGGGTTTGGGTATATTGGGCATGTCGTAGCAAAGAAGCTGAGTGGATTTGATGTTCGCATCCTCGTTTATGATCCGTTTGCGCAGAAAGAGGATGTCGAGGCAAGCGGAGCGGAGCTCGTTTCTTTGGAAGAGCTTTGCCGTGAGTCGGATTTCATCAGCATGCACGCGCGTCTTTCCGAGGAAACGCGCGGCCTCATTGGGGCAAAGGAGTTTGCTCTCATGAAGCCGACGGCATATGTCATCAATACGGCGCGTGCCGGGCTCATTGATGAGCAGGCGCTCATTGATGCGCTGAAGGAAAAGCGTATTGGCGGTGCGGCTATTGATGTATGGTGGGTTGAGCCTCCTGCAAAGGATTCGCCGTTTATGACGCTCGACAATGTAACGGTCACGCCGCACCTTGCAGGCTCGACGAAGGATGCTTTCAATCGTACCCCGTATCTATTGCTTGCAGAAATCAAACGCACGGCTGAGGAAGGAAATCCGCGCTGGGTCGTGAACAGCGAAGATATTGAATTGGATTTGTCGTCGTTCCACTGAGCCGGGAGGAGGAAAACGATGCGAGCAGCAGTCTATAAAGGAATCGGAAGCATCGAGGTTGAGGAACTGGAAAAGCCGCAGATTGAATCGGGCGAGCTACTGGTCAGGGTCAAGGCCTGCGCGATCTGCGGCGGGGATATTCGCACATTTCGCCATGGGCATAACTCCATTCATCCGCCAATCGTCCTTGGGCATGAGATTGCGGGAATAATTGAGGAAGTCGGTGCGGGCGTAACGCGTTATAAAGCCGGCGACCGCGTCATTGTCGCGCCAGGCATTGGCTGCGGAGCTTGCTCGTATTGCCTGTCAGGACATCAGAACCTCTGCTATACGAGAAAGACGATTGCCCATCATTATAATGGCGGGTTTGCCGAGTACATCCGCATTCCAAAAGGAGCGGTGGATGCTGGCAATGTAAACTTTATCCCTGATGAGGTGGATTATCTGAGCGCTTCTCTTTCTGAGCCGCTTGCCTGTGTCATCAATGGGCAGGAAGCGCTCAACATCCAGCTTGGCGATACGGTTGCCATTATTGGCGCTGGTCCAATTGGGCTGATGCACGCGGAATTGGCTCGTTCCAGAGGGGCAGGAAAGGTATTCCTGCTGAATCGCAGCAAGAATCGTCTCGATAGCGCGCAGGCCTTCGGGTATGATGCATATATTCCGATGGGAAAGGATGATCCCGATCCTGTTCAGGCGGTCTTGGATCAAACGGATGGCATGGGCGCAAACGTCGTCATCGTAACGGCAGGAAGCGCAGCAGCGCAGCAGGCTGGGATCAAAATGGCGAGCAAAATGGGCAAGGTATGCCTCTTTGCAGGGCTTCCAAAGGATAACCCAATGCTTGATTTCGATGTGAATTTTATTCATTACAGGCAAATCACGCTATACGGGACATTCTCGTCCGCACCGCGCCATAATGCCTTGGCCGTGGAGCTGATTCGCAGCAAGAAGATCGATGCGGATAAAATCCTGACGCACATCGTTTCCTTGGAGGATATTTGCCTCGGAATGGAATTGGTGGAAAAGAGGGCAGGGCTTCGCGTTTCTGTCGTCCCGCATATGGATGAGGTGAAGGAAGATATTCGCCGCCATCCCCATTTGATTGTTGCTCATTCTGAATGACAACTGTATGATTGTTTCTCACCCGTCTGCTGGATCGCGAAAGCGTCAGCAGACGGGGATTTTTCATGCCAAAGTGTGTGCGCACCGCAACAAGTCGCTATGCACAGATATTAAAAAATATGCTATACTATTCCATGTCGCAGTTAGAGCAGTCAGAAGGGACAAGAGTCGCTATGAAGACAGATGCATTGCAGGTGTTGCCGATTTTGCGCAGTTCGTACCGAACGCTGACGAAGTCTGAGCGCCGCATAGCGGACTATATCAATACGCATATCAAAGAGGTGCTGGAAGAGACGGTATCCGATTTGGCACAGAATACACAGACCTCAGAGATCACGGTATCCCGGTTCTGCAAGAAACTGGGATACAGCGGGCTTCAGGGACTGAAGATTGCTCTGGCAGGAGAGGTGTATTCGGCGGATGAGGTCATCTATCAGGATGTACGCCAAGGAGATTCGTATGAAATCATAGCAGGCAAGATGTTTCGTAATATTGCAGAAGGACTGCAGGATACGATTAAATTGCTTCATTTTCCAGACGTAGATGCAGCGGTCAAGCTGCTTTCCTGCGCGAAGCGCATTGCGGTTTATGGCTTTGGCAATTCGGCTACCGTGTGTCGTGACATGGAGACGCGTTTCCTTCGTTTCGGGATTCCCGTTCAGGCCTATTCGGATGCCCATTTGCAGGTCACATCGGCGGTTCTGCTGACCTCGGAAGACGTGGTCGTTGCAATTTCGCACACGGGTGGGAGCATTGAGCTCCTGCGCTCTGTGGATGTGGCAAAAAGTTCTGGCGCCAAAGTTATTGGAATCACGAGCTATGCGCACTCGGAACTGGCGAAACGTGCGGACATAACACTGCATGGGATGGGGCGTGAAATCAAATACCAATCGGAGTCCGTGGCATCGCGCCTTATCCATATGGCGATAGTCGATCTTCTCTATATGGGAGTGGCCATGCAGTCATCCGAAGCATATCGGGAAAATATCTGCAAGATGCGTAAAGTGATTGCAGAAAAACGCCTTTGATGTGGGAGTGTTGTGATAGTTTTGAGCAGGTCACTCATAAAAAAACAGCATGGACAGATTTCTGTTTTCTGCCCATGCTGTTTTTTTATATTGCAAGGGATTTATGAAATGACTTTTGCGTCTGCCAGGATCGATTCGATGGATGCGGTTTTCTCGGATGTGATAGGGATGCCAAGCGCTTTATTTTTCCAGTATGGCGGGCCCTTCTGCGCAGGGATTGATTTTGCAAAGGGCTTTTAGATATTGATACATCAAAGGATATACTATCATGATGATATTGTTGTGCCAATTATGAAAAAATATAGAAATGATATATGTGTATCATTTTACTATAATTTATATGAGTATATTCTTGCAAAAAATAGAAAAAGATGGTATGATGAACACGAAGGTGGATATTGTTTTCAGGGAAAGGCGGGAAAGGCATTGACGGAAGGTTCAAAACGAAATGTATGGATTGGAGTGGACGTGGGGACGACCGGCGTCCGCGCTATTGCTTACCGTTCAGATGGAACAAAGCTCGCATCAGCGGAAGCGTTCTATCCGCTTTCCACACCGCATCCAGACTGGGCTGAGGAAGATCCTCGTGAAGTCGTGCGAGCAACGGAATCGGTCATTCGGGAAACGGGGGAAGCGCTTTCGGCATCCGGCATTATGCCTCAGGGCATTGCCCTTAGCACCATCATGCATACGTTTATGCCGCTGGACAAAGCTTGTCAGCCCTTGGCGCCCATGATGACATGGGCAGATAGCCGGAGCAGCGGTATCGTGCAGGAATTGAAAGCGGATGCAGGCTTTGCCAAGGCACTCTATGGGCGCACGGGATGCCCCGTCCACGCTTGCTACCCCTTTCCTAAGATTCTTTGGCTGAAGCGCCATCAAGAAGTGCTGTTTCACAAAATGGGGCGCATTGGCTCGATAAAAGACTATCTGTTTTTTGAGCTGACGGGGGAATGGCTTATCGACCATTCGACCGCCAGCACGAGCGGCATGTATTGCGAGAAGCAAATGGATTGGGATGAAGAGGCGATAGCCTATCTTGGGATTGGCAAGGATATGCTGCCACGTCCTGTCTCGACGACGCATGGCGAACCGCTTTGCGTCGCTGCAGCAAGCCGTTTGAATCTGCCTGCTGGCTTGCCGGTCGTCATCGGCGCGACAGACGGCGTCCTCGTGAATGTCGGAATTGGCGCCATCCGCAAAGGACAGCTCAGTGCGACAATCGGGACGAGCGGTGCAATCCGCATGCTGACGGAAAAGCCGACCGTTGACGAACGGATGCGGACGTGGTGCTACAATCTTGTCGATGATATTTGGGTATCGGGAGGGGCAATCAATAATGGCGGGATGATTCTCCGCTGGGTGCGCGACGAGATTTTAGGCTATACGCCGGAAGACATGAAGCGTCTAGGCGTGGATGCCTATGACTTGATGACCATGCAGGCATCGCATTCGCCGGCAGGCGCAGGCGGGTTATTGCTCTTGCCATGCTTCACAGGAGAGCGCGCGCCATATTGGAATTCCGATCTGCGCGGGCTATTTTTCGGGCTTTCGCTCAGTACGAAGCGGGCGGATATGATTCGTGCGACACTTGAGGGGATTTGCTTTTCGCTCAAAGCTGTTTATGAAGCATTGCTCGATTTTAGCCGCGCGGAAGATATACGCGTAAGCGGCAGCTTTACGAAATCGCCTCTTTGGATGCAGATTCTTGCGAATATCCTGGAGCATGAAATCACATTGCCGGATAATAGCGAAGGCGCAGCATACGGGGCGGCAGTGTTGGGCTTTATTTCAATGGGGGAACTTTCCTCCATTGCGGATACGGCAGATCTTGTTCATCCGAAGAAGATTTTTTATCCACAGGAAGATACGCAGCAGACGTATCGCGAACTATATCGTATTTTTGAGCATGTCTATTGGAATCTGCAAAAAGAATTTGCTGAGATTGCAGCGTTTCAAAGCCGTGCCTGAAAGAATAAAAGCGTAGAAAGGGTTTATAGGTGATTCAGATGGAAACAATGGATATCGGCGTTATCGGCATGGCAGTCATGGGGAGCAATCTTGCGTTGAACATGGCAGATCATGGCTTCAAGGTAGCTGGATATAATCGGTCGAAGGATATGACAGAGCGTGTTATCAAAGAGCATCCGCATGAAAATATGAAGGGGTTCTTTGATTTCAAGGAGTTTGTTCAGTCGCTTAAGCGCCCGCGTCGCGTTATGCTTATGATCAAGGCGGGCAAGCCCGTTGACATGGTTATCGACCAGCTCATACCGGAACTTTCGGAAGGCGATATTATTATTGACGGCGGCAATTCCTTCTTTCAGGACACGCGCCGTCGCTCTAAAATGCTCGCAGAAAAAGGGATTCATTACTTTGGCGTAGGCGTGTCAGGCGGAGAGAAGGGAGCACGCCGCGGGCCGTCTATCATGCCGGGCGGCAATAAAGATGCGTATCGCTTCATACAGCCAATTTTGGAAGCAATCGCAGCACCTGTCGGAGAAGATACCTGCTGCACTTATATCGGATCGGACGGTGCAGGCCACTATGTCAAGATGGTGCATAATGGCATTGAATATGCGGATATGCAGCTCATTGCAGAAAGTTATTTGCTTCTCAAATATGTGGGCGGCCTTGCGAATGAGCAGCTTGCCGAAGTTTACCACAAGTGGAACGAGGGGGAGCTTAAGAGCTATCTCATTGGCATTACGGCGGATATTTTCAAAGAGAACGATGAGGCGGGCGGGCAGCTCGTCGATAAGATTGTTGACAGTGCAGGGCAGAAAGGCACAGGGCGCTGGACGAGCATCGCGGCGCTTGAGCAAGGCGTCAACGTGTCGATGATCACGGCTGCCTGCAACGCGCGCGTCATGTCGAATTTGCTGGAAAGCCGCGCTGAGGCTTCCAAGCTGTTCCCCGTTCCAAAAGTGGCGACATCCGTGCCAGACGACTTGGTCGAAATGGTGCGCCAGAGCCTTTATACGGCTAAGATCATGGCATACGCGCAGGGATTCTCCCTCTATCGCTCGGCTTCGGAAACGTATGGGTGGGATCTCGATTATGGGCGCATCGCTTCGATCTTCCGGGCTGGCTGCATCATTCAGGCAGAGTTCCTAAACAAGATCACGGAGGCGTATCAAAAGAATCCACAGTTGCAGAACCTGATGCTGGATGATTTCTTTATGGGGAAAATCAATGCGAATCAGAGCAGCCTGCGCCGTGTCCTTGCACTCGCGGCAGAGCGCGGCATTCCCGTTCCTGCCATGGCGAACGCGCTGCAGTATCTCGATGCATACCGCAGTACTTGCGGCGGCGCAAACCTCATCCAGGCGCAGCGTGATTACTTTGGCGCACATACGTATCGCCGTATCGACAAGGAAGGCGACTTCCACCATGAGTGGAAGGAGAACTATCAGAAGTAATTCGGGCGTGATGCAGCGTTTTTGTAAAATCGTCGGAAAAAGGAAGGAATTTTTCTCATGTATCGCGAAATAATGAACTAGCAAGAATAGAATGAAATCCTGCTGGGAATTTACGCGTTAGGAGGTTTTATCATGGGGAAAATCAATAAGATTCTCGTGCCGGTCGATGGTTCGGTCAATGGCTGCAAGGCAGTGGACGAGGCGATCTACTTTGCGGAAAAGTGCAAGGCGGATATTGATTTCGTTTATGTGTCAAGCAATATCAACAAGGATATTCCGAGCCATATCGTCTTTGACCGCATCTGGGAGAAGATTCCGGAGACGGTAAAGGCGGCAAAGCATGTCGAGACGGGCAATATCCCGAAGGCCATCCTGCATATCGCAGAGGCGGAGAAGAGCGACCTCATCATCATGGGCAGCCGCGGATTGGGGCTGTTCAAGGGCGCGCTCATCGGCAGCGTCAGCCAAAAGGTCGTCGAGGAAGCGAAAGTTCCCGTCATGGTCGTCAAGTAAATGTATAAAAAGAGAGCCCCCGCGAGTTTGGCAGGACAGCCAGACTTGCGGGGCTTTTGCTTCATCAGTATGCGGATTGCGTTGTGGTCGTCAATGCGCTAGGCGTCAGCCTTGAAAAGCGGGAGCGGGGAGAGGAAGATGATGTCGTCGCGTTTGGCGGCATCTCCTTCCGCGAGCACGCACGCCTCGCCGCAGACGATGCCGCCTGCTTTTTCCGTGAGCTCGGCGAGGGCTTTCATCGAGCCGCCTGTGCTGATGACGTCGTCGAGGAGCAGGACTTTCTTTCCTTTCAGGCGGTCGATATCGACACCGTCGAGGCAGAGTTTCTGTGTCCCTTTCGTCGTGATGGAGACGTCTTCGACCCAGATTGCGCCTTTCATATACGCCTTGACCGACTTGCGCGCGACGATGTAGCGCTTCATGCCGAGCGCGCGCGCAAGCTCTGCCGCGAGGGGGATGCCCTTCGTTTCTGCCGTCAGCACGACTTCCGTATCGGCGGGCACTTTTTTGGCGAGCGCCTTGGCGCAGGCATCCGTCAGCTCGACGTCGCCGAGCATGATGAATCCCGCGATAGCGAGCGTATCGTTTACGTTTAGGATAGGCAGCTGGCGCGTGACGCCTGCCACCTGAAGTTCGTAGAATCGTTCTGCCATATTTATCTCTCCATTCTCGCGCGAAAGTGCCGAGTGTGGTACACTTACATCATATTATGCTATATATTATACTATGTTTTGTGCATGGTGAAAAGGAAATCCAGTGATTTTGACAGGGGAAGGAGATGAAAATGGAACTGGGGGAAATCAAGCACATGCTCCTGCACGCACTGACGGAGGACAGCGTTGCAGAGCGCCTCGATGCGGCAAAGTCGCAGCAGGAGGTCTACGCGATTTTGCAGGAGCTTTCGTATTTTACCATCAGCATGGAGGAGTTTCAGCGCGGAATCACTGCACTGAAAGAGGAGCAGGAGGCGTAAGATTAAGATACGCACCTGCTCCTAAAATTGACTCGTTAAAGCTTTTGCTCCGTCAGCACGAGGTCGAGTGCGTTCAGCACGTCGTCGATGTTTTCCTCTGTGATGATGAGCGGTGGCTGGAATGCCATGACGTTTCGTGCGATGCCGTTCTTGCCGATGATGAAGCCGCGATTCTTCAGTTCTTCAAGCACGGTATCGAGCTTGTTTGCTGCAGGGCTTCCATCGGGATCCACGAACTCCGCGCCCGTCATAAGACCTAGGCCGCGCACGTCTCCAATCACGGGATGCTTTTCCTGCAGGGCGCGCAGTCCCGCGCGGAGCTGCGCACCGCGCGCCTCGGCATTTTCGGCAAGTTTATGCCGCTCGATGTAGTCGAGGACGGCGAGGCCTGCCGTGCTCGATACGGGATTGCCGCCGAGTGTTGACGCGCCCGGCATCGTATAGGTGTCGGCAATCTTCGCGCTTGCGATGAAGGCGGAGATCGGCGCGCCGTTTCCGAGCGCCTTTGCTACGGCGAGTATGTCGGGCGTGACGCCGAAATGCTCGATGGCAAACATCTTGCCCGTGCGCGCAAAGCCCGTCTGCACCTCGTCGGTGATGAAGAGCGTGCCATGCGCGGCGAGAATCTCCTTGACGCGCTTGAAATAGCCCTTCGGCGGCACGACGATGCCTGCATTGCCCTGGATTGTCTCGGCGATGAAAGCGCCGGGCTTTCCAGACGTTGAGACTTTGATGACGTCCTCGACGGCATTTGCGCAGGCGAGGTCGCAGGTGTCTGGCTTCTTGTTCAGCGGGCAGCGGTAGCAGTAGGGATTCGGCGCGAAGTGGATGCCGCCGACGGGGGTCGGGTCGGTGCGCCACATCCCGATGCCCGTGATGCTCATGCCGAGCTTCGTCCTGCCGTGCAGGCCGTTTCGGAGCGCGATGATCTCACTGTTTTTTGTGTAGATGGAGGCGAGCAGAAGCGCGCCTTCGGTCGCCTCCGAGCCCGTCGAGCAGAAGAACGTCTTCTGCAGGTCGCCCGGCGTGACGGAGGCGAGGCGCTCGGCGAGGTTGACGAACGGTTCCGTCAGGTAGATATTGCAGACGTGCTGGAGCGTGCCGACTTGCTCCTGCACTTTTTTTGTGATTTCGGGGTTGCAATGTCCGCAGTTCATGACGGAGACGCCCGCAAAGCAGTCGAGGTACTTTCGCCCCTCGCTGTCCCATAGGTACTGCATCAATCCACGGACAATCTGCCGCGGCTCTTTGTAAAAGTGGCCGAGGCAGGGCATGATGTATTTCTTCTTTTTTTCGAGTATGGCTTCTGCCCCGATAAATTTCGTTTCGTCCATTCTGTATAAAGACCCTTTCGTTAGATGGAGTTTTTGCTCTGGCGGAAGCGGTAGGTTCCCAGTCCAAAGGCGCGGGGACTTTTTTCCTGTACGGCGGCGAGTGCATCTTCGTCTGGTACGCGGATTCCTTCGCTGAGGCGGTCGAGGCGTTCGCGATAAAGACGCGTCACGGCAGCCGTCAGCTCGGACGAGTAGTCCTGCGCTTCGATTCGGTAGGAGGCAAAGCCGTTGAATTTTTCGAGATAGGGATAGAGGCAGAGATCTTTGGCAAAGAGAATGTGATCGCGCCCGTACTGGTCGATGCGGATGGAATGGGATTCGCCTGCCTCATCGAGAAGCGCGTAGCGTCGGTCGAGCAGCTCCGGCTCGTCGAGCTCGTTGAAGGCGGGGAGGCTCATGCCGGGAATGTCGTGATCGCATAGCATCGACTCGTATGAGCCGTGCACGACGACCTCGAGCGGCAGTGTCGTATGCTCCGTGATCTCGCGCAGCTGCTCAAAGGAAAGCTCGTAGGACGTACACGCCATCGCAAGCCCGTTTTCCTGCAGGAACTTCGCCGCAAGTGGATTGAAGAGATTAAAGGAGGTATCGGCTTGGATTGGGAGCTTCGTAAGTTCGGCGGCGAGCTTCAGTGAGCCAAGGTTGCTGACGAGGATTCCGTCAGGCTGCATATCCTTGAGCGCCGTGAAGAATTGCTCGAGTTCGCCGCACTCGCGACGCATTGTCGTGCGCGGCGTGTTGACGATGACGGAGGCTCTGCCTTTTGCATAGTCGATGATTTCTGCGTAGTCGGAGAGCTTCCAAGGGCGCAGCGGCCGGAATGCCTCGCCGCCGACGTAGACGGCATCCGCGCCTGCGTCGATTGCCGCGCGTGCCGATTCCAGCGTATTGATGCGGACGCTGAGCCTGCGGTGTGGCGTGTTGTCCTTTTCGATGGGGCGTTCCTGCGTCAGGATCTCGTCCTGCATTCCCGCTTCCACGACCGCCTTGCTGAAGAAGCGCGGCTCGCGCTCTCCCGTGAAGCCAATGTCTTTTCGGCTCGTCGCGCCGAAGGCGAACGTCGTCGTGAAATCGCGCGCGCGGTTCTCGTAGAGGCTCTTCCAGCCTTCCTCGTCCGTCGTGTAGCCGTTCGGGTCGGCGATGTAAGCATTGATTGCCTTGCGGTATGTCGAGACGATGCGGCGGATAAAGGGAGCAGGACGCATTCTGCCCTCAATTTTGAAGGAGAAGACGCCTGCCTGTATGAGCTGCGGGATTGCGCGGTACATGCACATATCCTTGAGTGCCATCTTGTATGCGCCAGGACCGTCCGCATCGAGGACTTCGCCGGTCGCCTCGTCGATAAGCTGGTACGCCCAACGGCATGGCTTCAGGCAGCGGCCACGATTGCCGCTCTGCCCGAAGACGACGCCGGAATGGATGCACTGACCGCTTTCGGAAAAGCACATATCGCCGTGCATGAAGTATTCGACCTCGATGCCCGTCCGCTCGCGAAAGAGGCTGAGTTCGGAGAGCGTCATCTCACGCCCAACGACGATGCGCGTAATGCCGTATTTTTTCAGCATTTCAATCGCGTGCTCGTTGTGCGTGTTCATCATGACAGAGGTATGGATGGGGAGGTGAAGCCCCATTTCGTGAATGAGTTCGAGGACGGCGAAATCCTGCACGAGCAAGGCGTCGGGCTTGATTTCATTCAGGTACGTCAGATATTCGCGCAGGGCGGGGATTTCCTCGTGGCTGATGAGGTTGTTCAGCGTGATGTAAAGGCGTACATCGTGCGCATGCGTGTATTCGATGGCCTTTTTGAGCATAGCGTCATCGAAATTGAAGCCGCCCTCATGCATGCGCATGTTGAAATGCTTGCCACCCAGATAGATGGCGTCCGCGCCCGACTCGACACCGGCGACGAGCGCGTCCCATGTGCCGGCGGGCGAGAGCAGTTCAACGGATTTACGCGGTAATAACATGATTATTACTCCTTTGATGATGATAAATAACAGTGATACTCTATCACACAGACACCCGTCGCGCAAGCAGTCAGGCGTTCGTCAATATCTTTTCATTCAGTTCATTGAGCAGAAGGTGGGCAGCAGGGGAGAACGCTTGATATTTTTTCCAGATTACGACGAGGTCGCTCTGCACGAGCGGGAAGAGGGGGCGAAAGACGAGTTCCGTCCCTTCGGTATAGGTGAGGCGGTCGAGCGTGACAGCGACGCCCATGCCCTCTGAGACGAGCATGGAGGCATTGTATATGAGGTTGTGCTTGGCGAAGCGGTCGAATTGCGCGAAATATTCCTCGCCAGCCCATTCGGCAATCTTTCGCTCGTTTGCCCTGCGCTCCGGCAGGATGAGCGGGATGCCGAGCAGGTCCTTCGCCTCGATGGCAGGCTCGGCTGCAAGTGGTGCGTCGCGGCGCATGAGGACGCCCCATGTGTCCTTGATCGGAAGCACGAGCGAATCGTAGCGCTCCGCGTCGACAGGGCCGAGGAGCAGCCCGAAGTCGAGCAAGCCTTTTTCCAGCCGTTCCTCTACATCGTCGGCGCTTCCATTGTAGAGCTGATATTCGATGCGCGGGTAATCGTCACGGAGGCGCTTGATTGCCTGCGCGATGAGGCGCATGGCGTCCGTTTCATCGCCGCCTATGGCTACCGTCCCGCGTATCGTCTCGCCATTTCCTTTGACAGCGAGCTCCAGCTTGTCCGCAAGTGCGACGACCTCGCGCGCGTGCTTGTTGAAAAAGAGCCCGTCCTCTGTAAGCTGGAGTCCTTTCTTGCTGCGTATGATCAGCTTTTTCCCGAGATCTTCCTCCAAGACGGTGAGCTGCCTCGAAAGGGTCGGCTGCGTGATATGCAGCGCATTTGCCGCCGCCGTAATATTTCCTTCCTCGACCGTTGCGAGAAAATAACGTAAGAGCCGAAGTTCCATAATCTAGCCTCCTTGCTGTATATTTTCTCTTCATTATAACATAAATTATGCTTTATGCGTATGATGGAAGCGAAGATAGACAAAGACGGCTATATGAACCCATAAGAGTGCATATAGCCGTCTTTGTCTATCAATTTTACCTAGTCCGTTAGGTGCATATCTCCATTTTGGTGGAGATGAGGAGAATCGAACTCCTGTCCGAAATACATCCACATCACAAAGCATTATCGCAATAGCCTGAGTATGCAGGCATCATAGGAGCGGAACTCTGGGATTCAGAGTTCTCCACCACCGTCTTTTGTCAAAAGCCGGAAAACAGCCGTACTTATTTGAAACCTCCGTGCCCGCTAACGGCTCGTGCTTTCAGAGGGGCTGTGAGCTAGGCTCAGGCAGCGTATGCGTATTCAGCTTCGTCAGTTGAATTTTGCGTGGTCAAGCTATAGGCTTCATGACCGTTGGCCTGCGAACTCTGTGGCTTCTATACCCCGTCGAAACCATTACATCCCCAAAAATAAAAGTGGTGCGGATGAAGGGGGTCGAACCCATACGCCTTGCGGCACTGGATCCTAAGTCCAGCGCGTCTGCCAGTTCCGCCACATCCGCATCTCTCATAGTCTAGCATACGGAAAAAAGCCCGTCAATGCAGGCTTTTGAATTTAATTGTACGTTAATCAAGCGTAGTACATGCTTGCGCTGATATTCTCGGCGAGCTCTTCCTTTGTCATTTCCTTCGGCTCTTTTTGCTGCTCATAAGTGGGGAGGCGGTTCTTGATGAATTGCGTGTCGATGTTGCCCGTGCGGAAGTAGCTGTCTTTTAGAATTTTTTTATGCAGGGAGACCGTCGTCTTGACGCCGTCAATTCGGAACTCCTTCAGCGCGCGCTGCATGATCTTGATCGCATCGCCGCGCGTGCGCCCGCGCACGATGATTTTGGCAATCAGCGAATCATAATACGGCTCGATGGAAAGGCCTGCCGTGACGCCGCTGTCGAAACGGACGCGCGGGCCGCTTGGCTCGTGGAGGAAGGAGATGAGCCCCGGCGAAGGCATGAAGTTGTTGTTCGGATCTTCGGCGTTGATACGGCACTCGATGGAGTGCCCGACGAATTGGACGTCTTTCTGCGAGATGCCGAGCGGCTCGCCCGCCGCGATGGCGATTTGCGTGCGGACGAGGTCAATGCCCGTGACGGCTTCGGTGATGGCGTGCTCGACTTGGATGCGCGGGTTGATCTCCATGAAGTAGAACTCGTTGCGCGAGAGGTCGAGCAGGAACTCTACTGTGCCGATGTTCGAGTAGTGGACGCTCTTCGCTGCCTTGACGGCGAGCTGGCCGACGCGGTCGCGCATATCCTGCGTGAGGGCGATCGAGGGCGATTCCTCGAGGAGCTTCTGGTTGCGGCGCTGGATGGAGCACTCGCGCTCGCCGAGATGAATGACGGCTCCGTAATTGTCCGCGACAACCTGCACCTCGATATGGCGGGAGCGCTCGATGTAATGCTCGAAATAATACTTGATTTTCTTGAGGTCGACAAGGTACTCGAGGATGTTGCGCAGGTCGTCCTCGTCTCGTGCGACGCACATACCCTTGCCGCCGCCGCCCGAGACGGGCTTCAGGATGACGGGGTAGCCGACTTCGCTTGCGACGGCGATTGCCTGCTCGTTGTTTTCAAGCGGGTCGCTTCCTTTTGCCATCGGGATGCCGGATGGCGCGATAGAGGCGCGTGCCACGTCCTTGTCGCCGACGAGGCGGATCGTCTCCGGCATAGGACCGATCCACGTGATGCCCGCCTTTGTGACTTTTTCGGCGAAGTCGGCATCTTCGGAGAGGAAGCCATAGCCCGGATGGATGGCATCGGCCTGCATTTCGCGCGCGGCGCGCAGGACGGTCTTTGTATTGAGATAGCTTTCCGTAGCGTCCGCGCCGCCTACGCAGACCTTATGATCGGCGAGGCGGACGTGTAGCGCATTCTCGTCGGCTTCCGAGTAAATGGCGATCGTTTCAATGTCCATTTCTTGGCAAGCGCGGATGATGCGGACGGCGATTTCGCCGCGATTTGCAATAAGGATTCGTTTGAACATATAGCGTTCCTCCTATGCTGAAATCTAGCATTGTTACCAGCTACTAATCTTGCTATGTCCTTGATTCTATCATAGTTGAAATGAAATTACAATGATAACTTTCCTGTATCAATACAATTCTTTTTAAGAATTATACATATAAGGCTGTGTTTTGCGTTATAATAGGGGAAAAAAGAAATGGAGGATCGGATTTGACCGAGATCGTAGAGGAGAAACTGGGGCTTTTGCCGGAGAGCCCCGGTGTATATATTATGAAGGACGATCACGGGCGCATCATCTACGTCGGCAAGGCAATCGTGCTGAAAAACCGCGTGCGGCAGTATTTCCAGTCGAGCCGAAACCATACGCCGAAGGTGCGCGCGATGGTCGCCCATGTAGCGGATTTTGAGATCATTATGACGCATTCGGAGGTCGAGGCGCTCATTCTCGAATGCAATCTGATCAAGAAGCACCGCCCACGCTACAATATCAGCCTGAAGGATGACAAGAGCTACCCGTATGTCAAGGTGACAGTAGGGGAGGCGTACCCGCGCGTATTCATCACACGGCGCGTGATGAAGGACGGCGCACGCTATTTTGGCCCCTATACGAACGCCACGGCGGTCCACGAGAGCCTGAAGTTGCTGCGCCATCTCTTTCCATTGCGCACGTGCCGCCGCCTGCAGGAGCGCCCCTGCCTCGAATACCATATCAAGCGCTGCCTCGCGCCCTGCGTGGGCAAGGTGGAAAAGGCGGACTACGATGCGATGATACGGGCTGTCCTGCTCTTTTTGGAGGGGCGGACGGAGGAAGTGGAGCGCGAGCTCCAGACGCGCATGGAAAAGGCGGCGGAGGCGTTTCATTTCGAGGTGGCGGCGCGCCTTCGCGATCAGCTTCTCGCCGTGCGAAAGGTCGCGGAGAAGCAGAACATCGTGACGGGGGCAGGCGATCAGGATGCCGTCGGCATGGCGCGCTCCGATGCTGGCGTCTGCGTGCAGGTTTTTTTCATTCGCGCGGGCAAGATGGTCGGGCGCGAGCATTTCCTTCTGCAAGGCAGTGAGGAGGAGAGTGATGAGGCAATCCTCCTCGCATTTCTTCAACAATATTACCATCGTGCCGCTTTCGTGCCGCGCGAGGTCTTGCTGCCGCGCGCGATTGCGGATGAGGAACGCGAGCTCTTGGAAGCGTTTCTCTCGGAGAAGAAAAGCAAGGCGAAGGTGCAGGTGATTTGCCCGCAGAGGGGCACGAAGCGCGATATTGTGGAAATGGCAGAGGGCAATGCGGCGAAGTACCTCGCAGATGAGGCGGCGCGCGTCCGTCAAGCGGAGGCGCAGACACAGGGAGCGGTCGAGGAGCTGGGGAGGCATCTCGGGCTGAAGCGTCCGCCATACCGCATGGAATGCTTTGATATATCGCATTTCCAAGGCGCGGAAACGGTCGCCTCGATGGTCGTCTTTGAGGGCGGCGTCGCAAAGAAGTCGGATTACCGTCGCTTTAAGATCAAGAGCACGGAAGGAAAGCCCGATGATTTCCTCTCGATGCGCGAGGTCACGCGACGGCGCTATGTCGGGCTGCTACCTGATGAGCTTCCCGATCTCATCGTCATCGACGGCGGCAAGGGGCAGCTTTCCTCCGCGCTTGAAATCATTCGCGGGGAGGGCGGCCATGCGGATGTTCCCGTCGTCGGTCTCGCGAAGCAGTTTGAGCTCGTCTTTACGGAAGGATGCGCTGAGCCCGTCGTCTTGCCGCGCCATAGTCCCTCACTCTATCTGATCCAGCGCATCCGCGACGAGGCGCACCGCTTTGCAATCACGTACCATCGCAAGCTGCGCGGGAAGCGCAATCTCGTCTCCGTCCTCGATCACGTCGTTGGCATCGGCCCGAAGCGGCGGGCGGCGCTCCATGCGCATTTCGGGACAATCACGAAGATGAAGCGGGCAGGACTGGAGGAGCTTGCCGCCGCACCGGGCATGACGCGACCGGCGGCGGAAGCAGTTTATAATTTTTTTCATGCGATGGAGGAAAAACGAGCAGGAAAATCCGATATGGCAGCGAATATAACAAATAAAGAATCTTAGTGAATAAAGATTCTATGAAATCATTTCCTTGGTAGGAATGATTCTTGTGTGTTATATCAATATAGGAGGTACACATTATGAAGGTTTGGGTTTGCACGGTTTGTGGCTGGATCTACGATGAGGCGAAGGGCGATGCGGAGTACGGTCTTGAGGCTGGCGTTGCGTTTGCCGACCTGCCAGAGGATTTCGTCTGCCCGCTCTGTGGCGTAGGCAAGGATATGTTTGAGGAACAAGCATAACAATCCTAACGTGATAATAGCGAGCCGTGAGGGCGATGTCTTTCTCTCACGGCCCGCTTTTTTTCGTTTCTTGCTTGCGAAAAGTCAAATAGTCTAATATAATAAAGATAATAATAGTCAAATTGTCAATACAATGAAGGTGATTATCGTGAGCAATATTGCAGATCTGATCGAGGCTTACATCTTGCGGCAGCTTGCGACGCAGCAGGATGGAAAGGTCGAGCTTCGTCGCACGGATATAGCCGATGAGATTTCCTGCGCGCCGTCGCAGATCAGCTACGTTCTGTCGACGCGCTTCACGCAGGACAAGGGCTTTGTCGTCGAGTCGCGGCGCGGCCTTGGCGGCTATATTCGAATCGTGCAGGTCCCCATAAACAATCTCGTCTATCAGGACATGATTGGGAAGATTGATGAAAAGACCGAGCTTCAGACGGTTCAGTCGATGGTGCATTACCTCCTGCAGCATGAAATGATTTCGAGCCGTGAGGCGGCGCTTTTGATGCAGGTCGTGGCGGCAGCGTTCCACTCGGCGGGGATGAGCGCAAAGGAGCGCGTCCACTTGCTGAAATCCATGCTGCTGACATTGGAGAATTTTTCCTAGAAAAACTGGTATACATAGAAAGAAGGCACTATATGTTATGCGATGATTGCGGCCGCAACAAGGCGGTCATTCATATCGTGCAGGCGGGCGCGGGCAAGCGTGTGGAGAAGAATCTCTGCGAGGAATGCGCGGCGAAATACAACGAATTCCTCGTCCCGTTCGGCAAGCGCGATATGTCGGTCAATGATTTTTTGAAGGGCGTATTCGGTGCGCGGGAGGAGAAGGAGAAGGAAGCGGAGCGCTCCGCGCGCGTGGAGGCGGAGCAGACGAAGCTCGTCTGCCCGAACTGCGGCATGAGCTACCCCGACTTCTTGCAGACGGGCAGGATCGGGTGCAGCGTCTGCTATGAGGTCTTCCGTCATCAGCTCGAGCCAATCCTGCGGCGCATTCATGGGTCGAGCGCGCACTGTGGCAAGATTCCGCACCGCACGGGCGGCACGCTGGAACTCAAGCAGAAGGTTTCCCGCCTGCGCGAGCAGCTGAAGCAGAGCGTCGCGCGCGAGGAGTATGAGAAGGCGGCCGAGTACCGCGATGCGATTCGCCGGCTTGAGGCGGAGCTCGCGGAGGCGGAAGGGGGTGCGGCAGATGGCAATGCGTGATGTGCTGACGGGCAGCCGCCTTTCATGGCTGTCCAACGAGGGCGCGGACGGGGATGTCGTGTTGGCGAGCTGTGTGCGTCTCGCGCGCAATTTCCGCGCGATCCCATTCCCGAATCGGGCGAACAACAGCCAGCTTGTTGCGGTCCGCCGTGCCTTCGAGGAGGTGTTGCCCGATATATCGGATGCCGTTGGAGAGATCTTTGTGTGCGCTGATATGGAGCGCATGACGCCAGTCGAGCGCAGCGTCCTCGTCGAGAAGCGGCTGATCAGCCGCAATCTGGTTCGCAGCCCGCAGAACCGCGCCGCATTCCTTTCGGCGGATCTGGGGACGAGCATCCTCGTCAACGAGGAGGATCATCTGCGCATTCAGTGCATGGCGGCAGGGCTTGATCTTGCGACGCCGAGCGAGCGGGCGTCGCGCATTGACGATTGCATCGAGTCGAAGCTCGATATTGCGTTTGATGAGCGCATGGGCTATCTGACCTCCCTGCCGACGAATCTCGGAACGGGTCTGCGCGCCTCCGTGCTGATCCATCTGCCGGGGCTCGTCTTTACGAAGAATATCCAAAATATCGCGAACGTCTCCCCGCAACTGGGGCTTGCGATTCGGAACGTGTACGGTGATGAGAAGGAGAGCGTCGGCAATATCTTCGTCATCTCCAATCAGCTCACGCTCGGCTTTTCGGAAAAGGAGCTGCTCTCGAATATCACGTCTGCCGTGCAGGAAATCGTCTCGCATGAGCGGCAGGCACGCAAGGCGCTCGCGCTCTACATGAAGGATCAGCTCGAGGATGAGGTCTGGCGCTCCTATGGCCTTCTGCGTTATGCGCGCCTGCTGCCAGAAAAGGAGACACTGGAGCTTTTATCCAAAGTCCGCCTAGGCATCGATCTCAAGATGATACGGGAGGTGGACGCGGGCTGTTTCGCTGAGATACTCGTCAAGAGCGGCGTCCATTACCTCCAGAATCTAGCCGAAAATGAAAATCTCTCAAAGGGCGAAATTGACAGGCTTCGCGCGGATCAGGTTCGAGGTGCGTTGCTCGCGCATGATTGCCCGCAGGAGGAACGCACATGAATCAACAGGAACCGTTTTCGGAAAACGCATTGGCGGCACTGCGCCATGCTGCCTATGTCGCTAAAAAGATGGGGCAGGATTATGTCGGAACCGAGCATGTCCTGCTCGGCTTGCTCAATGTGTCAGATGGTCTCGCGGCGCATATCATGGAGCGTATCGGCATCGACCGAACGGAATTGCAGAAGGAGATTCTCGCCTATCTTGGAAATTCGTCTGGCGAGGCGTTCCCGGCGGAGCTCGTGCAGGAATCGGGAAAGAGTGCGTCTGCGCCCAAAAAGGGCTCGCTGCTCACAGAGTACGGGCGCGACCTCACGGCAATCGCCAAGGAGGGCAAAGTCGATCCCGTCATCGGGCGCGAGGCGGAGATTGCGCGCGTCGTCCAGATTCTCGTGCGGCGCACGAAGAACAATCCGATTTTGCTCGGTGAGCCCGGCGTCGGCAAAACGGCAATCGCGGAAGGGTTGGCGCAGCGCATAGCCGACGGCAATGTGCCGCCCATGCTGCAGGACAGGCGCGTCATTTCCCTCTCGCTGGCGGCCCTCGTCGCCGGCACGCGCTACCGTGGCGAGTTCGAGGAGCGCATGAAGTGGCTCGTCGAGGAATTGACGGAAGCGAAAGACGTCATTCTCTTCGTCGATGAGATCCATACGCTCATCGGCGCAGGCTCGGGCGAGGGCTCGCTCGATGCGGCGAATATCCTAAAGCCCGCGCTCTCGCGCGGCGAGGTTCAGATGATCGGCGCGACGACGCTTGGCGAGTACAAAAAGCATATGGAGCGCGACGCGGCGCTCACGCGGCGCTTCCAGACCGTGCTCGTAGACGAGCCGACGCAGGAAGAAGCGCGTCAAATCCTCAGCGGGCTTCGCGGGAAGTATGAATCGTTCCATCATGCGAATATCACGGATGAGGCGGTCGAGGCGGCGGTGAAGCTGTCTGCGCGCTATATTACCGATCGATTCCTGCCCGACAAAGCCATCGACCTCATGGACGAGGCGGCGGCAAAGGCGCGCGTCAAGGAGACCGCGCCGCAGGACAAGCAAAAGGAGATGCGCGAGCGGCTGGGCGAGATTGCCAAGGAGAAGGAAACCGCCATCGCGAATCAGGATTACGAGCAGGCGGCTCGCCTGCGCGATGATGAACAGGCACTTCGCGAAAAACTCGACAAGGAGAAGACGGCAAGTGAGGCGCGTGGCGGCTCAGTTGCCGTGACCTCCGACGAGATCGCCGAGGCGCTTGCCCTTTGGACGGGCATTCCCGTGCGGCGGCTTGCGGCAAAGGAATCGGATCGCCTGCTTCGGATGGAACGCATTCTCACGCGCCGCGTCGTCGGGCAGGAGGCGGCAGTCCACGCCGTCGCCAAGGCAGTGCGCCGTGCGCGCGCTGGGCTCAAAGACCCGAAGCGCCCGATTGGCTCGTTCCTCTTTTTAGGGCCGACGGGCGTCGGCAAGACGGAGCTTGCGAAGGCGCTTGCCGAATCGCTCTTTGACTCGGAGGAGGCGATTACCCGCTTCGATATGTCCGAGTACATGGAAAAGCACACGGTCTCGCGCCTCGTCGGTGCGCCTCCGGGCTACGTCGGCTATGAGGAGGGCGGGCAGCTCACCGACCTCGTCCGCAAGAAGCCGTACTCGGTCATCTTGCTCGACGAGATTGAGAAGGCACACCCGGACATATTCAATATCCTCCTGCAGGTGCTCGATGATGGGCGGCTGACCGACGGGAGGGGGCGCACGGTCGACTTCCGCAACACCATCATCATCATGACGAGCAACGCGGGGGCAAATCGGCTGAACCAGCCTGCTGCAATGGGCTTCTCGACGGGCGGCGATAAGAAGGAAGAAGCACAGCAGGCGGAGGAGAAGCGCGTCTTGGAAGAGGTGCGCCGCATCTTCAGGCCTGAATTTTTGAACCGAATCGACGAGATGGTCGTATTCCGCCCGCTTGGGCGCGCCGCGCTCGCATCGATTGTCGATATTTTGCTGCGCGACGTCAAGGCGCGTCTCCGCGAGAAAAAGATTACGCTCGACGTCAGCCCTGCCGCCAAGGCGCAGCTCGTCGCGCAGGGGACGGATAAGAAGTATGGCGCGCGCCCGCTAAAGCGTGCCATTCAGAAGAACCTTGAAGATACACTCGCGGAACGCCTCCTCGCGCGTGCGTTCCAGGCAGGCGATACGGTGCAGGTGCGCAAGGTAGACGGGAAGCTCGTATTCCAGAAGAAGTGCGACGCGCCCGCCTTGGAGGCGGCAAATGCCGCGCAATAAGCTAGCGCCAACGGCGCGCGGCACAAGGTGGCTGAACCTCGCGCTCAATCTTTGCTGGGCAGTCATCTGGCTCGGGCGCTGGGCAATCCGTCTGACGCGCCTTGGCGTGCGCCGCATTCGCAGCGCATGGCAGAAGAGGAGGTAATATGGCGAAAAAGAAAAAGACAGCCTACGTCTGCCAGGAGTGCGGGTACGACGCGCCCAAATGGCTCGGGCGCTGCCCGGGCTGCGGCGCGTGGAATACGATGGTCGAGGAGACGGTTGCGCCGCGTGCGGAGGAGGGCGGGATTCGACTAGGGCTTTCCGATGCGGAGAAGCCACAGCCGATTGGCGATGTGAAAGTGGAGGATATGCCGCGCTTTTCGACGGGGAGCGGCGAGCTTGACCGCGTCCTAGGGGGCGGCGGGATCCCAGGCTCGATGGTGCTCATCGTCGGCGATCCCGGCGTCGGCAAGTCGAGCCTGACGCTGCGCGTCTGCGCCGACGTCGCGCGCGCAGGACATCGCGTGCTCTATGTGACGGGCGAGGAGAGCACGCGCCAGGTCCGTATGCGCGGCGACAGGCTGAAGGCAATCGCGGACGGGCTGCTCGTCGTCAGCGAGACGAATCTTGAGACGATAGAGGCGCACGTCCGAAATGCAAAGCCGGAGCTCCTCGTCATCGACTCGATTCAGACCGTGTTCAATCCGTCCGTGCAGAGTGCGCCGGGCAGTGTCTCGCAGGTGCGCGAGTGCGCCGTGGAGCTCCTTCGCATCGCGAAGTCGAATGGGATTGCCGCCTTCATCATCGGGCACGTCACGAAGGACGGCACGCTCGCAGGACCGCGCGTCTTGGAGCACATCGTCGATACCGTCCTCTACTTCGAGGGGGAGCGCAATGCGGAGTACCGCGTCCTGCGCTCGGTCAAGAACCGTTTTGGCAGCACGAATGAGCTGGGGCTCTTTGAGATGCGCGACGTCGGGCTCGTCGATGTGCCCGATGCGTCGAAACTCTTCCTGTCGGACCGCGAGCAGGACACGGGCAGCGTCATCGTGCCGACCGTCGAGGGGACGCGCCCGCTCCTCGTCGAGCTTCAGGCGCTCGTCGCCACGACGCCGTATGTGCCGCCACGGCGAACGGCGGACTCCGTCGACATCAAACGGATTCAGCTCCTGCTCGCCGTCCTTGAAAAGCGCGTCCGCCTTCCCATTGGCGCGTGTGACGTCTACATCAAGGTCGCGGGCGGCATCCGCATCGACGAGCCGGCAGCCGATCTCGGTCTCTGCGTCGCGATGGCGTCGAGCTTCGCGAACCGCCTGTTGCGCCCCAAGACGATCGTATTTGGAGAGGTGGGGCTCTCTGGTGAGGTGCGCGCCGTCAGCCAAGCGGATCTTCGGATCGGCGAGGCGCGGCGGCTCGGCTTCGAGCACGCCCTCATTCCGATGAAGAATTATCGCCAGCTAAAGGGCAGCTTCGACGGGATCGCGCTTTACGGGGCAGAGAATATCGGCGACGCGCTCCGCCTCGCCATGCCGAAAGGATAAGGAAGCACTGATTAAATGAAGTTGCCCAGATTTATACAGATGCGCTGTATCCATCTAGGAGACAAACCACAGGCGTAGTGGTGCTACGCCGCGGATTGAAGGGCGACGAGAGGACAGTGCAGATGTGTGAAGATGGGCGGCTGAATGAATCAGTGCTTCCATAAGTATAGACAAGCGGACATATCGTGTTATAATGGGGGAGTATTTTGATTAGAGCGTTCTCATGTTACGCGTGTAGGAGGATGTTTCATTGAAGCTCTTGCGTTATGTCGCCACGTTCCTTTTCGTAGCCGTGCTTGCCCTGCCGTCCGTCTGCCGTGCAGAGGAAAGCGATATGCCGGCGATTACGGCAGATGCCGCAATTCTCATCGAGGCGGAGACGGGGCGCGTCGTCTGGGAGAAGAATGCAGAGGAGCGCCACTATCCGGCGAGCATGACGAAGATGATGACGTGCATTCTCGCACTCGAAACGGTCACGCCAAGGACGGAGATCCTCGTCACGCCGAATGCTGCCATGACGGAAGACACGCCGCTTGAGATCCTTCCGGGCGAGCGCCTGACCGCAGAAGAACTGCTGACGGGCATGATGATGGAGTCCGACAACGGCGCGGCCGTTGCGATCGCCGAGCATATCGACGGCGGCGTGACGAGCTTTGCAAAGCGCATGAATGAAAAGGCAGCAGAGCTCGGCATGGAGAACACGCACTTTGCCAATCCAAACGGCCTGCCGAATCCCAATCATTACTCCACGGCACACGATATGGCGCGCCTCGCGCAGTACGCGATGCGAAACAAGATGTTCCGCTCGATGGTCGGACAGAAGACGGGCGTCGTGCGATGGGCGTCTCCGACGAACAAATTCCTGCCCGTCGAGAATACGAACAAGCTTTTGGGAAATTACGAGGGCATCACGGGCATCAAGACGGGCTGGACGAGGGCAGCAGGCGGATGCCTTGCCGCTTCGGCAGAGCGCAAGGGCGTCTCGCTTATCGCAATCATCATGCACGCGACGACGCCCGATGATCGCTTTTCCGACGCGCGCAAGATGCTCGACTACGGCTTTCGCCACGTCACGATGGTCAGAGGGCTGTCGAGCAGCCGCGTCGAGCGCAAGGTCTGGGTGAAGGGCGGGCAGGAGGCGCAGACGCTCGTGCGCCCCGTCGAGGATGTCAATTACCCGCTCATCGACGGCGAGGACGCGAAGAACTACACGATACGCTGCGACGTGCCGCGCGTCATTCCTGCCCCAAAGAAAGACGGCGAAGTCGTCGGACAGCTGACGCTGCTCTATAAGGGAAAACCCATCGGCACGGTCGATATGGCGGCGGACAAGGTCGCACCGGGCTTCAGCGTCGGCTCGTTCTTCGTCGGCCTCTTTGAAGGGGTGCTGAGCCGTCTATAAGATAAAGGAAACAAAACCTGCGCCACATGGGGGAGTGCCATGTGGCGCAGGTTTTGGGTTCTTTGTCAAATGTTGTGGTGTAGGCTTCCCCAGAGGTCAGTCGCTAGAGGC